>Ga0326726_10000580_pt1 | contig 33666 bp, 28 predicted proteins | sample MHFenrmetagenome_2_FD_207603 | JGI IMG/M metagenome (GOLD analysis project Ga0326726, IMG submission 207603) | Lab enriched peat soil microbial communities from Michigan Hollow, Ithaca, NY, United States - MHF15MN | ecosystem: Environmental > Terrestrial > Soil > Wetlands > Peat | place: USA...
TGGGAAGGTACAGGTCGCCGCCACCGCGCGGAATCGTGAGGTAAAAGCCGACGATTTGCATGCGCGGCCCCGCAATCTCGCCGCGATTGATGCGATCACGCAGGGTGCGATCGGCCCAAGCACTGTAGTTGCCAACATTGCGCACCGTGGTGAAGCCCGCCTGGAGCGTCGCCTCGGCCTGTTCACGCGACATCCTGGCAATCTCGTCCTCCGTGCGGCGGAGATAGACGGTCATGTCCGCTATGTCCTCCGGTGCTTCGGTGATGTGGACGTGCATGTCGATCAGGCCGGGCAGGCACGTGTGGTGCCGCAGGTCTAGCCACGGCACATCGTTTGGATGATTTGGTCCATTCGCCATCGACACGATACGGCCGTCGCGGATGATTACGGTGACGTTGTGCGCGGGTTGGTCCGAGATGCCGTCGATGAGCGTTGCACAGTGAACGGCGATCGAGCCGGAGTCGGGCACGAGCGGGGCACGGGCGAGCGTGGCAGCCGGAGCCGACGCGGTCGACGGAAGCGCATGGCCACAGCCGCTCAGCGCAAGCGCCGCGGCAACGGCGAGCAGGCGCGGCTCAAGCACCCTGGCCGAGCTCCGCCGTGCGACCACGTGCGTGACGCATCCAGAGGTAGACGGGTACCCCGATGGCGGCCAGTGCAATCGCCCACAGCAGGGACTCGAGGCCGACGCCAATGAAGGCCCAGATCGAATAGGCGAATGCGACCAGCGCCGCGAGCACGAATGACAGTTCGCGTCGTCCTAAATGTGCGATCTCGCCGCGCCGCCATAGCACCACAACCGCCAGCGCACAGAAGAAATAGATCGGCAGGTTGGCAGCGGTGACGACGACGATCAGGAACGTAAAGCCCTGAACCAGCGATTTACTGTAGTTCATGACGATCATGAGACTCGTCACGAGGCCGATGAGCACGAAAGCGCGCGTCGGGGCAGCGCGCGCGTTCACTTTTCCGAGTGCTGCAGGAAAACTCCCGTGACGAGCGAAGCTCTGCGTAAGCTCGCCGCCAATCAGCGTCCAGCCGTTCAGAGCCCCCATACCGCTAACCACGACGAAGGCCGCCAGCAGCTCACCATATCTTCCGCCCAGCATGCGCGTCAGCAGATCGGCGAAGGGGGCGTTCGATCTGGCCAGTTCCTGCTGCGGAATCAAGAGCAATGGCACGATCGAAATGCACATGCATATGAGTGCCAGCAGCAGCGTACCGATAATCGTCGCCCGCGGAATCGTGCGTCCGGGATCGCGCACGCGGCCGGCGGGAATCGTCGCACACTCGATGCCAAGCATCGCAAAAAGCGCCGTGGTCGAGGCGCTCAGGACATTGCCAAGCGTTGCGGGCGTGGTGGGCAAATGCTCCGTATAGGCAGCGGGTGCCGTTATGAGTTGCCAGATGCCCAGCGCGATCACTGCTGCCATCGGCAGGAGCTTGAGTACGGTCGTCAGCACTTGCAGCCAGCCGACGGTGCGCACCCCGCGCACGTTGATCACTACAAAGAACCAGACCAGTCCAAGTGCTGTGAGGGGCGGCCAGAGCGGATTGCTCTTGAGCGCGGGCAGCAATGTGGTCAGGTACCCCACGGCGCCGGTCGCAATCGCGGCATTGGCGACCCAGACAGAGACCCAGTAGCACCACATCACCATGTAGGCGGTCGCACCACCGAAGGCGCGGAAGGTATAGGCATAGGGCCCGTCGTCCTGCGGAAATACGCGCGCCAGACCGGCGAACGTCCAGCCGATGAAACTGCAGCCGATGGCCGTGATCACCCACGCGGTCACTGCGTTCAGACCGTACGGCGCAAGCGACGCCGGCATCATGAAGATGCCGATACCGATGGTGTTGCCGACCACCAGCGCCGTGCACATCCAGAAGCCAAGCTCACGCGGTTCGGCCGTCAGTGAAGGCTGCTTCATCGACGTCTCGCTCGGCTGCTCGAGGGATTGGGACCGGCGTCGTCGCACATTGACCTACTTGCCGCGAATCAGCTCCAGCGCCGCCAGGCTTTCGGCCAGCATCGCAGTGCGCAGCGTCGGTTCACGATCGGGCGCGAACAACGAGGAGTGAGTCGTCGGCAGTGGTGGCCCGCCCGCTTTCCAGGCCGCGTACCTGGCCGGCGCCACAGCGCCCACCCAAAGATAGACACTCGGCACACCCGCACCGACAAACTCGCTGAAGTCCTCGGCGCCCATTTCGGGCGGCGGCTGCAGCACATTGTCCGTGCCTAGCGCTGCGCGCAGCACCCTGCCCACTCGCTCGGTGAGAGCCGGATCGTTGTACGTGGCCTTGGTGCTCTCGACCACTTTCACTACCGGCTCCTTCGGCGCGAGCGCGGCGGCCGCTTCCGCCTTCGTGATGCGCTCGATCGCAGCGAGCAGGCGCTCGCGCACCTCGGGCTTGTATGAGCGCACGGTGAGCTGCAGCTTCACCTCGTCGGGGATGATGTTGTGCTTGGTGCCGCCGTGGATCGAGCCGACGGTAATTACGGCCGGATCGAGTGGATCGTTCTCGCGCGCCACGATTGTCTGCAGCGTGACCACCGTGCGCGCCGCGATCACGATGGGATCGACCGTGGATTGTGGATAGGCGCCGTGGCCGCCGCGACCGTAGATCGTGACGTCAACAGCATCCGCGTTCGCCATCAGGTAGCCGGGCACGACGCCTACCGTGCCTGCTGGCGTCTTGTCATGGTCGTGAATGGCGAGTGCGACATCGGGCTTGGGGAATTTCTGAAACAGCCCGGCGTCGAGCATCATCTTGGCGCCCACGATGCGTTCCTCGGCCGGCTGGCCGATGAACATCAGCGTGCCGTGCCAGAGATCCTTTGATTTGGCGAGGATAGTGGCGGTGCCGATCCAGGTGGCCATGTGCACGTCGTGCCCGCAGGCATGCATCACCGCCACCTCGGCTCCCGAATCATCATGGGTCGTCACGTGGCTCGCGTACGGCAGGTCCGTCCGCTCCAGCACCGGCAGCGCGTCCATGTCGGTGCGGATCATGAGCGTCGGGCCCGCGCCGTTCTTCAGGATGGCGACGATGCCGAAGCCGCCGACGTTGGTGGTCACGTCGTACCCGAGCTTGCGCATGCGCTCGGCGAGCTTCGCCGAGGTCTTCTCCTCGTGCAACGAGAGCTCCGGATTGCGATGCAGGTCGGTGTAGAGGCTGTCGATTTGCGGGTAAAGAGCGTCGATGTCGGCTCGCAGGCGCGTCACGACATCGGCAGAAGCGGCAAACGCACTGCTACTTACCAGAACAGAGTAAGCAAGAGCGAGAAGCGGGGCCTTCATCGATCGACCTCCCGTGGGCTTGTTATTGACATTTTGCTCATGAAACCCCCGTGCTGCGGCGGATTTGGCTGGCGCACATCAGACGCCATCGGCGCGCAAAGTTCAATGCATCACCAGGCGTGTAGAATCTCGCGACCGCTACGCTCGCCACATCATCTGGCCGGGGTGAAGCTCGTGATGAAGCTGATGTGCTGCTCCGCTATCCTGCTCGCCATGACTGCATCGGCATCCGCGGCGCCGCCGCCGCGCGCGCGCGACCTCGGCATACCGTTCGATGGCATATCCGGCCCCTTGAATGCCATCACGGACGTCGCCGGCGTCACGGTCGGTCAGACGACACTCATCAGTACGCCGGATCCCAAGCACGAAGTGCGTACCGGCGTCACGGCGATCCTGCCGCGCGGCAAGGAGAGCTCCAACATTCCGGTGTTCGGAGGTTGGTTCTCTCTGAATGGCAACGGCGAGATGACGGGCACGACCTGGCTCGAGGAATCGGGCCGGCTCGAAGGGCCCGTCGTGCTCACGAATACGCACAGCGTCGGCGTGGTGCATGACGCAGTCATCGCCTGGCGGGTGCGACAGGGACATCCCGATCCGAGCGGCTACTGGTGGTCGACTCCAGTGGTCGCAGAAACCTTCGACGGCTATCTCAACGACATCAACGGGTTTCATGTGCGTCCCGAACACGTCGATGCCGCGCTTGATTCAGCGCGCGGCGGGCCGGTGGCGGAGGGCAATGTCGGCGCAGGCACCGGCATTATCTGTCATGAGTTCAAGGGTGGCATCGGCACCGCCTCGCGTAAGGTACAGATCGAGAAACAGCCGTATGTCGTCGGCGTGTTGGTGCAGGCCAACTACGGTGTGCGTGACACACTGCGTATCGCTGGCGTTCCCGTCGGCCAGCACCTGCGGCAGCACCGCGTTTACAGCGAAGACACGCCCGACCAGGGCGACACGGGCTCGATCATCATTGTCGTTGCCACGGACGCGCCACTGTTGCCTCATCAGCTCAAGCGCATTGCGCGTCGGGCCACCATGGGGCTCGCACGCAACGGCAGTTATGCGGGTAACGGCTCCGGCGATATCTTCGTCGCGTTCTCGACCGCAAACGCTGCGGCGATGCCCAATGATGCGCTCAATTCCGCCGCGTTCCTCGGCAATGAATTGTTGGATCCTTTGTTTCTCGCGACGGTCGAGGCCACGGAAGAGGCCATCGTCAACGCCATGGTCGCGGCTCGCGACATGCGCGGGCAGGACGGCCATTACGTGCTGGCCATTCCGCACGATCAGCTGCGCGCGGTGCTCAAGCAGTACAACCGCCTGAACTCGCCCTGACCGATCAAGTCCGCGGTTGCTTGTCGGCCAATGTTGCCGAGGCGCAGAGGGCGAGCGACGGCGCGAGGAGAGAGATCCAGCGCCACCGGGCCCGTTCATTGTGCATTGGCTTTTCTCTCGAAGATGGCGCGTGCGTCGCGCAGGTATTGCAGGGTCCCCTCACGCTCCTTCGCTGTATTGAAGTCATCCCGTGCGCTCACCGACTCGATGACGCGGTCGATCCAGCGCACGAAGTAACGCGCATCTTCTGTCGCCGGCGGCGGGGGAGTGCCCGTGTCGATCCAGACGGGATTGGTGGTGCCGTAGGGATAGATGTCCTGCACCAGCGTCTGCGGTGTCGTGTTCGTCGCCCGCAACAACATCCAGCCGCTGCCAGGAATCGCGACATCCCCGTCAAAGTCGAGCACCTGGCCCGTGCGATCGCCACGCAGACGCTTGAGGACCTTGCCGTTGAAGACAAGCTCGATATCCGAGAGCGGCACGATCGAGCGCACGGCTGCTTCGACATAGACGCGCCGCTGTCCCGTATTCAGTCGCACGGTGTCGCCCGGTCCGACGTCATTGACCTTCAGTCCGAGCAGAGGGGCGTTGGTGACGAAGCCGTGGCCGTGCTTGAGCGCCGACTTGAGGGCCTCCGGTGTACGGTCCGCGGTCGCGAGATACACACGGTTGAGACCGACCGGTCCACGCAGCGAAGCGTAGTTCGTCATTGCATCCGTACCCGCGCCTGCTGGCAGGTGGTAGCCCAGATTGAGGAGGCGATACCACACGGCCGCAGTCGAGCGGTGATCGGCGAAGGAGACGATCTCGATGTAGTCCACCTTGCCGAGCGCGACGTCGATCGGGAGTCCGTGTGAGATCTCCTTATCCTTGTCGGGATCGACGATCGCGTCGAAGGGATGCACGTAACCGACGAGCGCGTGCTGCTCGTGCGCGAGATCGGCGATCGCGCCGTTGTAAGGGTAGGGTGAAGCCAGGGCCGTGTGACGGTAGCTCGAAAAATCGGGCAGCAGCAGATGATCGTCGAGATGCAGCAGGCCGATATGTCCCCAGTAGCTCGTGTGAAATTCCTGGCTCTGGTAGATCGTCGTGGGGCCGAACTTGCGTGCGTCGGTCGTGAACTCGCTGATGTCCGGAATGCGTTGTTCCTTGTTGACGATCAGGTTGTAGACCACATCGAGATCTTCCGCCTGCGCCTGCGCGGCGAGACCTTCGAGGTGCTGGCGATAGGTGCCGCCGTAGTTCATGTGCACGTGCAGGTCAGCGCTGGTAAAGACGCCGAACTTCCCGGGCAGCCCCTGCGCCGGCAGCCTGAACGTGAGTTCGAGGCCCGCGGCTGTCACGCCGACGGACTGCTGCAGGGGCCGGCGCGCGAATCCGCTCATGGCCCAAATGGTCGTGGCGCCGGCGGGTACAGTCACGCTGCACTGGGCATTGCAATGGAAGTAGCGGTTCTCCTGACTCTGCTGCGAACGGTCGAAACCGTCATCGCCGTGCAGCCAACCCTCTGTCGGTCCGTAATAGCGGCCATCGCTCGCGAAGACCATCAAGCGGCCCGCTAGAGGCTGTCGCCCGTCTGCATCGCGAAGTGAGATGGTGAGTGCGAACATCGGGCGCAGGTAATCACGCTTGCCGGCGATGATCTGTTGGCGTCTCCCGCCTATCACATCTTGAATCCACAGCGTCGTGTTGCCAGTTTCGTTGCTCGTGTAGAGCAAGCGCTGGCCATCGGGTGACCAGCGCGCATTGCGCCGGTCGAAATCGCCGAACGTCAGCGGCAGCGGCGATCGCCCATCGGGTGTCGTCAGCCAGAGCTGGTGCCACTGCCGGCCCTGGTAGCTGCTGTAGAGCAGGCGCTTGCCGTCGGGCGAGAGCTCGGGCTTCGCCGCCCAGGTCGTCTCTTCGACGAGTACGCGCTGCCGATCTTCGGGATTCGCGACCGATACCGACCAGATATCACCTGTGCCCCAGGCGGTTTCCGGGTTGCCGACGAAGTAGACGCGCGTCCCGTCCGGGCTCCAGCTTGGATTAATCGAATGATCGAAGGCCGAGTAGTAGTAGCGATCGAGCATCGACGTGCGCGGTGCAATCAGCGGGTGCACGTTTGTGATTCCCTGCTCGCCGAAGTCCGCGATGAAGAGGTTGAAGTGCCCAGTGCTCTGCGTCGAGACGAACACGAGGCGACGACCGTCGGGCGAGAAGCGTGGCTCGAGGTTCACGGCGCCCGAGTGCGTCAACGCCTGCTCCTGACCCGTCGCGATTTCATAGCGCCAGAGTTCCATCGCGTCCTTGTCGTAGCGCACGAACACGATCCAGCGTCCGTCGCGTGACCAATCGGGCTGCAGGTCGTAACCGGGGCCGTGCGTAATCTCGTGCGCCTCCTCGCTTCCGATCTCCTGCCGCCACAGCGATCCCGCCATGCTGTAGACGACACTTGCGCCGTCCGGCGCGAACGCAGCGGCCGACGGTCCCGTGGTCGGCTGCGGAATGTACATCTCGCGCCAGTAGTAGCTGTGCGGCAGGTCGATCTGCTTGAGAACGGGCTCGCGCGCCGCCTGAGCTGCGAGCGGCAGAAGGATGGCGATTAGTGCAAGACCGAGTCGTTGCGTCGCCAAGAAGGTTATCTCCCAAGGACGAAGGTGCGCATCTTAAGAGAAGAAGTGTCTCTGCTTGACAAGTGCCATATATGAGCAGTATATGACCACATATGGCATCTGAGATAACCCGATCCCGCATGCTGGATGCGTTGGGGCAGCTCTTAGAGCCGGTCGTGCTCCTGCTGCTGAAGAGTGGGATCACCTGGAAGGAATTCTCAGATCTCGCAAAGGCGAAATTCGTGCAAGTCGCCACAGGGGAATTCGGCATTCGCGGGCGTCCAACGAACGCATCGCGTGTGTCCATTCTGACCGGCCTCGACCGGCGCGATGTGCGCAAGCTTCGCCTTGCACTCGCATCCCGGCGTCCTGTCGATCCAGGCTTCATGAGCAAGCCGAGCCAGGTTCTCGATGGGTGGTTTCACGATTCGGAATTTCTCGCTGCATCCGGTCGGCCGCGAGATCTGGAGCTTGAAGGCGAGGGCGGCTCGTTCACCGCGCTCGTACGTCGCTACGCGCCGGGCATCCCGCCAGTCGCGATGGTCAAGGAGCTGAAAGCGGCCGGGGCGATCGAGGAAGTCAGCGACGGGCGGTTGCGTGCCCTCAAGCGTGCGTATATCCCGCGCGAACTGAACGAGAACCATATTCGCCTGTGGGGTAGCGTTCTCAAGGACATCGGAATTACGTGGGAGCACAACCTCACTCGTACCAGCGAACAGCGGGCTCGTTTTGAGCGGCGCGCGATCAACCTGAAGATCGATCGCAAAGCGATTGCGGCGTTCCAGTCATTTCTTGAACAGGAAGGCATGGCCTTTCTCGAGCGAGTCGATGATTGGCTTTCGGCCCACGAGGCGAAGGATGGCGACGGCGCGCGGCTTGGTGCAGGTCTTTACTACATCGAGGATCCGCTGACTAAAGCAGTGAAGGGGCGATCACGGCGCAAGCGCACACCGGCAGATCGCTCAACTTAGTCGCAGCAAGTCGCGACATGACGAGGAGAATAATTATGAAGCCATTCCGTGTAGCCCTGGGGACCACCGTCATGCTGGTCTGCGCGTGCGACACCGGAGGCGTGAAAGTCGCCGGCATTGAAGGTGGCGGCGCACCGGCACCGGCCGCCATCGTCGGCAACGGGCAAATTACCAGCCTGGGCAGCATCTTGGTCGGTGGAATCGAGTACTCACTCGATCAGACCAACATCAGCATCGACGGTCAGCCAGGGACCGCCGCGGACCTCGCGGTCGGTCAGATCGTCACGTTCGCGGGCACTCTCAACGACGCAACGCACGCACAGGCTCTGACAGTCAGCTATCAGACGGACATCGCTGGACCGATAGACGCTGTCGATCCTTCGGGCGCGAGCATTACTGTTCTTGGTCAGAAGATCGCAGTCGATCCAGATCCTGCGCTGAGTGCCGGCAGGATGGTAGCGATTAGCGGCTTTCGCAATGCCTTGGGGGCGTGGTCCGCTCGGCATGTGGGTCCCGCGGCAGCGTCGCTGCCACTGATCGTGACAGGTTCGATCGATCATCTGAACACGCTTGCGAAGACGTTCAACGTCGGCGACCTGGTCGTCGACTACAGCACTGCCACGATTTCCGAGTTGCCAAATGGCCTTGCGACCGAGGCCGTCGTGCGTATTACGGGCGCAGCCGGCAGCGCAAGTGGCAGCTTGGTTGCCAGCACGGTAACCGGCCTGAATCCAGCGCTTCCCGGCAGCAACGGTGATGCGGCCTTCGTCGAAGGGTGGGTGACGCGTTTCGCATCGTTGCAGGACTTTGACGTGAACGGACACCGCGTGATCAGTACGTCTGTGAGCCCCGATCCCGTGCTCCTTCAGTTGAACAGGTTCGTCCAAGTGAATGGTAAGCGCTTACAAGACGGTGGAGTCGAGGGTCAGGCAACCGTTGTTGAATACGCCCGCAGCGGGATGCTGGCCTCCCCTTCGGCTCGTGCGGCCTGGTGGGCGTTCCGTCGGGGGAGCTTTGGATCTGTTTCGGTCGATCGCGTTTCAGGTTCAGAATCAGACATACAGGACGGGGACGTTGTGAGCACGGACGGGGAGGACGTATTCGGCAGCGATGGTTTCACAGTGCGGGCACGAACGACGCAATTGCAGCACGTCATTGCTGGGCCGGTTGACTCAGTCGACATTGGGCATGGTCGACTGGTCGTCATGGGGCTACCAGTCTTTATCAAGGGATTCTCATGTACACACTGGTTTGGCGACCTCGATCTCGCGCAGACCTTAACTCAGCTCCACCCGGGCGATCTCGTGACCGTCAGCGGTCACTCCTCGCGGGCCGGTGACATTCTCGCGACCCGAATCAATAGAGTACCAACGGCACCTTTGTTGGTTTCCGGTTTCGTGCAGGCGTTGGACACCTCTCGGTCGCAATTCACACTGAGCGCTCTAACCATTGACTATGGTCAGGCGCAGTTGATGGACTTCCCATCCGCTGCGCCGCTGCCCGGCGATCACGTTGTTGCGTGGGCAGACCATCCTCCGGTTCATGGGGTTCTGACAGCCACTCGGCTCAAGCATGTGTCGGAGTTCATGACCGGGAAACCAGGTGCAGACGCGTGGATGGAAGGTCTGATTACGCGGTGGGTCTCCCTGAGTGACTTCGACGTCGACGGACGTCGAGTCAGCCTTATTGACGCGCCCGACGAGTGCGGTGTCCCCTCATTTCAGCTTAATGAGCTTGTCGTGCTGGGTGGGACACTCGATAAACAGGGAATCGTGCAAGGCCTGGTGCCCGGGTCTACCGGATTCTTTTGCCCGCGACACACGCTGGTGAGAGAAATCACTCTGACCGGGCCTATCGATGCGATCGATGTCGATCAGGGCGCACTGACCATGTTTGGCTTCGCCGTACAGACGAACATAATTACGCGAATTACCAAGGACGGCGGCAGCGCGCCGAATCCGATTCTCCTGGCTGATCTGCAGGCGGGGGCATTCATCAGTGTCCACGGGCTCGCCGGGGGCATGACCGGCAGTATCATTGCGTCGGCCATCGACGCCAGCGCGCCATTGACGGCCGGCATCGGGCAAATCGAAACAGGTGCATACACCTTGACCAACCCAGCGATCGTCGTTGCCGGGCTATCGATTCCGACCAACTCATCGACGACCTTCAAGGTCACGAGCTCACGACAGCCATACCCTAGCGACAGTCCTGCAACTTGGTTCTTCAGTGGGCGCTGGCAAAACCGCTGCAATAAGAGACCGCCGTATCCTGGGGTGGTTCATCTGACACTCGATCGCGGAGCCAACGGCGCATGGCTCGCGACGGACGCCGAAGCGACTGAAGTTCCTTCAGGCTGTCCGGACGCCTCCGACGATCCGCCAGCGCCGCCCGCTGGCTGTGGGCAATAGCCTCTTGCGTGTGTGCCCAGTACGAGCCAATGGAGTCCCCATCATGGGTTGTTCACGCGATTGCAGGAAACTCCGGCCAAGTTGGCCTCATACAAGGCATTCAATCATTCAATGTCAATCAGGATCGCCAAGCGCCGTAAAAACGTCGAGCGACTGCCGATCGCACTCATGCGCATGAGAAGAGCATCTGATACCGAGCGTGTACCCATCGCAATCCGGCGAGATGGTGTCGACCCGGATTGCGCTGCGCGCACGCACGAGGGAACTTCGGATGTTGGCGCTCGTGCGGTCGCTCGACCTTTTCACGCGGTGTTTCGCTCTGGAGCCGACGCATCTTCGTTGGTTGCGTGATGGGTTTCTTCGCTGGAGAGAAAGCATGGCCCGGGTACGACAGAATCTGCCGTCCCAGCATATCCGTGAAGGTGAAAGTGAACGACGACGGGTCCTTGACCGCTACCTCGGTGCTGGTTGAACTGGACTATTGTTGACGAAGGCGCGTCGGCACGGCAGAGATCGTCGTGTCAGGCACCTACCGCGGCCACAGCCACCCGAACGTGCCCGCCGTGAGCAGGCCGTAAATGAGCCCGTCGAAGAGCGCCTTGATCGTCAGGCTCCACGCACGTCTATACCAGATCGACATCTGCAGCAGCGCGAGCGAATAGCCGACGAAAGCCGCGGCGCCGACGATCTGGAATACGTGCAGATAGTTGGTGCCGGCAGGGAGTGCGCGCCCGCCAATGTAAGCCGCAAAGACGCTAACGATCACCGTGTAGATGAACCAAAGCACGAGGCTCCTAGCCATGGAGCCGGGCCCGTTGGGCAGCACAGTGAGTACCATGACCGGTCCCTTGTTCATCTTCTCTACGAATTGCGGCGTGCGCATATCGGCCATGCTCGAAGCGCGCGGCACCATGTAGTCACCCGGCGGGATCGCGAGTGGCCGAAGCGCATCCCGCACCTTGTCTTCATTGGGCACCTTGGGATAGTCGCCTCGATGCCAGAACGGTCCCATGTGGATGATGGAGCTCGCGATGAAAACAATTACGGCTGACACTAGAATCGGCAGCCACAGTACATCCAGACCGGTCATGAGAATCTCCCTCGGCTTGCTCTGGAGTTGTTATACCGACAGTTGACCGCTGCGCACTTTACTCTCAACCCCGGCATGCGGCCAAGGGGCGTGCAGGCGCGAACCGATCGCAGGCCTTCGGGGCCGGTCAGCGTGCCGCGAGTGCGTCCTTGAGGCTCGCCTCGATCATCCCCATCGCCTCGTCGACGTGTCCGCGATTGACCATCAGCGGCGGAATGAAGCGCACCGTGCTCACTCCGCATGACAACAACAGCAGCCCGTTGTGAAATGCGGTCGTGAGCATCTTCTCGCACAAGGCGCGCGCGGGCTTCCTGCTGGTGCGATCCTCGATCAGCTCCGTGCCGATCATGAGTCCCTTGCCGCGCACATCGCCGATGCATTCGAAGCGCTTCTGCAGCTCACGCAACTTGCCGATGAAGTACTCGCCGACCGCAGCCGCATTCGCCGCGTACTCGCGCTCGACGAGATCCAGAGTCGCCAGCGCGGCGGCACAACACAGCGGATTGCCGCCGAAGGTGTTGCCGTGGGCGCCGCGCTTCCATTTCTCCATGTGTTTGCGGCGCGCGACGACGAGGCCGATCGGCAGGCCCGATCCCAACCCTTTCGCGAGCGTCATGATGTCGGGCGATACCCCCCAGTGCTGGCTCGCGAACATCCTGCCCGTGCGTCCAATGCCCGCCTGTACTTCATCGAAGATGAGCAGGATGCCGTGACGGTCGCAGAGCTCGCGCAGGCCCTGCAGGAATCCATCCGGCGGCACCAGGTAACCGCCTTCGCCCTGCAACGGCTCGACCAGGATTGCCGCGACCTCGTTGGGCGGCACGTTGGTCTGAAACAGCGTGCCCTCGATGTACTCGAGCACGGCCTTGCCCTGATCGGTACCGGCGAACAGCGGCCGATACGTGTTGGGGTAGGGCACATGCGTCACGCCCGGCATGGTCGGGAAGAATCCCGCCTGCTGCGTGTACTTGCTGGCAGTGAAGGCGAGCGAGCCCATGGTGCGGCCGTGAAAGCCGCCGAGGAAACCGATGAAGCGCGGCCGACCGGTCACGTAGCGCGCGAGCTTGAGCGCGCCCTCGACCGACTCCGTGCCGCTCTGGCAGACCAGAATCTGCACCGGCTCGCGCATCGGATCGAGCGCATTGATCTTCTCGGCGAGCTTAGTCATGCGCTCATGCCAGTAGTCGCTCGAGATATGCAGGAAATCGTCCGCCGCTTCCTTGATCGCCGCGACGACGGCCGGATGACTGTGACCCGTGCTGCACACGGCGATGCCGGCGGCGAAATCGAGAAATCGGTTGCCGTCGACATCCCAAACCTCAGCGCCGCGGCCCTTCGCCATCACGAACGGGTAATCGCGCGGATAGGAGGGCGTGGTGACGGCGCGATCGCGTTCGATCAGCGCGCGCGCCTTGGGTCCTGGCAGTTCCGTGTGTATGTGAGGTGATCGCATATGACACTTCCTCAGCTTGATGGTCGCCGCGGCCGAGGCTCTTCAGCCCGGCAGCCTGATCCGGATCGGTTTCGAGTGCGCCGCCCGCGTGCGCGCGTCAAGATCGCGCAAGCACTCCAAGTCCTCCCGTTCGGGAGCCGGCAGCTCTTCGATACGCTCCGCCAACTGGAGTGGCCAGCCGGTGGCATTGCGCGCGGCCTCCACGGTGACGTCCGGATAGAGCCCCGTCAACTGCAACTCGTCCGTCTGCGGGTGTGGCCGCAGCACGCCGAAATCGGTGATCACAGCGGTCGGGCCGGTTCCGGGCGCGCCGCTCCGGCGCCGTGTCCCCGATCCGTCGAGGTAGCCGCACGAGGTAACGAAGTCGAGCTGCGCGACGAAGCTGCGCGGCGATTGCTTCATCACGATCAGCACTTCGCGTGCATGTGTTGCGATCTCCGGCGCGCCGCCCGCACCCGGCAGCCTGACCTTTGGATGCGAATAGTCGCCGACTACTGTCGTGTTCAGATTGCCATAGCGATCGATCTGCGCCGCACCGAGAAATCCGACGTCCACGCGGCCGCGCTGCAGGTAGTGCGTGAAGATCTCGGGCAGTGGCACGACGCAATCCGCCGTTTCAGCGAGCTCGCCGTCTCCGATCGATAGTGGCAGCACGCTCGGCTTCGTGCCGACGGTTCCCGACTCATAGATCAGCACGAGGTTCGGTGCGTGGCGCAGCCGCGCGAGATTACACGCGGCACTCGGCAGGCCGATACCGACGAAGCACAGCGCACCGTCGCGCAACTGCCGCGCCGCCGTCACCGTCATCATCTCGTCCGCGGTGTAGGCCGTGGAGGTCACGCTTTCGCAGCTCCGCCGCCGTCCTTTGTACCGATGATGCCGAACTCGGCCGGCAAGCGCGCGTACACCAGGCTGACACTCTCCTGGCGCAGGCTTTCCAGCAGCCGATCGGCTTGCGCATCGGTCATGACGAACTCGACCTCGATCGTGAGATCGCCTGCGAGCTCGAAGAAATGCTGCTCATGAAGTATGCCGTGACGACCGAAGCCGGCAATGGCGCGGAACGCAGAGCCGCCGTGAATGCCATTCGTCCGGGCGTGCTCGAGCAGCCACTCGTACATCAAGCGATGGTGGTGCCTGACGTTCTCATGCATGTAAAAGCGCAAGTAGGTGCCGTTCATGGAGCTCTCCATTTCAATGTGAGCGCGAGTTGGTCACCGTCCGACGAGCACGCGCACCAGCACGATGCCGGCGCCGGTGAGGAGCAATGACCCGCTCACGTGTACAGCGACCGTCGCCGCGGCCCACGCGTACTGAGTGCGCAGCAGCAGTGACATCGTCTCCGCGGAAAAAGTCGAGAAGGTGGTGAGGGCGCCAAGGAACCCGGTCGTGATGAACAGGCGGGTGCTGGGTGACAGGCCGAACGGATCGGCGCCAGCCATCATGATTCCGATGATGAAACCGCCAAGTAGATTGGCGGCGAGCGTGCCGAGCGGCAGCGTGGGGAAGACGGGATTGAGCAGCATTCCCAATCCCCAGCGCAGCCATGCGCCCAACACGGCGCCCGCGCCAACTGCCAGCAAACTGAGCCAGGGCATGTGAGCCTTCCTTTACGTTGTCTCAGGCGGGAGAGACCTTCACGGCGCGCAGAAACTCCGCGTGATCGCGCAGGCCGAGGACGTGGCGTTCCATCCAGAGCAGGAACGTCTTGCGATCACGCGAAATATCGTCCCACGCCAGGTAAAAACTGTTGTCGCGTGAGTAGTAATCCTGCGCATACGAGGGATACGCGCCTCCCGGAACGACTGCGACTGCGCTAATAAGAAAGCTCGGCAGCACGATCGCATTCATGTCCGCATTGAGGCGTTCGACCTGCTCCTCTGCCGTGACGATGAGACAGCGTGCCGCGAGCGCCGCTTCCTTGCAGGCACCGACGATGCCGCGGATCAGCACGTTGCCCTCGCCATCGACCTGTTGTGCGTGCAGGATCGTGACATCCGGGTTGAGGGACTCCACCGCGTGGAGCGCGTCGCCTGTGAAGGGACATTCGAGCGGCTTGATGCGTGAACCGGAAAGGGCGGTGAGGTCCGTGTCGGCATAGCGGCGCATCAAACCGCAGGGCAGGCCGCTGGCGCCCGCCGTATAGGCCACGGCCATCTCCGCGTGCGTGTGCTCGAAGAGTTGCAGCGGCGCAGGCCATTCCTTTTCGACCGCGTCTCGCAAGCGGTGCAGGGAGCCCACGCCCGGATTGCCGCCCCACGAGAATGTCAGCCGATTCGCGCAGGCCATGCCGATCATCTGATCGTAGATGAGGTCCGGCGTCATGCGGATCAGATGCAGGTTCTTCCGGCGCTGGCGGATGACTTCATGCCCCGCCGCGAATGGAATCAGATGCGTGAAACCCTCGAGCGCAACGCTCTGGCCGTCCTTGACGTGGCGTTCAATCGCTTCGGTCAGCGTCAGCAGCGCCATGCGTCATTCGACCACGGTCTGCGACTGCTCACGCAAGTACTGCGCCAGGTAGTAGAAGGAGGCAATCGCCTTGCCGGTATTGCCCGAACCCTTCCAGCCGCCAAACGGCTGATAGCCCGGCCAGGCACCCGTCGTCGCACCTTGCGGGCGATTGGCGTAGGTGACGCCAGCTTCGATGTGCTCTTGGAACCAGCTCACCTCGTCGCGACCGCCATAGAAGCCCGCCGTGAGTCCGAGCGGCGAATCATTCGCGAGCCGCATCGCCTCTTCGTTCGAGGCCACGGGGTGAAGCATGAGAATCGGCAGAAACATCTCCTGCTGCCACAACGGGTGGTTCCCGGGTGCCTCAACCAGCGTGGGTTGCACGAAGAAGCCACGCGCGAGATCGCCCTCGCGCAGGCGCTTGCCGCCGGCGAGTACGTGTGCGCCACCGGCATGCAATTGGGTGACGTAGTGCGTGTAATTCTCGCAGGCCTCGACTGTCGTCACGGGACCGAGCCAGTTCTCCTGCAGCGCCGGATTTCCGATCTTCACCGCCGCTATCTGCTTCCGCAGTCGTTCGATCAACGCATCGGCCACATCGCGATGCACGTAGAGGCGCGATGTTGCCGAGCACTTTTGGCCGCCCATTCCGAACGCCGAGCGAGCAATTCCGGTGGCAGCGCGATCGAGATCCGCCGCCGCGGTCACGATGCAGGCGTTCTTGCCGCCCATCTCCGCAATGCAGGGGCGCGGATAGGCGCCGCTCAGCATCGTGCGGGCGATGCGCATGCCGACTTCGTGCGATCCGGTGAATGTCACACCTGCCGCGTGCGGATGATTAAAGAGCAGCTCGCCTACCTCGCGGCTCGAGCCGCTCAAGTAGTTGAACGCGCCGGGCGGCAACCCGGCATCGCGGATGCAATCCGCGAGGAGGCGGCCGGCCCATGGTGTCGCGGTCGCGCCCTTAAGCACTACGGTGTTGCCAGCCACGAGTGCCGCGGCGACAGGGCCGCCGGCGAGTGCCAGCGGGAAATTGAACGGCGTGATGACGACCCACACGCCGTAAGGCTTCATCACGCTGCGATTGCGCGAGACGTGCGTGGTAAGCGGATCATCCGGCAGCGCGTGTTCGAAGCCTTGCTGGCGCTCGAAGTCGTCGCAGTACGCGTAGAAGAAATCCGCGGTTTCCTGCGTTTCGCCGAGAGCTTCCATACGATTTTTGCCCACTTCGAGCGTCAACGCGGCTGCGATGTCGTAAACGCGCTCTTCGATCAACTGTCCCACGCGACGCAGGAGGCGCAGGCGTTCTGCAGCCGGGCTCGTCTTCCAGCCCGCAAAGGCGCTCTGGGCGGCCTGGATCGCGGCATCAGCCTCCGCGGCGCTGGCGGCGGCGAAATGTCCGAGGAGCTGTTCCTGATCGGCCGGATTGAGCTTGGGCGTGGTGCGCGCCGCGCGTTGATCCTCACCATTGATGTGCAGGGCATGGGTGGCACCGAGCCCGGCGCGCACACGCGTCATCGCTGCATCGAACCGCGTGTGCAGCTCGGGAGGCGGGTTGAACATCGTCGAGTAGGTAAGCTTGAAGGTCATGAGGTTTCTCGTCCGCTGCGTTTCATTGCAAGTGCTGGCTGAATCACGGTATCGCCCGAACTATCCTGTAGTCCCGCTTCGAGCTCACCGATCAGGCGATCCAGAAGGTTGAGCGCGTCGGACAGCTCTTTTTCTTCAATGACGAGCGGCGGGGCGAGGAGGAGCAGGTTGCCGCGCGCCGCGAACGACACACCGGCCTCGAGTCCCGCGCGCAGGAGTTGCCGCAGGGCCGGATGCATCTCGTCCCACGGCGCCAGCGGCTCGCGGCTCTGCCGATCGCGCACGAGCTCGATGACCGCGAACAGTCCATGACCGCCACGCACCTCGCCGATCACCGGATGACGCGATTCGAGCTGCTTTAGGCGCGCAAAAAGCTCGGCACCGAGACGGCGCGAGCGCGCGATCAGGTCCTCGCGCTGATAGCTCTCCACAGCGGCGACTCCGGCTGCGCAGGAGAGCGGGTGCCCGCAGAAGGTGAGACCTGTGTACAACATCTGCGGCTCGAGCACGCGGGCAACCGCTGCAGAGATCACCACGGCGCCGAGCGGCAGGTGCGCGCCCGTCAGGCCTTTCGCGAGCGTCATGAGGTCCGGGCGCGTGTCCGCACCATAGCGCTGCCACGCGAACCATTCGCCGCAGCGCCCGAATCCGCTCATCACTTCGTCCGCAATGAGGTACACCCCGCGTTCCTGCGTGACATCGCGCAGTTCGGGCCAGAAGCTGTCGGGTGCAACGATCCCGTTCGTACCGGCGTTGGGCTCCATCACGACTGCGGCAACCTCAGCAGCGCCGCGCTCGTCGATGAGACTCGCAACATGATCCGCCGCGGCCACTCCGCATGCTTCGGCATTGGCGGCACCGAACGGACAGCGATACACGTAGGGCGGCGGGGTGTGCAGGACGCGATACGCCGCGGCGTCGACCTGTCGCGCGGTGCGAGCATCACCAGAGAGCGCCATCGCCGCGTAGCTCGCTCCATGGTAGGAGCGGTCGCGAGTGATGACCCAGCCGTGCGGCTTGCCACCCGCCTGGCGCGCAAACTTGACTGCATGCTCGTTGGCATCCGCACCGCCGAGCGTGAAGAATACGCGACCGCCTTCGAATCCGGACTTCTCCAGCAGCAGCTCGGCCAGGCGCGCTCGCGGCTGCGCACCCCACGCGCTCGTGACGAAGCAAAGTTTCCCGGCCTGTTCGCGGATCGCGGCTACGACGTGGGGATGCTGGTGCCCGAGGTTGCTGCATTCGCTCAGGCTGCTGAGATCGAGGATGGTCCTCCCGTCCTCGGTGAACAGCCGCGCGCCGGCGCCCCCGACAATCGTCGGAGCATCCCATTCGGTTTGCCTGCACCAGGTATGAAGTACCGTCTGCCGCTCGGCGGACATGGGGCGCCTTCCTCCAGGATCGCGACGCTCTGCTTTCGCGTTCGGATTATGACACTGACGCGGCATCGTGCGCTGGAGGCGGCGCCAGAGCACTGGCTAGGCGCGCGCCTTCGATGGGAAAATGCCGTTCGAGGGAGCAGCCGCCACATGCCCGCAGCGAGCTGAGGCAGTCCGCGCAGCTAACCAATGTCAGTTTCCGCCCGCATCAAGGTGTACGTGCAGCCGCGCGCATCAAGAACCGCCGTCGTCGGGATGCACGGTGAGGCCGTGCACATTCGACTGGCCGCGCCGCCGGTAGAGAACGCCGCAAATGAAGCCCTCGTGGCGCTGGTCGCCGAGCGGCTGCGCATCGCGAAGCGAGACGTGCGCGTCGTGACCGGAGCGAACAGTCGGAGAAAGGTGTTAGAGATCGATGGCATGAGCGCGAAGGCCGCGTCAGCAGCCCTGCTGGCGAGCATATGAAGGTTCGCGCGGGATCAAACGAATGAAGACCTGGATCGCGTTTCTTCGCGGTATCAACGTCGGCGGCAACAGCATCCTCCCCATGAAGGAACTCGTCCCACTGCTGGAAGCCGCAGGTTGCCGGGACGTCAAGACGTATATTCAGAGCGGCAATGTCGTCCTTCGGCACACGATGGGCGAGACCGCACGCGTGGCCGCACGAATACGGCAGGCCATATCGAAGGAACGTGGCTTCGAGCCGCACGTGCTCGTGCTTGAACCGGGTGAGCTCGAGAAGGCAGTGGCGGCCAACCCTTTCTCAGGTGCGGCAGCTGAGCCCAGGACGCTGCACCTGTATTTTCTCGATCAACGGCCGCGAAGCCCGGACATCGAAGCGCTCAATGGCGTGAAGGCGAAGAGCGAATCCTTCGCCCTCAAAGGCAGAATCTTCTATCTGCACGCACCGGATGGGTTTGGCGCCTCGAAGCTCGCACAACGCGCCGAACGGTTTCTGGGTGTCAATGCCACCGCGCGCAACTGGCACACCGTCACGACCGTGCTCGAGTTGGCACGGTCGTACCAGTCCTAGATGTCCACAGCCCGCCGTCCTCGCGTAATGCCGCGGCGCTCGACCCCCGGAAAGTCCCTGGCGGGCAAGCCATTGTCGCGCGCGCGACGCTTGTTGGTGCGTCGATCAGCGTGATGCTGGTAGTGACAGGCGCAGCGGCCGGGTTTCGCGCAGTCAGCGAGCGGCAGCTGGGGTGCCTCGCCAGACAAGAACCGCTTCTCCCGCAGTGCCATCGCTGCCGGGCAAGTGTAGTCGCCTTTGACGACGGAGCCGGTGACGATGGAGATGGCATGCCACGGATTGGAAATCCTGTGGTTGTGTAGCTCCGTTGCACCAGCGATCTTCTGGCGCAGGCGCAATCGATAAACCGCCGCGACCAAGCGGTCGGACCAGCCAGTCATCATAGTTGCCATTCCGTTAGGGGTTATTCTTACACGAGTAACCTTATGCCCGGAGCGTTAAGAAATAAAGACGTCTCGACCGGACCGTCGCAGCCGCTCCGCCACCTTGCGCGCGTGCAAAGGGGAAATTCCTGCCAGTTCAGTACCCTGGCTTCGTTGAGTGAGGTAAGGTCGCGCCCCCATGCCATCGATCCTCTCAATCTCGAACCTGACCAAGACCTACGCGTCCGGTCTGCAGGCCCTCAAACCGATCGATCTCGAGATCGAAAAGGGCGAGATCTTTGCGCTCTTGGGACCCAACGGTGCGGGCAAGACGACCCTGATCAACATCGTGTGCGGGATCGTTACGCCCAGTACGGGCGTCATTCGCGCCGACGGCCATGACATCCAGCGCGATTACCGCGCGGCGCGCTCGCTGATCGGCCTCGTACCCCAGGAGCTCGCCACGGATACATTCGAGAAGCTCAAGAACACCGTGAGCTTCAGCCGCGGTCTGTTCGGGCGCGCGCGGAATCCCGCGTTCATCGAAAAGGTGCTGCGCGACCTGTCGTTGTGGGACAAGCGGAACGACAAGATCATGACGCTTTCGGGGGGCATGAAGCGGCGCGTGATGATCGCCAAGGCGCTCGCACACGAGCCACAGATCCTCTTTCTCGACGAGCCGACCGCGGGGGTGGATGTCGAACTGCGACGTGACATGTGGGCCCTGGTGCGCGGCCTGCGCGAGCACGGCGTCACCATCATCCTCACAACCCACTACATCGAGGAAGCCCAAGAGATGGCCGACCGCGTCGGAGTGATCCACAAAGGCGAGCTCATCGTGGTGGCAGAGAAAGCCGCACTCATGAAGAAACTCGGCAAACGTCAGCTCACCGTGTATCTGCAGGCCCCGATGCGGACGATTCCGGTGGAGCTTGCCGACTGGCGCCTGGCCCTCAGTGCCGACGGCAGCGAGCTTGAATACACCTTCGATGCCAACGAGGAGCGCAAGGGCATCGCCTCGCTCCTCACGCGCATGCGCGATCTCGGCATCGGCTTCAAGGACCTGAATACCCACGAGAGCTCGCTGGAGGAAATCTTCGTGAGCCTGGTGAGCGAGCGCACCGGAGCGCAGCAATGAGCGGCTTCGCGTTCAACGGTCACGGCGTCCTCGCCATCTACAAGTTCGAGATGGGGCGAGCGTTGCGCACGCTGCTGCAGAGTCTCGTGACGCCCGTGATCGCGACCTCGCTGTATTTCGTGGTGTTCGGAGCGGCGATCGGGGCGCGCATGACTCAGGTAGACGGCGTTCCCTACGGCGCCTTCATCGTGCCGGGGCTCATCATGCTGGCGCTCTTTACCGAGAGCATCTTCAATGCTTCCTTCGGGATCTACTTCCCGAAGTTCACCGGTACGATCTACGAGCTCCTCTCAGCGCCGGTGTCCTATCTCGAGATCGTGCTCGCTTACGTCGGCGCCGCGGCGACCAAGTCGATCGTGCTCGGCCTGGTCATTCTCATCACGGCATCGTTCTTCGTGCCGATCAAGATCCTGCATCCGCTGTGGATGGTGGCGTTCCTGGTGATGACCGCAGCGACCTTCAGCCTGTTCGGCTTCATCATCGGCATCTGGGCCAAGGGCTTCGAGCAGCTGCAGTTCATCCCGATGCTGATCGTGACGCCGTTGACCTTTCTCGGCGGTGCCTTCTATTCCATCCACATGTTGCCGCCCGCGTGGCAGACGGTGACGCTCTTCAATCCCGTGGTCTACCTGATCAGCGGCTTTCGCTGGAGTTTCTACGGCGCTGCGGACGTGAGCGTGGGCACGAGCCTCGCGATGACATTCGGCTTCTTCATCGCGTGCTTGCTGGTCGTGGGATGGATGTTCAGGACTGGATATCGCCTCAAGAGCTGAGCCGACATCGTCGGACGAGGCTTTTCATGCCCATTGCGCCTCAGCCCAGTTCGGCCGCACGTAGGCCACGCTGAAGCCAGCCTTGAGAATGTTCGCGTAGGAGGGTGCCGCCTCTCCCGGCTGCGGTACGCCCGTTTCGGTCGTCGCATGCTTCGCGCCGAGCCTGCCGGCGTCGGCAATCCGACGTGCGAGCAGCGCAGACTGTCCACCCTTCTTGCGCATCTCGGGCCGCGTCGCGCCGACGCCTACCCACGCGAAATCACCGTCGACGTACAGAGCGCCCGCACCCGCTGGCTCGCTGCCGGCGTAGCTTATGTAGGTATGCCAGTGTGGCCGCCCCGGAAGCTGCGCGAGCCAGGCCAACATCGGCGGCGGCATGCCGAAGCCCGCGACTGCCGTCGACGCAAATACCTCACGCTCGGCCGCGCCAACCTCCCGGATCTCGAGGAATGTTCTGACGACCGGCGGGTTTGCCGTCAGCCGGTGGAACTTGGCCCAGGCCAGCGGATGCTCGATCAAACCCAACTCCCGGGCACGCCTGACGCATTCGGACGTGTTGGGTCCCGGCGGAATCTGAATGAAGAACTTGGGCTGCCCGGCGGCGCGGAAGCGCTTCACTGCTTCCGGGATCGAGCGCCCGTCGTCGCCGTTGAGACCGGTTCCTCCGAGGCAGTTGAACTGAAACTGCGCGATGCGGCTCGCCATGAAGAAAAACGCGTGGTTGATCTCGGCCGTCTGCAGGCCCACGGCCTCGACGAAGGATGGCGGTGCCATCCGGACCAGGTCCTTCCAGGCTTCACACTCGATGCGCTCGAACTGGGGCATCAGGGGGTGGTGCGAATCGTTCATCTGCTGGCTCCGGAGGCTGGCGCTGCATTCTACGAGTTGTACAAAAGATGCGAAGGGCAGGCTAGGTGCCTTATGCTTGCGCTCCCGCGCGTGGACCCTCACCTGGAACCTACAAGGGAGAATTGCCGTGAAACGCCTGCTGACCACCGTGCTCCTGTCGAGTGCGCTCGCCCTTCCGGCTCTCGCCGCGCTCAAGAAAGGCGATGCGGCACCGGATTTCTCGGCCAAAGCCTCGCTGGCCGGCAAGGCATTCGACTTCTCACTCAAGGATGCGCTGAAGAAGGGGCCGGTCGTGGTGTACTTCTACCCATCGGCATACACACCCGGCTGCAACATCGAAGCGCATACCTTCGCGGTCAACAAGAAGAAGTTCGATGCGGTCGGCGCAACGATCATCGGCGTTTCGCACGACAGCATCGCGCGGCTCAACGATTTCTCGGCCGATCCCGAATATTGCGCCGGAGAGTTTCCGGTGGCCTCCGACCCCGAAGGCAAGATCGCGAAGTCCTATGACCTGAAAGTCATGGAAGGCAAGCCGGGGTTCAAGGACACGCGTGGCGTTGAGATCGACCACGCATTCACTGAGCGTACGACGTTTGTCGTCGCTTCGGATGGCAAGATCGTAGCGACGTATTCCTCCGCCGACGACAACATCAAGCCAGACGACCACGTCACCAAGTCACTCGCCACGGTCACCGAGCTCAAGAAACCCAAGGCGATGTGAGGCGGGCTCCACCGCTGGAGCCGGTCACTACCCGCCAGCGACCTTCATCGAGGAATCTCACGTCCCTTCCGCGGGGAACATGAGCGCGAGCGTCTTTCCGGAGTTCCAGCAGGTCGATTTCGCCATCGTCGGCTCCGGTGCGGCGGGCGGCGTGATGGCGCGCGAGCTCGCGCAGGCTGGCTTCTCGGTGGTGCTGTTCGAACAGGGTCCGCGCCTCGAGCCGTACAAGTTCGAACACGATGAATTCAAGTACTGGTTCCTCGCCGGCATCACCAATGACCATGCGAAGAGTCCCCAGAGCTTTCGCACCGACCCGGCGAAGAGCGCGGAGCGCATCGTCGATCGCACGCCGCTCACGTATGCACGCACCGTTGGCGGTACGAGCCTGCACTTCACCGCGAATTACTGGCGCTTCCACGAGATCGACTTCAACGAGCGCACGCGCCTTGGCGCCATCCCCGGAGCGGATCTCGCGGACTGGCCGATTACGTACGCTGAGCTCGAGCCTTACTACACCAAGGTGGAGTGGGAAATAGGGGTGTCGGGACTCGCCGGAGCGAGTCCGTTCGATCCTCCGCGCACGAAGCCTTATCCGATGCCGCCGCTTCCGGTGAAGTCATCGGGCGTGTTATTCGAGCGCGGCGCGCGCAAGCTCGGATTGCATCCGTTCCCAGCACCTATGGCGATCAACTCGCAGGCGTATCGCGGCCGCCCGGGTTGTGTGCATTGCGGCTTCTGCCACGGGTTCGCATGCGAAGTGCGCGCCAAGGGTTCGACGCTTTTTTCGATGATTCCCGAGGCGGAGGAGACCGGGCGATGCGAAGTGCGCGCGGAGAGCTACGCAGTGCGCATCGATACGGACAAGAACGGGCGCGCGACAGGCGTCAACTACCTCGATAGCGAGCGTCACGAGCATTTCCAGAAGGCGAAGGCGGTCGTGCTTTGCTGCAACGGTGCCGAAACTCCGCGCCTGCTGCTGATGTCAGCCAACAGCCAGTTTCCACACGGTCTCGCCAACTCGAGCGGCATGGTGGGCAAGAACCTCATGTTCAACTACACCGCCCGCACGACCGGCGTGTTCGAGCACGAGCTCAACGAGTTCAAGAGCGTGCAGGTCACCCGCATCCTGCACGATTTCTATGATGCAGATCCGAAGCGCGGGTTCTATGGGGGCGGGGGTCTTGATGCGCGCATCGGGCCGCAGCCACTGGTATGGGCGCTGCGCACGGCACTGGAAGGCCCGTCATGGGGTGCTGCCTATAAGGCAAGACTAGAAGAATTTCCGCGCTCGATGGTGATAGCTGGACACGGGACGTCGCTGGCGGTTGAAAGCAACAGCGTCACCCTCGATCCCGAGCTCAAAGACGACTGGGGCATGCCCGCGCTGCGTGTCACCTACAAGGATCATCCTGACGATCTGGCCAATGCGCGATTCCTGCAGGATCGCTCAGTGGAGATACTCGAAGCAGCAGGCACGCGGCGCGTGGCACGCGCGCCAATCACGGAGCAAAATTCTGGATTGCATCTGCTCGGCACTTGCCGCATGGGAAACGATCCGGCGACTTCTGTCGTCGATCGCTATCACCGTTGCCACGACGTCGCGAATCTGTTCCTGTGCGATGGCAGTAGCCTTGTGACCTCCGGGCGCGGACAGCCGACGATGACGATCCAGGCGCTTGCCTTCCGCGCGGCCGAGCACATCGCGCGCTTCGCGCGCCGGGGCGAGATCTAGCTTTAGCAGGCCGCCTTACGAAGCGTCAGATAAAAGCCGGAGCCGTCAGCGCCCCTCGCTGGCGGCTCCGGCAGCCGGCTTACGGTGCAATTCGTCACTGCCATCTGCAGCACGGCGATTGCGTTGGCAGCGTGACCTCGACGCCAGGGTAGTTTGCTGAAGCGTTGGATAGCAGTCGGCTCCCGGGCTGCCCGCGGAGATTGGCGTCGAGAAACGCAGCCACATAGTCTCTGATTGCCTCTATGGTCTTATCTGTTGTCATGGTGCCTGTCATCACAGCACCTCGCGCCAGCCACACGGCATCGGACGGGGTGACGTGCTCGGAACCCTTGAGATTCAGAGCGAGTCGCGGCCCGCGCAGCTTGTCCCACAAGCCGAGCTCGTCATCGGTCCACAGGTCGCGGTTTGCATCGACGATCAACACCGGCTTGTCGGTTGGATTGAAATCAGAGTCCGGAACCACGCCATCCATCGAAATCGCGGCGCGAAATCTCGGCTCATGCTCCATCGCTTCAAGCGCGGTCAGTCCGCCGAAGGAGTGGCCGGCGATCGCGACTGCGGAGAAGTCCAGGTGACCTGTCAGCGGGCTGTCGGCAGTCCGATTGAAACGTTCAAGCTCATCGAGGACGAATTTGAGGTCGCCGAGACGAACGGACAGCGCGCCGGACATTGTCTCTCGGTCCGTCTTTGGAATCGACGAGAGGTGGCTGCCGAGCATTGACCTGGCAAGCCGTCCGTCGGGGAATGCGACAGCCGTGGCCTCGTAGGTGTGATCGACCGACGCCACCACATATCCGCGGCTCGCGAGATCTTCAAAGAGGAATGTGTAGTCGGTGAAAGTGCCCGTGAACCCAGGTGTGAATACGACTACTGGATAGGCACCGTCCGCGAGGCGGGCATCGAGACAGCTATTGGTCCTCACTGCGGGCAAAGACAACCCGGACAGCTGAGAAAAGTACTTCCAAACCTGGGGCGACGTGTATTGCGCGCGTATGCAGCCGCCGTCCGCTGACGCCGGATACCAGAGACGTACCAGCAGTTCACGCTTCGTGCCATTGGCAAGATAAGGATCGTCGCGCGCGGGATCGTTGAGGTCCAGGACGCGCGTGCCGACGACGTTAGTCCCGGTGGGAGCGGGCACGCTTACAATTCGCGACTTGGTGACAGTGGATTGTGCGGCCGAGCTCATGCAGCCTTTGCTGCCTGGCACACAAGGAGCAGGGCCAAACAGAGACACTCGCTGAGGGCTGTCCGGGCTGCTGTCACTGATCGAGAGAGTTGCGCTGAACGCGCTCGACGTGCCCGGTTTGAATTGCACGCGGATGGTGCAAGAGGCTGCCGCAGCGACACTCACACCGCAGTCGTTCGTTTGCGAAAATGCGGTAGCAACACCGGGAGGACTTGGGTCGGTGATGGAGATGCCTATGATATTGAGCGCACCGCTACCGGTATTGGTGAGATTGATCGCCAGGGCTCGGGCAAAGTTGCGCTTCGTGCGGCCAAAGACGAGCCTGTTGGGAACGAGCTTCACCGTCCCCGCAGTCAGGGTGATCGCCGCGCTGGCCGATGCGGTGTGATCGGTCACCGAGGCCGCGCTGAGCGTCACGTTGGCATCGCTCGGCACTGTCGTCGGTGCTGTGAAGGTAGTGTCCGCCTCGTTGACCGGCGCGATCGTTCCGCATGCTGGCGAACATGGCGTGCCGCTTTGCGTGAGGGACCACATAACGCCAGCGGCCGCCGGATCGTAGTCGATCGTCGCGGTAAACGGATGTTGTGCGCTTATGGGGATCGTGCCTGTCGTCGGCGAGACTGAAACCCTGATCTTTGGGACCGTGATCGTCAGCTCATCGGACCTGGTGTTATCAGCCACCGAAGTTCCAGTGACGGTCACCTGCAGGTCGCTGCTCGGCGCGGACGCTAGGGCGTTGTACGTGGCGGACGTGGTGGTCACGTCGCTCAGGGTGCCCGCTCCGGATGCAGGTGAGAGGCTCCAGGTCACGCCCCGTCCACTCGGGTCACTGACAACCGTCGCTCCAAGGCTCGCGGAGCTACCTGCCGGGACAGTGGTCGCAGAGGCGGAAATTGAAACGCTCAGCGCCACGACCGTCAGCGTGATCTCCGCCTGCTTCGAAGGGTCAGCCTGTAACGTGGCCACGATCTTGACGTCGGTGTCAGACGGCAGCGGATCAGGCGGCGCGTTGTAGGTGACGGCTGTGCTGGTGAGGTTGCTGAGAGTTCCAGGCCCGTTGAGAGCCCAGGTCACACCCTTCCCACTCCGGTCGCTGGTCTCGGTCGCGCTGACTGTTACTGAGCCCCCGGCCGTAACTCTGGTATCCGGGGCGGAAAGTGAAACGTTGAGTGCGAACACGGTGACACTCACGGTGCTCTGCTTCGCGGGATCAGCCTTTGAGATAGCGACGATGGTTACGTCTGTATCAGACGCCGGCGGATCGGCCGGGGCGTTGTAGGTGACGGCTGTGCTGGTGAAGTCGCTGAGAGTACCCGGCCCGCTCAGGCCCCAGGTCACACCTTGGTTCCGTGGATCACCACTGGTAATAGCTTCGAGCGACGCCGTGCCGCCCGCCTCAACTGCGCCCGTGTTGGTCGCGACTGACACCTCGATTGGCGGCAGCGGCGGTCCCTCACTACCACCACCGCTGCAGCCGAGAAGGATTGACGCCGAGGCCAACCCGAGCACCGCCAGCGCCGCGCGGGTGTGCATCATGCCACCGAGGGAGTTCATGCCTGCCTACTCAGGGTCTCTAAGGCTCGACACAATTCGTAGTTCCGCCGCCGATACTATCGAGCGCACCGCGGGTCGCCGAGTACTGCGGATTGCAGACGACGTCGGTTCCGCTCTGATTCCCGGTGATGACGTCCGTGTCGAAGATCGCGAACGAGAGGTCACTGATGTCGACGCCGACGTTCCCATTCCCCGTGATCGTCGAAGTGGCCAGCTGACCGTATGCACCCCACTGCAGCATGATGCCGTTACTGCCATTGCCGCTGATCGAGCAGTTGCCCAGGTTCAACGTCGCATTGCCCCTGACGGTAATGCCGACTCCCGCGTTGTTGCTGACATTGCAATCAGCGATATTGAGGTACGAGCTTCGCACTACGCGCGCGCCTTCGGAGTTCTTTCGTGCGGTGAAGGTTCCTCGCACGGAGCTGGCACTGAAGATTCCCAGGCCGGTGGCGTTTCCCTGCAGGATGTCGCCGTCGATTACCGCCGTCGAAGATCCAAAGACTGCGAAGCCGGACCCGTCGGTCGCTCCCTGGATCGTGTTGCCACTCAACCGGCACACAGACGAATCGCCGCAGACGACGCCACTCGTCCCCGTGACGCCATCTGCTCCAGCATTGATGACGAAGCCGTTGATCGCAACGTCGCGTGAATCCTCCATATCCACAACACTCAGCTTTCCGCCCGACGCGTCGGTAATCGATGCGCCTTTGATTGCCGTCAAAGTGAGGCGATCGATGCTCTGGATGACTACGTTCTCCCTGCAGTTGCCGGAGACCAGGATCGTGGAAGGCCCACGCGACTCCGACGATTGCACAGCTCTTATGGCGGCTCCGATGCTGCTCATGCCGCTGTGTTGGCCGCAGTTGACTCGTAGCGTGACCGCATTTGCGGTAGCTGCGGCTGTGAGTAGAGCGACTGATACCGCCAAGTTTCTGGCAAACGCTAAGCGCAACATAGGTGTCCCCCTTAGTTCTCTCGTGCTTCTGGCACAATTGAGACCGTGCTGAATGGTCAAGAGCCGGGCGCAGCGGGTTCGGGTACTGAGAAATCCGACGGACAATGAAGAAATTCTGGTACCCGAAGAGCGCCGGGGGGACTCCTATGAGTAGGAGATGCTGAATCTTCGTACCATGATGTAGCCATGGCTGACCGCAAGAGCACGCTCGTCGAGAGGCTCTTTGCAGAGCATCGGACCGCCCTGCAGGGCTTCTTTCAGCGACGCATCCGGACCAAGTCCGACGCGCCCGACCTGGCGCAGGAGGTGTATCTGCGGATGCTGCGGGTCAGCGACTCGGATGCGATCCGAAATCCAGAGCTCTATCTGTATACGGTTGCCAACAACCTCGTGAAGGAACACGCGGTGTTGGACCGTCGCCAGGCGAGCGACGTCGATATCGATGACACGACCGTACAGCAGCAGTTGGGAGACCTGCCAGCATTTGATGGCGAGCTCGACGCGGCTCAGAGAATCCTGCGGCTGCGCGTCGTGCTCGCTCAACTCTCGCCGAAATGTTGCGCGGCGGTCGTGCTTCACTACAAACACGGGCTTCACTACCAGGAGGTCGCCGAGCGACTCGGCGTATCCGTTCACATGGTGAAAAAGTATCTGGCGCAGGCGCTCGTGCATTGCCGGCGCCGCATGGCGCGGCTGGCGTGAACCCATGACACCGAGTGCAGAACAGATTCGAACCGCAGTCTCCCAGCAGGCCGGGGATTGGTTCGTGATGAATGAGGCCGGGACGCTCGACGCATCTGAGCGCTCGGCGTTTGTCGCCTGGCTCAAGGCGTCGCCGCTTCACGTGCAGGAGTACCTGGGTATCGCCTTGGTCGCACGCGATCTACCGATCGCTGCGGACAATCCGAAAGTGTCAGTGGAAACCCTACTCAGTGAGGTACTGACAGACGCGGACGACACCATCGTATCGCTGGATCAGTCGATTCCGACACACGAGCCGCCTTTGAGGCGCTCTATGGCTGTGCGCGGCTGGTCATTTGCCGCGCCTGCCGCTGTCGTTCTTCTGGGCTCGGCGATCTGGTGGGCACGCGACGGGGAAGTCCTTGGCTTGCCCAAGACATATCGGACCGCCCACGGCGAGCAGATGGTCACGCAACTCCCGGATGGCTCACTCCTTCACCTCAATACGGACTCTGCCGTCACGGTCCGCTATTCCAGTTCCGAGCGCCTCGTATCCGTCGACAGGGGTGAGGCGCTTTTCGACGTGGCGCATGACAACCAGCGACGGCTTCGCGTGGCGGCAGGTGAGGGGCAAGTCGTGGCGGTCGGCACTCAGTTCGATGTCTACCGTAAGCCCGACTCGACCGTGGTTACCGTCGTCGAGGGCACGGTCGCCCTGTTTGCCGGCGATGCCAGGCCGACGGGGAGCGGAGCCGTTCTTCCCGATCAAGCGCTGCGCGTCGGTGCCGGGTACCAGGTCCGTATTGACGCCGGATCCGGTTGGGGCCAGCCTGTACCGGTTGACGCGCAGGCGTCTGTCGCCTGGCTGCACCGGGAGATCGTGTTCCAGGCGCGGCCGTTGGGTGAGGTGGCGGACGAGTTCAATCGCTACAGTCAAATACTAATAGAGATTGACGATCCGGCCCTGCGAGCTTTGCCGGTAAGCGGCCTGTTCAACGCGTATGACACCGACTCATTCGCCACATTTCTGCAGACACTGGACGGAGTAGCGGTACAGAGAACTCCAAGCCGCATCCGAGCTTTCAACTTATCGACCGAGGAGCTTCCGTCAGCGGATCGCTGACCGACCACTCTCCAGCTGATTCTTGGGATGACAACAGTGCAGCGCCTGCTTGCATCCATCTGCTGCCTTCTTGTGGTGTCGATCGGCCATGCGGAATCTGTGGCCTCACTGCCAGGCGACATTGCGCCTCAGCCATTGGCACAGGCGCTGGTCGCATTCGCAAAACAGACCGGCTTGCAGCTCGTGTACGTGTCCGACATCGCCGCAGCGCTGGAATCGAAGGGTGCGCGTGCGGCGATGTCGGTGTCCGAGGCGCTCACTCAATTGCTTCAGGGCACCGGGCTGGAATTCGAGTTCCTCAATGCGCGAACCGTGCACATCTATGCAGCGCCAGAGATGGCTTTGCCAGCACCGTCCACGCCATCGGTCGCAGACGCGGGGCACGCGGAGATCCGGAGCCAGGTATCGCCTGCGAGGCTCGGAGCGACGCTCGTTACCGCTACGCGTCGTGAGGAGCAAGTCAACCATGTGCCGATGAGCATCGCCCTATGGACCCAAGAGTCGATGGAGGCCTCGGGCATCAAGAGCATGACCGAGATCGGCGCACTGACACCGGGCGTCGAGTTCGATTTCTTCCCGGAAGATGGCGCCGGAATTTACACGAACGTTGCAATTCGGGGCGTGAATGACCGAAACGGAACCACGGTCGGCGTCTTCCTCGACGACACGCCGATGCCCGCTCCGGGGGAGTGGGGCGGTGCCTTCGGCCGCCCTTTCCCAGTGACCTTTGACCTCGACCGCGTCGAAGTGCTGCGCGGCCCTCAGGGCACCTTGCTCGGCGAGGGCACCGAGGCGGGGGCGGTTCGTTTCATCGTGAATCAGCCCAGCCTGACGACCTTTACGGGTCTTACGCGCACTGAATTTGCCACGACTGCGCGTGGTGACCCGAGTTATGAAGTGGGCGTTGCCTTCGGCGGCCCACTGGTTCCCAACCACGTCGGCGGTCGGGTCAGCGCTTGGTATCGGTCGGATGGTGGTTACGTTGACCGAGTTGATCCGTTCACCGGCGGCACCGTCGATGAGAACGCCAATCGATCGTTGACCCGGAGTATTCGAGGCGCCTTAACGTTTGCACCGACTGAACGGGTGCATATCACACCCTCGTTCACGTATCAGTCCGTGAAGATTCACGACTCGTCGTCGTTCTATACGTACCTATCAGATCTGAATGCCGGTGAGCTGGAGAATGGCAAGCTCCTGGCACAGCCCGTCAGCGACACGTTTTACCTCGCTTCCCTCAAATTCACCGCGGACCTGGGCGTTGCGGATTTCACCTCTGTGACATCGTATTTCTATCGTTCGGCAGCGGCCACAGTCGATGCCACCAACAATTCCGCCTATAGCGGGTTTGGGAACCCTCTCGGACCCGAATATCCCGTCGCATACTCCGATGCCCGACCGGCTCCAATCGACGTGAGACAGAATGTGTTGTCGCAGGAGGTACGGCTCACGTCTTCCGATCCAAACGCGTCGCTGGTGTGGCTTGCGGGCGCGTTTTATTCGCGAGCACGCAACAGCGACACGGGCAGCACCTGGGCTATTGGCATGGAGGAATGGGGAACACTCATTGCCTTCAGGGCGTTTGATGCCGATCAGACCCAACTCGCCGGCTACGGCCAGATTGGTCTCCGCATCACGAAGCGCATCACGGCCGACATCGGGCTGCGTATCGGGCGGAGCGAGTACGAGTCCGCAGGATATGAGTCCGAGTCCGGAGCCGCACTGGACCTTGCGTCTGAAGCGGGCGATACGACGGCGACGCCGAAGTTCGCTCTGTCCTACCAGGCCGACGCGGACAACCTCTTCTATATGGCGGTCGCCAATGGATATCGGATGGGTGGTGTTAACGTGGTACCGCCCGATTTTGATTGTAGTACGCCCCCAGATTCGTACGCTCCCGACAGCCTGTGGAGCTATGAGATTGGCGCCAAGAATCGTCTCCTAGGGGGGCGTGTGCAGCTCGACACCAGCCTATTTCACGTCAGCTGGAGCAACCCACAACTGCTGCTGGCCACCGACCACGCGAACACTCCGTGCGCTTACACCGACAACGCAGGCCACGCCACCAGCAAGGGATTCGATCTGGCGTTGCAGGCCCTACTGACGGACCGTGCAAGAATTGGACTGAGTGTGGCCTACACGGACGCTCATTACACTCAAACAGTGAGCGTCGGCAGCACGGTAATCGTCGGGAAGGGCGATGCGCTGGGAGCGCTACCGATCGTCCCATCGCCTTGGAATGCCACGGCATCGGTCGAATACGATTTCGCCTTGACCAGTGGCATCACTGTCAACGCCCGGGCAGAAGACGTTTTCCACAGCCGTAATCCGGGTCCATTTACTTCTGAGGATCCCGCTTCGCTACTCTACGCGCCAGACCGGCGGCCTGATCCTTCGACGAACATTCTCAACTTGCGGGCCAACTGGGGATGGCCGAGCTTCGACCTAGCCCTGTTCGTCAACAACGCCTTGGACTCGCAACCGACAGTGCTACGCAGGAACAGATGCTGCTTCGACACCCTGTTCTATGCCGCCACGTTCAGACCACGCACTATCGGCGTAACCGCCAACTGGCGGTTCTGAAAGTTTCGCGGCACGGCCTGATCGGCTACGCTCCCCGAAACCCATGGGGAGAAGCCGATGAAGGCATTCAAGCTCGACACAGCTGCACGGTTGACCGGGTCGCTTGCCGCACTCGCGCTCTCGACGCTCGCCGCATGCGCGGCGCTTGCGGAAACAGCACGCCCGCCGCTGGCACCGGTGCGGCCGGTGACGGACGAGTACTTCGGCACGAAGATCACCGATCCGTATCGGTGGATGGAAAGCATGGACGCCGAGACGGTCGACTGGATGAAAGCGCAGGGGCACTACACGCGCGGTGTGCTCGACTCGATCCCTGAGCGCGCCGCGTATCGAGAACGCCTTATCGCGTTCACGGGCGCTTTCGGGTTCGTAAAGTCCTACCAGACCTATG
>Ga0326726_10000581_pt1 | contig 33642 bp, 29 predicted proteins | sample MHFenrmetagenome_2_FD_207603 | JGI IMG/M metagenome (GOLD analysis project Ga0326726, IMG submission 207603) | Lab enriched peat soil microbial communities from Michigan Hollow, Ithaca, NY, United States - MHF15MN | ecosystem: Environmental > Terrestrial > Soil > Wetlands > Peat | place: USA...
GGCCCCTCTTGCTCGTCCCGGGTCCAGGATACAAGTTGTTGCCGTCCCCTCGGAACATTCGCCCGAACGTGACGTACGGCACTCTGAGTGCCGCACGAGGTCATGTTCTCGGCCGAAACTCAGTTCGAGGGCCCCGACGGTTTTCGACCGGCTTGTTGGCCTCAAGTCCAAGCCGGGTTCGTTAGTGCGTTGTAGTAGTATCAAATCGGCCGGCTGCCTGCCCGAGGTAGCCAGTCCGCTCCACTTCCGCTCCACTTCCGCTCCACTTCCGCTCCACTTCCGCTCCACTTCACGATTGGCGGGTAGCTCTTTGCTGTCTCTCGTGGTCACCGCGTTCACTGCGTTCACCGCCCTCGCGTCCGACGGCGGTCCACGCTCGCACGCCACCGGCGGTGGCGTGCCTTCGCGCGTCGCTGGCCACGGTTTGCCTTCGCCCGCGTCGGGCGGCGGTTTGCCCATGAAGGCGCCGAAGGCCGTGGGCATGTCGAGCGAGCGCCTCGCGATGATCGACCACGTCGTCGAGCGCGGCATCACCGCCGGCGGCTTCCCGGGCGCATCCGTCGTCGTTGGACGGCGGGGCGCGGCCGTGATGGAGCGCGGCTTTGGGCGACTGAGCTGGGAAAAGTCGAGCACGCCGGTCTCGGCGGATCGCACGATCTACGATCTCGCGTCGCTGACCAAGGTCATCGGCACGACGACCGCCGTCATGATCCTGTTCGATGAGGGCAAGATCAACCTCGACGCTCCCGTCTCGCTGTACGTGCCCGGCTTCTCCGGCGGTGCCAAGGATCGCGTCACCGTTCGCATGCTGCTCGAGCATCGCTCCGGCCTTCCCGCCGGTCGCGATCTCTGGCGCTCGGCGCACACGCCCGAAGAGGCGCGCGCCGAGGTGATCTCGACGTCACTCGGTTGCGAGCCTGGCCGTTGCTACGAGTACTCCGATCTCGGCGCCGACATGCTCGGCTTCGTCGTCGAGGCTGCGGCGAATCAGTCCCTCGACGCGTTCCTGCAGGAGCGCGTCTGGACCCCGCTCGGCATGAGCGACACCGGGTTCCGTCCCGCCGATTCGTTGCGGACGCGCATCGCGCCGACTGAAGTGAACTCGCGGCGCGGCTATTCGTTGCAGGGCGAGGTGCACGATGAGAACGCCTATGCGCTCGGCGGCGTTGCGGGTCATGCCGGCCTATTCAGCAGCGCCGCGGACCTCGCCGTTTTCGCACAGATGATGCTCAACGGCGGCGAGTACGACGGCACGCGCATCATCGCCGACTCCACCGTGGCGCTCTTCACGACGCGGGCCGCCGGCACGCGCGCCCTCGGTTGGGACACGTGCGGCGGATCGGGCAGCTGCGGCAAGTACCTCGGCGAAGAGGCGTACGGGCACACCGGGTTCACGGGCACTTCGCTGTGGATCGACCCCGAGCGCGACATGTTCGTCGTGCTGCTCACCAACCGCGTGCATGACGCGCGGGCCAAGCGTCCGGCGAAAGTGATCGCGGACGTTCGCGCCGATCTCGCCGACGCCGCCGCGCTCGCGGTGACGGACTACGCCGACGGCCCCATGGTCATGCCGGCGAAATTCCGCGCCGATCAGGCCGTCGACTGGAACAAGCCGGTCCGCCGGCCGCGGAAGCACACGACGAGCAAGAAGCGCCCGACCACGACGGTGCAGGCGAGCAAGTCGATCGCGAGCGCGTCGAAGTCTGCCAAGCCGAAAGCAGCGAGCGCCAAGCCGTCCGCGTCAAAGGCCACTGCCACGAGGAAGAAGAGCAGCTAGAGCTCTCTGCTGTGGCTTAGAACATGTAGCCCAACCCGATGTACATCGGCGCCGTCGACTGCGACGAGTGGCCGACGTCGAGCGCGACGACGAAGCTGGTCCCGAACGAGATCCTCGCGCCGCCGCCGTATCCGGCGTGCAGCTCGTCCAAGATGCTCGACGCATCGATTCCGTTCGACCACACGCGCCCCGCGTCGGCGAACGCGCTCAACACGAGCGACGACGGACGCCCCCCGAGCCCGAAGTTGGCCGCGCGCCACCGCAGCTCGTTGTTCGAGACGACGATCCCTTTCCCTGCGTAGCGGTCCTTCGGCAGACCGCGAACGGTGCTCGAGCCGCCGAGCCCGTCTTGCGACTTCTGCGTCGTTTGGATCTCGCTCAACGCGTAGAACGGCGCGTCGCCGGCGACGTTCTGCGCGAGAAGCCGGTTGGCGAACGTCACGCGGCCGCCCAGCGGTTGGTAGTGTCGAACGGTTGCCGTCCAGCGCGTGTAGCTCATCGTGGAGCCAAACGACTTGTCGACGCGCTGGACCAGCGCGTCGGCCCACGTGCCGGACTGCGTGCCGATCTCCCGGTCGCGCGTGTCCCAGGTGATTCCGGCGCGCGCGAAGTTGGTGCGTTGGCGCGGCGGCGCAACGTTGCTCAGATCGCGCTCGATGAGCGTCGTTCCGCTGTCGAACGGCGTGAGGTTGATCGATTCGTTCGCGACGCTGGCGCCGACGAGCACCCGCACCGACGGATGCCAGAGCGCGTGCTGGAGGTCGAGCCCGAGGCGGTTGCGCGTGCGGCCGTAACGATAGAAGTACCGTGTGCCGCCGCGCTCGACGTTCGGGTCGTACAGCGTGGCGTTGCCGATGCCGTAGTACGGCGCGGCGAGCTGCTGCTCGTGCCCCGCGAACCCGGTAACCCGCCATTCGCGACCGGGACGCGAAGGCGCATCGTAGAACAGCGTGTAGTCACGCCGCCCTTCGGTGGTGAGGAACACCGTGGGCTGGAGCGTCCACCGGTACGACGCGCGGTTGCCGTCGTACGAGTAGAGCGCGAGGATCGCTCCGTACCCGAACCCTTCGTCGGCATCGAAGTTGAGCGCTGGGATGCCGGATACCTCGATCCCGCGCGGCTGCTGCCCGGCAGCAATACGAGCTGTCGAGAGCAGACCGGCGGCGGCGAGCACCAGCGGGCGGGCGAACCGGTTCCCAGCGGACATGAGGGGCTCCTGTGGATTGCGTGACGGCCAAAGATGCCGCGCACCGCTGAACCGCTCGATGGGGCGAGCGACGTAGTCGCCCTCCCAAAATGACGTAGCGCCGGGTCCGGCGTATCACCACACTTGCTCGGCGCATGCGGCATCCCGATCTTGCACGAAGGAGCCGCATGACTATGAGCAACTTGCCCAACTCGAGGCCCGACGGTGAGACTGACGGGTCTGCCTCGGCCGCAGCCGCCCCCGCCACCGCGGAGGCGCCGCCGAGCGCCGACCAGGTGAAGCTCGCCCTTCGCAAGGTGAAGGATCCGGAGCTCAACCTCAACATCGTGGATCTCGGCTTGATCTACGAAATTGCGGTCGATGGATCGGAGGTTCAGGTCGACATGACGTTGACGTCGCCCGGGTGTCCGGCCGGCCCGCAGATCATGGGCGACGTGGAGCGCGTGCTCAAAGCGCTGCCCGGCGTGTCGAACGTGGCGATCAACCTCGTGTGGCAGCCCTTCTGGTCCCCCGACAAGATCGAGCCGCGGGTCCGGGCTTATATGGGCCTGTAGCGGCCCAACCTCACAAGAGTAGGCTCTTCTTAGTCCCGATACGGGGAATCGCTCTTCGCCGCCGCCTTCTTGTGCGGCACCAGTGCCCTCAAGAAATCCTCACCGAGCACCGCCACCTGCCACCGGCGGAGATCGGAGACCGCCTCCAGCTCGGCGCGCGTCGACGGATTCTTGCGCGCGACCGCCTCGAGCCGGTCGCGGGCACACAGGACGCCCGGGTCGAGATCCAGCCGCTCGGCGGCTACGTCCCGGACGGTCTTGAGCGCGCTGGTGCGCGTGTCGAGGTCAGGGTCGCGGTCCCAGCGTGGCGTCTTCGGGAAGCGAGGCAGGTCGGCCTCGGGCACGGCAAGGCCGCGCTTCACGGCGTCGAGAATGTCGTCGCCGCGCGACTCGATCATGCCGCGCGGCATGCCCTTGATCGCCGTGAGCGCGTCGCGCGTCGTGGGCTGGGCGCGCGACGCGTCGATGAGCTGCTCGTTGCCGACGACGCGGAAGGTCGCGCGGTCGAGCTGGCGCGCCACGCCGTCACGCCACGGCACCAGCTCGCGCAGAATGGCCAGCTCGCGGCGCGTGAGATCGCGCGCCCCTTTCAGGCGCAGGAACGACGCCGCGGGATCTTCGTCGGGCCATCGAGTGCCCTCGAGGAGGGCGAATTCCTCGCGCGCCCAGTCCCAACGGCCGATGCGCTCGAGGTCGGCCCTCAAGCGGTCGCGCAGCTCGAGCAGGTGAATCGTGTCCTGCGCGGCGTAGTCGAGCATCCCCTGCGGGAGCGGCCGCATCGACCAGTCGGCCCGCTGATGCTTCTTGTCGAGCTTGACGCCGAAGTACCGTTCGAGCAGCGCCGCGAGACCGAACGCACGGAGGCCGAGCAGCTGGGCGGCGATGCGCGTGTCGAAGATGTTGCGCGCGTGCCAGCCGTAGTCCTGGTGGATCAGCCGGAGGTCGTAGTCGGCGTCGTGAAACACGATCTCGACGGCGGGATCCTCCAGGAGACGCCCCAGCCCCGATGGTCGCCCGATGGGGATGGGATCGATGATCGCCGTCTTCTCGCGGGTCGAGAGCTGCAGCAGGTAGATTCGGTCGACGAAGCGATGGAAGCTGGCGCCCTCCGTATCGAGGGCGAGGATCGGCGACTCGGCGACGCCGTCGAAGAACGCGTCGACGGTGCTTACGGTGTCGAGGTAGATCGGCGTATGAACGCTGGACGCTGGCCCGGGACTATGCACGCTTGGGAATTTAACCGGCACTCACCTTGCCCGAAGTCGAGCACATGAACGACTCGCCCGAAGGGGGCGATCCCGCGACGCCGCCGGATCGAGCCAGCCGCGTTCGTCCGCGCCGCGTCGGGTGGACCAACGCCGACGTGCTGCGCACGGCGGCGCTCGTCATCGCCATGTACCTGTTCGTCCGGCTGTTATGGTTCGCGCACCTGTTCTTTCTGGTGGCGTTCCTCGGCGTGCTCTTTGGCCTCGCCGTCTCGTCCGGTGTCGACCGCCTGCAGCGATGGCGCGTGCCCAGGGGCGTCGGAGCTCCGCTCGTCGTCATCGCCATGCTCGGCGCGCTCGTCGAGTTCGGCGTGTGGCTGGCGCCCACGGTTCACGCTCAGAGTGTGGAGATCGAACGTCGTCTCCCCGACGCGATCGATCGCGCCGATGCGTGGATCAGCGCGCGCGAAGGCGGCGTGCTCGGGGCCATCATCGGAGGATTGGCGGGCCAATCGCCCGCCGATTCCGCGCAGGCCGCCACGGGGGGCACGTCCGTGCTCCGCCAGCGCGTGATCACAGGCATGGGCGGTGTGACGCGCTTCCTGTTCCCGTTCCTGTCGTCGACCATCGAGTTCTTCGGCAGCATCATCATCATTCTCTTTCTCTCGATCTACATCGCGGCCGATCCCGACCTCTATCGCCGGGGCGTGATGGCGCTCTTCCCGAGCGCATCGCGCGCCACAGCCGGCGAGGTGCTTTCGGCGATCGCCGCCGTCCTCCGCAGATGGTTTCTCACCCAGCTCCTCGCGATGGTCACGCTCGGCACGGTGACCACCGTGATCCTCATGCTGCTCGACGTGAAGGCGGCGCTCGCCCTCGGCCTCCTCGCCGGGCTGCTCGAGTTCATCCCGACGATCGGTCCGATCATCAGCTCGTTGCCCGCGATCGCGATGGGCTTCCTCGATTCGCCGGAGAAGGCGCTCTGGGTGCTCGTCGCGTACGTCGTCGTGCACTTCGTGGAGAGCCACATGTTGATCCCGTTGCTCATGAAGGGTGGGATCAACCTGCCGCCGGTGGTGACGATTCTCGCCCAGGCGCTCATGGTGCTGCTGCTCGGATTCATCGGCCTGATGTGCGCCGTTCCTCTAGTCGCGGCCGTCACCGTCGCGGTCCGCATGCTCTACGTTGAACGTGTGGTGAATGAACCCACGTACGCCTGACGACATTCCGCTCGTTCGCCGATTTCCGGCCCTCACGCGAATTCCCCGAGTCGCGCTCGGGCGCTATCCGACGCCGGTGGAATCGCTCGAGTCGCTCGCACCACATCTCTGGATCAAGCGCGACGATCTCGCCGGCGCTTCAATGGGCGGCAACAAGCTGCGCGCGCTCGAATTCCTGCTCGGCGATCTCAAGCCGGGCGAGCGCGTTGTCACGGTGGGGTCGGCGGGCTCGACGCACGCGCTGGCCGTCGCGACGTACGGCGCGGCGCTCGGCGCGCGCGTCCGCGTCGGCCGCTGGAGGCAGGTGATGAACCCGATCGCCGAGCGAGTGGCGCAGCGGGTGTCGCGCGTCGCCGAGCGCGCGCCGGTGTTTCGCACGCCGGTCGGCGCGTATCTCTGGTCGTTTCGTGAGCGTTTGCTCGGCGCGCGGTGGATCGCGGCGGGAGGCAGTACGCCGATCGGCATCCTTGGCCACGTCAACGCGGGACTCGAGCTGGTCGAGCAGATCGACGCGGGAGCGCTGCCCGCGCCAGCCAACGTCGTGGTGCCACTCGGCACGGGAGGCACCGCGGTGGGACTCGCGCTGGCGTTCGCGATCGCGGAACGTCCAATCATCGTCATCGGCGCTCGTGTCGTCCCGCGCGTGGTGGCGCGCGCGTCGCGCCTCGAGCGGTTGGCCCGGCGCACCTCGGCGCTCATCGAACAGGCGAGCGGCGTGTCGCTCCCGCGCGTCCGCGGCGAACGGCTCATCATCGCGCACGAGCAATACGGCGGTGCGTATGGGCGTGAGACGCCGGACGCGCGCGCGGCGGCCGACCGCCTCCGCGGCGCGCATGGAATCGAGCTCGACGCCACCTACAGCGCGAAGGCGTTCGCGCTCGCGCTGTGCCAGGCGGCGCGCGGTCCGACCCTGTTTTGGTTAACCTTCGACTCCCGAATTCTCGACGCACCATGACGACGACACTCCCGGAAGTCACGTTCCACATCTACCCCACCGATTGCGACATGCTGGGGCATCTCAACCATGCGACGATGCTCAACTTTCTCGAGCGCGCGCGGTGGGCGCTGCTCGAGCCGCAGATCGACATCCGGAATTGGGCCAAGCAGCCGGTCTTTTCAGTCGTTCGTCACGTCGACATCGGGTACCTCGCACAGTCGCTGCCCGGTGAGGATCTCGTGATCCGCTCCGGGCTCCTCGCCATCAAGCGCACGAGCTACATCATCAAGCAGGACGTGCGAAAGGTCGGATCGAATGTCCTCGTCGCCGAGGCGTCGATCGTCTTCGTGGCCGTGGATCAACGAGGGCAGGCCGTGCCGGTGCCGGAGGCGTGGCGCGATCTGCTCCCGCAGTGGCCGGAGCCGGAGTGATCACACGGTGATCACGCTCGTCGGCGATACCGAGATCGCGTTCGACGACATCGGCTCCGGTCTTCCGGTGGTGTTTCTGCACGCCTTCCCCCTCAATCGCACGATGTGGGAGCCGCAGATCGGCGCGCTCGTGGCCGAGTGCCGGTGCATCGCGATCGACTTTCGCGGCTTCGGCGATTCGCTGCCCGCGCCGCCGTTCACTGTCGACCGCTATGCCGACGACGTTGCGGCCGTGCTCGACGCGCTCCAGATCGAGCGCGCGGTGGTCGTCGCCCTGTCGCTCGGCGGGTACGTCGCCTTCGCGCTCTGGCGCCGGCACCGCGCGCGCATTCGCGGCCTGGTGTTGTCCAACACACGTGCGACGGCGGATTCCGAGGAGCTCATCGCCAGGCGGCTCGCGCTGATCGAAATAGCGAGGACGCAGGGAAGCACCGCCGTGGCGAACATGCAGATCGCCGGATTGATGGGAAAATCGACGCGTGACAAGCGACCCGACGTCTACGACGCGATGCACCGGATGATGGCCCAGACCGGAGTCGACGGCATCGTCGGCGGCCTCGAGGCCATGATGGCGCGGCCCGATTCCACGGAGACGCTCGCCACGATCGACATGCCGACGCTCGTCGTCGTCGGCGACGAGGACGTGATCACGCCGCCCAAGGAGGCGCGCCGGATTCACGAGGGCATCGCGGGCAGCCGGATGGAAGTGCTGCGCGGCGCCGGCCACCTCGCGAACGTCGAGCGGCCCGCGGCGTTCAACACGGTCGTGAGCGAGTTCCTCGGCACGCTGCTCTACAATTAGCTTTCGCGCGTGTCGTCCGCCCCTCCATCATCCTCCGCGCCATCCGCCGCCGAGCAGCGCGCGAGCGCCCGGCTCGGTGCCGTGCTGTTTCGGAATCGCAGCTGGCTGCCGGTGCCCTTTGTGCTTGTCGCACTGCTGGCGCCCGCGCATCCCACGGCTGTCAACTGGATCGCCGGCGCGGTCCTGATCGTGCTCGGCGAGTGGATTCGTCTCGCCGGCGTCGCCGCGGCGGGCACCGTCACGCGCCGGCGATCGCGCGACGTCCAGCGGTTGGTCACCTACGGCATCTTCGGCTGGATGCGAAATCCGCTCTACGTCGGAAACTTCTTCATCTGGATGGGCTTCGTCGTCATCTCGGGCGTGATGTGGTTTCTGCCCGTGGCTGTTCTGCTGTTCGCCGTCGAGTACACGCTGATCGTCGCGTACGAGGAGGGGGTGCTCGAGTCGACCTTCGGTGACGACTACCTGCGCTTCAAGGCGACCACGCCTCGTTGGGTTCCCCGTCCGCCGAAGCGGCACGAGACCGGCCCGCACGACTGGGGCGAGGCGTGGCGCAGCGAGATCAGTACGTTCCTGCAATACGCGGCGCTGGTCGCGGCGTTCGTCATCAAGCAGCGACTGGTTGGTTGAATCATCCCGCGCGATGACAAGAAGGGCCCGCGCGGTCAGCGCGGGCCCCTTTGCATGTGCTTCAGCGAAACTGGCCGGCCTACTTCTGCGGCTTCCCCGGCGGAGTGTCGCTCTTGAAGACGTCCCGGTTGATCTGGATGTACTCCTTCATGTTCGCCGGCACGTCTTCCTCCGGGAAGATGGCCGTCACAGGACACTCGGGCTCGCACGCGCCGCAGTCGATACACTCGTCGGGGTGGATGTACAGTTGATCCGGCCCTTCATATATGCAGTCGACGGGGCATACATCGACACAAGCGCGATCCTTGGTGTTCTTGCACGCTTCGGTAATGACGTAAGGCATTCGACCCTCGGCTGAGCCTACGATTCAGATGGTATCTCGCTAAGATAGTCCCATGCGCCTCATCGTCAACGGAGCCGCGCACGAGCTGACCGCCCCCGCCCATGAGACGCTGCTCACGACCCTGCGTGAGCGGCTGCACCTCACGGGGACGAAGCTCGTCTGCGGGCGCGGGGAGTGCGGGGCGTGCACCGTTCTCATGGACGGCGTCTCGGTGTATGCCTGCCTCACGCTTACGGCGGCGTGCGAGCAGCCGATCACCACCATCGAAGGCCTCGGGCGGGAGGGTGCGCTCCATCCGGTTCAGGCGGCGTTCATCGCCGAGGACGCGCTCCAGTGTGGCTACTGCACCCCAGGGCAGATTCTCGCGGCCGTCGCCCTGCTGAATGACAACCCCAGTCCGACCGACGACGAGATCCGTCGCGGAATGAGCGGCAATCTCTGCCGCTGCGGCGCCTATCCCAAGATTCTACGCGCCGTGCACTCCGCCGCGAACGCCGGAGCGGCCGGTGACTAAGCGTTTCGTCACGACCAAGATCGAGGTCGAGGGCCGCGAGGAGACGAAGGTCGTCGAGCTCCCGTCGCGACATCCCGCGCCGTGGGGCGACGATGCGACCCTCCACATAGTCGGTCAGCGCGCCGAGCGAATGGATGCGCTCGAGAAAGTGACGGGCGACGCACGCTACACGGCCGACATACAGCTCGCGGGAATGCTCCACGCCGCGCTGCTGCGCGTGCCGATCCCTCGCGGCCGTGTCACGAGGCTCGACCTGTCTCCCGCGCTCGCCCTCGACGGCGTGCGCGGCGCGGTGACGCTCGACAACGTCGAGCGCATCCGGATAGACGGCCTGCAGCTCTTCGAGCACGACGTCCGATACGCGAATCAACCGATCGCCGCCGTCTGCGCCGACACGTTGGAGATCGCCGAGCGTGCGCTCAACGCCGTGATCTGCGACGTCGAGCCCGAGCACCACGTCGTCACGGTCGCCGATGCGGTCGCGCCGGAGGCGCCGCGCGTCCGCCAGAATGGGAACGTGCCGCGCAACACGCCGCGCACCCTGTCGCGCGGCGACGTAAACGCCGGCCTTCGCGACGCGGACGTCACGATCACCCGCGAGTATCGCACACCCGTCGCGTTGCACACTGCCCTCGAGCCGCACGGCGCCGTGGCGGATTGGTCCGGCGGCTCGCTCACCGTGTGGGAGTCGACGCAGGGCATCTTTCTCACGCGCAGCGATCTCGCGAAGGCCTTCGGTCTGCCGCTGTCGAAGGTTCGCGTCATCAAGAACTACATGGGCGGCGGCTTCGGCGCCAAGAATGGCGCGTCGCACGCGACGTACGCGGCGGCCGCGCTCTCGCGGCAGCTCGGCCGCCCGGTGCGCTGCGTGCTCGACCGCGAGGGTGAGCAGAGCGACGCCGGCAACCGCTCGTGTACGACGCAGCGCGTGACGCTTGGCGCAAAGCGTGACGGCACGCTCACCGCCATTAAGCTGGTTGCGGACGTGGCCCTCGGTGCCGCGGGCTGGCTCGCTGGACCCGGCCGCATCTACCACGAGCTGTACACGTGCGCGAACGTCCACACGGTCGAAACGTTCGCCTACGTCAACACGTCGCCCATGGCGAGCTTCCGCGCGCCGGGACACACCGAGGGCGCCTTCGGGCTCGAGTGCGCGATGGACGCGCTCGCGCGCGAACTGGCCATCGATCCGCTCGAGCTCCGAAGACGGAACTACGCCGACCACGATCAGGACAAGTCGCGGCCGTACTCGCACAAGGCGCTCGACGCCTGCTACGACCAGGGCGCCGAGCGATTCGGCTGGAAGAAGTCGCGCGCCGCTCGGCGCGAGACTGGGCGCCTCCGTCGCGGCGTCGGAATGTCGTCGGTCGTCTGGGGCGCGGGCGGCGGGCCGCCGGCATACGCGACGGTGCGCATCAATCGCGACGGCACCATCGAGGTGCTGACGGGGGCGCAGGACCTGGGCACCGGCGCCCGCACCGTGCTCGCCCAGATCGCCGCCGAAGTCCTCGGCGCAAAGCTCGGCGACGTGCGCACGATTCTCGGCGACACCGAGCGGCTGCCGTACGCGTCGAACTCCTGGGGCTCGATCACGACGGCCTCGGTCGGACCGGCGGTGCGCGTCGCGGCCGAGGAGGCGCGCGACGCGTTGTTCGACGCGGCGGCCGGAGTCCTCGGCACCGAGCCGTCGGACCTCGAGGCGCACGACGGCGAGATCCACGCGAAGTCGACCGACAAGTGCGTGCTGATCCGCGACGTGTGCGAGAAGCTCGGCGATGTGATGATCATCGGTCAGGGTAGCCGCGGTCCGAATCCGGACAAGACGGCGATCGCCGCTTTCGCTGCGCAGTTCGCCGAGGTCGAGGTGGACGTCGAGACCGGGCACGTGCGCGTGCTGCGCATCGTCGCGGCGCACGACTCCGGGCGCATCATCAATCCGACACTCGCCGAGAGTCAGCTCGAGGGTGGGATCATTCAGGGGCTGGGCTACGCACTGTTCGAGGAGCGCGCGCTGGACGAGCGGCTCGGGCTTCCGCTGAACCCCACGATGCACGACTACAAGGTCCCGACAATGAGCGACGTGCCGGCGATCGACGCGTTCTTCGTCGATAGCGCCGACCCGGTGGCGAATCACATCGGGGCGAAAGGACTGGCCGAGCCGCCGATCATCGGCGTCGCGCCTGCCATCGCCAACGCCGTCGCCGATGCACTCGGCGTGGACGTCACCGAGATCCCGCTCACTCCGTGGCGCGTGCTCGCGCGACTGTCATCCCGAGCGTAGCGAGGGATCTGCAGTTCAGTCCCGTCTTCTTCAGGCGCTGATCACATTGACCTGCGACCGGGATCGCTCAGCGCGTCGCCGAGGATGTTGAAGCACAGCACCGTCACGAAGATGAACACGCCCGGGAAGATGCCGAGCCAGGGCTCCGTGGTCATGGTCGTCTGCGCCTGATAGAGCATGTTGCCCCAGCTCGCCGTCGGCGGCTGCACGCCGACGCCGAAGAAGCTGAGCGCGCTCTCGAGGAGGATGCCCCGCCCCACCGCGATCGTCGTCGCGACGGTCGCCGCGGGAAGCGCGCCGGGCAACACATGCCGTAGCACGATGCGGAGCGGGCTCGTGCCGAGGGCGCGCGCGCCAGTCACGAAGTCGCGCGTCTTGATCGATTGCACATCCGCGCGCACGACGCGCGCCGTCTCCATCCAGCCGGCCAGCCCAACGAGAACAATGAGCATCGGAACGCCGGGCTCGAGGACGGCCGCCGCGATCATGAGCAGCGGCAGGCGTGGAATCGACAGCATCGCGTCGCTGACGCGCATCAGGATGTCGTCGACCCAACGGCCCGCATAGCCCGCGATCGCGCCGACCGAGATCCCGATCGCCGCGCTCATCGCCGCCGAGATCAGACCGATGGCGAGCGAGATCCGCGCGCCGTAGATGATCCGCGTGAGGAGGTCGCGTCCCAACTCGTCGGTGCCGAACCAGTGCTGCGCCGAGGGCATCTCTCGCCGGTGCGCGAGGTCGAGCACGTCGAAGCCGTAGGGCGCGACGACGTTGGCCAGCAGCGCCAGCAGCACCATGACGACGAGGACGCCGCCGGCCGCGGCGGCCGCGCGCCTTCGCCGGCTCATGCCGCCTCCCGCGTACGCGGGTCGAGTGCGTGAATCGCGACGTCGGCGATGAGATTCAACAACGCAACCGCCGCCGAGCCGCACATCAGGAAGGCCATGAGCACCGTGTAGTCGCGCTTCGCCAGCGCCTCGGTGAACAGCCCGCCGATGCCCGGCCACGCAAACACGCTCTCGGTCACCACGGCGCCAGACGCGAGGATCGCGGCGTCGAGGCACACGACCGTCACGAACGGAAGCAGCGCGTTGCGCAGCGCGTGACGCAGCACGATGCGCCGCTCGCTCACGCCGCGAGCTCGCGCCGCGGATGTGAACGGCATGCCGAGCGCCTGTACCAGCGAGCCGCGCAGGTATCGCGACCACCCGGCCGCCTGCGCCGTGGCCAGCACGATCGCCGGCAGCACGAGATGCGTGAGTGCGTCCCCGATGCCCGTCGCCCCGAACGACGAGCGTCCCGACGATGGCAGCCAGCCGAGCGCGTTCGAAAACACGAGCTGCAGCACGAGCCCGAACCAGAACACCGGCAGCGAGATGCCCGCGACGGCGCCGAGCACCGCGACGCGATCGAACCCGCGCCGCACGGCGGCCAGCACACCAACGGCAAGTGCGACGACGACGGCGAGCACCGTTGATGTGCCGACCAGCTCGAGCGTCGCGGGCACGCGTTCGACGAGCCGCTGCATCACGGGACGGCCGTCGGCGTAGCTGAAGCCCCAATCGCCGCGTACGAACGACCACAGCCAGGCCAGATATTGATGCACGAGCGAGCGGTCGAGGCCGAGCTGCCGGCGGAGCCGCTCGATGTCTTCCGGCCGCACGTTCGGATTGTCGAGGTATAGCGACAGCGGACCGCCCGGCGCGGCATGAATGAGCGCGAAGACGAGCAGCGACACGACCAGCAGCAGGGGGATCGTCTGCGCGAGGCGCCGGACCAGAAAGGACATTCGACGCTCGGCGGCGGCGTTCAGTACTTTCGCGCGTGATCGAACAGGTTCACGAGCGGCCGCCCGTCGAGATAGCGGCGCAGGTTCTCGATGAACAGGTCCACGATCCGGTCGTTTTCCTGCACGACCGTGCTCGCCGAATGCGGCGACACGATGACATTCGGCATCGACCAGAGCGGATTGTCTACGGGAAGCGGCTCCTTCGCGAAGACGTCGAGCGCCGCGCCGCGAAGCTGCCCGCTGGCGAGCATCTCGATGAGCGCCGGCTCGTCGAGCAGCGTGCCGCGACCGATGTTGATCACCACCGCGCGGGGCGGCAGCAGCGCCAGGCGGCGACGGTCGAACATGTTCCTCGTCTCTGCGGTGTCCGGCGCGATGAGCGCGAGGTAGTCGACGTGCGGCAGCTCGGCGTCGATCTCCGCGGCGGTCACCAGGCGCGCGACTCCTTCGGGCGGCGGAGCCTTCGACCGGCGGTGGCCGAGCACCTCGATGCCGAGGGCCGCGCTCAACTTCGCGACGCGCGCGCCCGCGCCGCCCAGGCCCACGAGCAGCATTCGCGAGCCCGCGAGCTCGTAGCCGCAGAAGCGCTCCCAATGGCGGCTCGCCTTCCAACCGTTGAGTCGCGGCATTTCCTTCGCGAAGTAGAGCGCCGCCATGACCACGAACTCGGCGAGCGGTTGGGCGTGGATGCCGGCGGCGTTCGTGACGATGAGTCGCGATCCCATCACGCCGATGCGCTCGAGCATCGGCCCGATGCCGGAGCTCGGCGACTGCACCCAACGCAGGTTCGGGGCGTTCGTGAGGAGCTCGGACGGCCGATCCCAATCGAAGTCGAATGAGACTTCGGCGCGCGCGACCAGCGACCGCCACCGCGCGAGATCGGCATCGCTCAATGTGCGGCCCGGGGCATAGTGGTCGGCCTCGTATCGCGGAACCGGCAGCAGGTCGGGCGCGTAGAGCACGTCGATGCGCTCGAGATCCGCGGCGGCGATGTGGTCGACATGCCGTTGGTCGAGCCACGACGCGATCAACACCGGAACGCGGTCGGTCTTGCGTGGAGTCTGGGTCATCCCGAGCGAAGCGAGGGATCTGCAGTTGGATTGACAGTTCGACGCGACAAAGTTGCCGGTCGCTGCGACCTGTCGCCAGATTCTCGCATGCGACGCCTCGGCTCTCTGTTCGTCTCCGCGATGCTCGTCTCCGGCTGCGCCAAGGGCGCCGGACGCGACGCGGCCTCGAACGACCTCCTCATCGTCGGCTATGACCGCGAGCCTGACACGATGAACCGATACGCGACGCATATCCTCGAGGACATCCAGTCCTGCGTCGTCGAGGGGCTCGTCACCGCCGACGACAAGATGAACGCGGTACCGGTGCTCGCCGCCGAGATTCCGACGCTCGAGAACGGCGGCGTGAAGCTGCGCGCGGACGGGGGGATGGACGTGACCTGGAAGCTCCGTCCCGGCGTGAAGTGGCACGACGGCCGACCTCACACCTCGGCCGACGTCAAGTTCACGGTCGACGCTATCAACAAGGGGGATTGGAAACCCGAGAGCACCGACGGCTTCGACCGCATCTCGTCGGTCGACACGCCGGACTCGCTCACGGCCGTCGTTCACTACAAGGAAGTGTACGCGCCGTATGAGATGCAGTTCTTCCGCGGCACGTTGCCGAAGCACCTGCTCGAGGGACGCGACATCGACAAGGCCGGCGATTACAACCGCGCCCCGCTCGGCACGGGTCCGTATCGCGTCGCGGAGTGGAAGACCGGGGAGTATGTGCTGCTCGAGCGTGCGCCGAACTACTGGCGCGGTCGGGAGTACCCGAAGATCAAGCGGATTCTGTTTCGCTTTGTCGCCAACACGACGACGCGTGTCAACCAACTGCGCGCCGGCGAAGTCCACATGGTCGCGCTCCTCCCCTGGGACAAAGTCCGCGAGCTCACCGCCGTTCCGTCGCTCCGGCTCAATCACGTGCTGGGGAACGGCTACGAGCACGTCACGCTGAACGAGCGGAACTTCCCACCCTTCGCCGACGTTCGCGTGCGACGCGCGCTGGCACACGCCATCGACCGCGACGCGATCGTGAAGACGATTCTCGACGGCCAGGTGACCGTCGTCAACGGGCCGATTCAACCGTTGTCGTGGGCGTACGAGCCGAAGGTCTCGACGTACGACTACGACCCGGCAAAGGCGCGGGCGCTACTCGATGACGCCGGGTGGAAACTCGGGCCGGGCGGTGTTCGGGCGAAAGACGGGAAGCCGCTCTCGTTCACGCTCATCACGCAGGCGGGGTACGCGATTCGCGAGAACACGGCGCAGGCGATTCAACGACAGCTCAAGGACGTCGGCGTCAACGTCCAAGTGAAGCTGATCGACGGCACTTCGATCTCGTCCGTCTGGTTCAGCGGCGAGTTCGAGGCCTTCCTTCACTGGTGGCAGCTCGGCCCCGATCCGGAGCTCACGCTGATGTTCGCGGCCGATCGCTCGCCGCCCGCCGGCCGCAACGTCGACTACTACAAGGACGATACGCTGACCAAGACGCTGTATGCCTCCGATCGCACCGTCGACCGTGCCAAGCGCACCGAGTTGCTCAAGACCGCGCAGCGACGCATCGCCGAGATGGCCGTGGAGATCCCGCTGTACAACACAGCCAAGGTCGACGCGGTGCCGGCGACGCTGAAGAACTTCAAGGGAAACCCGACGAACGCCGGACCGTTCTGGAACGTTCACGAGTGGGAGCTTCCGGGAAAGCCATGACCCTGGCGCGCGAAGCAGGAGCCGCACCGACATGTCCGCATTGAGGCGACCGAAGGCGCTGCTCGTCGACTACGGCGGCACACTCGTGGAAGAGCTCGGCTACGAGCCGCGCGCCGGCGTCGAGCTGCTCCTATCGCGCGCCATCGTGCGTCCGCCGCGCGCGTCGCTCGACGCCGTGCTCCAGCGCGCCAACCGCGTCACGCGCGAGGTGGCGGCGCGTCGGGCCCAGTTCCACATCGAGACGCCGTGGCCCGCGCTCACGCGCCTGATCTACGACTACTTCGGCGTCGAGTTCAGCGACCATCCGGCGTCGTTCGAGCTCGACTTCTGGAAGGCGACGGTGACGACACGCGCGATGCCTGGAGCCGCTGACGCGCTCGACAACCTTCACGGGCACGGCGTACCGATCGCGGTCGTCAGCAATTCGTCGTTCGGTCCCGACGTCATCAACTACGAGCTGGACCGTCATGGCCTCGCCGAGCATCTGGCGTTCGTGATGGTCTCGGCGGACTACGCCGTGCGCAAACCGAATCGTCTCCTGTTCGAGACCGCTGCGGCGCGAATCGGCGCCGAGCCCGACGACATCTGGTTCGTCGGCGACTCGCTCGACGTGGACGTCGCCGGCGCGCGCGCCGCGGGAATGACGACCGTGTGGCTCAGGCCGCGCGACGATGAGACCGACGGGAACGCTGATGTCATCGCGCCGGATTGGTCTGCGGTGGTGACGGCGTTCCAGGCCGCACGACCGCGCTGACCGACGAGCGGCGCGCTGGACGAAGTCCCCCTGCGGTCGCATACTCTCGCGAGACTCGGACGCCGCCTCTCGGCGACACCCGGACGAATACCGGAGACCCACCATGCGCCACATTCTCGCATCCGTCGCCACGGTCGCACTTCCCGCGGCGCTCGTCTCGCAGGCCCCCACGACGCTCGGAGCCGTCCGTCTCGCGGCGTCCGCGCCCGCGGCCACGATTCAGGGAAGGCAGCCGCTCGTCGAATTCGAGCTCATGACCTGGCCCGAGGTGAAGGCCGCGCTGGCCGCGGGAAAAACGACGGCGCTCGTCTACACCGGCGGCACCGAGCAGCGCGGTCCGCAGAACGTGAACGGCGGCCACACGCTCATGGGCAAGGCGACGGTCAAGGCGATCGCGCTCAAGCTCGGCAACGCGATCGCGATGCCGGTGCTGCCGTACACACCGAACAACGCGAGCGCGGCGCTGCCCGGCACGATCGGCTTGACGCCCGAGCTGCTCTCGGCGCTGCTCGAGCGGATCACCGAACAAACGATCGTCACCGGATTCAAGAACGTCATCCTGATGGGCGACCACGGTGGCGGGCAGCCGAACACGTATCAAGAGGTCGCGAAGAAGCTCGACGAGAAATACGCCCCGCAGGGGATTCACATCTACTACTGCAACGACGTCTACACCACGGCGAACGCCGACTTCGACAAGTTTCTCCAGGAAAACAACATGCCGGTCAGCTCGCACGCCGGCATTCCGGACACTTCGGAGATGATGTACCTGGACAGCACCAACACGTGGGTGCGTCGCGATCTCGTCGCGACGGCGGTCGGCACGCCCGTCGTGCGTGGCGGCGGTGGCCGCGGCCGCGGCCAGCCGGGTGATACCGCCGCGGCGCGAGGCGGCGGTGTTCGTGGCGCCGGCGCACCTCGCGATCCCGGCAACGGCATCTCCGGCGACGCCCGGCCGTCGACGGCGGCACTCGGCAAGAAGGTCTTCGACATGAAGGTCGACTATGCCGTCAAACAGATTCAAGGTTTTCTCAAGGGCCAGTGATATGAACATCGATCGTGACGCCGGCCTGACGCGCCGGCAGTTCATGCTCGCCGCGGCTGTCGCCGCGCTCTGGCGGCCGCGCTTCGCCGACGTCACGATCGTGCAGTTCTCCGACAAGGGCGAACGCCTCGGCACCGTGCGCGTTCCCAAGGTCGTGAAGCCCGACGACGAGTGGCGAAAGCAGCTCTCGCCGCTCGCGTACCACATCACGCGCGAGGCGGGCACCGAGCGCCCCTTCTCCGGCGCGTACTGGAACCTCCACGACAAAGGGCTGTTCCGGTGCATCTGCTGTGACACGGCGCTCTTCTCCTCCGTCGCGAAGTTCGATTCGGGCACCGGATGGCCGAGCTACTGGCAACCGATCGCCGAGGAGAACGTGCACCACGGACAGCCGAGCAGCGGGTACACGGACAGCGAAGTCACCTGTCGCCGCTGTGACGCGCATCTGGGCGACCTGTTCAACGACGGGCCACGCCCCACCGGTCTTCGCTACTGCATCGATTCTGTCGCGCTCAAGTTCGTCAAGTTCGGCAGCTGACCGTTGCCGCGGAATACTATGAAGCTCATTCTCGCACTCGCGGCTCTCGTCGCGGCAAGCACGGCAGTGGCCCAGGACCCCGACCAACTCCGTGGAAGCGCGCCGCCCGCCAATGGCGTGTGGATCGATTCACTCGATCTCGCCAAGACGCTCGGCACACGCCCGCCGCGGCCCGGGCAACCGGCCATCGCGCCGCCGCGTGGTCGCGCCGGCAGTCCGCCGCCCGCGCCGATTCCAATGCGCCTCGGCGGCTCCGTCTATGCGCACGGGCTCGGCGTCGCGGCGCTCGGCGAGCTGTGGATCGCGCTCGACGGCAAGGCGACGCGCTTCGTCTCCATGGCCGGGATCGACGACGCGCGGCAGACGGGACGCGGCTCGGTGACATTCGAGGTCTGGGTCGACGGCGCAAGACGCTTCGACTCCGGGATCCTTCGCTCGGGTGATGCGCCGGTGCCGGTCGCCGTCGACTTGACCGACGCAAAGCAAATGGTCCTGTACGTCGGCGATGGCGGCGACGGCGGCACCGACGACGTCGCCGACTGGGGTGGCGCGGCGATCGTGATGGCCGACGCCGCGGCGCGTCCGGTCGCGATCTCGCCGCCGGCCGATCCGACGCCGGTCATCGCGTCGAGCCGCGACGCCGAGCCGCGCATCAACAATCCGCGCGTCACCGGCGCGACTCCGGGCCGGCCATTCCTGTTTCGAATTCCGGCGTCGGGGGACGGACCACTTACGTTCGCGGCCAGGAATTTGCCCGCAGGACTCACGCTCGATCCGCGCACCGGAATCATCACCGGATCGCTGAAGAGCGCCGGCCGGACCGCGGTGTCCGTGACCGTCACCGGTCCGAGAGGCAAGACGACCGGCGACATCACGATCGTCGGCGGCGAGCACGCGCTCGCGCTCACGCCGCCGCTGGGATGGAATTCGTGGAATGTCTGGGCGGCGCGGGTCGACGACGCGAAGGTCCGCGCCGCGGCCGACGCGCTCGTAATTAGCGGCCTCGCCGCGCAGGGCTACACGTACGTCAACATCGACGATGCGTGGGAGGGACCGCGCGACGCGAACGGCGAGATCACGTCGAACGAGAAGTTTCCCGACATGAAGTCACTTGCCGACTACGTCCACAGCAAGGGACTGAAAATCGGCATCTACTCGTCGCCGGGCCCGCGCACCTGTCAGCAGCGGTACGCGGGAAGCTGGGAGCACGAGGCGCAAGATGCGAAGACGTGGGCGAAGTGGGGCTTCGACTACATCAAGTACGACTGGTGCTCGTACTCCGACATCGAGCCGAATCGCGACAGCCTGCCGGGACTGCAAAAGCCCTATAACGTGATGCGAGCCGCGCTCGACCAACTCGACCGCGACTTCGTGCTGTCGCTGTGCCAGTACGGGTGGGGCCACGTGTGGACATGGGGTGCGGACGTCGGCGGCAATCTCTGGCGCGTGACGGGCGACATCACCGACACGTGGGCGAGCATGAGCGGCATCGGCTTCGCGCAAACCGGTCACGAGCAGTACGCCGGCCCCGGGCATTGGAACGACACGGACATGCTCGTCGTCGGCAAGGTCGGCTGGGGCGCGCCGCTGCGCGATTCGAAGCTCACGCCGAACGAGCAGCTCACGCACATCTCGCTGTGGGCGCTGCAGGCCGCGCCGCTCATCATCGGCGCCGATCTCTCACAGATCGACGAGTTCACGACGAACCTCCTGGGCAATCCCGAGGTGCTCGCGATCAATCAAGACACGCTCGGCAAGGCGGCAGGGCGAACCACGCAGAATGGTCGCACCGAGGTCTGGGCGCGCAAGCTCTCTGACGGACGCGTTGCGGTTGGTCTCTTCAACCGCGATTTGGTCGCGCAGACGGTGACCGTCAAATGGTCTGAGCTCGGGCTTGCAGGCGCGCAGCCGGTTCGCGACCTGTGGCAACGCAAAGATCTCGGCGTCAAGCGCGACGAGCTCTCGGCGACCGTTCCGCGGCACGGCGTGCTGCTCGTGGCGATCGGTGTGACGAAATAGCGAGTAGGGCGAGACGCTCGCCTCGGCTCGAGGAGCAACGGGTCTCCCCCCTGCGCCGTATCTCTGTTGCCGGTCACCGACCGCCGGACCCCACTCCCTCCGAAGGTAGGTACGCCATGAGAGTCACACGCTCCGCGCTCGTCGCGCTCGGCGCTCTCTTTCCCGCGTTCATCTTCGCGCAAGAGCGCGAGGATCGTACGCTGCTCACGCAAGCGCAGATGACCGCGATCATCAACGAGGTCTCCGGCGAGCGAGCGATGCATCATGTCCTCGAGCTCGTGCCGTACCAGCGCGTCCGTCTGCCGGAGGAATACAACGGGCCGTATCGCGAGAGTCGGGTGATCGCCGACTTCGCCAAGCAGTACGGCTTCAGCAACGTGTCGATCGAGACGTTCGGTACGCCGAACATGGCGTGGCAGCCGACGCAGGGCGAGCTGTGGATGACGACGCCCAAGAGCGTGAAGCTGTTCGACATTCACGACCTCGCGCTGTCGCTCGCGTCGCTCAACGCAAACGGTGACTTCAGCGGCGAGTTGATCGACGTCGGCGCCGGACGCGCCGCCGACTTCGAGGGGAAGGACGTGAAGGACAAGTTCGTCCTCTCGTCCGGCACGACGAGCCAGGTCTACCAGCAGGCCGTTCAGCGCGGCGCCAAGGGCGTGCTCGGCATCAGCGCCATCGGCTTCCAGCGATCCGTCGACTACCCGACACAGATCGTCTCGTCCACCGTCAACGCGCAGCCGGGCACCGTCGCCTGGTCCGTGACGCCCGAGGTCGAGCACAACCTCGCCGCGCAGCTCCTCCGCGGCGACAAGATCACCATCCGCTCGATCGTGAAGAGCGTGCAGGTCCCGGGAAAGACCGAATACGTGCATGCCGAGATTCCCGGCGACGGCTCCACGAAGCAGGAAGTCGGAATCAGCGGTCACCTCTACGAGGGCGTGATCAAGCAGGGCGCGAACGACGACAACTCCGGCTGCGCGCTCATCCTCGAGATCGGCCGCGCGTACATCAAGCTGATCAACGAGGGCAAGCTTCCGCGTCCCAAGCGCACGATCAACTTCCAATTCGTGCCGGAGATCTCGGGGACGAACGCGTATCTCACCGCGCACCCCGACAAGGAGAAGAACATCATCGGCACGTTGAACTTCGACATGGAGGCGATCCGCGTCTCCGAGAGTCGAAGCTTCTGGGTGCTGCAGCGCACGCCGGACACCTTCCCGTCGTACCTCAACGACGTCGCGCAGAGCATGATGGAATACATCGCCGACATCTCGCGCGAGCGTGTGCGCTTCCGCCGTTCCGGCTACGCCGCGTCCGAAGCGGTGGAGTCGCCGCGTGGCAGCAAAGACGCCTTCTACATCAAGATCGACAAGCACTACGGCTCGAGCGATCACGTGACGTACATGCAGCACGGAATCCCCGCGGTCATGTTCATCACGTGGCCCGACATGTGGTATCACTCGTCGGAGGACACGCCCGACAAGCAGGACCCGACGCAGTACAAGCGCGCCGCCGCCGTGGGACTCGGCGGGCTCGCGGTGATCAGCACCGGCACCGACGAGATGGCGGCGCGCGTCGTGAGCGACAATCTCGGCCGCGGCCTATCGCGGATGGGCGAGTCGCACACCAAGGGACTCGGCTACATGGCGGACGCGACCGATGGACAGGCGCTGACCCAGGCCTACAAAGAGGCGCGCATCGCCATTCAGCATCAGGCCGAGATCGAGAAGGCCGTCATCACGTCGGCGAGCGTGCTCTGGACCAATGTCGATGACGGCAAGAGGCGAACGGCCGCGTTCCTGCCGTTGATCGACGCGCGCGCGTCGGGCCTCCTCAACGAAGTGAAAGCCGCGTATCAACTCCAGGCGTCCGAGCGAAGTATCGCCGCCGCCGAGCCGGTGATGACACAGGAGGAACGTGAGGCGGCGAGTCTACTGGTCGAGCAAGTACCAGCCGCAGGCGGCGGACGCGGCGGGCGAGGTGCCGGTGGTGGCGGCGGTGGTGGTGGCGGACGAGGCGGCCGGGGAGCGGGTCCGGCGGGTCCGAGTCTCCCCGAAGAGTACAATGCCGAGTTCAACCTTCTGCTCGGCAAGAACAAAACGGCGCTGCAGATCCGCGACTTCCTCTCCGGCGAGTTTACGCCGCTGCCACTCGCGGACGTCATGGCGGTGCTCAAGGCACGCGAGGCGGCCGGGGCGATCAAGCTGACGGCCAAGAAGTAGCGTCATCCCGAGCGCAGCGAGGGATCCCTCGCTGCGCTCGGGGATGACGGGAAGGCCTCGGGGTGACAGCGAGCCAGCATCGACATAGAGTATGAGCGTATGGGTTTTCTCTCACGCCTCCGCGCCGCCATTCGGCCCGATGCCGTTCCCCGGGATTCCGACGAATACGTCATCCGCGGATTCGCCGTCGCGGTGGACAACACGCGACCGGACATCGAGACCTCAACGGTGCTTCGACGGCTGGACGAAGCGCTGGCGCTGATCGAATCGGCGCAGCCGTGGCGCCTGCGTCATCTGCGCCAGGACCTGAGCGGATTCCTGATTGTCCGCTATCCCTGCCGCGGCGCGTTCTTTCCCGACGACCGCGTCTGCATGACGGAGCTCACCTTTCTCGCGCGCACGGACATCACCCCCGCACCCGTCGCCGCGTCGATCGTTCACGAAGGCATGCACGCGCGCGTCCACGCCACGTGTCGTCCGGACGCGCCGCGCGATCGCGCCCACGAGGAGCGCATCTGTCGCCGCGCCGAGCTCGACTTCGGTCTGGCCCTCCCGCCCGACCTCGGCACGCCCGTCGTCGAGCGCGCGCTGGCGAGTCTCGAGTTGGATGACCAGGATGTCGCGCCGACGATCGACTGGCAGGAAGCCCAACGACGGCAGGACGCCATCGACGCCGCGGCCAGAAAGAACCGATGAGCACTCTCCGAGAATTCCACGATTCCATGCGAAGCTCGCACGCACGTCCGCGCCTCACGCTCGCGATCGCGGCGTCACTGTTCGCCGCTGCCTGCCGGCCGGCGACCGTCAGCGAAACTCCCGCCACCACGTCGCCGCCGCGGATCGCCGCGTCCTTCCCGGCGTCCTGGCGTTTCCGTCCCGGCACCGGCGCCTCGTTCGCGCCGCACGCGATGGTTGTGAGCAACGACTCGATTGCCAGCAGAGTCGGACGCGACATCATCGCGCGCGGGGGCAACGCCGTCGACGCGGCCGTTGCGACCGGGTTCGCGCTCGCCGTCACGTATCCCTTCGCCGGCAATATCGGCGGCGGCGGCTTCATGGTCATCCGAATGGCCGACGGGCGTACCGCGGCCCTCGACTACCGCGAGATCGCTCCGCTCGCCGCCAGTCGCGATATGTACCTCGACGCCAACGGCAAGCTCACGAACAAGAGCATCATTGGCCATCTGTCGGTCGGCGTGCCGGGTGCAGTGGCCGGCATGGATGAAGCGCTACGTCGCTACGGGACGTTGCCGCTCAAGACCGTCATCGCGCCGGCCATCGAGCTTGCCGAGCGCGGGTTCGTGATCGACTCCGGCTTTTCGCGCCAGCTCGAGGGCTCCCAGCGCGACATCACGCGGTACGAGGGCTCGTCTTTGTTCTTCCCGGGCGGTCACGTCGTCGCGCCAGGCACACGCCTCGTTCAGCGCGAGCTCGGCTGGACGCTGCGCCAGATCGCCGAGCGCGGGCCGTCCGGCTTCTATAGCGGACCGGTCGCCGACTCGCTCGTCGCCGAAATGAAGCGCGGCGGCGGCATCATCACGCTCGCCGATCTCTTACGATACAAGCCGGATTGGCGCACGCCGGTGAAGGGCACGTATCGCGGCAACACCATCCTCTCGATGCCGCCGGCGTCGTCGGGCGGCATCACGATGATGGAGACGCTCAACATTCTCGAGACGTACGAGACGCCGGCGCCGTTCGGGAGCACGCAGTGGGCCCACCGCCTCGCCGAGTCGTATCAGCGCGCGTTCCTCGACCGGAATTCCAAGCTGGGCGACCCGGCGTTCATCGACGTGCCGCAGGCGGAGCTGACGAGCAAGGAGTACGCGCGCCAGCTGCGCGCCAAGATCGACGACCGTCACCACACACCCACCGCGACGCTCGTGGCGAGCCGCGAGCCGATGCACACCACGCACTACTCCGTCGTCGATGACCGCGGCAACGCCGTCTCCACCACGACGACGCTCAACAACGGATTTGGATCAGCCGTGTGGGTGCGAGGCGCCGGCTTTTTCCTCAACGACGAGATGGACGATTTCGCCGCGAAGCCGGGCTCACCGAACATGTTCGGGCTCGTCCAGGGTGAGCAGAATGCCATCGCGCCGGGCAAGCGCATGCTCTCGGCGATGACCCCGACGATCGTTCTCAACCCGCACGGGCAGGTGCTGCTCGTCGTCGGCGGCGCGGGCGGACCGACGATCATCACCGGTACATCGCAGGTCGTCCTCAACGTCATCGACTACCGCATGTCGCTCGCCGACGCAATGCATGCGCCGCGGCTCCACCATCAGTCGCTTCCTGATTCGCTGTCGTTCGAGCGAAACGGTCTCGACCCCGCGGTGGCCGACTCGCTCCGCGCGATGGGGCACTCGCTCAAGCAGGTGCCGAGCCTCGTCAACATCAACGCGATCATGCGCGTCGACGGAGGCTGGGACGGTGTGTTCGAGCCAAGATCGAGAGGCGGGGCGATCGGGTATTAGCACACTGGTCATCGCGCGCCTCGGTTCCTGTCAACAATGGAACACGAATTTGGACGAATGCAACGAATCGAACCGATGCCGCGACCGGCAGCATCTCTCGAGGAGCCGTGATTTTCTTGGGAACTACCTGTCGGGAGGCCTCGCGTCGCTTCCCCAGCGCCTTCCCCAAAAAAGAGTTCGTCCGGGCTCGTTGAGGCTACGACGCGTAAGGTGTGGCGGTTCGATTCGTGGTTGTTCGTCCGATTCGTGTCAGTCAGTTCGGGCCGGAGGCGAGGCAGGACAAGTCAGTCGCCGCGCAGCGCAATGAGCGGATCGACCCGCGCCGCTCGACGAGCCGGCAGGTACGACGCGAGCAGCGCGACGACGATCAGCGTGGCCGCGACCGCGACGTACGTCCGCGGGTCGGTCGTCGTCACACCGAACACGAGCGACTGAAGCGAACGCGCGGCAAACACCGCGGCGACCCCGCCGATCGCGATCCCCGCCAGCGCCAGTCCGGCCGCCTCGCGAACGATCATCGCCACGATGCGTCCCTCCATCGCGCCCAAGGCCGACCGAATTCCCAGCTCGCGTGTGCGCTGCGTGACGCCGTACGACACGACGCCGAAGATGCCCACCGCGCCCAGCACGAGACCGACCGCCGCGAAGCCGAGCAGGAGGCGAGCGATCGTGCGCGGTGTCGCAGTAGACGCCATGAACACGTCGCCGAGCGAGCGCACCTCCGAGATCGGCACGTTTGCGTCAGCCGCGCGGATCGCGGCTCGCACACCGGACAGCACCCGCATCGGATCGCTGTGCGTTCGCACGACGAGGTGCATCGACGTCAGTCCCTGCTGTGCGTTCGGCCGATACACCTCGTCGCTGGGCTCGATCTCCGGCGAGAGGTACCGCACGCTGCCGACGACGCCGACGATGGTCGACCAGTCGTTCCGCGTGCCGTTTCCGAATTTGATCCGCTCGCCGATCGGATCGCCGCTCCCCCAATAGCGTTTTGCCATCGCGTCGTTGATCACCACCACCGCCGGTGCGCCGCGCGTGTCCGTCGGCAGAAACAAGCGGCCGCGGCGCAATGGAATTCGCATCGCGCCGAAATAGTCGCCGGCCACCGAGCGCCAGACGACGCTCGGGTGCGTCGCCGTCGCGGGAAGCGGCCGCTTCTCGATGTCGAGCGAGCCGCGCCAGTTGAAGCCGCTCAGCGGGAGATGTTGCGACGCGCCGACCGACTCCACGCCGGGCTCGGTCGCGATGCGGCTCATCATGTCGCCGAAGTACTCGCTCACGGCCTCGACGGAATTCGCGCGAGTCGACGGCGGCTGAACGCGCAGGCTCAACACGCCGCGCGGATCGAACCCGAGATCCACACGATTCAACCGCCATAGTGTCGTCGTCATGAGGCCGGCGCCGACGACGAGCACCATCGCCAGCGCGATCTCCGCGATCACCAGCGCGCGACGCGTCGCCTCGCCCGCCCTTCCCGATCCGCCCGACGCCGATACGCGAAGCGCGCCGTCCGGATCGACGCGCGTCGCGAACATCGCGGGCGCGATCCCGAACGCCACACCGATCGCGATCGTCACGCCCATCGACACAAGCAGCACGCGCCAGTCGACCGACACGGCGGCCAGGAGCGGCAGCGACGCCGGCAAGATCGCCTTGAGCGCGCGCACGCCGGCGAGGCCGATCGCCGTGCCCACGATTCCCCCACCCGCCGCGAGGATCATGCTCTGGACCAGCAGCTGTCGCGCGATCTGCCCGCGCGACGCGCCGAGTGCACGTCGCACCGCGAGCTCGCGGCGGCGCGTGATCGTGTGCACGAGCAGCAGGTTGCCGACGTTCGCGCCGGCGATGAGCAGCACCGCCGCGACCGCGCCGAGCAGCACGAGCAGCGAGCCTCGCGCCGAGCCGACGAGGCGGTCGCGAAGCGAGGCGACCGTGCCTCCGCGGCCATAGTCTTCCGTGTAGTTGAACGCGGTGCGCATCGCCGGCACGAACGTGGCCAGCTCCGCCGTGGCGGCCGCGAGTGTCGTCGCGGGCGCGAGACGTCCAAAGCCGACCGCCGTTTGTCCGGTGTAGAAGCGCGACGAACGATCGATCTGCAGCGGAAGCCACGCGTCCACACCGGATTGAAACGCTTCGAAGCTCGCCGGCATGACACCGACGACGCGGTGCGGAGCGCCGTCGAGGTCGACGACGCGGCCAACGACGCTCCGGTCGCCGCCGAACTGGCTGACCCAGAGCGCGTGACTGAGCACGACCACGTTCCCGCGGTCGGGTGACGATTCGCCGTCGTTGAACGCGCGGCCGAGCATCGGCTGCGCACCTAGCGTCTGGAAGAAGTTGGTCGAGACGCGCGCCGCGTCGAGCTGGCGCGGTTCGCCGCTGCCCGTGAGCGGGATGCCCCACCCTGGACTGAACGCGGCGACGGCGCTGAATGCGCGCGAGTGCTGCTGGAGATATTCCAGCTCTGCGTTGGAGATCGTCGTCGCGGGCCAGATCGACGCCAGGCGATCCGGGTCGGCGAAGGGAAGCGGACGAACGAGGACGCCGCTCACGACGCTGTAGACCGCGGTGTTCGCGCCGATGCCGAGCGCGACGGTGAGGAGCACGACCGCGGTGAACGCGGGCGCCTTGCGCAACGTCCGGAGCGCGTAGCGCGCGTCCTGCCAGGTGGCTTCCAGCGTGCGCTCGCGCACCTCGTCGCGCGCTGCCTCGCGCCACGCGTCGCGTCCGCCGAACGCGACGACCGCGTGGCGGCGCGCCTCACCCGCCGCCGCACCGCGGCGCAGGCCGCGCTCGGCGTGCATGTCGAGATGGAACTGGATCTCCTCGTCCAGCCGGGCTTCGATCTCCCGCGCGCGCACGGTGCCACGGAGTCGCGCGAACAAATCCATGAGCCGTCCCATCCTCAACTCCTTTCGACGGTCTAAAGGAATCACCCGACTAGACTACGGCGCGCGTGTCATTCGGTCAAGCATCATGACGCCACGGGTCGTCCCCAATCGGCGACGACCGTAAATCGGTGTCGCGCTCATGAGACAACCCAACCGTCGCCCCGGTTGGGTGGGAGGCTACTTCCGCCAGGGCGGAGTGTCGTCCTTGCGCTCGAGCTCCGGATTCTCGCGAAACAGCGTGGCGGTGTTGCCGATCACCTGCACCACATCGGCCTTCACCGAACCGGCGAGAGCGTTCGCCGTCGTCTTCGCGCTCACGTCGGCGTTCTTCGAGAACTGGATCTTCACCAGCTCGTGCGTGCGAAGCGCGTCGTCCACCGTCTGACGGACGGCATCGGTGATCCCATGATGGCCGACGTGCACCGACGCCGAGAGGCGGTGAGCCTCGGCGCGGAGGGCGGCACGCTCCTTCGACGTGAGTGGCATGCCCTGAAAGCTACCAACACGAACCGCGCGCCGCCTTGGTCCGATGCTCAGTAGTCGTATGGCTCGCGGGTGACGCGCCGCCCGCGCTCGTCGCGGCCGATCCCGCCGAGCGCCTCGAACGGATCGATCGGCTCGCCATTCCAGTACTTCCCGTCGGCCGGCCACCGCATCACCTGAAAATGCAGGTGCGGCGTGTCCTTGGGCGCGTTCCCCGTCGTGCCGACGAAGCCGAGCGTGTCGCCTTTTACGATGGCTCGTCCCGGCGACATCGCGTCGTTGTACCGATCCATGTGCGCGTAGTAGTACACGAGGCGGGCGTCGCTGTCGACCGTGTACATCGAGATGCCGCCGAGCGTATTCGTCGACATGCGGAGAATGCGTCCGTCGTCGGCCGAGAGAATCGGCGTCCCGCGCGGGGCGAGGATGTCGATCGCGTGATGCGTCCGCTCGCCGCCGTCGCGGCCATCGTTGAACGTGTCTTCGACGCGCGACATGTCCGCACCCGCCACCGGCAGCAGGATGTGCCGTCGTCGGAGGTACTCGGCGTCGCTCGATGCGCTGGAGGCGTTGGAGTCCGCCGGAACCACGGCTCGCGGCGGAGCGGGCGTCGCAACGACCGGCGCCGGCGGCGGGACGATTCCCGCGCTCTCCGGCGTCGGATAGTAGAGCACCGGCCGCGCGCACGCGCCGGCGAGCAGTGTGACGAGAAGCACACGACGCATCGCTGGGAGGACGATCCGCTCGGCAAAGGGTAAGTCGCGCACATCCGTCATCCCGAGCCCAGCGAGGGATCTGCAGTCCACATAAATCCGATTCCAGACCCGCGGCGTACCCCTCCCGACCGCTCTCAACACTCTCACCAGGAGAAGCTCGACATGTCGTGGAAGCGTGCGTTTCCCATCGCGTCCGTGTTCGCCGTCGGCGCCGTCACCTTTGCCCTGAGAACCGGGTCCGCTGCGCCGGTCCCCATGGCCGCCCTCGACGATCCGACGATCGTGGCGATCTTCGACGCAGCGAACACCTCGGACATCGAGACCGGCGAGCTCGGCGCGAAGAAAGGCAGCACCCAGGCCGTTCGCGACTTCGGCGCGATGCTGGCGCGCGATCACAAGACGGTCCGCCAGCTGGGCCGCGATCTCGCCAAGAAGCTCGGCGTCGCGCCGACGCCGCCGAAGGACGACAGCGGCGCCAAGGACCATGCGGCGATCGTGAAGCGATTGAACAGCCTCTCGGGCGCCGAGTTCGACCGAGCGTTTCTGCAGAATGAAGTCGGATATCACGAGGCCGTGATCGCGGCGGTGACGAAGACCCTGTTGCCGGCGATCCAGAACGCGGAGCTCAAAGATCTCGTCACGAAGGTCGCTCCCGCATTCGTCGCGCATCGCGACGCTGCAAAGAACATGCTGGACAAGTTGCACTAGTCATCGCGAGCCCGGGCGAGGCGATCTGTCGTTCAACTGCAGATCCCTCGCTCTGCTCGGGATGACCCGTTCGTCACAGCATCCCTACCGCGGCGTGAGGACGCTCTTGTCGAGACCCACCTTCGCGACGATGGCCGCGAAGCGTGGGTCGGCTCGTATCGGATCGAAGAACGACTCGGCGAGCGACTCGCTGGCGAAGAACGCGTCGTGATCTGCCGCCGCGCGCTCGAGCAGCGAAAGCGCGCGGGCCTTGTCGCCGAGCCCGAGGAACACGCGAGCCGCCGCGGGGGCCGCGCCGCTCGCCCGGCCAACCTGCGTCTCGGCGCCGACCGCCAGATCGGATGCGCGACGGGACTTGCCCGACTTGGCATATGCATATCCTAACAGCCCGTTCGCCGTGATCGACGACGCGTCGATGCGCTGCGCCGCCTCGAGCTGCGTCGTCGCTTCGGCGACGCGGTTCGCCTCGAGGTACACCGTGCCCAGCATGAACCGCGTCACGACGAGCGACGAGTCGAGCTCTACGGCGCGTTTGCCGGCGATAACCGCGGAATCGGGCACGCGAGCCGCCGCCAGCGCCACGGCGTACGATCCGAACGTCACCGGCGACAGCGGGTCGAGATCGGTCGCGCGCTTGAGCTGAACGCGCGCCTCCTTCAGGCGGCCGTTCACCAACAGCATCTCGCCGTACCACTGATGCGCCGTCGCGTAGTTCGGGTCCAGCGCGAGCGCGCGCTTGTAGTCCGCTTCGGCGTCGGCCCACCGCCAGCCCGCCTGCAACAGGCTGCCCCGCGACGCGAACGCCTCGGGCAGCGTGCTGTCGAGCGCGACTGCGCGATTGATCGCGGCGAGCGCGAGCGGCATCACCGAGTCGACGCGAACGTTGGCGTACAGCGGCAGCGTCGCATAGACGTCGGCGATGCCGGTGTAGGCGCGCGCGAAGGTCGAGTCCTTCGCGGCCGCCTGCTGGAAGAAGTCGAGCGCCCGGCGCAGACTCGGCTCGCCACGCTTGTCGAAGAAGAAGCGGCCGCGGAGGTAGAGGTCGTACGCCTGAAGATCGCTCGTGCCGTGATTGGCCGATGCCGTCGCGGTGGCTGGCGGCGCGGCGCCAACAGGCGCCGCCGGCGCGGACGTCAGCTCCGGCTCGATCGCCGCGACGATCGCGCTCGAGATCTCGTCCTGCACCTTGAATACGTCCTTCGACTGCCGCTCGAACATGTCCGACCACACCGTGAATCCGTCGGCCGTGTTCACGAGCCGAGCCGTGACGCGCAGACGATCCTTGTCGCGCTGCACCGTGCCGAACAGCACCATGGTCACGTTGAGCGTCTTGCCGATCTCGGTCGGGCTCGCGGCCTGCTGGTTCTTCGCGGTCTCGTTCGGCGTGGCGACGCGCAAGCCCGGCAAACGGCTCAGTGCGTTCGACAGCTCGGCCGTCATTCCGGCGGCGAAATAGGCTTCGCTCGTGTCGCGCCCGATGTTGACGAGCGGCATGACCGCGACCGACTTCGGCGCGACCACCGCCGCGGCGGCCGGGGGACTCTGGTCCGCGCCCGTCGGGCCCCGGTGATTCGAAAACCAGGCGCCGCCCGCCGCAACCGACGCGAGAATCCCCGCGCCGGCCAGCGCCCAGAGCACGCGCCTCGGACGCGGCGCCGCCGGCGCGGCGGCGGACACGAACGTTCCGCTCACCACCGACGGATCCTCGAGCGCTCGCGCGACTTCCGCCGCGGTCCGCGGCCGCTTCGCCGGATCCTTCTCCAGCAACCTCATGAGGAGGCTCGCCAGCGCCTCGGGCACGTCGTAGCGGCGCGATGCGATCGGCGGAGGTGCTTCGGTGAGCTGGGCGGCGAGCAACTGCTGCGGCGCGCGCCCGTGGAACGGCGGCGTCCCGATCAGCATCTCATACCCGACGATGCCCAGCGCGTAGAGGTCGGCGCGGTGATCGGTGCTGGGATCGCCCGCCGCCTGCTCCGGCGCCATGTACGCCGGCGTGCCGATCGACGTCCCGACGAGCGTGATGGTGCCGGTGCGTGTCGTCGCCGCGGGCCGAGTCCCCTCGCGCGATGCCGTGATCGCCTTCGCGACGCCGAAGTCGGTGACCGTCGCCGATCCGCCGGAGAGGAGGATGTTGTCCGGCTTGATATCGCGGTGAATGATGCCGCGCCCGTGCGCGTACACGAGCGCGCGCGCGACGTCTTTCAGAATGCTCACGGCTTCGCGCACGGAGAGCGGCCCGCGCGACAGTCTGGCGCGGAGCGACTCGCCCTCGACGAACGGCATGATGAAGAAGGGCAGCCGCACGGCGCTCGCTTCGCCGTCGGTCGGCGCCGTTTCCCCCGCGCTCAGCACCGGCACGATGTGCGGATGCTGGAGCGCCGCCGAGAGCATGATCTCCCGCTTGAACCGATCGACCGACACCGTGGCCGCGAGCTCGAGCGGCAGCACCTTGATGACGACGGCCCGTCCCAGCGCGTTGTCGCGCGCGACGAACACGCTCGACATGCCTCCGCCGCCGAGCTCTCGCTCGAGGGTGTAGGAGGCGCCCAGGGTACGCTGCAGTTCGTCTCGAAGAACGCTCACGTCACGGTCCACCAACGGCGGGTGTACCAAGCTATGGCCCGCTCAACCCTTGAGACAGCGGATTCGGGACGAAAGGTTGTCGGATACGCGACTTCTTACCGAATTCCGACGCATTCGGTTCCGTAGTCCTGCGGGATACGCGCCGGTCCTCGTGGAGCAACACGGGCACGGCTATATTTCCCGCCATGACCGACCACGTCGATCGATACATTCCCGCCGAGACCAACGGCGGCTGGGGTTTCGCCGCGGGCGTCGTGCTGTTCGCCCTGGCGCTCATCGCCACCGTGACCTACATCCACAAGCAGACGTACCGCCATCCCACGGACGTCACCTGGCACGGCAGAGGCTCGGGACCGTCCGAAGCAGAGCGCACCGCCGGTCGCTAGGCTCGACTCGCGCCCGTCGTCATCCCGATGCGGGCGAAGCGAGCGGAATACTTGCCGCGCGCGGAGGAGGATTGGGACGACGACGGCCGTGACACAGCCCTTCCTCTACCGGCGCGCCACATCCCTGCACGACGCGGCTGAGCAGCTCGCGCAGCCGGGTGCCGTTTCGCTCGGCGGCGGCACCGATCTCCTGGTCGCGATCGCCGAGGAGATCAGCCAACCTGACCTGTTGGTGGACCTGCGTGGGATCCCCGGCAGCGCTGGGGTTCGCCTCGCCGGCGGCGGCGACGTACGCATCGGGGCGTCGACGCGAGTGGCGGATGTGGCGGGCGACCCGATCGTCCGCGAGCGATACCCGGTCCTCG
>Ga0326726_10000582_pt1 | contig 33577 bp, 21 predicted proteins | sample MHFenrmetagenome_2_FD_207603 | JGI IMG/M metagenome (GOLD analysis project Ga0326726, IMG submission 207603) | Lab enriched peat soil microbial communities from Michigan Hollow, Ithaca, NY, United States - MHF15MN | ecosystem: Environmental > Terrestrial > Soil > Wetlands > Peat | place: USA...
ACCCCGTCATCGTAGACGCGGAACACGACCGCCAGGCTGCGCGCAAGCGCCGTCTTCTCCTTGAGGATGACCCGCAACTCGTTGTATCGATTGCGGATGAAACGGCGCTCGCCCCAGGGCTGCTCCCAGGTCTCATCGCTGCTCTGTTTGCTGCTGCCTGCCAGGGAGAAGTTGCGCTCGAGCTTTGGCGCATCAGTCAGCAGGAAACCAAGGCGCGATTCTTCGATGACCGGCTTGCCATTGCGATCGATGGCGTAGCCGGGTCGGCCCTCCCCGTTGATTATCACGGTCACCTTCAGCGTGCCGCCCGGGGAGAACACGCTGGCGACGGGTTCGGCGCTGGCGACCGCGCACAGCAGCCAGGTCAGGGTCAACAACATCCGCAGACGCCAGCAGCGCATGAAGGAATCCCCCATTCGATCGGCTGCCATTATCCCGTACGGTCGCATGTATACGTATGCAGTGTATTGCGGGCGCAACTACCGCTGCCTAACATCATGACAGTGCGGGGGCCGAGTTCATCTCAGGGGGATTCAATGGGCAAATATCAGCAGCGGACGCATGCCGTCCTCACAGGATCTGAGGTTGTAAGCTGGGGCCTGAGCCGTCGCGGCGTCCTGTCCATCGCAATCACCGCGGCCCTGGCGGCATCGGCGAGCGCCGCCGCCCAGGACCAGACTGGCGATACGACGGCGCTCGGGGAAGTCGTCGTGTCGGGCATTCGCGTCGGCATCGAGCAGGCGATCGTGGTCAAGCGCGATTCAGGCAGCATCGTCGAGGCGGTCTCCGCCGAGGACATCGGCAAGCTGCCGGACACCAGCATTGCCGAGTCGATCTCGCGCCTGCCGGGCCTTACCTCCCAGCGCGCGGAGGGACGGGCGTCCGCAATCAGCCTGCGCGGCACCGATCCGGGTTTCACGACTGCATTGATGAACGGCCGCGAGCAGGTCAGCACGGGCGACAACCGCAGCATCGAGTTCGACCAGTATCCCTCCGAGCTCCTGAGCTCGGTGGTCGTCTACAAGACGCCGGATTCGCAGCTGATGGGTCAGGGCCTCGCCGGCACCATCGACCTGCGCACGGTCCGGCCGCTGCAATACGGCCGCCGCGCAGTGGCATTGAATTTCCGCGGTGAGCAGAATTCGAACGACAATCTCGGCGCAAACTCGGACGAAAACGGCTACCGGGCGAGCTTCTCCTACATCGACCAGTTCGCGGATGGCAGGGTCGGTTTTGCCTTCGGCTACGCGCACCTCGACTCGCCGATGGCGACCAAGGGCTTCGGTACCTACGAGCCGTGGAACCCCTCGGGTGGCGGCGGCACGGGAACCTGTCCCGGCGGCGTGGGCACCTGCTCCCAGAATCCAGGCGTAGCGCCCGGCAACTTCGCGACCAACGGCATGAAGGTGCGCGCGGACATGGGTTCGACCGTCCGCGACGGTGTCATGGCGACGCTGCAGTTCGAGCCCAGCGACACCTACACCGGCATCATCGATGTGTACTACTCGACGATGGACCAGACGGACAATGCACGCAGCCTGGAGGTCAACCTCGGCGGTTATCCGGCGCCATGCTGCGACGGCCCGTTCCCGGACGGTACGGTATTCGGTTACTCGGGTACGACGATCGAGAACAACACGGTCGTCGCCGGCACGTTGAACGTCATGACGCCGCTGGCGCGGAATTTCCTGTTCACGACCAAGGACGAGATCGTCGCAGGAGGCTGGCGCAACGAATGGCAGATGAACGACGAATGGTCGCTGATGGCGGACATCAGCTATTCGAAGGCCACGCGCGACCAGCTCCAGCCCGAGATCAACGCGCAGCTGGGACCGAACCTTGTCTTTGACACCGGCACGTTCGCGCTGCACGGCGATAATTCCATGCCATCCCTCTCGTTCCTGCTGGACTATGCCGATCCGGCACAGGTGATGGTTGGACCGACGATCTATGGATCCGGTTACACCAAGAAGCCGCACGTGGCGGACGAGTTGACTTCCTTCCGCGTCGACGCGACGCGCGCGGCCGACTTCGGGTGGTTCACGAGCACGTCCTTCGGTGCCAACTACAGCGACCGCACCAAGGACAAGCAATCGCCCGAGCAGAATCTCAGCACCATTGATGGACTGGCCCACGTGATCGATCCCCAGTACCTGCTGAGCCCGACGAACCTGAGCTATGCGGACGCCGGCGACGCGCTTGCGGTGGACGTATACGGGGTTCTGGCCACGTATTTCGCCCCGATCGTCTACGGTGACCCGGAGTCGCTCCCGTACCTCGCGGGCAAGTATTGGGGCGTCGACGAAAAGGTCCTCACGGGCTTCGTGCGCGGCGAGATGGACCACGACATCTCCGACACCGTCACCCTGAAGGGCAATGTCGGCATCCAGGTCATCAACACGGACCAGAGCTCGAACTCATTCCTGGTCGCGTACCCCGGCACGCCGGACCAGGTGGTCTTGCCGGTGTCGGACGGCAGGAAGTACACTGACGTCCTCCCGCAGATCAACTTCGCGTTCATCCTGCCGAACGAGCAGAGCTTCCGCATCGGCGTGGCGAAGGAACTGGCCCGCGCCCGCATGGACGAGCTCAAGGCCACGGAGGAAAGCGGGTACGACTTCAACACCGGCATCCCGGGCGGCAGCGGCGGCAACGCGCGGCTCGAGCCGTGGCGCGCCTGGGCCCTGGATGTTTCGTACGAGAAGTACCTCGCGGACAGCAAGGGCTACGTCTCGGTCGCCGCGTTCTACAAGGACCTGGAGAGCTACATTTACAGGCAAACTGACCCCAATCATGACTTCTCGGAATTACGCGCCGCGACCCCCGATGCGTTATTCAACGTCCCCCTCGACCAAGTTCAGACGACGGGCAACTTCTCGCTGCCGGTCAATGGCCAGGGTGGTTACCTGTGGGGTCTCGAGTTCTCGGCCTCGCTGCCATTTGAAATGTTCTCCGATGCGTTGGACGGCTTCGGTGCGATCGTCAGCTACTCGTATACCAAGAGCGACATCGAGATCGTGGGTTCGATCAGTTCGGTGTCGAACGACCACATTCCGTTGCCGGGCCTGTCGGAGAACGTGTGGAACGCGACGCTGTACTACGAGAAACACGGCTTCGGCGCCCGGATCGCGACCCGCTACCGCTCCGAATACATCGGCGAGGTGACGAACTTCGCGAACGATCGTGGGTTGCGTTTCGTGGACGCCGACATGATCACGGACGCGCAGCTCAGCTACCTGTTCGAAGACGGCACGCTGAAAGGTCTGCAGATCCTGGCCCAGGTCAACAACCTGACGAACTCGCCTTACATCGCCTACTCGCAGAACAAATCGCGGCTCCTGGATTATCAGGAGTACGGCACGCAGTACCTGCTCGGCGTCAACTACAAGTTCTGATTTTCGGACGACCGACCAAGAACCCGCCCCTTGCCAGTTGCTGGCAAGGGGCTTTTCTTTGGACGGCGGGGCCGGCCGCTCAGCGGCCGAGCAGGAATTCCAGGGCCACGCCAACACGCGCGCGCCAGTCCCTTTCCGAATGCTCGTCGCCCTGGTACTTCCGGGTGATCCAGTTCACGCCCTCGGCATAACCTGCCTTGCGCATCAGCCCGTCCACGCGATTCTGGTAGGGCTCGTAGTCGGCGTCGAGCGTTGACGTGCCGAAGTCGAAATAGAAACGATGCTCCGCGGCAGGCGGGAGATGCTGCTCGAGGTAATCGATCACGATGCCGTCGCCGATCGGCCAGTGCGTCGAGACGCAGCCTGCGCCGCCAAACATCGCGGGATACTCGCTGATCGCGTAAGCCGACATCAGGCCTCCCATGCTCGAGCCCATCACAAAGGTGTTTTCCCGGTCGGGCAGCGTGCGATAGGTGGAATCGATGAACGGCTTGAGTTCCTCGACGAGGAATCGAAGGTAGCGATCGCCCAGCAGCCGCTCAACCTTCATGCCGTCGATCCGGCTGCCGGTGACCGCTTTCTGCGGCATCAACTCCTCAAACCGCTTCGGCGTGGTCCAGACACCGACCACGATCGCCTTGCGAACCGCGCCCTGGCGGATCAGGCGCGCCATCGCCGTATCCACGCCCCAGTTGACGCCGGAGATGGATCGCCACGGCGACGCGTCGAACAGGTTCTGGCCGTCGTGCATGTAGAGGACCGGGTAGCGGCGCGCCGGGTCCTGGTCGTAGCCCGGCGGCAGCCAGACCTCGATGTTGCGGGCATCCACGTGGCTCGAGGCAAACTGCTTGTGGAGCTCGATCCGGCCCGTGGCGTCGTCGCCCGCGGGCGTGAGTTCCAGGATCGTCGCGCTGCTGCCCGCGACCTCGAGGCCTTCGTGGAGGCGCTGCTGCCGCCCCGAGAGGACATCGGTCGCGAGCGTATCGCCGCCGATCAACTCCTGGAACCGCGCGGTGTCGAGTCTCCGCGCGTCCGGTGACTTGTTGATCACGACCATGACCTTTTGCCGATCGGAGTGACGGAAGTAGACGTAGGTGTCGCCCTCGGGCGCAAATTGCGTCAGGCGGCCGCGATGAATGGCATCCGCAGTCTTGCGCCATTGCAGCAACCTGCGCAGATATTCCCGCGCTTCGCGCTGCACGTTCGTCAGGCCCTTGCCCGTGAAGCCGTTCACTGGGTCCCCGGCCCAGCCACCGGGAAAATCGCTGCGGATCACGCCATGAGCGTCCGTCCCTGCGTTCGCCATCAGGATTTCGTCGCCATAGAACAACTGCGGGATGCCGCGGGTGGTCAGGAAGAAGGCGATTGCCATCCGGTCCAGGTCAGGCCGTCCGCCGAGCTGCGTCAGGACGCGGCTCATGTCGTGATTGTCTGGGAATACGACGAGGTTGTACGGATCCGTGTAGAGGGAGTCGTCCGCCATTGCGCGATAGATCCGGATGAGGCCTGTCGTCCGGCTCTCCTTTTCGGCGATGGCGCGAATGGCGGCGTCCTGCAGCGGGAAGTCCATCAGGCTTGGCAACTGCGTGGCATAGCCGTCGGCCCGGGGCCTGCCGCGCTGCCAGTAGGACACGATGGCCGGGTCCGTGCTCCATTCCTCGCCGACGATGTTGAGCGCGGGGTACTCCGCCATCACGCGTCGCGCCCACTCGACGAGGAAATCCTTGTCGGAGTAGGGCCAGGTATCGACGCGCAGGCCGGAAAGCCCGGCGTACTCGATCCACCAGAGGCTGTTCTGGATCAGGTATCTCGCCAGCAGGGGGTTTCTCTGGTTGAGGTCCGGCATGGTCGGCACGAACCAGCCGCTGCTCATGGCATCCCGGTCCGCGGCGGCGCCGTGGGGATCCTGCAGGCTTTCGCGATTGTGGCTGGTGCCGACGAAGTGACCACCATGATTGATCCAGTCGGGTGCCGGCAGGTCGCGCATCCACCAGTGCCCCGAGCCGCAGTGATTCAGGACCACGTCCATGATGAGCCCGATGCCCTTCGCGCGCGCCTCGCGCGAAAGCGAGCGATAAAGCGCGTTATCGCCGAAGCGCGCATCGACCTGGTAGTAGTCAGTGATCGCGTAGCCGTGGTAGGACCCCTGCGGCTGGTCGCTCTGCAGCACGGGGTTCAGCCAGAGCTGGGTGAATCCCATGCCGGCGAGGTAATCCAGGTGATCGAGCAGGCCCTTGAGGTCGCCACCGTGCCTGCCATCCGGGTCGCGGCGATTCGGGCCTTGCCGGTAGCTGTCAACCGTGTCGTTCCCCGGATCGCCGTTCGCGAAGCGGTCAGGCGTAACCAGTTCGATCACGTCGCCAGGACCGAAGCCGGACCTGGCGGCGGAATCAAGCTCGCGTGCGAGGAGTTCGTAGTCGTGGCTCAATTCCGGCACGCCGCCGCGGCGGAAGTGGATGCGAAACCGGCCGGGACGCGTGCTGTCCGCGAGCGTCAGGTCGATGAACAGGTAGTTCGGGTTGTCGGTCCGGGTGACGCCGTCGATCGAGACACCGGGATAGTCGAGCGCGGGTTTCAGTTCGGCGACCCGCTCACCATGCACCATCAGCTGCAGGTGGCTGTCCTTCATGCCCACCCACCAGAATGCCGGCTCCAGGTGGTCGATGCTGCTCGCTGCACACGTAGCGGCGACGAACAGCGACAGGACCGCGGTCAGCAGCCATTTCGTCACGCAGAGAGCGCCTCCGGACGGCATGCGCCAGTGAACCATCCGGAGCAGAGCCCTTCAAGCCCCTGAATACGTATGCATGAAGGGCGGCGACTGATCCGGTCCGGCCGGCTTCATTGTTAGACTGCTGCGCCGAGGTGACTTGTGAATATCCGCATTGCACTGGTAATCGTTTCGCTGGTCGTCAGCGTGCTCATCGGCCTCACGCTCGCAAAGGGTGGGCTCGACGCTGCCGGCCCGCACAAGGTCGGCATCACGATCGGCCTGTCGCTCGACACGCTGAAGGAAGCGCGTTGGCAGGCAGACCGGGACATGTTCGTCAAGCGTGCCGGCGAGCTGGGCGCGCGCGTGCTCGTGCTCGCCGCGAACAGCGACGACACGGTGCAGATCGGCGACGTCGAAAAACTGATCACAAATCGGGTGGACGTGCTGGTCGTGGTCCCGCACGATGGCAAGGCAATGGCGAAAGCGGTTGCCATGGCGCACGACGCCGGCATCCCGATCATTGCCTACGACCGCATCATCCGTGACAGCGATCCCGACCTGTACGTCAGTTTCGACAACGTGCGCGTCGGCGAGCTGCAAGCGCGTTTCCTGGTCGAACACCTGCGCACCCCGGGCCGCGGCAGGATCGTCCGCATCTATGGCGCCAAGACGGACAATAACGCAGCACAGTTCAAGCAGGGCCAGGATCTCGTGCTCGAACCCCTGATCGCGCGCGGTGACATCAAGGTCCTGCACGAGGACTGGGCGGAGGACTGGAAGCCCGAGAATGCGAAGCGCATCGTCAATGCGGCGATCACCGCGAATGGCTCGGACATCGACGCGGTGCTCGCGAGCAATGACGGCACCGCGGGTGGCGCAATCCAGGCGCTCAGCGAAGAAGGCCTGGCGGGCAAGGTCCTGGTGACCGGGCAGGACGCCGAGATCGTCGCGCTGCAACGCATCGCCGCCGGGACGCAGACGATGACTATCTACAAGCCGCTGCGCATGCTCGCGCAGGGCGCAGCGGAGCTTGCGACGCGCCTCGCCGGTCGCCGTGTCGTCGTCGCGCGCCAGACGGTGAACAACGGCCAGACCGACGTGCCTGCAGTGCTCTATGACGTGGTCACCGTTACGAAGGACAACATCGTCGACACGGTCGTCCACGACGGGCTCGCCACCTACGACGAGGTCTACCGCGGCATTCCCGAATCCGCGCGGCCACCGCGCCCGTGAGCGGCGACGTCATTCTGTCGGCCCACGGCATCGTCAAGCGTTTTGGCGGCGTCACGGCGCTCGATGGCGTGAGCTTCGAGCTGCGCGCGGGCGAGGTGCACGCACTCTGCGGCGAGAACGGTGCGGGCAAGTCGACGCTCATCAAGCTGCTGGCCGGCGTGCACGTCCACGGAAGCTACGAAGGCGAGGTGCGAATCGACGGCAAGCCGGTAAGTTTCCGCTCAAGCCGCGACGCCGAGCATGCAGGCATCGCCATCATCCACCAGGAACTCGCGCTGTTTCCCGAGATGTCGGTCGGCGAGAACCTGTTCCTCGGCGCGCTTCCGCGCCGCCATGGATTGATCGACTGGGACCAGGTATATGCCCGCGCGGCTGCGGTTCTCGCGGAGTGCGGGATGCGCCTCGACCCGGCGACCCGCGTCGCGGACCTGGGGGTCGGCCAGCAGCAGCTCGTTGAGATCGCGCGCGCGATCGCCCGCAAGCCGCGCGTGCTGGTGCTGGACGAACCGACCGCGGCGCTTGCTCAGCATGAAATTGACGCGCTGCTGCGCCTGATCCGCGAATTGCGCCAGCGCGGCACGGCCTGTATTTACATTTCGCACAAGCTGGACGAAGTGTTCGCAGTCGCCGACCGGATCACAGTGTTGCGCGACGGCGCCGCGCAGGGGACCCTGGACGCCAGCGCCACCTCCGTCGATGAGGTGATACGGCTGATGGTCGGACGCCGGATCGAGGACTTCTTCCCGCGCCGCCAGTCCGCGCCGGGCAGGACGCTGCTCGCCGTCCGCGGCCTCAGCGTGGCGGCGACGATGCGGTCACCACCGCTGCTGCGCGACATCGGATTCGAGGCGAGGGCGGGCGAGGTACTCGGCATCGGCGGCCTGATGGGAGCCGGCCGCACGGAACTGTTGCTGCACCTGATCGGGCTCTGGGGCACCCGAACGAGCGGTGTCGTGGAGCTCGACGGCGCCCCGCTCGATGCACATGGGCCACGCGCGGCATTGCGCGACGGGCTCGTGCTCGTGTCGGAGGATCGCAAGCGCTTTGGCCTCGTACTCCCGCAGGGGGTGGCGTTCAACATCTCGTTGTCGTCGCTGGCGAGATTGCGCCGTGGACCCTTCCTCGACGCCGACGGCGAGATCGTGCAGACGAAAGCCGCCGTCCTCGACCTGCGCATCAAGGCGCAGACGCTCGAACAGCCGGTCGCCACGCTGTCGGGCGGCAACCAGCAGAAAGTCGTCCTGGGCAAGGTACTGATGACCCTGCCCAAGGTGCTGCTGCTCGACGAACCGACGCGGGGCATCGACGTCGGTGCGAAGCTCGAGGTCTACGAGCTCATTAATCGCCTGACCGGCGACGGCAAGGCCATCGTGCTGGTGTCGAGCGAACTCGGGGAACTCATCGGGATGAGCGATCGCATCGTGATGCTCTGCGAGGGGCGGATCGGCGGCGTGTTCACGCGTGCCGAGGCGACCCAGGAACGACTGCTCGCGGCCGCGATGGGCCGGCTCGGCCAGGCAGCCTGAATTGAAGAAATTCGCCACCCGCGAGCTGTCGATGGTGATTGCGCTGGTCGCGATCTGGACGTTCTTCGCCTGGCAGGAACCGGTATTCCTGTCGCCTCGCAACCTGTCGCTGCTGTCGGTCGAACTCGCCGTTACCGCGATTCTCGCGCTCGGCATGCTGATCGTGCTGCTGCCGGGACAGATCGACCTGTCGGCCGGCAGCGGCGTAGGGCTTGCGGGCGCGGTCGCGGCCGTGCTCGTGTTCTGGCACGACGTGCCGGCGCCGATTGCGCTCCTGATTGCCACGATCGGCGCGGTGGTGGTCTGGGCAGGCATGGGCGCGCTCGTTGCGATCGAACGGATCCCGGCCTTCATCATGACGCTGGGCGGGCTACTGGTGTTTCGCGGCCTGCACTGGCTCACGATCCACAACCAGACGGTGCCCGTCGTGGAGGGCGGCAACCAGAACCTCTATTCGCTGCTGACCACGTACTACCTGCCCGCGGGCGCTGGCTATGCGCTAGCGACGATCGTCGTGCTCGCGATGGCGGCGGCAGCGCTGCGCGCCCGCGCGCGCCGCAAGGCCCATGGCTTCGAAATCGATGACGGCGAGCTGGCATTCCTGAAGCTGTTCGTGCTGGCGCAGCTCGTGTTCCTGGTGCTGATCGTGACGAACAGCTATCGGGGCGTGCCCCTTGCCCTCGTGATTCTCGGGACCGTCGCCACGCTCGTGCATCAGCTGACGACCAATACGCCATTCGGCCGGTATCTGTATGCGATTGGCGGCAACGAAGAGGCAGCGACGGTATCGGGCGTGCCGGTGCGCGCGACGATCATCGGTGCCTTCGCGATCATGGGCGGCATCGTCGCGCTGACGGGATTCATGCAGACCGCCTATTCCGGCGCGTCGACCTCGACCGTCGGCTCGCTGATGGAACTCGATGCCGTCGCCGCCTGCGTCATCGGCGGGACCAGCCTGCGCGGAGGTCGGGGCACGGTGCTGGGCGTGCTGTTCGGCGCGTTGATCATGGCGAGCCTGCTGAACGGCATGACCCTGATGGCCGTGTCGCCCGAGACCAAGTACATCGCGCGCGGCCTCGTGCTGGCGCTCGCCGTCTGGCTGGACCTTCGCATGGCGAAGGGCAAGTAGGCGATTCAGGTCGCTCCGGCGGCCCGCAACTTCGCGAAGAATGCGCCGAGCGCCGGTATCTCGACGACGCCCGGCGACAGCCTGCAGCGCTCGAATCCGTGGCCGCTCAGTTCCTCGGGGTGCAGGCCGGCCAGCCGCACGGAACTGGCGCTGGCCGAGAAGTTGAAGCAGGCGAGGATGGACTTGCCCTCGTGCTCGCGGATGAAGCAAAGCGTGTCGGCGGGCGACTCGATGAACCGGATGCCGCCGTGGCGCAGCACGGGATGCTGGCGCCGCCAGCGCAGGAACGTCCGGTAGGCGCCGAGGACCGAGTCCGGATCGGCCTGTTGCCGGCTCACGGCGCTCGCGCGGTGCTGCGAAGGGATAGGCAGCCAGGGCTTGGCACTCGAAAAGCCGCAGGCGGGATCCTGCTCGTTCCAGGGTATCGGCGTGCGGCAACCGTCGCGGCCCTTGAAGGCGGGCCAGAATGCGATTCCATACGGATCCTGCAATTCCTCCCAGGGCAGCTCCGCTTCCTGCAATCCGAGTTCTTCGCCCTGGTAGCTGCAGACGCTGCCCCGCAACGAGAACAGGAACGCGTTCAGCAGCTTGGCGTGCGGCACGGACGCACTGCTTCCCCGCCAGCGCGTCGCGACGCGAGTCACGTCATGATTGCCGATCGCCCAGCACGGCCAGCAATCTGCCGGACCGGCACCAAGGGTCTCGATCACGCTGCGGATCTGCTCCGCGGAGAATGTGTCGACCAACAACTCGAAGCTGTAGGCCATATGCAGGCGCTTGCTGCCGCTCGTGTACTCGATGGTCGTCGCGAGCGGATCCTCGGACGATACTTCCCCAAGCGTGACCGCAGGCGGATAACGGTCCACCAGCTGCCGCAGGGCTTCCAGGAAACCGAGATTCTCGGGCCGTGTGTTGTCGTAGATGTGGAACTGGTAGGCGTAGGGATTGTCGGCCGAGTAGCCGCGGCCCTTGCGCTGCTCCGCGGACTTGGCCGGGTTGTTCCTCAGCAGCTGATCGTGAAAGCAGAAATTGATCGCGTCGAGCCTCAGGCCGTCGATGCCGCGTTTCAGCCAGAACTCCACTTCCTCCAGCATCTGGGCAACAACGGCCGGATGGTGGTAATTAAGGTCCGGCTGGCTGACCAGGAAGTTGTGCAGGTAATACTGGCCGCGCCGCGGTTCCCACTGCCACGCGGAACCGCCAAAGATCGACAGCCAGTTGTTGGGCGGGGATCCGTCCGCTCCGGGATCGGCCCACACGTACCAGGCGGCCTTGGCGTTGGACCTGTCCTGCCGGCTGGCGAGAAACCATGGATGCTGGTCGGACGTGTGGCTCAGGACCTGGTCGATGATGACCCTGATCCCCAGGCGATGCGCCTCGCGGACCAGCCGGTCGAAATCGTCGAGCGTGCCGAAGATCGGATCGACCTGGCGGTAATCGCTGACGTCGTAACCGAAGTCCTTCATCGGAGACTTGTAGAACGGCGACACCCATATCGCATCGACGCCGAGGCCGGCGAGATAGTCGAGGCGCGCAATGATTCCGGGCAGGTCGCCGGTGCCGTCGCCGTTGCTGTCGGTGAAACTGCGCAGGTAGATCTGGTAGATGACGGCGCCGCGCCACCAACCCCTGTCCGGATGCTCGGTCACGAGCGCAGGCCGTTCGCCCAGCCTGTCATCGTTCTTGTCGAATTCCCGCATGCATTGCCCCGATCCGCCTTGCGTGGCGGCCGCTGTGCGGCGGTCCGCAGCCAGGCACAATTGTCAGTCGAACGCAGGCCGCGCGGAGCACTGAATACGATTGCATCGCGTCGGGAAGCCGGCGGGTCGGCGTGAAACACGAATGCGCGCTCCACGGCATGGGTTATAACGCTCCGGTGGCGCGCAGGGCGGGGGGACGGGCAGATGCGTGAAAAACCGCGACTCGGCTTCTGGCAGGTCTGGAACATGAGTTTCGGGTTCCTGGGGATTCAGTTCGGCTTCGCGCTGCAGAACGCCAACGTCAGCCGCATCTTCCAATCGCTCGGCGCGTCGGTCGACGACCTGCCCATCCTGTGGCTCGCCGCGCCGGTCACGGGCTTGCTGGTGCAACCGATCATCGGCTACATGAGCGACCGGACCTGGGGAAGGCTCGGCAGGCGCAGGCCCTATTTCCTCGCCGGTGCGGTCCTCGCGACGTCGGCGCTGCTCGTCATGCCCAACAGTCCCTGGCTGTGGGTTGCTGCGGGTACCCTGTGGATCCTCGACGCGTCGATCAACGTCACCATGGAGCCGTTCCGTGCCCTGGTGGGCGACATGCTGCCCGACAAACAGCGGACCTTCGGCTTCGCGTTCCAGAGCCTCTTCATCGGCATCGGCGCAGTGGTCGCCTCGGCCCTGCCCTGGCTCCTCACCAACTGGGCGGGCGTCAGCAATACCGCGACGACGGGTGAACTCCCGAACTCGGTCAAGTGGGCCTTCTACCTCGGCGCCATCGCATTCATCGGGGCGGTGACGTGGACCGTTGCGACCACGAAAGAGTACTCGCCGGGGGAACTGGCCGAGTTCCGCGACTCGCGTGAAGCGCATGCCGCCACGTCGCCGGTCGCGACGCGCAGCGCGCGGCAGTATCGGGCGTCGGCTACGGTCTGGCTGCTTGCCGGCAGCTTCTTCAGTGTTGCCGTCGCCGCATTCGGCTGGGACCGGCAGCTCCACGTCCTCGGCATCGGCAGCATGACATTCGGCGTGCTGCAACTCATCGCCGCCTTGCTGCAATCCCGGGGCCGGACTGCCGACGCGCTCTGTTGCATCATGGAAGACCTGTTCAACATGCCCCGGGCAATGCGCCAGCTCGCAGTCGTCCAGTTCCTCTCGTGGTTCGGCTTGTTTGCGATGTGGATCTACACGACCTCCGCCGTGACCAGCCGCTTCTACGGCACGACTGACGCCGCCGCGGCAGCCTTCAATGAGGGCGCCAACTGGGTCGGCGTCCTGTTCTCCGCGTACAACGGCTTCGCGGCGCTGGCTGCCATCCTGATCCCGATCATCGCCGTGCGCGTCGGGCGCAGGCGCGCCCATCTCATCAGCCTGTCGCTCGGCGGGGCAGGACTGATCTCGTTTCTCGTGATCGACGATCCGCAGTGGCTGCTGTTGGCGATGGTCGGGGTCGGCATCGCCTGGGCCTCGATCCTCTCCTTGCCCTACGCGATGCTGTCGGGTGCCGTGCCGCCGGCGAAGATGGGTGTGTACATGGGCATCTTCAACTTCTTCATCGTCATCCCGCAGATCCTGGCGGCGAGCGTTCTCGGCGTGCTGGTTCGCGTGCTCTTCGGCGGCCAGAGTGTTCTTGCGCTCGCGACCGGCGGCGCGCTGATGCTGCTTGCCGGGCTGGCGACGCTGCGCGTGGATGACCTCGGGGACATCCGGAAATGAGCCAGACCCGGACCCGGCTATGGATCATGGCAGTCGGCGCCCTGGCGCTTGCGGCCTGCGCGAGCACGCCGCGGACAGCGTATTACGGCACGACCGAGCCATTCGCATCGGAGGCGGTCTACTTCGTGCTGACTGACCGGTTCGTCGACGGAGACAGCTCCAACGACCATCGCGATCAGGGGGGCGCGAATCGCACATTCGATCGGCCGCTGCCGGGGGCGAATGGCGTGATGGACAACATCGGTTACCTCGGCGGCGACTTCCGCGGCCTGCTCGATAACGCCGAGTACATCCGCGAGATGGGCTTCACCGCCGTCTGGATCACGCCGATCGTGGACAATCCGGATGAGGCCTTTACGGGCGGATTCCGGGTCGGTGAGGGCTCTTTCGCAGACCATGGCAAGACTGGCTACCACGGTTACTGGGGCGTCAACTTCTACCGGGTGGATGAGCACCTCGAGTCGCCGGGCCTGAGCTTCGCGGACTTCACGCGCCGCATGCGGGCCGAGCACAGCCTGCGAATTGTCCTCGACATCGTCTGCAACCACGGGTCGCCGTCCTACACCATGCCGGTGGATCAGCCGGGCTTCGGCGAGATCTACGACGCGCAGGGCCGGCTCGTGGCGGACCACCAGAACCTGCGGCCGGAGCAACTCGACCCGGCGAATCCGCTGCACCGCTGGTTTCACCGCGAGCCCGATCTTGCAGAGCTCTCCAACCTCGACGACACCAACCCCGAGGTCATGAACTACCTGGTGGGAGCCTACCTGCAATGGATTGACCAGGGCGCGAGCGCTTTCCGTATCGACACGATGGGCCAGATGCCGCACGCCTTTTGGCGCGAGTTTGCGGCGCGCATCCGGGCCGCCCACTCTGGCTTCTTCATGTTCGGCGAGCACTTCGACTACGACGCCGGCAAAATCGCCGCAAATACCTGGCCGGAAAACGGCGGCTTCAGCGTGCTGGATTTCCCGGGGCGCGCGCGCATGGTCGAGGTATTCGAGAACCCGGGCAGCGACTACGCGCGCATGCTCGACTACCTGCACCTCGAGGACGGCGTCTACCGCAATCCCTACGAGCTGATGACATTTTACGACAACCACGACATGACTCGCATGAAAGCGAGCGAAGACGGCTTCATTGACGCGCACAACTGGTTGTTCACGTCGCGCGGCATCCCGGTCGTCTACTACGGCTCCGAGAGCGCGTTCATGGCCGGCAACAGGGAGCACGAGGGCAATCGCAATTACTTCGGCCTGCAGGGGATCGCGGCTGCCCGTGAAAGCCGCATTCGCCCTGCGCTCTCACAGATCGCGCAGATCCGCCGCAAGTCGCCCGCGCTGCAGCGCGGCCTGCAACTCAACCTCGGATTCGGCGGGGACCGCGCGGCCTTCCTCAGAGTCTATGAGAAGGACGGCGTCAATCAGACGGCCCTGGTCCTGCTCAACAAGGGCGGTGAAGTTGCGCGATTCGCGATTGACCGCTGGATCAGCGCCGGGACATGGCGCGATGCGGCTTCCGGTGAACGGATCGAGGTCAAGCGTGGCGGCGTGCCGCCTGAGCTCGTCGTCCCTGCGCACGGCGTGCGCGTACTGCTGTATGGCGCGCCAAATGACGACCCGGGACTGATTGCGGAACTGAAACGCGATATGAGTGCGGAATCTGCAGCGCTAGCCCGGCACCTGGCCGCCACAGGAGGAGCGAACCACTAGCTGCGGCGCGATCAGCGTCGAGTCCACGGTTTCGCCCTCGATCAACTTGATCACATTGCCGACCAGCAGTTCGCCCGCCAGGCGCGTGTCCTGACGCACCGTGGTGAGCGGCGGATTGAGGTGAGCGGCGGAGGCGATGTCGTCGAATCCCACTACGGCCACGTCGCGCGGCACCGACAGGCCACGGTCCTGCAGCGCATGGATGACGCCCATCGCAATCAGGTCGCTGGCCGAAATCACCGCGTCGAACGTCACGCCCGAGTCCAGCAATTGCGTGCCCGCGTGGTAGCCGTCCGCTTCCAGGCTCTGAGCATCCGCCTGCAACCTCGCGTTGGGCACATGGCCGGCCTCCCGCAATGCCCCGGCATAGCCGCGATAGCGCAGCTGGAACTCCGGGTAGTTGTCCGAGGCGACGCCCGCGAAGGCGATGCTGCGCCGGCCGAGGCTGAGCAGGTGCCGCGTTGCCAGCCGCGCACCATGGGCATTGTCGCAGCAGAGATAATGACCCGGCTGATTCTCGACGACCGGTCCCCAGATGACGAAGTGGGTATCGTTCTCTGCGAGCTGGCGCAATCGGTCGCGGTAACTCAGGTAGTCGCCATAGCCGAGGAGGATCAGGCCATCCGCGCGGTTGCACACCTCGTAATCGGTATGCCAGTCGTCGCTCAGTTGCTGGAAGGAAACCAGCAGGTCGAATTTCCGCCGCGCGGCCGCCCGCGTGACGTGGCCGAGCATCGACAGGAAGAACGGATTGATCGGCGCCTCGTCCGACGATTCCTCGAACAGCAGCAGCGCCAATGTCCGGCTGCACCTCGTGCGCAGTCCGGCCGCACTGCGGTCGGTCCGATAGTGGAGTTCACGGGCGAATTCCTGGATGCGCTCGCGGGTCTCCGGCCGGACCAGCGGGCTGTCGCGGAGCGCCCGCGACACGGTGGCCTGCGACACCTGCGCGAGCTCCGCGATATCAAGCGATGTAGGTTTGGTTATTTTCACCGAAGGATTTCCCGGAACAGCCCGGATCGGCGATCGGGTCCTGGCACCGTCCGCGCCCGGCTCGCCGCCCTGATCCTAGCGCGGCTGCGCGCTCAAAGCATCCCCCGCGACTCATCGGACCCGCGGCGTGGCAGGCTGGAGGCAGCATGGGCGCCGTTTGATCCAGTATCATGCAGCGCGGCGCGGCGGGACCGGGCAGCACGGTTGGCTAAGCGGGTTATGTCCTGTGCTGCCCGGACGGCACATCCTGGATGACATTTGCATGGCCCAATTGATCGAAGTCACGTCCGTTGTTCCGGAATCGCTGCGACGCCTGGGCGAACTGGCGGGCAATCTGTTCTTCAGCTGGCATCGGCCGACGCGTGCGTTGTTCGAGGATCTCGACCCGGAATTGTGGGAGCAGGTCAACGGCAATCCGCGGCTGCTGCTGCGTTGTGTCGACCAGCAGCATCTCGATCGCGCCGCAGCCGATGCCGATTACCTGGCGCGCTATCAACGCGTCGTGGCCGCCTTCGACGCCTACGTAACCGCGCCGGCGCCGCATGCCGACGCGCCCCTGGTGGCTTACTTCTGCGCTGAATACGCCTTCCATGAGAGCTTTCCCATCTACTCCGGCGGGCTGGGCATCCTGGCCGGCGACTATTGCAAGGCCGCGAGCGACGAACAGCTGAACTTCGTGGCGGTAGGTTTGTTGTATCGGCAGGGTTACTTCACGCAGTCCGTGGACAATGATGGCGCCCAGCATGCGCAATACGCGGACAGCGACCCACGCGATTTGCCGGTGGAACCCGTGCGTGACTCCCACGGTGCGTGGCTCACCGTGAAGGTGCCGATCAACAGCGAGGAAGTGTCCGTGCGCGCGTGGCGGGCGCAGGTCGGCCGTGTGGCGGTCTACCTGCTCGATTCCGACTGCGCCGACAATTCGCCGGCCGATCGCGACATCACCCATCGCCTGTACGGTGGCGATGAAAGCGTGCGCATCCGCCAGGAGATGATCCTGGGACTGGGAGGGGTGCGCGTGTTGCGCGCACTCGGCCTGGCGCCCTCGGTCTGGCATGTCAATGAGGGTCATGCAGCCTTCCTGATCCTGGAGCTGCTGCGCGAGGGACTGGCCCGGGGCCTGGACTTCCACGCGGCGCTGGAAATGGCCGCGGCCGCCTGTGTATTCACCACGCACACGCCGGTCGCCGCCGGCCACGATGCATTCAGGGATGACCTGTTCACGAGCTGCTTTTCGGGCTTCGCAAAGTCGCTGGGTGTTGCCGTCGAGCGGCTGCTGGAACTGGGCCGGGCTCCCGGTGTGCCGGAGTGGTTCAACATGACACGCCTTGCGCTCGCCGGCTCGCGCTACGTGAACGGGGTCAGCCGCATCCACGGCGGCGTTTCGGCGCAACTATGCGCGGATTGCTGGCCGGAGGTCAGCGCCCGGGAAAACCCGGTCGGCTACATAACCAACGGGGTGCACGTACCGACCTTTCTTGCGCAAACCTGGCATGCGTTCTTCGACAGCCATATCGGCCCGGATTGGCGCGAACGCCTTTCCGATGCCAGCTTCTGGGAGGCGCTGGAGGAGGTGCCTGATGAACTGTTCTGGAAAGTGGCGCAGGACACGAAATCGCGAATGCTGGCCGGGGTCCGCGAGCGGCTGCGACGCGAGTTCGCGCGCAAGGCCTTGAGCGATGCGCAACTGCGACATGTCACGCGACTGATCGACCCTGAGCATCCCAACGTGCTGACGCTCGGCTTTGCGCGGCGCTTTGCCACCTACAAGCGCGCAGGACTGCTGCTGCATGATCGCGCCCGGCTGGCGCGCCTGATAGATGGTTCAGAACGCCCGGTGTTGTTGCTGTTTGCCGGCAAGGCGCACCCGGCCGATCAACCCGGCCAGCAGATATTGCGCGAGATCAAGCAGCTGATGCATGCACCAGAGTTTACGGGCAACGTCGTGTTTCTCGAAGACTACGACATGCAACTGGGGCGCTGGCTGGTGTCGGGCGTGGACGTGTGGCTCAACAATCCGATCGCACCCCTCGAAGCCAGCGGTACTTCCGGCATGAAGGCGGCCATCAACGGCCGCCTCAACCTGAGCATTCTGGATGGCTGGTGGGCAGAGGGATTCGATGGCAGCAATGGTTGGGGCATTCCACCAGGACAGGCGCAGGACCCGGAGCGGCGCGATGCGCTCGACAGCGAATTGATATTCGAAACACTGGAAAATGAAGTGGTGCCGCTGTACTACGAGCGCGACGGCGACGGGCTGCCTCACGAATGGGTGCGTCACTGCAAACGCGCGATGATGACCGTGATTCCGCAGTTCAACATGCGCCGTGTGGTCGCCGATTACACGCGCGGCATGTATCGACCCGCGGCTGCGCATGGGGCGGCATTGCTGTCCAGCGACGGGGCGGGGGCGCGCCAGCTGGCGCAATGGAAGCAGGGCGTGGCGCAAGCCTGGCCGGGCGTGACGCTGCGCCACCTGTCGGAGGTACCTCGCGAACTGGCGCGCGCCAGCCACCTGCAGTTTCGCGTGGCTGTGGCGCTGAACGGGCTCACGCCGGCAGATGTGGCCGTCGAATTCCGCGGCTTGCGCCTGCTGCCACGCGGCGGGCATGAGTTGCCGGCCTTGTGCTCGTTCGAACATCAACCGGACAGCGACGACTGGAGCGCGACACTCGCCCCGACCGGCGAGACCGACAGTGACGGCTCGCAGATATATGCGCTCGACTCGGCACCACCGAGTTCCGGCCAGTTCAGCGCCGAGATCCGCGTTCGCCCGACGCATCCGTTGCTGTCACATCCGCTCGAACTTGGTCTGCTCAAGCGTCTTTGACGCAGCTATTCAGGCGCGAGGATCAACGCGCCGAGCGGCGGCAGAGTGATCGTCAGCGAATGCTGCTGTCCCTGGTGCCCTTGCGAGCCGGCGCGCACGCGCTCGGCGTTGCCGAGATTGCTGCCGCCGTAATGGCTGGAGTCGGAGTTGAATATTTCCCGGTAGTAACCGCCGTGGGGCGCGCCGACGCGATATCCGTGACGAGGCACGGGCGTGAAGTTCAGCGCCACGATCAGATGCCGGTCGTCCCCGTGACGCAGGTAGCTCAGGACCGAGGTGGCCGCGTCATCGCAATCGAGCCAGCCGAAGCCGCGCGGTTCGAATTCCAGCCGATGCAGCGCGGGCTCCTTTCGATACAGATGATTCAGGTCGGTGACCGTGCGCTGTACCCCGCGATTCTCGGCATGTTCCAGCAGCGACCAGGGCAGCGACCGGCGAAAGTCCCACTCTGAAGGCTGTGCCAGTTCGCCGCCCATGAACAGCAGCTTCTTGCCCGGGAAGGTCCACATGTAGGTGTACAGCAGGCGCAGGTTCGCGAACTGCTGCCAGCGGTCGCCCGGCATGCGGCCCAACAACGAGTGCTTCAGGTGCACCACTTCGTCGTGTGACAGCGGCAGCACGAAGTTCTCCGTGTATGCGTACGTCATCGCAAACGTCAGCTTGTTGTGGTGATGCCGGCGATGCACCGGGTCTTCCGCGAAATAGTCCAGCGTGTCGTGCATCCAGCCCATGTTCCACTTCATGGAGAATCCGAGGCCACCGCTGTCGGTGGGCCTGCTGACCTGCGGCCAGTCCGTCGATTCCTCGGCGATCACCACGGTGCCGGGGAATCGCGAGTGAGTCGTCGCATTCAGGGAGCGCAGGAAATCGATTGCTTCGAGATTGTGGCGCCCGCCGAGCCGGTTCGGCACGAAATCGTTCGGCCGCCCGAAATCCAGGTAGAGCATGGACGCAACAGCATCGACGCGCAGGCCGTCGAAGTGGAATTCCTCCAGCCAGTAACAGGCGCTGGAAAGCAGAAAGGCGCGCACTTCGTGCCGCTCATAGTTGAAGATCAGCGTGCCCCAGTCGCGGTGTTCCGCCTTGCGCGGATCGTGGTACTCGTAGAGCGCCGCGCCGTCGAAATTCGCCAGGCCATGTGCATCTCGCGGGAAATGCCCGGGCACCCAGTCGAGCAATACGCCGATGCCGGACTGGTGGCACTGATCGATGAACTGGCGCAGCTCATCCGGCGAACCGTGGCGGCTGGTTGGCGCAAAAAAACCGGTGATCTGGTAGCCCCAGGAGTCATCCAGCGGATGCTCGGTGATCGGCAACAGTTCGATGTGCGTGAAGCCGGCATCGCGGACATACGGAATCAATTCGGAGGCGAGCTCGCGCCAGGAATAGAATCTTCCGTCCTCGTGTCGCCGCCACGAGCCGCTGTGCACCTCGTAGATGCTCATGGGCGCGTGCAGCCAGTCGTGCTTCTCGCGCGCCGCAAGCCAGTCGCCATCCCGCCACTGATGACCGGACTGCACGACGAGCGAGGCGGTACCGGGGCGGTGCTCGGTCGCCCGGCCGTATGGATCGGTCTTGAGCCTGACGGCGCCCGTGGCGCGATTCCGGATCTCGAATTTGTAGAGTTCTCCGGCGTCGAGGCCGGGGATGAAGATTTCCCACACGCCGCTGCTGCCCAGGACGCGCAGCGGATAGTGCCGGCCATCCCAGCCGCAGAACGGGCCCACGACGCTGACGCGCTCGGCATTGGGCGCCCAGGTGGAAAAGCGCACGCCGTCGATGCCGTCGATAGTCATGCGCTGGGCGCCCAGCAGCTGCCATGCGCTCGAGTGATGGCCCTCGGAAAAGGCCGCCACGTGCCTCGTGTCGATCGTCGGGGCGAAACTGTAGGGATCGAACCGCGTCCGCGCGATACCGTGGCTGTCGGTCCAATGCAGCGGGTAGTGCGCCGGCAGCTGACCCGGCGCGCCCTGCCAGCAGAAGAAGTCGCCGCCTTGGAGCCGCTCGAGATCGCAGTCAGCAGCCCGCGCGGTCTGCACGGATGGCAGATATGCCAGCAGTGTCAAATGGCCCGCGCGCAGGTGCGCACCCAGCACCGCATGCGGATCGTGGTGACGGCCGGAAGCGATGCGGTGCAAATCCTCCTGCAGCGGCTCCAGCCAGCCGAAGACCGTTGTCACAATGTCGGCCTGTTACGGATTGATGAAAGGCGGGATCATGGCTGCCCCGGCCACGGTACTATACTTTCTTACGCATTATGCCGAAGACGCCAAAACGCACCTCGTCAGGCCGCTATGTCAGCCGGCTCACCAGCGGCGCGCTGGCGGTCGTCATGGCCGGGGGGCGCGGCGAGCGCCTGCAGGATCTGACGGCCCACCGATGCAAGCCGGCGACGCCGTTCGGCGGCAAGTTCCGCATCATAGATTTCGTGCTGTCGAATTGCGTCAATTCAGGCATTCGCCAGATCTTCCTGATGACGCAGTACAAGGGGCAGTCCCTGATCCAGCATGTGCAGCGCGGCTGGAGTTACCTGCGCGGCGAATTCGGTGAATTCATCGACGTGGTGCCGGCGCAGCAGCAGATCGGGACGCACTGGTACCAGGGCACCGCGGACTGCGTATACCAGAATCTCGAGCTGATCCGGTCGCACCGGCCAAAGTATGTCCTGGTGCTGGCGGGGGATCACATCTACAAGATGGACTATGGTCCGATGATCGCCGCGCACCACGAGAAAAGCGCCGACATTACGGTCGGCGTGGTACAGGTGCCGCTGGCGAAGGCGCGCGAATTCGGCGTGCTGTCGGTGACCGATTCCAATCGCGTGACCAGCTTCGCCGAGAAGCCGGCCAGCCCGAGTCCGATGCCCGGAAATCCGGACGTGGCGCTGGCATCGATGGGAATCTATGTGTTCAATTACCGGCTGCTCGACCAGCTTCTGAACGAAGACGCGCAGAATCCGGAATCGGCGCACGACTTCGGCAGGAACATCATACCGGCGTCGATCGACAAGCTTCAGGTATATGCCTATCCATTCTCAGACGTTAGGACACGCGCGCAGTACTACTGGCGCGACGTGGGTACGGTCGACGCGTTCTACGAAGCCAATATCGAACTCGTGCACATTGCGCCGGAACTGAATCTGTACGACGAGCAATGGCCGATCTGGACCTACCAGCCGCATCAACCGCCGGCCAAGTTCGTGCTCGACGAGGAAGGCCGGCGCGGCATCGCCATCAATTCGATGGTTTCGGGCGGCTGCATCATCTCGGGCGCGCGGGTCGAACAGTCGCTGCTGTTCTCAAACGTGCATGTCGACGAGCGCTCCATCATCTTTCGTTCGGTGGTGCTGCCGCACGTGAGGATCGGCGCCGACTGCAACATTCGCAATGCCATTCTGGATGAAGGCTGCGAAGTGCCGTCAGGCATGCAGATCGGCATCGACCGCGCCGCCGATTCGCGCTATTTCCATGTCACCGGCAACGGCGTGGTGCTGGTCACCGACGACATGTTGAACGCAATGACGCCTGCTCGCGCATGAGCGAGGCGCGCCGGCATCCGGTGGTGCTGCTGTGGCACATGCACCAGCCGCAGTACCGGGATCCCCTGACCGGCGAATACATCCTGCCATGGGTGTACCTGCACGCCATCAAGGACTATGTGGACATGGCCGCGCACCTGGAAGCCAACCCGGCGGCGCGTGCAGTGGTCAATTTCACGCCCGTACTGCTCGAGCAGCTGGAAGACCTGGCAGAGCGCGTCGCAGCGCATCTCCATGATGGCCGCAGATTGCCCGATCCGATGCTGACCATGCTGGCCGAAGAGCCATTGCCGACCGATGCGGAGCTGCGGCTGCAATTGCTGCAAGGCTGCCTGAGGGCCCATCGCGAGCACCTGATCGGGCGATACCCACACTACGCGGAACTCGCCGGGCTGGCGGATACGCTGGCGACGCTGGACCGCGTGACATTTGCGTCGGACCAGTACCTGCGCGACCTGGCGATGTGGTTTCACATCGCGTGGCTCGGCGAGACCGTCAAGCGCAGCGACCTGCGCGTCGCAGCGCTGCTCGAACGTGGACGCGATTTCACGGCACAGCAGCGCCACACGATGCTGGAACTGATCAGCGAACTGCTGAACGGCTTGTTGCCGCGCTTCCGGGCGTTGCGGGAGCAGGGAAGGATCGAGCTTTCCACCTCACCCTATGCGCATCCCCTGCTGCCGCTGCTGGTGGATTTCAACAGCGCCAGGGATGCAATGCCGGGTGTCGCGCTGCCGCGTGCCGACGGATATCCGGGCGGAGTCGACCGGGCGCTGTGGCACCTGCGCGCCGGCATGGAGGTGTTTGAAGAGGTGTTCGGCGTGCGCCCCTCCGGCTGCTGGCCATCCGAGGGTGCCATCAGCGCGAAGACTCTCGATCTGATCGAGAACTGCGGCTATCGCTGGACGGCGAGCGGCGGCAACGTGTTGCGCGGCTGCCTCAATGCGCTGCCCGACGGGATCCGGAGCGAGCCCTCACCGGGAGAGCTCAGTCGTGCCCGGCAGGTACCGGGTCAGCGGCTGCAATGTTTCTTCAGGAACGACGAGTTGTCCGACCTGATCGGGTTCACCTACGCGAACTGGCACGGTGACGACGCCGTGGGCCATCTTGTCAGCGAGCTTGAACGCGTGGCACGCGAAAACCCGGAACAGGACGGGCGCGTGACGCTGATCGCGCTCGATGGCGAGAATGCCTGGGAACACTATCCATTCAACGGCTATTACTTTCTCAACGGCCTGTATGCCGCACTTGCCGATCACGCCGAGCTCGAGCTGACGACGTTGTCGAAGCTGCTCGATCGAGGAAATGAGCCGGCTCCGCTCCGCAAGGTGATCGCCGGCAGCTGGGTGTACGGCACGCTCGGCACCTGGATCGGCGAGCGCGACAAAAACGCGGCCTGGGACCTGCTGGTCGAGGCGAAGCGCGCTGCCGACTCCGTTCTCTCGCAACCGGATCTCGCCGCCGCGCCACGCGCGCGCATCGAGCGGCATCTGGCGCTGTGTGAAGGCTCCGACTGGTTCTGGTGGCTGGGGGAATACAACCCGGCGGAATCGGTACGCGAGTTCGAATCATTGTTCCGGCATCGTCTGATGCGGCTGTACGACGCCCTCGGGCAGCCCGTTCCGCCCGGCCTGGCGCAACCATTGTCGGCGGGACACGGGCATCCGGCGATGGGCGGAGTGATGCGCCGCGCCGGCCAGCCTGCCAGTCAGCCCTGATCCGTGGACGCCGCCAGTCGCCGGCTGCCGGTGTTTGATCGACGGCGCGCGGGCGTGCTGCTTCATCCCACGGCGCTGCCGGGGGAGCGCGGCGCCTTCGGCGCGGCGGGACGAGCTTTCGTCGACTGGCTTTCCAGCGCCGGCTTCTCGGTATGGCAGGTGCTGCCGCTCGGGCCGGTGTCCGAGAGCGATTCACCGTACTGGACACGCTCCGACTTCGCACTGGATGCCCGGTTCATCGACCGCGCGGAGACCATCGATCCGCAGCAGCATCGCGACGAGTTCAACGCCTTCCGGGATCGCAATGAAGACTGGCTCGAGGACTATGCGTTGTTCGTGGCGCTCGGCGAAAGCCACGGAGGCGCGGCATGGCGTGACTGGCCGGCACCGCTGCGGGAACGGGAGCGCACTGCGCTCGAGTCCGCGCGCCAGCGGCTGGCTCCGCGAGTGGAGGAGCTGTGCATCGAACAATGGCACGCCGGACGGCAGCTTGCGGCGCTGCGCGAATACGCCCGACAACGTGACCTGCGCCTGTTCGGCGATCTGCCGTTCTACGTGGCGCCGGATTCGGCGACCGCCTGGGCCCACCAGGAACAATTTCAGCTGACCGCGACCGGCAGGCCTGCGCTGCTGGCGGGCGTGCCGCCGGATTATTTCTCCGCCGATGGCCAGCTGTGGGGCTACCCGGTGTACGACTGGGGGCAGGCGCAACGCGATCACTTTGCCTTCTGGCGCATGCGACTGCGCGTGCAGCTCGCTCATTTCGATGTGTTGCGCATCGATCATTTTCGCGGCCTCGTCGACTTCTGGACCACTCCGCCGGATGCCGTCAACGCGCGCAATGGCACCTGGCACGCAGCGCCGGGCCGCGAGCTGCTCGAGACGCTGAAGCGCGATTGGCCGGACCTGCCGCTGGTGGCGGAGGACCTGGGGAACATCACCGAGGCGGTCGAGGCGCTGCGCCGCGATTTCAGGCTGCCGGGAATGCGCGTGCTGCAATTCGCCTTCGATGGCATGCCGGGTAACCCGCACCTGCCGCATCACATCGGTCGCGACGCCGTGGCTTATACCGGCACCCATGACAATGACACGACCCTCGGCTGGTATCGCTCGCTGGATGATGCAGCGCGCCGGCGTGTCGATTTCCTGCTGCGCGGCGACCTGCTGCCGATGCCGGAAGGGCTGTTGCGCGCAGCTCTGGCCTCGCCCGCCAGCCTGGCTGTGATACCGATCCAGGATCTCCTGGGACTTGGTTCCGAGGCGCGGTTCAACACGCCTGGAACCGTGGCCGGCAACTGGCGCTGGAAACTCTGGCACGGCGCCCTTGACCATGGCCTTGCAGGCTGGTGCCGCGAACTCAACCAGGCGTACGGTCGCGACGCGCGCACCCCGGCCTAGCGGGTCACCCCTGCACCAGCTGCTGATACATCTCGGAGTATTGCTGTATCTGCCGTTGCCATGAGAAGTCCTCCGCCATTCCGTTTTGCACCAGGCGGCGCCAGCTGCCGCGCTGCCGGTACAGTTCGAGCGCGGCGTTCATGGCCCAGGTGACGGCCTCGACGTTGTAATCATTGAATACGACGCCAGTCCCCGCGCCGGTTGCCGCGTCAAAGTGCCTGACCGTATCGGCGAGCCCGCCGGTGCGGCGCACGACCGGCACTGTCCCATAGCGCAGGCTGTAGAGCTGATTCAGCCCGCAAGGCTCGTAGCGGGACGGCATCAGGAACAGGTCGCTGCCGGCCTCGATCCAGTGCGCCAGCTCCTCGCTATGGCCACGGTGGAAGTGCACGCGTGCGGGATGCTGCCGCTGCAGTTGAGAGAAGAAGTCCTCGAATCGGGATTCCCCCGAGCCCAGCACGACGAGATTGAAGTCGCGTGCCGCAAGCAAAGGCGGCAGCGCGTCGATCAGCAGGTCAAATCCCTTTTGTATCGCGAGCCGGCTGATGACGCCCACAAGGGCGCGGCGCGGCGCATCCTCCAGTTCGAGACGCCCCAGCAGCTCACGCTTGAGTTCAGCCTTGGTGCGCAGTTGGTTGGCTCCGTAATGACGCGGCAGGTACCGGTCGCGGCGCGGGTCCCACTCGTCGTAATCCACGCCGTTCAGGATGCCGGTGAGGGCGCTGCTGCGTGCCTGCAGTGCGTCCTGCATTCCCATGCCGTACTCGGCGGTCAGGATCTCGCGCGCATAGCTCGGGCTGACGGTGGTGATCCGGTCGGCATACTGCACGCCGGTGCGCAGCATGTTGATGTGGCCGGCATGGAGATCCGGCTGATACAGCAGGCTGTCGTCAGCGCCGGCCAGCAGCTCGGCGCCATGGGCGGCGCTGACAATGCCCTGGTAACCGAGGTTGTGGATTGTCAGCACGCTGCGCGTATCCGCAAACAATCTGTCCCAGCGGTAAATCGTGCGCAGCCACATTGGCGCCATCGCCGTGTGCCAGTCGTTGCAATGGAGAATCTGCGGCGCAAAACCCATGCGCTGGCAGCACATGAAGGCAGCATGGGTCAGCAGCAGAAAGCGCCGATGCTCGTACGGTTCGGAGCCATAGATGCCGGGACGGGCAAAGCAGGCCGGGCAATCAACCAGGTAGAAATCGGCGCTGCCGCCCGGCAGGCGTGCCGTCAGCACCGAATACGGAAAATCCTGCGCGCCGATCTTCACGGTCATGTGCTGCATGAACTCGACCGGGCGGATATCCAGCGCTCGGCGATCGATGGCCGAATAGGCCGGCAGGAACAAACGCATGTCGTGGCCGGCGCCCGTGAGGTACTTGAACAATGCAGCGGCCACGTCGGCGAGGCCGCCAGCCTTCGCCATGGGCGCCAGTTCGGCGGTGACGAAGCAAATTCGAAGCGGCATGCAAGCCAGTCTAACTTAAGGCCGCGCCATGTCGTGCGACCGCCGGATCAATTGCGGCGGTTATGGGCGGGTGGCGGATGCACGCAGCGAGCGGTGCCGCGGACTCACTCGTTGGTATTGTCGTCGCTGTCGCAGTCGTCGCCCTTCGAGGTCTCGGCCATCCTGGACATCGCCGCTTCGTTCTTGCGATAGAAATTGACGTTGGCCATGGACATGCCCGGGGGCAGCTTGCCGCCCGGCTGGGCGAGCGCCCAGGACGCCATGCCGGTCTGGAACAGCGACATCATGAACACGAAATACTCGCGCGTCGTCATTCCTGCGGATGCAATGGCTGCCTTGGCGCCGGGCACTGAATTCATCTTCGCGACCATCTCATCGATGTTCTTCGCGTCGCTGTCGTCGCTGTCATCGTTGTCGTCGCAGTCGCTCGGCATCCTGTCCTTCATTCGCTTGAGGGCCTCGGACGCTTTCGCGAACTTGGCGACGCCGGCATCCGTCAGGACATAGCTGTTGACTTCCTGCGTGTCGCGGGAGACCTGGGCCAGCGCAGACCCGGGAAACGCCAGCGCCAGGGTCGTGACTGCAAGCATGGTGCGAAATGCGAGTTTGAAATTCGACATGCGGCTTACCTCCATGAGGCCGCAATCCTAGCATTGGTTTGACCGTCCCGGATTCCTTGCTGTACGATCGTTCAACAATGAAGGCCCGGATTCCCGCCGGATGCGCGTCCCGCACAAGCTGAAGACCACGCCGTTCCACGAGCGGACGGCGCCGCTGGTCCAGGGCCAGACCTGGCGGCGCTGGTCGGGCCATGCGGTCGCGAGCGCCTACGACTGGACCCTCGACCGCGAATACGCCGCAGTGCGCAACGCCGCCGCGCTGTTCGACGTCTCGCCGCTCTACAAGTACCGGGTCACCGGCCGCGATGCCGCGCGACTGTTCGACCGGATGGTCACGCGCAATGTCATGAAAACCGAGGTCGGCCAGGTGCAGTACACGACCTGGTGCGACGCGTGCGGCAAGGTCATCGACGACGGCACGATCAGCCGGCTCGGCGAGGAGGTCTTCCGGCTCACGTCGGCGGAGCCGAACTTCCGCTGGCTGCATCGCAATGCCTTCGGGCTCGACGTCGATATCCAGGACATCAGCGAGAGCCTCGGCGCGCTCGCGCTGCAGGGGCCGCTGTCGCGCGCGGTGCTGAATGCCGTGGCGGAGCAGCCCGTCGACACGCTCAGGTACTTCCGCCTGATGAACAACCGCATCGCAGGGGTCGACATCCAGGTTTCGCGCACCGGCTACACGGGCGACCTCGGCTACGAACTCTGGATTCCGGCAGAGCGCGCGCTCGAGGTCTGGGATGCGCTGATGGCGGCCGGCAGGGACTACGGCCTGGCGCCCGCCGGCATCTGGGCGCTCGATGTCGCGCGCATCGAGGCGGGCCTCGTGATGCTCGACGTGGACTATCACTCCTCGCATCGGGCGATGATCGAGCCCCAGAAGTCCTCGCCCTTCGAGCTGTCGCTGGACTGGACGGTCACCTTCGACAAGGGGCCGTACAACGGCCGCAAGGCGCTGGCCGCGGAGAAGGCGAGGGGTCCGCTGTGGCGCTTCGTCGGCATCGAGATCGACTGGAATTCGTTCGAATCGCTGTTCGTCGCGCACGACCTTGCGCCGGCGCTGCCGGGCATTCCCTGGCGTTCGAGCACTCCGCTCTATCGCGATGGCAAGCAGGCCGGTTATGCCTCGAGCGGCTGCTGGTCGCCGCTCCTGAAGAAGTACCTGGCGCTCGCCCACCTGCAGGCGCCGCATTTCGCGCCGGACACGCAGCTCAAGATCGAGGTCACCGTCGAGCACCAGCGCCGGCTCGCAGACGCCGTGGTGCGCAAGCTGCCGTTCTTCGACCCGCCGCGGAAGAAGTCCTGAGATGACGAACCAGTACGACGCCATCGTCATCGGCGGGGGCCACAACGGGCTCGTCGCTGCGGCTTATCTCGCGCGCGCCGGCAAGAAGGTCGTGGTGCTTGAACGGCGCCACCTGCTGGGCGGCGCTGCCGTCAGCGAGCAGGTCTTCCCGGGATTCACGTTCTCGGTGTTCTCGTACGTCGTCAGCCTGCTGCGCCCCGAGATCATCCGCGACCTGGAATTGCCGCGTCACGGCATGCAGATCCTGCCGCTCGAGAGCAGCGTCACGCCGCTGCCGGATGGCGACTATTTCGCGGCCTGGGGCGATTCGGACCTCACGCGGCGCGAGATCTACCGTCATTCGCCGATGGATGCCGACGCGTACGCGGATTTCGGCCGGCTGATGCACCACATGGCGCGCGCGGTAAAGCCTTTTCTCGGCCTGATCCCGCCCGATCCGGCCTCGCTCGCGCCCAGCGACCTGAAGGGCATGCTGAAGCTCGGCGGCCACCTGCGCTCGATGGGCGCCGAGCGGTTCCATGCGCTCTACAAGCTGATGACCATGAGCTCGGCCGACTATCTCGACGAATGGTTCGAGTACGGCCCGTTGAAGGCGACCAAGTCCGCGAGCGGCATCATCGGGACCTTCATGGGCCCGCGCTCGCCGGGGTCCGCCTACGTGCTGTTGCATCACTACATGGGCGAAATCGACGGTGCGTTCCGCGCCTGGGGCTTCTGCAAGGGCGGCACCGGGACCATCAGCAATGCGATCGCGGCGGCTGCGCGCGCCGCGGGCGCGACGCTGCGCACCGAGGCGGCGGTAAAGCAGGTGCTGGTCAGGAACGGGCGCGCCACCGGCGTCGTGCTCGAGAACGGCGACGAGTACCGGGCTCCGATCGTCGTCTCGGGCCTCGACGCGCGACGCACGTTTCTCGATCTCGTCGAGAGCCGCGAGCTGCCCGGCGAACTCCTCGAGCAGGTGCGGCGGTTCCGGTTCCGCGGCTCCTCGGGCAAGGTCAATCTCGCGCTGTCCGAACTGCCGGACTTCACCTGCATGCCGGGCGTCGGTGCGCACCATCGCGGCGCCTTCTCGATCAGCCCGAGCGTGGAGTACCTCGAGCGCGCCTACGACGATGCAAAGTACGGCGAGTTCTCGCGGCGTCCCTACATGGACATCGTGTTCCCGTCGATGATCGATCCCGGCATGGCGCCGCCCGGCAAGCACGTCGCGAGCATCTTCGTGCAGTACGCGCCGTATCACGTCAACGGCGGCTGGACCGACGCGCGGCGCGAGGCTTTCGGCGAAGCCGTCATCGACACGCTCTCCGAATACGCGCCTAACCTCAAGTCCGCGATCCTGCACCGCCAGGTGCTGACGCCGGCCGACATCGAAGAGATGACCGGCTTGTCGGAAGGCAACATCTTCCAGGGCGAGCTCGCGCTGCATCAGCTCTTCTTCCTGCGTCCCGTCGCCCGCTGGGCAAGCTACCGCACGCCCATCGGCGGTTACTACCAGTGCGGATCGTCCACGCACCCGGGCGGCGGCATCATGGGCGCCGCGGGCAAGCTCGCCGCGGAACGCATCCTGGCGGATTCATGACCAGGACCTACGGCAGCATCGTCATCGGCGGCAGTGTGGACGGCCTCATCGCGGCCACTGTGCTTGCGCAATCGGGTTCGACCGTCCTGCTCGTCGAGGCCCAGGCCGAACTCGGCGGCACTTTCCGCGAGATCGAATTCGCGCCGGGTTACCGCGTTGCTCCGCTCGCCCCCGATCTCGGCCATATCGACGCCGGGATTCTGCAGGCGACGGGAGCGATGCTGCCCGGCGCGATCACGCCCGATCCGGTCGCGATCGCGTTCGGCGATGGCGAGCCGCTGCAGCTGCGCCGCTCGATTGCGGCAACGGTCGAGGGCCTGAAGGGCCGCTCCGCGAAAGACGCCGCAGCCTGGCCGGCATTCTGCGCGCGCATGCACGCACTCTTGGGATTCCTGGAGGAACTCTATCGCCGGCCGCCGCCGCAGCTCGAGGCATCGGGCTTCGAGGACTACCTGGCGCTCGCCAAGCTCGGCCTCAAGTTCCGCGGGCTCGGCAGGGCCGGCATGTACGACCTGCTGCGCGCGCTGCCGATGCCGATCGCCGACCTGCTCGACGACTGGTTCGAATCGGAACGCCTGAAAGGCGCGTTGGCCGCAATGGGCGTCGCGGACCTGTGCCAGGGCCCGGCATCCGGCGGCACGACGCTCAATTTCCTGCACCGCCACGTCGGCGCAGGGGCGGGCGTCTTCGGCGACCGCCTGCGGCTGCAGACCGGCGGCGGCGCGATGATCGCGGCTTTCGCCGACCGCGCGCGCGCGGCCAGCGTCACGATCGAGACCGGCGCCGAGGTCCGGAGCCTGCTCGTCGCCGACGATCGCGTCATCGGCGTGCAACTCGCCTCGGGAGAGGAAATCCGTTCCGCCAACGTCGTGTCGAGCCTGGACCCTTACCGCAGCCTGCTCGAGTTGCTCGACCCCGCCTATCTGGATCCGGACTTCATCGCGGCCGTCCGGAATATCCGCTATCGCGGCGTGACCAGCATCGTGCTGCTGGCGCTCGACGGGCTGCCCGTCGTTCCGGGCCTCGCGGCGGCGCCCGCGGGCTCGATCCTGATCGCGCCGTCCGTCCGGCACGTCGAACGCGCATTCGATGCGAGCAAGTACGGTCATTGCTCCGCGGAACCGGTCGTCGAGCTGCGCTTCCCGAGCATCACGCAGTCGAAGCTGGCGCCGATGGGCCGGCATGTCGCGATGCTGCGCGTCCAGTACACGCCGTACCGGCTCCGCGACGAGGACTGGTCCACGATGCGCAATACAGTGGCGGTGCGCGCGGTGGCGCTCGTCGAGCGCCATATTCCGGGCCTCGCGTCCAGGATCAATCATCGGGTCGTGCTGACCCCGGCCGACCTCGAGGCGCAATTCGGGCTGCGCGAGGGCGCCGTCTCGCGCGGCCAGCTGGCGCTCGACCAGATGCTGTTCATGCGGCCCGTTGCGGGCGCATCCTGCTATGCGATGCCGGTGCCGGGGCTCTTCCTGTGCGGTGCGGGAACCCATCCCGGTTACGGCATGACCGGCCTTTCCGGACTGCATGCAGCCAATGCCGCGCGGCCGAAATGAAGGCCGCGGCGCACAAACCCCGCTACGAGCGCCATGCGGCGGACGACCGGCGACAGGCGCTGATCGAGGCGACAATTGCGAGCCTCAAGCGCCATGGCCACGAAGGCCTGTCGGTGCGCCGCATCGCCGCCGAAGCCGGCGTGTCCATCGGCCTGATCAATCATCATTTTCCGAACAAGGACTCGCTGGTCGCCGAGAGCTACCGACACTTCAGCCGGCAGCTGTCCGAAGGATTCGCCGCGGCCGTGCAGCGCGCTGCGCCGGACCCGCGCGCACGGCTGCGGGCATTCTTCGAGGCGATCTTTTCGCGGCCTAATCTCGACCCCAAGGTGCTGAGCGCGTGGATCGTATTCTGGGGGCTGTTCCGGCAGTCACCGGATTTGCGCAGGGCGCACGACGAGGTGGGGCGCGGCTACGGCGAACTGCTGAGCTCGCTGCTCACGGACCTGATGCGCGCGAAGGAACGTCCTCGCTCCGAACTGCGTGCGGCTGAAATCGGCTTGACGGCGCTGCTGGACGGACTGTGGCTGGAATGGTGCCTGGACCCGCAGAACTTCCAGCCTGCGGAGGCGATCGCCATCTGCGAATCGTGGAGCGATCGCCTGATGACCGGTAAAACCCCGGACGCTCCGTAGCGCCCGGGGTCATTCGTCAGTTGGCGATCGCAGCATGCTGCGCCGCCCAGGCTGCCGCGAACACCGCGTTGAGGGCAAGCCCGATGAAGGCCGTGGCGAGTCCCGCCGCCACCGCGGCAAAGGGACGCTTGAACAAGAACATGACACTTCTCCTTTGGTTGACAATCGAGGAAACGATTCGACTCATGCCTGCATGATCGGCGCCAGCGCCTGCTGGATGCGCGCCATCTGCGCGGGCGTCGTCATGCCGGTCAGCAGCCGCCCGAAGTGGACGTGCTGCACGCCCGAGATGATGTACTGCCAGCGATAGGCGGCGAGCAGCCCGGCATTCAGCGCCTCGCGCTCCGCGCCGCTGAGATGACGCTCCAGGATCTTCGTGAAGTACTCGGCGTCCGCCGCAGCCTGCGCCTGCAGGATGCCGTCCACCGCGCCCACCAGGCCGATCAGGTCGTCCACCGCGCGGTCGCGCTCGGCGTCGGACAGCTTCGCGTGTTCCGCGGTCCACTCGAGCTCGTCCAGCATCACGTGCTTGCTCTCGTCCTTCCAGTGATGCAGGAACACGTCCTTGAACAGCGGGCAGATCTCCTCGCGCGGCGCGATGCTCTGGTCGTAGTGCGCCTGGACGAAGAGCTCGATGTGGCAGGTCAGCGCCAGCACAGACCAGCTGCTCGCGGCGAGCACGGCGCGCGCGACGTCGTTGGGGTCGGCCACCATCCGGTAACCGGGCGGCATCTGCGCGCCGATCATCTGCTCCATGCGCCGGAACATTTCCTGGTGCTTGATCTCCTCGGCGGAGAAGCGCACCAGGCCCTCGAGCGCAAGCTGGT
>Ga0326726_10000583_pt1 | contig 33503 bp, 37 predicted proteins | sample MHFenrmetagenome_2_FD_207603 | JGI IMG/M metagenome (GOLD analysis project Ga0326726, IMG submission 207603) | Lab enriched peat soil microbial communities from Michigan Hollow, Ithaca, NY, United States - MHF15MN | ecosystem: Environmental > Terrestrial > Soil > Wetlands > Peat | place: USA...
TGGCGCTCACCGACTCGATCGAGATCACGACGCTTCGTACGGCCGCGGCGAGCGCGGTCGCCGCGCGCCATCTCGCGCGCGCCGACGCGTCGATACTCGCGATCTGCGGCTGCGGAAACCAGGGCCGCGCGCACCTCTGCGCACTGCAATCGGTCCGCAAGCTCCGGCGCGTCCTCGCTTTCGACCGCGATCCCGCCCTGGCACGGCAGTTTGCGAGTGAAATGACGGCGGAAACCGGCATCGAGGTCCTGGCGACGGAGGACCTGGCGGCGGCCGTCCGGGCGAGCGACATCTGCGTCACCTGCACGCCGGCGCGCGGGCCGCTCGTCCTCGTGGATCACCTGCGGCCCGGCCAGTTTTTCGCGGCGGTCGGCGCCGACAGCGAGGGGAAACAGGAACTCGAGCCCGGCGTCCTGCTCCGTGGAAAGGTCGTCGCCGACATCATTGCCCAGGCCGCGACGATGGGTGAACTGCAGCATGCGATCGCGGCGGGCCTGATGACGGAGGGCGACGTTTACGCCGAACTTGGGCAGGTCGTCGCCGGCCGGAGGCCGGGACGGACATCCGACGACCAGATTTTCATCTTCGACAGCACGGGAACGGCGCTGCAGGACGTCGCCGCCGTCGCGATGGTGTATGTACGCGCCTTGCAGGCCGGCCGCGGCCGCAGGCTGTCGCTGACAGGGAATGAATGAGCGTGTTCGATCCACAGGTCCTGGCATTCACGCTGGTCGCTGCCGTCATGACGGCCGTGCCGGGCGCGGACACGATGCTGGTCGTCCGGAATGTGCTTCGCGGCGGGCGGCGCGACGGATTCGTCACGTCCATCGGCATCTGCAGCGGCCTCTATGTCCACGCGCTGCTCTCGGCGCTCGGGATCTCGGTGATCCTGATGCACTCGGCGACCGCGTTCACGGTCATGAAGATCGCCGGCGCCTGCTATCTCGCGTGGCTGGGCTTCAATTCCCTGCGCAGCGCCGCGCGCGGTGGCGGTGCGGAGGCAACCGCAACCGTCGCCAGGACGGTTGTGACGCCGGCCCGCTGCTTCCGCGAGGGCTTCCTGACGAATATCCTGAACCCCAAGGTGATCGCGTTCTATCTCGCATTGCTGCCGCAGTTCATCGGCCCGTCGGACCCGGTGCTGCTGAAGTCGCTGTTGCTTGCCGCGATCCACTTCATGGAAGGAATCGCCTGGTTCGGAATCGTGGCCTGGCTCGTCGACCGCTCGCGCCATTTCTTCATGAAGCCCGTCATGCGGCGCTGGCTCGACGGCATCTGCGGCACGATCTTGATCGGCCTTGGCCTGCGCCTCGCGATGCAGCCGCGCTGATGCGCCAGCTTTCAAGCGTCGCACTGCTGGTCCGGGACTACGATGAAGCGATCCGTTTCTTCACGCAGGCGCTGCGGTTCGTGCTGCTCGAGGACGAGCGCCGCCCGGGCGGAAAGCGCTGGGTGCGCGTGTCGCCGTCGGCTGACGGCGCGGCGCTGCTGCTCGCGAAGGCCGTCACACCCGAGCAGGAGCGCGCCATCGGTAACCAGAGCGGCGGCCGCGTCTTCATGTTCCTGCGCACCGATGACTTCGGCGCGGACTACGAGCATATGAAAGCGCACGGCGTCCGCTTCACCGAGTCGCCGCGACACGAGCACTACGGCACCGTGGTCGTGTTCCTCGACCTGTACGGGAACAAGTGGGACCTGATCGGTCCGGTGACGCCCGCATGAAGATGCCGGTGCTGTTCGTCGGTCATGGCAATCCGATGAATGCGATCGAACGCAACGAGTTCTATCGCAGCTGGCAGGAGCTCGGCCGCAGGCTGCCCAAGCCTGCGGCGGTGCTCTGCATCTCTGCGCACTGGGAGACCCGCGGCGTCTACGTCACGGCAACCGCAAAGCCGGAGACGATCCACGACTTCTATGGATTTCCGAAGGCGCTGTTCGACGTGCAGTACCCGGCGCCGGGCGATCCAGGGCTCGCGCACCGCGTCGCGCAGTTGATACCGGCTCCCGGGGCCAAGCTCGATCCGGGCCGCGGTCTGGATCACGGGGCCTGGAGCGTGCTGATCGCGATGTACCCGGCCGCGGACATCCCCATCGTGCAGCTGAGCCTGGACACCAGCCAGCCCGGAAGCTTTCATTATGCCCTCGCCCGCGGGCTGGCGCCGCTGCGCGACGAGGGCGTCCTCGTGATGGCCAGCGGCAACATCGTGCACAACCTGCGCCTTTTCAGCTTCCACGATCAGAAGCCGGCGCCCTGGGCCGCGGCCTGCGATGCGACGCTGCGCGAGCGGATCCTGGCACGGGACCACGCGTCGCTGATGGATTACGACAGCCTGGGCCCGGATTCGCGCCTCGCAGTGCCGACGCCGGAGCATTACTTCCCGCTGCTCTATGCCCTCGCGCTGCAGGAAGCGTCTGAACAGGCAAGCTTTTTCAACGAGCGGGTCACGAGCGCGATCTCGATGACCTCGGTGCTGATCGGGGCCGCGCCATAAGGGGTTAAGATCCGCTGATGGGGATTGCGGCGGACATCCGGGCAAGCGGCGGGGCCTCCGGGCCTGCGGGAGCCCTGACTCTTTCGTCAATGGGGGATATGAAGTGAACAAGAAATTCTTCATTGCCTGGGTCGTGATGTTCATCGCCTACATGGCGGGCGGGTTCATCGTGCATCACGCGCTGCTTGGCCAGGACTACATGGCGCTGCCGAACCTGTTCCGCGCGGAAGCGGATGCGAAGCCGATCTTCTACCTGATGATCGTTGCTCACGTCATCATGGCGGGCGCATTCACCTGGATCTATGCGCGGGGTGTCGAGAACAGGCCGTGGCTCGGCCAGGGCCTGCGATTCGGTCTCGCGGTCGCGCTCTTGTGCGTCGTTCCGATCTACACCATCTATTACGTCGTGCAGCCGATGCCGGGCATGCTGGCCGTCAAGCAGATCCTGTTCGACACGATCATGACGCTGGCGCTCGGTGCGATCGTCGCCTTCCTGTATCGCGGTCAGGGACGCACCTGAAGTACGGAGCGCGGCGCAGCTGATGGCCGGCTATTCAGGCAAGCCGCTCGCTTCGAAGCTCGGGATCAAGGCGGGCATGGTGCTGCGGGTCGTCAATGCGCCCGCCGGCTATCGCGGACTCCTGGTGCCGTTGCCGGACGGCGCCAGGATCTCGACGCGCTCATCCGGCAAGGCGGACATCGTCCACCACTTCGCCACGCGCCGGGCCGGGCTCGCCGCCGCGCTGAAGTCCTGCCGCGGAAAGCTCGATGCGGCGACGCCGGTCTGGGTGTCCTGGCCCAAGAAATCGTCGAAGCTGCCGACGGACATCACGGAAGACACGATCCGCGCCGTCGCGCTGCCGCTCGGCTACGTGGACATCAAGGTCTGCGCCGTCTCCGAAGTCTGGTCGGGGCTCAAGCTCGTCGTCAGGAAGGAACTGCGTTGAGCCGCCGCATCGTCATCATCCAGGGTCACCCGGACTCGCACGAAGGGCATTTCTGCCGCGCGCTGGCCGATGTCTATGCAAAGGCCGCGGCGGCGGCCGGTCATCAGGTCAAGGTCGTCGAGGTTGCCGGCCTCGACTTCCCGGTGCTCCGCAGCAAGGACGACTGGGAACGCGGCAAGCCGGTCGCGGCGATCCGGCAGGCGCAGGAGACCATCGGCTGGGCCCAGCACCTCGTGATCGTCTACCCGCTATGGCTCGGCGGACTGCCGGCGCTCCTCAAGGCGTTCCTCGAGCAGGTCCTCCGGCCGGGATTTGCGCTCTCGCAGCCGGGCGAAGGCAAGCCCTGGACCAAGCTCCTGAAGGGCCGCAGCGCGCGCATCGTCGTCACGATGGGCATGCCGGCCATTTTCTATCGCTGGTACTTCGGGGCGCATAGCCTCCGGAGCTTCGAACGCAACATACTGGGCTTCTGCGGCATCGGCCCGATCAGCGAAAGCCTGGTTGGCATGATCGAGTCGAAGGACCCCGGCCGCAGGGAAAAGTGGCTCTCCAAGATGCGCGAATTCGGCAAGGACGGATCATGAGCGAGGGAAACTGGATCGACGTCGGCGCGAGCGCCGAGCTCGCGAAGAAACCGGTGCAGGAACTGAGGGTCGGCGCGAAGCGCATCGCTCTGACATTCAGGGACGGCCAATTCGGCGCGATCTCCGGGGTCTGCAATCACGTCGGCGGCCCTCTCGGCAACGGAACGCTCGACGGCGACTACGTCGTGTGCCCCTGGCATTACTACAAGTTCCACTGGCAGACCGGCGCGGGCGAACCCGGCTACGAAGCCGATCGCGTGCCGTCCCACGACGTGAAGGTCGAGAACGGCCGCGTGCTGGTCAACGAGGCGCAGAAGACCAAGCGCGGCCGCCTGCCGCACGAGGCCCATCCGCTCGCACGCGAGCTGAAGCGCGAACCGGGGCCGATCCGCGTGCTCGGCATCTCGACGACGTCGATGACCCGGGCCCATCCGCGCTACAGCACGTCGGAAGACCTGCTCGATCACGCGCTGGCGGCGGCGCGGAGCCGCGCCGACTCCTCCTGCGACACGCAATTGCTCCGCATCCGCGACCTGTCGTTCCGCGCCTGCGAGGGCTTCTATTCCAAGTCGGCGCGCGCCTGCACCTGGCCCTGCTCCATCACGCAGATGGACTCGAAGGACCAGATGGACAAGGTCTACGAAGGCGTCGTGCACTGGGCCGACGTGATCCTGGTCGCCACGCCGATCCGCTGGGGCGGCGCGAGCAGCCTCTACTACAAGATGGTCGAGCGGATGAACTGCATCCAGAACCAGGCCGTGGTCGCCAACCGCCACCTGATGCGCAACAAGGTCGCCGCTTTCATCATCACCGGCGGCCAGGACAACGTGCAGGCCGTGGCCGGCCAGCTGCTCGGGTTCTTCTCGGAGCTCGGCTGCCAGTTCCCGCAGTTTCCGTATGTCGCCCATTCGCGCGGCTGGAGCGCCGAGGACATGGAGAACAACGAGTCGTACGTGCGCAACTCGAAGGCGCTGCACGACGGCGCAGCCTCGCTCGTGCACCGGGCCGCCGACATGGCGAGGATCATGATCGAGAGCACGCTGGGCCAGGGCGCCCTGGTGCGCGGCGGGCGCAAGGGCCACGAGCTGGATACACGGGCCCAGCTTCCGGGGCTATGATCGCGACGACGACCTGGGGGATGGGGAGTCACAATGAACAAGTTCCTGGCCGAATTCATCGGAACCTTCTGGCTCGTGCTCGGCGGCTGCGGCAGCGCGGTCCTCGCGGCGGCGTTCCCTGACGGCGGCATCGGGCTGCTCGGCGTATCGCTCGCCTTCGGCCTGACCGTCGTGACCATGGTCTACGCCGTCGGCCACATCTCCGGCGCCCATCTCAATCCCGCCGTCTCGATCGGGCTCTGGGCGGGCGGGCGCTTTCCGGCCGGCCAGCTCCTGCCCTACATCGTGGCCCAGGTCGCGGGCGCGATCGCCGCGGGCGGCGTGCTGTACCTGATCGCGAGCGGCAGCGCCGGCTTCGACGTCTCGACGGGCTTCGCCTCGAACGGCTACGGGGCGCACTCGCCCGGCGGCTACTCGCTGCTGTCGGTCCTGGTCTGCGAGATCGTGATGACCGCCATGTTCCTCGTGGTGATCCTCGGGGCGACCGACCAGCGCGCGCCGCAGGGATCCGCGGCGCTCGCCATCGGCCTCGCGCTGTGCCTGATCCACCTGATCAGCATTCCCGTTTCGAATACTTCCGTGAACCCGGCACGCAGCACCGGCGTCGCGCTCTACGTCGGCGGCTGGGCGACATCGCAGCTCTGGGCTTTCTGGGTTGCGCCGATCGCCGGTGCACTGCTCGGCGCGGGCATCTATCGAATCATCGGCAGGAGATCTGTATGACTACCATCGCCGCACTCTGGTTGCCGATCCTGGTATCGGCCGTGATCGTCTTCATCGCGAGCTCCATCATCCACATGGCGCCGCTCTGGCACCGCGGCGACTGCCCGGCGCTGCCGGACCAGGACCGGATCATGGACGCCCTGCGCCCATTCAACCTCAAGCCGGGCGAACACATGCTGCCGCGCGCCGCGGACATGAAGGCGATGAAGTCCCCGGAGTTCATCGAGAAGCTGAAGCGCGGGCCTGTCATTTACATGACCGTGATGCCGAACGGCCCGTTCTCGATGTCGCGCAATCTCATCCAGTGGTTCATCTATACGCTGATCGTCGGCGTGTTCGCCGCCTATATAACCGGACGCGTGCTCGCGCCGGATACCGATTACCTGCACGTGTTCCGGGTCGCCAGCACGATAGCCTTCGTCGCATACGCGATCGGCCTCTGGCAGCAGTCGATCTGGTACAGCCGTCCCTGGTCCACGACTTTCAAGCTCACCATCGACGGATTGATCTACGCGCTGCTGACCGGCGGAGCCTTCGGCTGGCTCTGGCCCAGGCTGGCCTGACCGGTCGCGCATGACGGCCTGGAATTTCGAGGCGGACTATTTCACCGCCTGCAACTGCGATTGGGGATGCCCCTGCAATTTCAACGCCAAGCCCAACGGCGGCCGCTGCTACGGCTGGGGCGTCTGGCGCATCGGCAAGGGTCGGTTCGGCAAGGTTGACCTTGCAGCTGCGCTTTTCGCCGTTTATTACGACTTTCCCGGCCCCGTCGAGGAGGGCAACGGCTCCGGCTGCGCCTACATCGACACCGACGCGACGCCGGATCAGCGGCAGGCGCTCGGGACCATCGCAAGCGGCGAGGCCGGCGGCGGCATCTTCGAACTGTTCGGCAAGCAACTCGTCTCGAGCTGGCTGCCGACCAAGTTCGTTCCGATCGAATTCGGCGTGGAGGACGGCGTCGGCCGGATCCGGATCGGCAGCCTTGCAGAGGCGGAAAGCGAGTTGCTGAGCTATCCGGATGGCAGCAGGATCCGGCCGGGCCTGGCGTTGCCGCACGGGATCGAATACAAGTCTGGGCTTATGACGAACACAAAACGCTGGCGGTGGAGCGACGGAAAGCTGTCCGCCAGCTGTGAAAACCGCTATGGCGCGGTCGCGCGCGTCAAGTTCACCGAAAAAGGTTGTGTCGGCTGAGTCATCGCAAGCCAGGGAGGCACCATCAGCATCAATTTCGAAATCAGGGTGCACGCCGCGTACGTAGCGCTCGAATGCACGGGGACCTACGAACTCGAATCGTCCCTGCAGGTGTTCGAACAGGCGTTCGAGATCGCCGCGAGAGAAGGCCGTGGCGCCGTACTGGTGGACATACGTCCGCTCGGGGGCAGCCCGCCGACGTTCGGGGAGCGCTATGACCAGGGCGCGCACGTCGCGAAGCTGCAATCTGCCCAGACGCCGCGAATTCGCCTCGCGGTGCTGGGCCGGGAGCCGATGGTTCATCCGGAAAGAGTCGGAGAGATCGTGGCGGTGAGCCGCGGCGCGCTCGCCCGGGTCTTCACCGATTTGGACGAAGCGATCGCCTGGGTCAGCGCCTAGGAGGCCCGGCTCCAGTCCCATACTTCCAAACCATGGGGGGTTATGCGAGACTCAAACGTCCACAGGCGTCGGCGTTTTTCCGCTTTATGCCCGCGATTCGACGAGGGGAATCATGAAGTGCCTGTATTACGTCGCACCGGAGCTTGAGAGCACCTCCCAGGTGTCCGAAGACCTCCACGACGTGGGCATCGACGATTTTTTCGTGCACGTGATCGCCAAGGACGAGTCCGGGCTCAAGAAGCGGCACATCCATTCCTCCAATTACCTCGAGACGCTGGACGTCGTGCGCGACGGCTTCATGGGAGCGGCGCTCGGCCTGTTCGCGGGCGTGGTCGGCTGCGTGCTGCTCGACCAGTTCGGGCCGTTTGCGAGGATTCCCTGGTTCGTGTTCGTCGCGCTGTGCGCCGTCGCGACGCTGTTCGGCGCCTGGGAAGGCGGCCTGATCGGCGTCGAGAAGGAAAACAGGAAGCTCGCGCGCTTCCATGACGACATCGAGGCCGGGAAATTCCTGATCCTCATCTACGCCCGCAGGGACCAGGAAGCCGCGGTCCGGCACATGATGAAGACGCGCCACACCGAGGCGGAATTCGCGGGCGTCGACAGTCACTTCGTCAATCCATTCTCGGCCGTACAGCGCCGGCGGCGGGCAACCGGCGACCGGGTACGCGCAGTACAAGGGGACTAGCAGATGGCGATCGCAGTCGTACTGGTCCTCCTCGTAATCGGCTCGATCATTTTCCATTTCATGAGTCCCTGGTGGTTCACGCCGATCGCGTCGAACTGGGGGACCATGGACAACACCGTGATCCTGACCTTCTGGGTCACGGGCATCGTGTTCGTGGTCGTCAACCTGTTCCTGGCCTGGGTGGTCGTGCGCTATCGCCATCACAAGGACCAGAAGGCGGATTACGAACCCGAGAACAAGAAACTCGAAGGGTGGCTCACGATCGTCACGTCCATCGGCGTCGCCGCGATGCTGACGCCCGGCCTGTTCGTCTGGGGCAAGTTCGTCGTCGTGCCGAAAGAAGCCACGATCGTCGAGGCGGTCGGCCAGCAATGGCACTGGAGCTTCCGCCTGCCGGGCAAGGACGGCGAACTCGGCTTCACGGACGAGTCGCTGATCACGCCGGACAACCCGTTCGGCGTCGACCCGCAGGACCCGAAGAGCCAGGACGACGTCCTGATTGCGAGCCCGGAACTGCACCTGCCGGTCGGCAAGCCGATCAAGGTCCTGCTGCGGTCGAAGGACGTGCTGCACAATTTCACGGTCACGCAGTTCCGGGTCAAGATGGACCTCGTCCCCGGAATGATCACCTACCTGTGGCTGACGCCGACGAAGGTCGGAGAGTACGAGCTCTTGTGCGAGGAACTCTGCGGGCTCGCGCACTTCGCAATGCGCGGACGCGTCGTGGTGGATTCGCAGGAAGCCTACGACACCTGGCTCGCCTCGCAGTCCACCTTCAGCCAGACGCAATCGGTCGCGGCCGCGGACCCGGCCGCGGGCGCCACGCAATACGCGGTCTGCATGGCCTGCCACGGGCCCAATGGCGAGGGTAACCAGGCGGTCAATGCGCCGCGCATCGGCGGCCAGTCGGCCTGGTACCTGCGCCGCCAGCTGAACAATTTCCGCGCCGGCATCCGCGGCGCCCACGAGGGGGACACGTTCGGATCGCAGATGCGCGCCTTCGCGGCGATGCTGCCGGATGACACGGCGATCCGGAATGTCACGGCCCATATCGAGTCGCTGCCGGGCGCCGTGGGGGCATCCACCGTGACGGGAGACGCCGAGCACGGCAAGGAGCTCTACCAGAACTGCGTTGCCTGCCATGGCGCGCATGGCGAGGGCATCTGGGCCCTCAATGCGCCGCGCCTCGCCCAGATGAGCGACTGGTACCTCGAGCGGCAGCTCAACAATTTCCGTGCCGGCATCCGCGGCTCCCACCGCCAGGATTATTACGGCCGGCAGATGCAATTCATGGCAAACGTGCTCGCCGATCAGCACGCGATTGACGACCTGGTCTCCTACATCGATACCCTGAAGCCGGAGGACGCGCAGGTCCTGGCCTCCAGGAGGGGCTTCTGATGGCATACGTGGCAATAGCGGACCGTGACGTCGAGCTGCACGACCCGCACGGCTGGTTCTTCAAGTACGTCTGGAGTCAGGACCACAAGGTCATTGCACTCCAGTATGCGATCGTCGCCATCAGCGTCGGGCTGGTGGCGCTGGTGCTGTCGGGCCTGATGCGCCTGCAGCTCGGCTTCCCGGGCACCTTCCACTTCATCGAGCCCAGGGACTATTACCAGTTCATCACCATGCACGGGATGATCATGGTGATCTACCTGCTGACGGCATTGTTCCTCGGCGGATTCGGGAATTACCTGATCCCGCTGATGTGCGGCGCGCGGGACATGGTGTTCCCGTACATGAACATGCTGAGCTTCTGGGTCTACCTGCTGGCCGTGCTGGTGCTGATGGCCTCCTTCTTCGTCCCCGGCGGCCCGACCGGCGCTGGCTGGACGCTCTATCCGCCGCAGGCAATCACGCAAGGCACGCCTGGCGCGAGCCACGGCATCATCATGATGCTGATCTCGCTCGGCATCTTCATCGTCGCCTTCACGATGGGCGGCCTGAACTACGTGACGACCGTGCTGCAGGCGCGCTGCCGCGGCATGACGCTGATGCGCATGCCCCTCTCGGTCTGGGGCATCTTCATGGCGACGATCCTGGGCTTGCTCGCCTTCCCGGCGCTGCTGGTCTCCGCCGTGATGATGACGCTCGACTCGACGCTCGGCACCAGCTTCTTCATGCCGGCCGTCATGTCGCTCGGCGAAAAGCTCGGCCACAACGGCGGCAGCCCGCTCCTGTTCCAGCACCTCTTCTGGTTCTTCGGCCATCCCGAGGTCTACATCGTCGCGCTGCCGGCGTTCGGTATCGTCTCCGACCTGCTTTCGACGCACGCGCGCAAGAACATCTTCGGCTACCGGATGATGGTTTGGGCGATTCTCGCGATCGGCGGTTTGAGCTTCGTCGTGTGGGCGCACCACATGTACGTCAGCGGCATGAACCCCTACTTCGGGTTTTTCTTCGCGACCACGACGCTGATCATCGCGGTGCCGACGGCGATCAAGGTCTACAACTGGGTGTTGACGCTGTGGAAGGGCGACATCCACCTGACCGTGCCGATGCTGTTCGCGATCGGCTTCATCTTCACCTTCGTGCACGGCGGCCTGACCGGCCTCTTCCTCGGCAACGTGACGGTGGACCTGCCGCTGTCCGACACCTATTTCGTCGTCGGCCACTTCCACATGGTGATGGGCGTGTCACCGATCATGGTGGTGTTCGGCGCGATCTATCACTGGTACCCGAAGATCACGGGCCGCATGTGGAACGTGACGCTCGGCAAGGTGCATTTCTGGATGACGTTCCTCGGCACCTACGCGATCTACCTGCCGATGCACTACCTCGGGATCCTGGGCGTGCCGCGCCGCTACTACGCACTCGGCAACACGGACTTCATGCCGCAGTCGGTGCACACGATCAATGCAGCGATCACGATCGCCGCGCTCTTTGTCGCAGCGTCGGTCATGGTGTTCCTGTACAACATGATCACGAGCCTGTGGAAGGGCGAGAAAGCGCCGCCGAATCCCTGGCACGCGACGACGCTCGAGTGGCAGACACCGGACACCCCGCCGCACCACGGCAACTGGGGCCCGAAGCTGCCGGTCGTGTATCGCTGGGCCTACGACTACAGCGTGCCCGGCGCGAAAGAGGATTTCATCCCGCAGAACGTGCCCGTGGACCCGAAGCTCGGGGCCGGCAGGGATCACGGAAAGCATAAGTGACGAATACCGTCATATTCACGGCGCTGGCCTGCGGCGTCGTCGTCTGGTTCCTCGTGATCAGCCGGCTGACGGCGAAGTCATGGGAAAGCCAGGACGAGAAAGGCGACGTCGGCGCGATACGCATGGCGCCGCAGCGCATCGGCCTGTGGATCTTCATGGCGGTCGTCACGTCGCTCTTCAGCCTGTTCATCTCCGCCTATGCGATGCGCATGCACGCAGGCGCCTGGTGCAGCATCGCGATCCCGAACATCCTGTGGGTCAATACGCTGGTGCTGATGGGCGCGAGCGTCGCGATGCAGCGCGCGCGCTGGGCGGCCGACCACGGATCGCGAAGCGGCGCCCGCTCGGCGCTGGTCGTGGGCGGGATGCTCTCGGTTGCGTTCCTCATCGGCCAGATGATGGCCTGGCAGCAGGTCGGGCCGTCCGTGTACTTCATTTCGGGCAGCCCCGGCGTTGCGTTCTTCTACGTGCTGACCACGGTCCACGGCCTGCACCTGATCGGTGGCCTGTGGGTCCTGGGGCGCACCGTTTCCAGGTTCGCAACCGGTGCGGAAATGGTCGACCTGCGCCTGAGCCTGCAGCTCTGCTCCGTGTACTGGCATTTCCTGCTGCTGGTCTGGCTGGTCGTATTCGGCGTCCTGTTGTTCTTGTAAGGGGAAGCTCCGCCAATGGCCCATGATGCAGAAGCTGCTGCCCTGCCCGCGCTACAGCAAGTAGCCACCGATTTCGCCGCGGACAAGCAGGCGTTCTCGGTGCCGTGGGGCAAGGCCATGATGTGGATCTTCCTGCTCTCCGACACCTTCATATTCACGTGCTTCCTGACGTCCTACATGAACGTCCGGATCTCCACGACCAAGCCGTGGCCGAATCCGAGCCACGTGTTCGCGCTCAACATCGGCGGCCAGGACATTCCGCTGATCCTGATCGCGATCATGACTTTCGTGCTGATCACGTCGAGCGGCACGATGGCGCTAGCGGTCAACTACGGCTACCGGCGCAACAAGAAGTACACCGTATTGCTGATGGTCGCGACCGCGGCGCTCGGCGCGACCTTCGTCAGCATGCAGGCCTTCGAATGGACCAAGCTGATCCTGGAAGGCGTGCGCCCCTGGGGCAATCCCTGGGGTGCTCCGCAGTTCGGCTCCGCATTCTTCATGATCACGGGTTTCCACGGCCTGCACGTGTCGGCCGGCGTGATCTACCTGCTGACGATCGCGCGGCGCGTACACACGGGCTTCTACGACAAGCGCGGCACTTACGAGACGGTCGAGGTCGCGGGCCTTTACTGGCACTTCGTCGACCTGGTCTGGGTATTCATCTTCGCTTTCTTCTATCTCTGGTGAGGCACCATGTCGCAGGCTGAAGGTCAACAACACCCGCTCAAGATCTACCTGTGGATCTGGGCGCTGCTGTTCGTGCTCAGCACGTTCTCCTACCTAGTGGACTACTTCCACCTGCACGGGCTGCTGCGCTGGTCGCTGATCATCACTTTCATGCTGCTGAAGGCCGGCTTCATCGTCGCGATCTTCATGCACATGGCCTGGGAGAGGCTCGCGCTCAAGTTCGCGATCCTGATCCCGCCGCTGTGTCTCCTGATCCTGATCAGCTTCATGGCGATCGAGGGCGACTACACCTTCCTGACCCGCGGGGCGGCTTTCCTGCGCTAAGATGACGGGGCGATGGCCAGCCCCGTGATCCGTGAATCCGATTTCGTGCAGAGCGTCGCCGACGCCCTGCAGTTCATCTCCTACTACCATCCCGCCGACTACATCCTGCACCTCGGGCGCGCGTACGAGCGCGAGCAGTCGCCGGCGGCGAAGGACGCGATCGCGCAGATCCTGACGAACTCGCGCATGTGCGCCGAGGGCCGCCGCCCGATCTGCCAGGACACCGGCATCGTCAACGTGTTCGTGAAAGCCGGTATGGGCATGCGCTGGGACACCACCCGCAGCCTGCAGCAGATGGCGGATGAAGGCGTGCGCCGCGGCTACATGGACCCGGACAACCGGCTCCGCCCCTCCATCGTCGCGGATCCGTTGTTCGCGCGGAAGAACACCGGCGACAACACGCCGGCCGTCGTGCACGTCGAGCTCGTGCCGGGCAACACTGTCGAGGTGACGGTCGCCGCCAAGGGCGGCGGCTCCGAGAACAAGGCCATGTTCAAGATGCTGAATCCCTCGGACTCCGTCGTGGACTGGGTGCTCGAGACCGTGCCGAAGATGGGCGCCGGCTGGTGCCCGCCCGGGATGCTGGGCATCGGCATCGGCGGCACGGCCGACAAGGCGATGGTGATGGCGAAAGAGGCGCTGATGGCGCCGATCGACATGCACGAGCTCCTCGAACGCGGGCCCGCGAACAAGCTCGAGGAGTTGCGCATCGAGCTCTATGAGAAGGTCAATGCGCTCGGCATCGGCGCCCAGGGCCTCGGCGGGCTCACGACCGTGCTCGACATCAAGATCATGACTTTCCCGACGCACGCCGCGTCGAAGCCGATCGCGATGATCCCGAATTGCGCGGCGACACGGCACGCGCATTTCGTGCTGGACGGCAGCGGGCCGGTCGCGCTCGATCCACCGCCGCTCGAGAGCTGGCCGAAAGTCCAATGGCGGCCCGCCGCCGATGCCAAGCGCGTAAACCTCGAGACGCTGAAGCGCGACGAAGTGAAGGCCTGGAAGCCCGGCCAGACACTGCTTCTCTCCGGAAGAATGCTGACCGGCCGCGATGCAGCCCACAAGCGGCTCGCGGAACTGCTGAACGCAGGCAAGGCCCTGCCGCCCGGTGTGGACTTGAAGAACCGCATGATCTATTACGTCGGCCCGGTCGATGCGGTGCGAGACGAAGCGGTCGGCCCCGCGGGCCCGACCACGGCGACGCGCATGGACAAATTCACCGATCTGCTGCTCGAGAAGACGGGGCTCCTCGCGATGATCGGCAAGGCCGAGCGCGGGCCTGTCGCGATCGAAGCAATACGAAAACATGAGGCCGCATATCTGATCGCGATCGGCGGTGCTGCGTATCTCGTCTCCAAGGCAATCCGCTCCGCCCGCGTGATCGCATTCGAAGACCTCGGCATGGAGGCGATTTACGAGTTCGACGTGAAGGACATGCCGGTCACGGTCGCCGTCGATTCACGCGGCGAATCCGTGCACAAGACCGGCCCCGCGATCTGGGGCGAGAAGATCAAGAAACTGAAGATCCCCGTTCGTGTGGCGTAATGAAGCGCGGGCAGACCAGGTCGTGAGTGAGCGAATGTCCGATCTTCTGAGCGAACGAGCGAGCCTGGGCTGCCCGCGCTCCTTATTCGTCCGCGCCTAGCGCGAATCCCGCTTCCAGCTCCCGCTTCGAGTACGTCCTGAACGCGATCATGGTCTCCGAGCCCGCGATGTCCGGCAGCTTCCGGATCCGGTCGGTGACGACCGTCGCGAGGTCTTCGTTGTTGCGCACGCGCACGATCGCGACCAGGTCCCAGCGCCCGGCGACGGAGAAGACTTCCTGCACGCCTTCGATGCCGGTCAGCGCCTGCGCGAGGTCGCCGACCTTGTCCGTCTCCGCCTTGATCAGCACGAGGGCCGCAACCATGGTCCGCACTCCTAGATCGATGTCCGAAGGCTGATCAGCTCGGGGAAGAAGCCGCGCTTCAGCACGTGCTCGAGATAGCCGACGCCGGCCGAGCCGCCGGTGCCGCGCTTGAAGCCGATGATGCGCTCGACGGTCTTTAGATGCGCAAAGCGCCATTGTTGCAGCCGGTACTCGAGGTCCACTAGCTTCTCGGCGAGCTCATACAGGTCCCAATGCGCGTTGGAATCGCGGTAGATCGCGAGCCACGCAGCCTCGACCTCGGGATGCGCTTCATAGGCCTTCGTCCAGTCGCGCTCAACGCGGTCGCGCGGAATGGCGAATCCGCGCCGCGCCAGCAGCCGCAGCGTCTCGTCGTAGAGCGAGGGAGTTGCGAGCTCGCGCCCGAGCAGCGCGTGATTGGGCGGGTCCGAGGCGTGCACCTCGATCAGTTTCGCGTCCTTGTTGCCCAGCATGAATTCCAGCAGGCGGTACTGCCAGGACTGGAAGCCCGAACTCTGCCCGAGCGAATCGCGGAAGCGCATGTAATCGGCCGGCGTCATCGTCCCGAGCACGTCCCAGGACTGGATCATCTGCGCCTGCGCGCGCGCGACGCGCGACAGCATCTTGAAGGCGGGCTCCAGGTCGTCGGCGCGGATCTGCGCACGGGTCGCGGCGAGTTCGTGCAGGCAGAGCTTGAGCCACAGCTCACTCGCCTGGTGGATCACGATGAACAGCATCTCGTCGTGCTGGCCGGACAGCGGCTTCTGGGCGCCCAGCACCTTATCGAGCTGCAGGTACTGGCCATAGCTCAGCGAGCGGTCGAGATTCCAGTGAATCCCGGCCATCGGGTCAGCGGGCTTCTGGTCGCGCGGGTCGGTCATTCGGCGTCCGGTTGTGCCTCGGGCCGCGCCGCGGCGAAGGCCGGCAGCGACGCCAAATGGGCGTCGATCGCGACCAGCGCCGGGAACGGCGTTACGTCGCAATAGTAACGCCGCGCGTTGTACATCTGGGGAACCAGGAAGACGTCGGCGAGCGTCACGCTGTCGCCGTACAGGTAATGCTGGCCGTCGCCGTGGCGACGCGCGAGTTCTTCGAGCGCCCTGAAGCCCTCTCCGATCCAGTGCCGGATCCATTCGGCGATCGCTTCGTCGCCCTGGCCGAACCTCTGGCGCAGGTAGGTCGTAATGCGCAGGTTGTTGAGCGGGTGCGTGTCGCAGGCGATCCCGAGCGCCATCGAACGCACGATCGCGCGGCCTGCAAAGTCCGGCGGAAGCAGCGGAGGATCGGGGCTCGTCTCCTCCAGGTACTCGATGATCGCGAGCGACTGGGCGAACACGTGGCCGTCGTCGGCGAGCGCGGGCACGAAGCCCTGCGGGTTCATCTCGCGGAAGGACTCGCTGTGCTGCTGGCCGCCGTCTCGCATGAGGTGCACGGGCACCGTGCCGTAAGGAATGCCCTTGTAATTGAGCGCGATGCGGACGCGGTAGGCGGCCGAACTGCGGTAGTAGGTAAAAAGCTTCATCGCGCCGCGATCCCGAATTCCAGCACGCCGATGCCGTCCACCCCGGCGCGCACGCGATCGCCCGGCACCAGCGGACCGACGCCGGCGGGCGTGCCGGTGAATATCAGGTCGCCGGCGAACAGCTCGAACCAGGTGGAAAGCTCGGCGATGATTTCCGGCACTTTCCAGATCATGTCGGAAATATCGCCCTGCTGGCGCAGCTTGCCGTTGACCTCGAGCCAGATCCGGCCCTTGACCGGGTGGCCCGATTTCGCGACCGGGACGATCGCGGTGACCGGCGCGGAATGGTCGAAGCCTTTGGCGACGTCCCAGGGGCGGCCCAGGTCCCGCGCGGCGCCCTGCTGGTCGCGGCGCGTCAGGTCGATGCCGACGGCGTAGCCAAACACGAGCGGTGGCGCCGCATCGACGCTAACGTCGCTGCCGCCGCCGGAGAGCGCGACAACCAGCTCGACCTCATGGTGCAGGTTCGACGTATGCGACGGGTAAGGCACGTCGCTGCCATCCGGCATGACGGCGTCGGCGGGCTTGGTGAAGAAGAATGGCAGGGCACGTTCGCCGCCCATGCCCATTTCGCGCGCGTGCTCGGCGTAATTTCGGCCGACGCAGAAGATCCGCCGGACCGGGAACTGCAGCGCGCTGCCAGCGACCTCGACGGCAGGCATGGGAGCGGCGGGAAAGGCAAACTTTTCCGTCATGACAACTTCTGGCGCGGGCCGCGCGGCAGGTACACTAACCGAAACGAGGATCAGCGGCCATGAGTATCTGGTTCAAACACTATAGCCTTGACGACATCAGCGCACTGCAGCAAGGCAATATGGGCGGGCATATCGGCATCGAGATCGTGCGCATCGGCCCGGACCATCTCGACGCGCGCATGCCGGTGGACGAACGCACGGTGCAACCGGACCACATACTTCACGGTGGTGCGTCGGTTACACTCGCCGAGACGCTCGGCAGCATCGGCGGCGGAATGACCGTGGACCGGGAACGCTTCCAGGTGGTCGGCCAGGAGATCAACGCGAACCACCTGCGCGCGGTACACGAGGGCTATGTGCACGGCAGCGCCAGGCCGATCCACCTGGGCCGGCGCAGCCAGGTCTGGGCGATCGAGATCTACGACGACCAGAAGCGCCTGATCTGCATCTCGCGCCTGACGCTTGCGGTACTCGAGCGCCAGCCCCAGTAGGGCTGGCCTATACTTCTCCAATGAACTTGTCGCGTTTCATCCATCGAATTGTGCCTGCTGCTTTCCTCGCGCTCGCGGGTTGCGGCCAGACCGGCGCCTTGTACATGCCCGACGAAGGCGTCACCACGCCGGTCGAGGTCCGCACGACCCAGACGCCCGCATCGGAATCCGCGCCAACCCCTGCGCCAACTCCCGCACCAACGCCTGCTCCCGTCCCGAAGCCAGAAGACAAGGACAAGGACCAGCCCAAGGGTCCTTGAGTCATGGCGCAATCCGGGACACTCTGGCTGGTGGACGGATCGTCCTACCTCTACCGCGCGTTCTACGCGCTGCCGCCGCTGTCGAGCTCCAAAGGCGAGCCCACCGGCGCGATCCTCGGCGTCCTCAACATGCTGAACCGTATCTTCAAGGAAGACGATCCGAAGCTGATCGCCGTCGTCTTCGACGCGCCGGGACGCACATTCCGCGACGACCTGTTCGAAGAATACAAGGCGCACCGCCCGCCGATGCCCGATGAACTGCGCTCACAGATCGCACCGCTGATCGAGGCCATTCCCGCGCTCGGGCTGCCAATGCTTCGCATCGAGGGCGTCGAGGCCGACGACGTGATCGGCACGCTCGCAGAACGCGCCGCGCGCGAAGGCCTCACGGTCGTGATCTCGACCGGCGACAAGGACATGGCGCAGCTCGTCAACGACCGGATCACGCTCGTCAACACGATGTTCGATACGAAGCTCGATCGCGAGGGCGTCAAGGCGAAATTCGACGTATTCCCCGAGCAGATCGTGGACTACCTCGCGCTCGTCGGCGACAGCTCGGACAACATCCCGGGCGTGCCGAAGGTCGGGCCGAAGACCGCCGCGAAATGGCTCAACGAGTACAAGACGCTCGACACGATCATCCGGCAAGCCGCCGATATTCCCGGCAAGGTCGGCGAGAGCCTGCGCGAGAATCTCGAGACGCTCGAACTGTCCCGCAAGCTAGCAACCATCCGCCGCGACGTGAAGCTCGATCTCGAACCCTCCGATCTCTCGCGCAAGGCCCCCGATATCGAAGCGCTGACCCCGCTTTATAAACGCCTCGAACTCAATTCACTGCTGCGCCAGTTAGGCGCACCCATTGCGGAAGGCGCCGGCAGCCGGGCCCCGGCGAGCGAGCGCGTAAGTTCCGGCGGCGCGAGCGAGCCGGGGGCCCGGCCGCCGGCGCCGTTGCGCCACTACGAAACGATCACCTCCGCCGAGCAGTTGAACACTTGGCTCGAAAAGCTTCAGAAAGCACCGCTCTTCGCCTTCGACACCGAGACGACGAGCCTCGACTACATGCAGGCCGACATCGTCGGCGTCTCCTTCTGCATCGAGCCCGGCCATGCCGCCTACCTGCCCCTTGCGCATGACTACCCCGGCGCCCCGGACCAGCTCGATCGAAAGAAGACCCTCGCGAAGCTGAAGCCGCTGCTCGAGGACGCCGGCCGGCCAAAGGTCGGTCATCACCTGAAGTACGACGCGCATGTGCTCCTGAATCACGGCATCGCTCTGGCAGGCATGCGCTACGACTCGATGCTCGAGTCCTACGTGCTGAACTCGACCGCAACCCGCCATGACATGGATTCCTGCGCAAAGCTTTATCTCGGCGTCGACACCATCAAGTACGAGGACGTCGCCGGCAAGGGCGCGAAGCAGATCACCTTCAACCAGGTGGCGCTGGAGCAGGCCTCGGAATACGCGGCAGAGGATGCCGACGTGACGCTGCAACTGCACAATGTGCTGCACGGCGAACTCGCGAAGCTGCCGGCGCTCCTCGCGCTCTACGAGGAGATCGAGCAGCCGCTCGTCCCCGTGCTGCTCGAGATGGAGCACCGCGGCACGCTGATCGACCGCGAGCTCCTGCGCGTCCAGGGCGGCGAGATCGCGAAGCGCCTCGTTGAGCTGGAGGCCGATGCCCACAAGTCCGCGGGCCAGCCGTTCAACCTCGATTCCCCGAAGCAGCTTCAGGAAATCCTGTTCACCAAGCTCGGCCTGCCGGCGATGCGCAAGACCCGCACCGGCCAGCCCTCGACGGCCGAGGACGTGCTCGAAGAACTCGCCGAGAAGTACCTGCTTCCCAGGATCATCCTGGAATACCGCGGCCTCGCGAAGCTGCGCTCCACCTACACCGAGAAGCTGCCCGAGCAGATCGACCCGAAGACCGGCCGCGTCCATACCTCGTATCACCAGGCGGTCGCGGTGACGGGCCGGCTGTCGTCCAGCGACCCGAACCTGCAGAACATCCCGATCCGCACGCCCGAGGGCCGGCGCATCCGCCAGGCCTTCATCGCGCCGAAGGGACAGGTGCTGCTGGCGGCCGATTATTCGCAGATCGAGCTTCGGATCATGGCGCACCTGTCGGGCGACGAAGGCCTCCGCAACGCGTTCGTCGCCGAGGGCGACATCCATCGCGCGACGGCGGCCGAAGTCTTCGATGTCGAGCCCGCCAAGGTTACCGACGACCAGCGGCGCGCCGCGAAGGCGATCAACTTCGGCCTGATCTACGGCATGTCGGCCTTCGGGCTCGCGCGCCAGCTCGGCATCGAGCGCCAGGCCGCGCAGGAGTATGTCGGGCGCTATTTCGGCCGCTATCCGGGCGTGCGCGAGTACATGGAGCGGACCCGCGCGCTCGCCCGCAAGCAGGGCTTCGTCGAGACGCTCTTCGGCCGGCGCCTGTACCTGCCGGACATCAACTCCCGCGACCGCCAGCTGCAGCAGTACGCGGAGCGCAGCGCCATCAATGCGCCGATGCAGGGCACGGCCGCCGACATCATCAAGCGCGCGATGATCAAGGTGCATGCCTGGCTCGCCGCCAGGTCAGTGTCCGCGCACCTCGTCATGCAGGTTCACGACGAGCTCGTGCTGGAGGTTGCAGAAACGGCGGTTGAAGAAGTGCGTCGCGAAGTCGTTGCGATCATGTGCGGCGCCGCGGAGTTGTCCGTGCCGCTGAAGGTATCCACGGGCACCGGAAAGAACTGGGACGAAGCCCACTAGAAACCCGAGCTTAATCAACGCCGTGCGACGGCGCGGCGCGCGGACGGGCCGCCGGAACTTTTTTCATAACGCTTCCCTCTAATGTTTCGAGCGCCGTGAGACGCTCCCCGCTTCCCTCCCTGAGCGGGTCGCCCGGATTGCATCCCCAAGCCGGGTCTGTATGCCCGGCGGTCCTTACGGGCCGCCGGGCGTCTTTTATCTGCCGCCGCCCGACGGCGCTTCCTGCAGGGGACGCCGCGCCAGCAAGGCATCGAGCGCGCCGCGCGCCGCATCCACTTCGTCCCCGGTCACCGCAGAGAACAGCTGCGCCGTCGCCCGGCCGGCGAGCAGCGCGCGGGTCTTCTTCAAGAGCTCCCGGCTCTCGTTCCGGCCGAGCTTGTCGGCCTTGGAGAGCAGCACGTGCACGGGGCAGGCCCGCGCCGCGGCGTAGTCGAGCATCTCCTGGTCGCTGTCGGCGAATCCGCGGCGCGCATCCACGATGACGAAGAGCCCCGCCAGCGACGCCCGGGTCGTGAAATACGCCTGCATCAGCCGCCCCCAATGGGCGCGCATGGCCGGGGGCACCTGGGCGTAGCCGTAGCCCGGCAGGTCCACGAGGCGCTGCCCCGGCTCCAGCTCGAAGAAATTGATGAGTTGCGTGCGGCCCGGCGTCTTGCTGGTACGGGCCAGGTCGCGGCGCTGGACGATGGCATTGATCGCGCTCGACTTGCCGCTGTTCGAGCGGCCGGCGAAAGCGACCTCGGCGCCGGAATCGTCGCCGAAGCCGGCCGGCGCATCGGCGCTGATCAGGAATTGGGCCCTGGGGTAATGAGACATCGGCGGGTGGACGGCAGCACCGGTGGCTTGCGTATAATTCCGGGCCCGTCGGCGGGCAGTCTAACAGCTACCCCGAACACCCGCCCAAGGCACTGCTGGAGAGTTTCGCCGATGAAAATGACGTTTTCGCTGCTTGGCGCCCTGGCGCTCCTGTCCTTGTCCGCGATGCCCGCATCGGCCGGCGACGCCGCGGCCGGCGCGCAGAAAGCCGTGATCTGCGGTGCCTGCCACGGCGCCACGGGCAACAGCGTCAACCCGGAATGGCCGAATCTCGCGGGCCAGCACGAGAGCTACATCGTCGCCCAGCTCCAGGCATTCAAGCAGGCCAGGCGCGACAACCCGCTGATGATGCCGAATGCCGCCGCGCTCTCGGACCAGGACATGCAGGACCTGGGCGCGCATTTCGCGAGCCAAGCCCTGACCGGGCTCGAGGCCGATCCGTCGAATTACAAGACCGGTGAAAAGCTCTATCGCGGCGGCGACGTCGAGCGCAAACTGCCGGCCTGCATCGCCTGTCACGGGCCGCAGGGCAAGGGCAATGGGCCGGCCAGGTATCCGGCACTTCGCTCGCAGCACGCGGTCTACACGTACAACCAGCTCAAGGCGTTTGCCGAGGGCAGGCGAAGCACGCCGGGGAACGACATCATGCAGGTCATCGCAGCCAGGCTGACCGACGACGAAATGCGCGCAATCGCCTCCTACACCCAGGGTCTGCGCTGATTCATCAGCACCAAGAGGACGACACCGATGACGAGGCTCCTGCTTTGCGCTGCGTTTGTCATGCTCACGATGGCCGCCTGCGGCAAGAAGGCAGCTGAAGAGGCTCCGGCCGCGCCCGCTGCAACCGCAGAGCAGACGCCCCCGCCCGCTTCCGTGCCTGCCAAGGAAGCCGAGCCGCTCAATCCGCCTTCGGAGCTCACCAAGCCCGTCGGCGAAAGCGACGGCGAAACCGTCGATGCCGCCACGACCACGACGAGCCCGGTCGCGGCGGCGGTGAATGCGAATACGCCCGCCGTTCCTGCAACCGAGCCCCTCAAGTGGGAGAAGGGCAAGAATTACACCGAGTTCGCGGTCGCCCAGCCGATCAACACGCCGCCGGGCACGGTCGAGGTCATCGAGGGCTTCTGGTACGGCTGCCCGCACTGCTTCGAACTCGAGCCGGAACTCGTGGCATGGGAGGGCAGCAAGCCCGCCTGGGTGCAGTTGAGGCGCGTGCCGGTCATCTTCAATGAGGTCACGCGCGAGGACGCGCGGCTCTATTTCACGATCGAGGGCCTCGGGCTCGTCGGCAAGCTGCAATCCGAGGTGTTCCGCGAGATCCACGTCCAGGGCCGGCCGCTGACCATCGTGCGCGGCAACCGCGTGGACCTCGAGGCGACGGAGAAATCGGCGCGCGAATTCCTGATGGCCCACGGCGTATCGGCCGAGGATTTCGCAAAGCAGTACCGCACTTTCTCGACGGAGAACAAGCTGCGCCAGGCCGAGAACCTCGCGCATCGGTACAAGCTCGATCACACGCCGATCATCGTCGTACAGGGCAAGTACCAGACCGACGTCGGCATGGCTGGAGGACGCAAGGAGCTGCTCCAGCTGATCGACGACCTCGCGGCTCGCGAACACGGCGCAACCTGAGCGGCTGCCGGCGTGCTGAACTGCTTCGTTCCCGGCAACCAGGGCCTCGACCGCCTCGATCCGCCGCCGGCGGACATACCGGAGGCCTGCGTCTGGGTGGACCTGCTCGAACCGACGCAGTCCGAGGAACGGGCGGTCGAGCGCTTGCTGGCGATCGACGTGCCCTCGCGCGAGGAAATGCGCGAGATCGAGACCTCGAATCGCCTCTACGAGGAAAACGGCACGCTGTACATGACGGCGACCGTGGTCACGAAGATCGACACGGACCGCCCGGAGTCGGCCGCCGTCACGTTCATCCTGTCGCGCAACCGGCTGATCACGAACCGCTACGTCGATCCGCTGCCGTTCCGCCGCTTCGTCGCCTATGCGGAGCGCCATCCTGCGGCTGCGACGACGGCGCCCGGGATCCTGGCCGGGTTACTGGAATCGATCATCGAACGCACGGCCGACGTTCTCGAGCGCGTGGGAGTCGGGCTCGACGACCTGTCCGCCAGCGTCTTTGCGCCGGAGGCGAAGGTGCCAACCCAGCCGCGCAACCTGCGTAACGTGATGGAACGCATCGGGCGCGACGGCGACCTCACCTCGAAAGCGCGTGAAAGCCTCGTCACACTCGCGCGCCAGCTCACATTCATCCAGCAGTCCACCGCGGTGCAGATGCCGAACGAGCTGCGCGCGCGCTACCGCAGCATGTCGCGCGACGTGCTCGCGCTCTCGGACCACGCATCTTTCGTCGCGAACAAGTCAAGCTTCATGCTGCAGGCGGCACTCGGCCTGATCAACATCGAGCAGAACAACATCATCAAGATCTTCTCGGTCGCGGCGGTTGCGTTCCTGCCGCCGACACTGGTCGCGAGCATCTACGGCATGAATTTCCATTTCATGCCCGAGCTCGACTGGCCCTACGGCTATCCGATCGCGCTCCTCCTGATGTTGCTCTCGGCTGTGCTGCCCTACGTCTATTTCCGCCGCCGCGGCTGGCTCTGACAGCCCTGATTGGTGCCGGGTCGCAAGTTCGCAGGATCTTGCGACCCGGCACCAATTAGCCCGTTCTTGCGGCCTCTTGTTAGCTGTACAGAATGTTCTGTATAGTAATTCGATGGCACGTCCACCGCTCGCCAAGGAAAAGATCCTCGCCGCAGCCCGCCAGATCGTCGAGCAGGACGGCGCGGGCTGCCTGACCTTCGACGAACTCGCGAAGGTCAGCGGCATCACGCGCGGCGGCATCACCTACCACTTCCCGACCAAGGAAGACCTGTTGCGCGGGCTGCTCGAGTCCGATTTCGCGCAGTGGGAGGAATCCGAGACCGCGCTGACGCCGTCCGACTGCGACCCCGAGACCGCGCGCCTGCTCGGCTTCATCCGCACCTACACCTCGCAGGACGAATCCCACCGCCGATTCCTCTGCGGAATGCTGTCGGCCGCGACCCTGGACCCTTCCCTGATGGACCCCTGCCGGCAAGAATTGCAGGAGCGCCTGGGCCGCAAGCAATGGACCGAGCGCGACCTGCGCCTGCACATCCTGCACCTCGCCGCCGAGGGGCTGATGTGGCAGGAATTGTTCCAGATGTTTTCGATGCCGGCGCCTGCCAGGGCGCGGCTCATTGCGATGATGGAGCGACTCGCCCGCGAATGGGGCGAAGAACAAACCCGAAGAATCGCCAAGGAAGCCTGAAGCATGAATCCGTCCCACAGCAGGGTGGTCTTCCGCCTGACAAGCCTCACTTCGGCTGCAATTGCTGCGCTATTGCTCGCGGCCTGCGGCGGCGCGGGCGGCCAGCAGGGCTTCCCTCCCCCGGATGTCAGCGTGGCCGCCGTCGTGAAGAAATCCGTCACCGAATGGGACGAGTACAGCGGCCACATCGAGGCGATCGACTCAGCCGAAATCCGTCCGCGCGTGACCGGGCACCTCCGCGGTGTCCATTACAAGGAGGGAGGCCTGGTCAGGAAGGGCCAGCTGCTGTTCACGATCGACGACCGTGAATACGGCGCGGCCGCCGATGCCGCGCGCGCGGACACCAGCCGCGCCGAAGCACGCGTCGCGCTTGCGAAACAGGAACTGGCGCGCGCCGAATCGCTGATCACCGACCGCGCCGTGTCGCAGGGAGAACTCGACCAGCGGCGCATGGAAGCGCAGCAGGCCGAGGCCGACCTGCTTGGCGCGCATGCGCAGCTGACGCGGGCGGAGCTCAACCTGGAATTCACGCGCGTCACCGCGCCATTCGCCGGCCGCGCGGGCGCGGCGCTCGTCAAGCCCGGGAATGTCGTGTCGCCGAATGAGACGATCCTGACGACCCTGGTCTCGGTCGACCCGGTCTACGTGACCTTCACCGGCGACGAACGCGCTTATCTCCGTTACCAGGAACTTGCCCGGGCCGGCACTCGGGAGAGTTCGCGCGACACGCCCAATCCCGTGCTTGTCGGCCTTTCAAACGAAGAAGGATTCCCGCACCAGGGTGAAGTGGACTTCGTGGACAATTCGCTCGACCCGAAGACCGGTACGATCCGCGCCCGCGCGGTGCTGCCGAATCCGGACGGCATCTTCACGCCCGGCCTGTTCGCGCGCGTGCGGCTGCTCGGCGCATCGCAGAAGGACGCGCTGCTCATCCACGAGCAGGCGGTGCTGACCGACCAGGACCGCCGGTACGTGTACATCGTCGGCAAGGGAAATTCCGCGGAGCGGCGCGACGTCAAGATCGGCCCGCGTGTCGAGGGCCTGGTCGTCGTCGAGTCCGGCCTGAAGCCCGGCGACAAGGTGATCGTCAACGGCATGCGCAAGATCTTCTTCCCGGGCCAGCCGGTGAATCCGCGCGACGTGCCGATGGACCAGCCGGACCTGCCGGCACCGCCGCCCGCCGCGGCAGCCGCGCCCGCCGCCGGCTGAGTCGCCATGTCGAAGCACACCGACTTTTCACGGATCTTCATCGACCGCCCGATCCTCGCGACGGTGCTGTCGACGTTGATCCTGGTCTCGGGCCTGATGGCGGTGCCGAACTTGCCGATCAGCGAATACCCGGATGTCGTGCCGCCGTCGGTGCAGGTGACGGCGACCTACCCGGGCGCGAATCCGCGCACCATCGCCGACACCGTCGCCGGCCCGCTCGAGGAGGCGGTCAACGGCGTCGAGAACATGATCTACATGAAGTCGACGGCGAGTTCCGACGGCCAGATGTCGCTGACCGTCACATTCAAGGGCGGCACCAACATCGACCTCGCAGCGGTGCAGGTGCAGAACCGCGTCGCGCAGGCGATTCCGCGCCTGCCGGAAGCGGTGCGAGCGCTCGGTGTCACGACCATCAAGGCTTCGCCGAATTTGACGATGGTCGTGCACCTCGATTCGCCGAACAAGACTTACGACGCGCTCTATCTGGCCAACTTCGCCAACCTGCGCGTGCGCGATGAACTCGCGCGCCTGCCGGGAGTCGGCCAGGCCTTCGCTTTCGGCATCGGCAATTACGCGATGCGCATCTGGATCGACCCGGCGCGCGCCGCGGCGCGCGGGCTCTCGGCCGGCGACATCGTCAGTGCAATCCGTGAGCAGAATGTCGAGGTGTCCGCCGGCAGCATCGGCAGCCCGCCGACCCCGGCGGGCTCGGTGCTGCAGGTCTCGGTCAATGCGCAGGGCCGGCTGGCGTCGCCGGAAGCCTTCGGCGACGTCGTCCTGAAGGCGGACGGCGCCGAACTGACGCGCCTGAAGGACGTCGCGCGCATCGAGCTCGGCGCCAACAGCTACGCGATCCGCTCGCTGCTCAACAACGAGGATGCGGCCGCCATCGCGATCTTCGAGGCGCCTGGCGCCAACACGATTGCGCTCTCCGATGCGATCCGCAATCGCATGACCGACCTCGAGCGCGGGTTTCCGGAGGACGTCCACTGGTCGGTGGTCTACGACCCGACAGTGTTCGTCAGGGACTCGATCCGCTCCGTCATCGAGACCCTGCTCGAGGCGATCACGCTCGTCGTCATCGTCGTCGTCCTGTTCCTGCAGACCTGGCGCGCCTCGCTGATCCCGCTGATCGCAGTCCCGGTGTCCATCGTCGGGACCTTTGCCGTGCTGTGGCTGCTGGGCTTTTCGGTCAACGTCCTGACCCTGTTCGGCCTCGTGCTCGCGATAGGCATCGTCGTGGACGACGCGATCGTCGTGGTCGAGAACGTCGAACGCCACATCGAGGGCGGCATGACGCCGCGCGATGCCGCGCACCAGGCGATGAGCGAGGTGTCCGGCCCGATCGTCGCGATCACGCTGGTGCTTTCTTCGGTATTCATCCCGCTGGCGTTCCTGGGCGGCGTGACCGGCCAGTTCTACCGGCAGTTCGCGGTAACGATCGCAGCCGCCGTGCTGATTTCCGGCTTCAACTCGCTGACGCTCTCGCCGGCTTTGGCGGCGATGCTGTTGCAGCCGCGCGGGGCCAGGAAGGACGCCCTCGGGCGCTGGATCGAGAGCCTGGTCGGCCGGCCGTTCGCCGCCTTCAACCGCCTGTTCCGCGGCTTCGGCAACCGCTATTCGGGCGGCATCGGCGGCACCATCGCCCGTGCGCCGCGGCTGCTCGTGATCTACGCCGTGCTCGTCGTCGTGGCAATAATCGGCTTCCGCGCCGTGCCCGGCGGCTATATCCCTTTCCAGGACAAGCAATACCTCTTCGCAATCCTGCAGTTGCCGGAGGCGGCGACCATCGACCGCACCGAAGCGGTGATGCACAAGATGGGCGACATCGCGATGGAAGTGCCAGGCGTCAGGAATGTCGTGCAGTTCCCCGGCCTGAATGCCGTCCACTTCGTCGCGACGCCGAATGTCGGCGTCATGTTCATCGGCCTCGAGCCGCAGGATCAACGCAAACTCAAGGCGGGCGAGATCGCCGCGCGCATCAACATGGGCAACAGCAAGATCGAGGAAGGACTCGCCTTCGCGCTGTTGCCGCCGCCGGTGCTTGGCCTTGGTAACGCGAACGGCCTCGAGTTGTACGTGGAAGACCGCGGCGGCATGGGTTACGGCGACCTGTACACGCAGACCATCGGACTGGTCGGCGCGCTCGGCGCCACCAAGGGCTTCGACCCGCTCGGGACCTTCACCTCCTACCAGTCGAATGTGCCGCAGCTCGATGCCAGCGTCGACCGCACCAAGGTCAAGGAGCTGGGTCTCTCGCTGACCGACGTTTTCAACACGCTGCAGGTTTATCTCGGATCGGCCTACGTCAACGACTTCAACCTGTTCGGCCGCACCTACTCGGTTTATGCGCAGGCCGACGCGCCGTATCGCGCCACGGTGCAGGACATACAGGGCCTCAAGGTCCGCAATGACCGTGGCGAGATGGTGCCGCTCGGCAGCGTCGTGAGCATCAAGCCGAGCTATGGCCCCGATCCGGTGATTCGCTACAACGGTTATGCGGCTGCCGACATGTCTGTCGGCCTCAATCCCGCCGTGCTGTCCTCGACCGAGGGGCTCGCCAAGGTGCAGGCCATGGCCGACCAGGTCCTGCCGCGCGGAATGAACATCGAGTGGACCGGCCTCACGTACCAGCAGATCACGCAGGGCAACGCTGCGCTATTCGTGTTTCCGCTCTGCGTGCTGCTCGTCTACCTGGTGCTCTCCGCCCTGTACGAGAGCTGGTCGCTGCCGCTCGCGATCATCCTGATCGTGCCCTTGTGCCTCCTGTCCGCGATCGGCGGCACCTGGCTCGTCAACATGATCCACGGGTTGTGGCTCGCGGTCTCGCCGCCGAAATTCGCGCCGACATTCCTGGACAACAACATCTTCACGAAGATCGGCCTCGCGGTGCTGATCGGGCTCGCCTGCAAGAACGCGATCCTGATCGTTGAATTCGCGCGCGACCTCGAGGAGGCAGGCAAGGGCATCGTCGAGGCCGCGATCGAGGCCTGCCGGCTGCGGCTGCGGCCGATCCTGATGACGAGCTTCGCCTTCATCGCGGGCGTCACGCCGCTGGTGTTCGCATCGGGCGCCGGCGCCGAAGTCCGCTACGTCATGGGCGTCACGGTGGTCGCAGGCATGCTGGGCGTGACGTTCTTCGGGCTCTTTTTCACGCCGGTGTTCTATGTCGTCCTGCGCAAGATGGTCGAGCGCCGCAAGGAACGCCATGCAGCACGGCTCGCAGCCGGGGGCGGCGGCCATGAATAGACGGCTTGCAGCCCTGGCGCTCCCTGCATTGCTCACGGCCTGCACCATCGGCCCGCGTCATCGCGTTCCCGACATGCCCCTGCCGGTGCAGTTCGACCAGGCGACGGCGGAGGCAACGACCCAACCGGCCGGCTCGAAACTATGGGCGGGCTTCGCCAGCAGCGAACTCGATGCGCTGATCGCGCGCGCACTCGAGGCCAACACGACCATCGCCCAGGCCGCGGCGCGACTCGACGAAACGCGCGCGCTGTCCGGGCTTTCCCTGTATAGCTGGGCGCCAACGGTCACGGCCGAAGCCGCCGGCGAGAAGAGCAAACTCAGCACCCAGGACCCATTCGCACCGCCGGGCGGCCTGCGAACCCAGACGTATCGCGCCGGGTTCGATGCAAGCTGGGAAATCGACCTGTTCGGCGGCCTGCGCAACGAGAACAAGGCCATCCGGCGGCGGGTCGAGGCCGATACCGCATCGCTCACGGGCGCCAGGCTCTCGATCGTCGCCGAGACCGCGCAGGCCTGGTTTGCGCTAATCGGCGCGCGCGAGAGGCTTGCCCTGCGGCGCCAGCAACTCGCGAATCTCGAGGACAACGTGGGAATCCTGAAGGCACGCGTGGATGCCGGCAATTCCAATGCGCTCGACCTGAACCGCGCCGAGGCCCAGATGCGAAGCGTTGCCGCGTCCGTGCCGGAGGCGGAGTCCGATCTCGTGCGCCAGGAACAGCGCCTCACGGTGCTGACCGCCTGGCCGATCGCGACGCTGCGCTCGAAGCTTTCGCCGACGACCGAAATTCCGGAACTGCCGGTGCTGGTCGCGACCGGGACGCCGGAGGAATGGATGAAGCGCCGGCCGGACATCCGCGCCGCCGAACGCGAGCTGGCGGCGGAGACTGCGGACGTCGGCGACGCAATCGCGGACTACTTCCCGAAGATCAACCTTCTCGGCAGCTTCGGCTGGACCGCGCAGAAGCGCAAGTTGATCGGCGACCCGGAAGCGGAACGCTGGAGCTACGGCCCGTCGCTCAGCTGGAGTTTCCTGGATTTCGGGCGCGTGACGCAGAACGTCAAGGCGGCGCAGGCACGGCGCAACGGCGCCATCGCGCGCTACCAGGAGACCGTGCTGAAGGCGCTCGAGGAAACCGAGAATGCGCTCGCCGGATTCCGCGCGACGAACCGTTCGGAGGACGAGTTGCGGGCCGGCGCCGCAGCGGCCGCCGAAGCGGCGCGCCTCGCGCGCATGCGCTACGACGCCGGCGCGGGCGATTACCTGTCGGTGCTCGACGCCGAACGCACGATGCTCGACCTCGAGGACCAGCATGTCCGCGCCGCCACCGGCCGCGCCACCGCCCTCGCCGCCCTCTACAAGGCCCTCGCCGGCGACCTGTAATTGGTGCCGGGTCGCAGGTTCGTAGTCTGGCCCGCCTGGAATGCCAGGATTGCCCACCAGACCGCGAGCGCTCCCAACAGGTGCTTGACGGCATGCCCGCCCAGCAACCCGGTCGCGCTGTAGATCGCGGCATCGAAGTATTCAGCGACTTTCGCCAGCAGATAGGCGGCGAGAGACGCCCATAGCCGGGAATCACGCAGGCCTCGACCGCGGAACATCAGCAGCATCAGCGGAATCAGCAGCATCGGAAGGAATTGCACGACCGCGTAAGGCCGCAGGTCGCCGCGCCCGGCCAGCTCCGACCAGTACCACCACCCGATGGATGCAACGCCGGCGATGATCAGCGGCCACAGCAGCGCCCGGCCCAGTTGCTCCGACACGCGATCCCGGATGACCGCCGCAAGGAGCGCCATGAAGGCGACTGTTATCGGCAGGCGGTCCCAGACCAGCGCTGAGTTGGACGGCGCCCAGTGGTAACTGGCGGAACCGACGCCGACCAGCGCCACGCCGACGCAGAAGACGACGTAGTTTTCGCGCAGAGCCGCGACTTCTGGCCGATGGCGCCGCGCGAACCCGATGCAGCCCACGATCAGGAATGGCAGGTTGGTCGCGACGTTCCAGAAGTTCGGGATCCCGGACCACGTGTTCTGGTCGGCGAACCGGTGATAACCCGGATCCTGCGGGATGCGATCGAGCCAGAATGCCGCCGCCACGCCCGCGGCGGTGGCCAGCGCGAGGAACAGGCGCTTGGCCGCCGTTCCGTGCATGACGCCGGCACGTTCGGTGAACGCGGCGGGGCGATCTGGTGTCACATCCCTAGGGTAAAGAGTCCGAAGGACCACCCACAAGGAGGGCGCCATGAATCCCCGCCTGCTGCCGGCCGTGCCGTGGCTGCTGTCCTGCGCGCTCGCCACGGGCGTTGCCCAGGCCCAGATAACGCCGACCCGTACCGAAATCCGCCTGTGGGAACAGGAAGGCAACGCCGTCGCGCCCCCGGAGCGGCGCTTCTACTCGACCCGTTACGACGCCGTTCGCAGCCGCTACATCGGCTTCGAAATCACGATGAATCACCTGCCTGCAAAAGCGACCGGAGTCTTTCCGGTGACGTGCGATCTGCTCGCCGCGGGGGAGGACAAGGCGCTCAAGTCACTGAGCCTCGAAGTCGAGGTCGTCACCGGGGCCGTGTCGTCGAATGGCATTGGCCTGCTGGGTCCGAACGGCGACTCGGGCTGGTTGCCGGGCAACTACCGGGTCCGCTGCAGCGGCCGCGGAAGCCTGCTGGGCGAGGCGCCATTCGAGATCGCGGTGAATCCGCCGGATGCCACCGAAATCGACCTGCATGTCGCCGCGATTCACCTGTTTCCCGTGAGCGGTGCGCTGCCCGCGCGGGGCCAGCGCGAATACGCCACGCACTTCAACGCGCACAAGACATCGCGCATCGGGGTCGAACTCGAATTCGCGCATTCCGCGCCGGGCCGCGCACTGTCCATACCGATCGACTGCTACTACTACCCGCCGAGCGGCCGCGTGATGGGGCCGATCAGCTTCAGCTACGAACCGCAGGCAGATGCGACCAGCGGATATGCGGGACTCGCGATGGGCTGGGACAGCCCCGGCCAGTGGTCCGATGGCTACCACACCGCGGTCTGCAACATTCGCGGCCGGCCGGTCGCCATCGAGCGATTCCTGGTCGACTAGGGCGGATTCAGCTCCTCCCGACCACCTCGTAGTGGACGACGCGCGGCTCGTACTCCAGCAGGAATTCGGCGTCCTCCGGGTAATACTTCGCCTTCTCGACATCGTCCCCGGCGAATGCCCGGATTGCGTCCAGGTTTTCCCAGAATGTCAGCGTGATGAAGTGCGTGATGTCGCCCTCTGCCCGCTCGAGGACGTGCACGCTGATGTTGCCGGGGACCGAGCGGTAGTCGGGTATAGCCCGGCCATTCGTGAACTTGCGATAGGCCGCCGCTTTCTTCGTGGGGACGCGGCCGTGCCACATGCGCACGATCATCCCTGGTCTACCTCTCCCGCTCCATGCTCTTGATCTTGCCGTCCACGATCGTCACGACCATCGGCGCCGCCTGCGTGCCGCGATCATAGGTCCATCTTTCGATCGTCGAAGTGCCGCGCTTGACGCGGCCGCCGCCGGAGACACTTGGGCCATAGACATCCACAGTCTCCGAGCTGCGCTTCGCAGGTTCGCCGCACTTCTGCAGCAGTTCATCCACCGTCATGTCCTCGGAAGCGATCCAGGGACCGCAGCGAAAGGATTCCGCGGACGCCGGATGACTGAAAATCAGAACCGCGGCAAGCGCGCCCAGGATGAGCCGATTCACGTGATCTCCTCACCGACGTCGAAGTCCTCGTCGATCTGGAATTCGCCCGCTTCGAATGCCTTGCGGACCGCCATGCCCTGCGCGAAATGAGATTGCGGCACGAGTACGCGCACGCCGCCGACCGCCGTCGTCAGGAACTGGTTCGCCTGTACCAGATGCGCATCCGCGACGACGGCGGGCACGCCATTCGCCTCCAGGCAGGACTGCAGCATGAATGCGTCGGTTGGCGAGAAGAACCGCGCGACGACCATCAAGTCGCCGTGGCCCGCATTCTCGTTGTCGGAGCTGTCTTTCATTGGTCCGTCATTGATCCATTGCGGGTGTCACGACCCGGAAGCCAATGTGGTGATCCCCGTAGTCCGGCGGATCCTCGAAATGGCGATACGCGGACCGGGCTGCCAGGAACGGGCTGCCCCACCACCCGCCTTTCTCCACTTTCACTTTCCCGCTCGCCGGACCGGTGGGATCTTCTGCCGCACCGGCGGAATAGCTGCCAAGCCAGTCCTGCACCCACTCCATGACATTCCCGGCCATGTCGTGGGCGCCCACCCAGCTTACACCGCGCGGATAGCTCCCGACCGGTCGCAGCCCTTCGCTCTCGACCACATTTGCCCGGCTCCCGTCG
>Ga0326726_10000584_pt1 | contig 33491 bp, 26 predicted proteins | sample MHFenrmetagenome_2_FD_207603 | JGI IMG/M metagenome (GOLD analysis project Ga0326726, IMG submission 207603) | Lab enriched peat soil microbial communities from Michigan Hollow, Ithaca, NY, United States - MHF15MN | ecosystem: Environmental > Terrestrial > Soil > Wetlands > Peat | place: USA...
TTGCCTTCTGAGTTTCGGTAGGTTCGTAAGGAAAGACGCAATCAAAACGCGCCGTAAGGCGCCCGGAGTGGAGCCCCCACTCCTACTTGGAGGAAGTACAAAATGAAGAATCGCACTATCATCGCGCTGCTGCTGGCTGGAATTCTGATTCTCCCCGCCTTCGCGCAGCAGAGTTCCAACTCCCAGAGCCCGTCTGCGACCCAGAGCGCTCCTGCCGACCAGGCAACTGCTCCCAAGGCTGACAACGCTACCGGCAAGCCCGCACTGCAGCCGGACACCCACGAAGGCTTCTGGGGCAAACTGAACCCCTTTGCCCGCAAGAAATACGTCCAGCGGCAGACCGCCCCGATTCGGGACCGCATCAACGAACTGGATGAGCTCACAGCTGCCAACAGCAAGATGATCAAGGACGTGGACAGCCGTGCGCAGCAGGGCATCCAGCTCGCATCCGCCAAGGCCAATGAAGCCGACCAGCACGCGATTGATGCCGGCAACAAGGCAACCGCCGCACAGCAGACCGCACAGCAGGCGCACACCCGTCTGAACACGGTCGAGCAGGTTGTCACCAACATCGATCAGTATCAGGCCTCGACCCAGACCGAAATTCGTTTCAAGTCCGGCCAGACGCTGCTCAGCAAGAACGCCAAGGAAGCTCTCGACGAGATGGCCACTCCGCTGAAGGCTCAGCGTGGCTACATCATCGAAGTGCAGGGCTTCTCCTCCGGTCATGGACAAGCCGCGATCTCCAACTCGCAGAAGATGGCCGAGTCGGTCGTCCGCTACCTGGTTCTGAACCATGAGATTCCGGTGTACCGGATCTACCTGGTTGGCATGGGCAACGCGCCGGTACAGGCGACTGCGGGCGACACCAAGCCCAAGCGCATCTCCGGCGGCCGTGTTGAAATCAGCCTCCTGAAGAACAACCTGGAGCAGCTGGCTTCAACCACCACTGCGCCCGCGCCCACCACTGACCAACAGCAACCACCGAAATAAGACGGCTCTCCCCCGAAGCGAACAGCCTCCCGTGAAAACGGGAGGCTTTTTTATGTGGCGCGTGTGGAGCAGCGCCCTCGCCCGCTCCAGCGCTTAAATCCACCACGGAGTCACACAGGACTTCTAAGAGAGTTTCTCTGTGGCAGATGTTCTCCGTCCGCGTCAAAATGCTATCCTCCGAAAGATCATGGAATCCATTTCCTTCACCCGCGCCAACTCTCCCGCCGGCCCTTTACTGCTCGCCCTCTCTTCCCGAGGACTGCTGAGACTTGAGTTCGACCGCGGCCAGCCCGCCGAAGGCCCCAACCAGACCTGGACGGAGTCCAACGCTGCGCTCAAACCGTGGCTGCGGGAACTCGACGAATACTTCTCCGGCCAGCGCCGGGACTTCTCCCTGCCGCTCGATCTGCGCGGCACCGATTTTCAGTTGAAGTGCTGGCGCGCACTGCTCGACATCCCGTACGGCGAGACGCGCAGCTACCGGGACATCGCCCGAGCCATCGGCCATCCTCACGCCTTCCGCGCGGTCGGCATGTCGAACAACCGCAATCCGATCGCGATTGTCGTCCCCTGCCATCGCGTGATTGCTTCCGACGGCACGCTCTGCGGATACGGCGGCGGGCTCGACCTCAAGCGCAAACTACTCGACCTGGAGCAGGCCAATGTGGGCGCTTGTCTTCCGCTTGGAATCAGCGCTTAATCCGTCCTCTCGCGGGGTTGGGGGATCATCCGCGACGTTCCTGTACACTAGCCTGCCATAACACGAAGCCCCTTCATGGCGAGCGCCGCTCCATCCTCGAAGTCCACGCTCCGAAAGGCCAGCCTCTTCTACTTCGTGTTCGTGATGTTCTCCTACACCACCGGAGGTCCCTTCGGCCAGGAATTGATGGTGAGCACCAGCGGACCCGGCATGTCCCTTCTTTACCTCCTGGTGATTCCTTTTTTCTGGTGCATTCCCGTGTCGCTGGTGTCGGCCGAACTTACCACCGCCATGCCGGTCGAGGGCGGCTTCTATCGCTGGACGCGCGCCGCCTTCGGCGACTTCTGGGGATTCCTGGCGGGATGGTGGAACTGGTCGGCGTCGTTTCTGCTGGGCGGTTCCTATGCTGTCCTGTTCACCGATTACCTGACTTTTTATTTCCCCCAGATCACCGGCTGGAAACACTGGCTGGTTTCGTTTGTCCTGATCGCCCTCATCACCTGGGTGAACATTCGCGGGATCCAGATGGTGGGCAAAGTCTCGACCGCGTTCGAACTCTTTGTCTTCATTCCCGTGATCGCCCTGATCGTCGTCGGACTGACGAAGTGGCAGCACCATCCGTTTGTGCCGTTCGTGCCGCCCAACCGGCCGCTTGTCACGGTGTTTGGCGTTGGCCTGGCATTGGGACTCTGGCTGTACTCGGGATACGAACAGCTCTCCACCGTCGCCGAAGAAGTTGAGAATCCGCAGCGCACCTATCCGCGAGCGCTCGCACTGGTCGTGCCGCTCTCCGTCGCGACCTACTTCCTGCCGACTTTCGCCGCCCTCGCCGCCCTCGGCAACTGGCAGCAGTGGAAAGATGGGTACTTCCCGACGGCGGCGCAACTCATCGGAGGTCCGTGGCTCGGGAACCTGATGACAGTCGCTGCCATGGTGAGCACCATGGCGCTGCTCAACAGCACCGTCCTCACCACGACGCGCATGCCTTTCGCGCTGGCCGAAGACGGCTATCTGCCGCCCTTTCTCACGGCCAAGCACCCGCGCTACGGAACTCCATGGGTCGCGATCCTGATCTCGGCTGCGATTTATGCATCGCTCGCGTTACACACTCTCGGCCAACTGATCAGCATCTATGTCTGGTTCCGCGCTTCGACCACCGTGCTGACCGTACTTTCCGCCTGGGGACTGCGCCGCAAGCGCCCCGACCTGCCGCGCGCCTTCCGCATCCCCGGCGGACGCCTGGGTTTGGCATATGTCGTTGCTTTGCCGCTCGTCATGACTTGCATTGTGATTTACACCCGGATTTACACCGTGATTTACGCTGCGACCCTCCGCTCCAGAGACCTGCTTTCCCTGTTCTGGGGACCGTTAGCATTGGCAGTCGGCCCGGTGGTTTATGTTGTGGTGAAATGGTTTGCCAAGCGCGCTGCGCTAAAGGCGGCTAAAACGGGATAGGTTCGTCCCGAGCGAACCACGGGATCTGCATCTTGCGGCGAGGATCATGTGCTCTTTACGATCTGCCAACTAAGTCGCGAACTCCGTGACCGCTCCGTCTCCCCCGTAGAACTCACGCGCGACTGTCTTGCTCGCATCGACAAACTCAACCCAAAACTGAATGCCTTCATCACCGTGCTTGCCGACTCCGCCCTCGCCGACGCCCGCCGCGCAGAACAGGAAATCCAGCGCGGAAACTACCGCGGCCCGCTCCACGGTATCCCCATTGGCCTGAAAGACATTCTCGACACGTCCGGTACGCGCACCACCGCTGCCAGCGCGCTTTTCAAAGATCGCATTCCCACCGAGGACGCCGAGGTCGTTCGCCGCCTGCGCGCCGCCGGAGCCATCATTCTCGGCAAGCAGAACCTGCACGAGTTCGCCTATGGCGGCAGTTCGATGATCAGCTTCTTCAGCGAAGTCCACAATCCCTGGGATGTGTCCCGCATCGCCGGAGGCTCCTCGGGAGGCTCGGCCGCGAGCGTGGCTGCCGGTCTGGGCTTCGCGGCCATCGGGACTGATACTGCCGGCTCCATCCGCCTGCCCGCCGCCTACAGCGGCGTGGTTGGACTCAAGCCGACCTATGGCCGCGTGAGCGCCCGCGGCGTGATTCCGCTGTCGTGGTCGTACGATCACGTCGGCCCGATCGCAAACTCGGTCTACGACGCGGCTGCGTTGCTGCAAGTGCTGGCGGGCTACGATGCAGGCGATCCAGGCAGCAGCGACGTCCCGGTGCCGGATTTAGTGGCTGGACTCGACAAGTCGCCGAGCCAGTTCCGCATCGGCGTGCCGCGAGATTTTTTCTTCGACGACCTGCATCCCGAAATTGCAACCGCAATCGAGGTCGCGATCAAGATCCTGGCCGGAATGCGTGCCGAGATTCGGGACGTGAAGCTCGAAGTCTCGACCGACCGTACTCTTTCGAGCGCCGAATCGTACGCCTATCACGAGGAGTTCGTAGCGCGCTCGCCCGAACTCTACCAGCCCGCAACGCTCGCCCGCATTCAAGCGGGGGCTAAGACGTCAGCAGCGGCGGCACTGCGAGCGCGTCGTGAGCTCGACACCGCCCGTCACTCAATCCGAAAAGTGTTTGACGAAATCGACATTCTGCTGACGCCCGCCGTCCCGATCCCGCCTCCTGCGATCGCCGATCTTAAAGCGCATCCGGAAAACCTGCGCCCCGCCGAACTCCTCATGCTGCGCAATACCCGCCCTTTCAATGTATGGGGAATCCCGACGATCTCGATTCCTTGCGGACTTACTTCCGACGGTCTGCCGATCGGTCTGCAACTCGCCGCGGCTCCCTGGCGGGAGGACCTGGTGCTGCAGGTGGCGTATGCGTATGAGCAGGCGACGGAGTGGCACACGCGGACGCCGTCGCTGGCTCCTTCCTAATAGCTGTCATCCTGAGCGAAGCAAGAACTTCGCGAAGCGAAGTTCTTGTGGAGTCGAAGGACCTCTAATGCACCAATGCCCCCCGCGCCGCCACAGGGAGTTCTCACAAGGATGCTAGACGCCGCCGCTCCGGTGACAACACGATCATCCAGACGAGACACAGAGGGCCACGATCTATGGTGAGAACTCCCTGTTGCGGTCCGTGCGGTGGAGAAGGTGTAGGGGTCCTTCGACTCCGCAGTGCAATTCGCTTCGCGAATCGCCCTGCTGCGCTCAGGATGACAAAGTTAAGGGTACTTCTCTCTAAAGGTTGATCCTGACATTCTTTAGCCGTCTGCCAACGCTCACCAACATTTCTCCCGGAATAATCTTTCCAATCTGACTCGCGCACACAACCTGTCCGTTGATCTTAACGGCTCGTTCCTTACGCTTCCTGGCTGCTTCGCTCGTCGAGTCAGCTAGGTTGACCTCAACAAGGAGCTTGTCCGTTCTAACTGCAAACGCGCAGACCTTCCCAGAAGAAATTTCATGCCACCGACTTCGGACGTCGACATCGAAAAAAGCGGTCGAGAATGCATCTTCATCATTCGTACTAACGAATATCTTGTCGAATTTTATAGTGGCTGACTCAGCGACACTATCCTGCGATATTGTGTCCACAATTCGCTTAGCAAGGGCCGGCGTTACAGAGATGTCCGCTTGGGCCACATCTTCCGGCACACCACCCTTCTGAAACTGCTTCGCCCAATCCTCCGCGGCCTTGTCAGCGGCCTCCCACGAATGAAAATCGCTGACGATCAACTTTGCCAATGACTTCTTGACCTCCATCGGGTGACGGTCGCCTGTTTTGATGCCTTGTCTTAGAGCGTCAATCTGAATTGCCAAGACGTCCGTCAGCAACTCGTAGTACCGCCACATCATCTCGTCGGAAATGGACATGATCTTGCCATACATCTCGAGCGGCGATTCGTGAATGCCGATCGCATTCCCCAGCGACTTCGACATCTTGTTGACGCCGTCGAGTCCTTCCAGGATCGGCGTGGTCAGCACAACCTGTGACTCTTGCCCGTACGCACGCTGAATCTCGCGTCCGACCAGCAGATTAAATTTCTGGTCCGTGCCCCCCAACTCCACATCCGCTTCGAGCGCTACCGAGTCATACCCCTGCGCCAGCGGATACAGCAGCTCATGCATGGCAATCGGCTTCTCTTCCTGGAAGCGCTTGTGGAAGTCCTCGCGCTCGAGGATCTGCGAGACGGTGTACTTTGCCGTCAGCCGGATGAAATCTTCAGCCGAGAACTTCGAGAACCAGCGGCTGTTGAAATCAACGACGGTTTTCTTGCTATCGAGAATCTTGAACACCTGCGCTTTGTAGGTCTCCGCATTCTCGGCAATCTGCTCGCCCGACAACGGCGGACGGGTCGCCGAGCGCCCGGTCGGGTCGCCGATCATCCCGGTGAAGTCCCCGATCAGAAAAATGACGGTGTGCCCGAGATCCTGGAAGTGTTTGAGCTTGCGGAGCACCACCGTGTGCCCGAGGTGAAGGTCCGGAGCGGTCGGATCCATGCCGAGCTTCACCCGCAGTGGCTTGCCGGTCTTGAGAGAGCGTTCGAGTTTGGCGCGCAGTTCGGACTCTTTGACGATTTCCGCCGCGCCCTTCTTGATATACGCCAGTTGTTCGTCAACCGGTGGGAAGTTGGCCATGCGCTCTGATTATAGCCAGACAATTCTTGCGAGGAGATGCAGAGAAGAGTTCTTGGCAGCCGGACCTGTAAGCCGAATTCTGTCCGCGGGATTGCTCCCGCAGGACGGCCATTCCTCTGGGCCGCGCATCACTGCGCGGCTCTAGCGACCTACCCGGAGGTTTGACGCACCGAGCCGGCACGTGCCCCGCCGGTTCCGTAGGTCGTGTCCAACGATCGGGACCTACCGAACCGGCGGGGCTTCCTCCCTATTTGGTCTTGCTCCGTGTGGGGTTTGCCCTGCCCGCTACATTACTGCCGCGGCGGTGCGCTCTTACCGCACCTTTTCACCCTTACCGGGCCCTGCGGCCAGGCGGTATGTTTTCTGTGGCACTTTCCGTCCGGCCGGTTTGAACCGGCCGTCCCGGACGTTATCCGGCACACTGCTCTGCGGAGTTCGGACTTTCCTCTGCCTTGCGGCAGCGGCCGTCCGATCCGGCTGCCAACGAGTTCATTATATTCGATCACTGAGTCGGGGATAAGCTGGCAGATCGCGGCTGGCAGGAGGCAGAGGCGCCATGGTGGTGCTCATTTCGACAGCGCTGGTAGACTGGTAACGCGCGGAAGGTGGGGTTCGTCGTTTGCCTCTCTCAAAGCGGAGACCTGCCCGCTGCGAGCTGCCACCTGAGACCTGGTTCATGCACTTCCTCGAAGCCATCAAGATCGCGTTCCAGTCGCTCTGGGCAAACAAGCTGCGCTCGGCGCTGACGCTGCTCGGAGTGGTGATCGGGATCGCGGCGGTGATCGCGGTGGTCACGTTCGTAGCCGGGATCAACAGCTATTTCGCGACCAAGGTCTTCAATCTAGGGGCGGACGTTTTTATCGTCTTCAAAGTCTCGCCGGTGACGACCAGCGTTGACCATCTGCTCGACGGCGAAAAGCGTAAGAACCTCACTATGGAGGATTACGAGGCGGTGCTCGAGGCCTGCAAGCACTGCGAGTGGGTGGGAGCGGCCCTGCGCAACGATGTCGGGCACGTCCGTTACGCCGAGCAGCAAATCAACGACACAATCGTGCGCGGCGTCACGCCCTCGATGGTGCCGATTCTGGATATCGATCTGGTTTCCGGACGCATGCTGAACGACACGGATGTAAGGAACAATTCGGCTGTCGCCGTGGTCGGGCCGGACGTCGTGGACACGTTGATCCCCGGCGTCGATCCGATCGACAAGGAAATCCGCGTGGACGGCTGGGTCTATCGCGTGATCGGGGTGGGCAAGCGCAAAGGGAAGACGCTCGGCCAGAGTATGGACAACTATGCGTTGATCCCGATCACCGCGTTCCAGAAGCAACATGGCACTCACGACAGCATTCGCATCTCGGGCAAGGCTGCGGTGAGCGGCGCGGGAATGGAAGAGGCGATGGACGAAACCCGCGCCATCCTGCGCGCGCGCCGTCACGACCGGCCGGGCGCGGACGACAGCTTCGATCTCGAAACCAACGCCAGCCTGCTCAGCATCTGGTCGGATTTCAGCCAGACATTTTTCTTTGCCATGATCGGGATTGCGGCGATTTCGCTGGTGGTCGGCGGCATCGTGATCATGAACATCATGCTGGTTTCGGTCACGGAACGAACGCGGGAGATCGGGATCCGCAAAGCCCTGGGGGCCAAGCGCGACGACATTCTGGGCCAGTTCCTGATTGAGGCGGTGGCGCTGGCGATGCTCGGGGGAGTTATCGGCGTGTTGTTGGGGATCAGCGTGGCGAAGGGTGTCACCTTCCTGATCGGGATACCTTCGGCGGTTCCCTTGTGGGCGATTGCCGCGGGAGTGGGAGTGGCGGCGAGCGTCGGCATTTTTTTCGGAGTCTATCCCGCACGCAAGGCAGCCGTGCTGGATCCGATCGCCGCGTTGCGGTTTGAGAACTAAGTTCGGAGACTGAGAAGAGCTTTGACCACAGGGGACACAGAGGAACACAGGGCAACCCCGCCCTGAATTTCTCAGCGGCCTCTGCGTACTCTGCGGTCAAGCGGTGCGAAGCGATGATTGCCAAGGGCGAACTGAGCGAAATTCTGAAGCTGGCGGTGGACACCATCCGCAATAACAAGCTGCGCTCGTCGCTGACCGTGCTCGGCATCGTCATCGGCGTCACGGTGGTGATTGGTATTTCCTCGATCGTGCGCGGGCTGAACGACAACGTCAGCCAGGTCATCAGCAGCATGGGTTCTAACGTGGTCTTCGCCTTCCATCAGGAAATTACCTTCGGACGCATGACCGAAGAGATGCGTACTCGCAAAGAACTCACTTTCGAGGACGCCATGGCGATGAAGGATCTGCCACACGTGAAGGCGGTCACGGCCGGCGTGCGCTACTTTCGTCCGGAGTTGGGGGTCGGAACTTACACCGTGAAGTACAAGGATCGCAAGACCAAGCAGACCATCCTCGAAGGCGATACGGCCTCAGTCAAGGATGTCTATGACATCTCGCTGGACTCCGGCCGCTGGTTCAGCGAAGTGGACGACGAACAACGCTCTTCGGTAATCGTGATCGGCCACGACACCGCTGGGGAACTATTTCCGAGCGATCAGCCGCTCGGCAAGGAAATCAATATCGAAGGCCAGATGTTCACGGTGGTCGGAGTGGCCGCGCAACGCAAGAGCGTGTTTGGAGGCGGCAAGAACCCCGACGACAATATCGTTTTCTTCCCGCTCAGCACCTTCCGGAAGCTGCACCCGGAACAGAAAGCTCACTGGATCGGCGTAAGGGCCACGTCGCACGCCGACATGTCGAAAGCCACCGACGAAATGCGCGAACTGCTGCGCCGCCGCCGGCGGGTTCCGAATAACAAGCCGGACAACTTCGCCGTCTTCACCCAGGATTCCCTCTCCGATTTCTGGAATCAACTTACGGGCATGATCTTCATCTTCATGTTTGCGGTTTCGAGCGTGGGACTGATTGTGGGTGGCGTAGGCGTGATGAATATCATGCTGGTTTCGGTGACGGAGCGCACCCGCGAGATCGGAGTGCGCAAGGCGATCGGTGCGCGCAAGCGCGACATCCTCATGCAATTCACGCTCGAGGCGGTGATGCTCACGGCGGCTGGAGGAGTCATCGGGCTGCTGCTGGGTGCGATCATTACCGGAATCATCCCTTTGATCTTCCCTTCGCTGCCAGCCACCATGTCGGTTTTCTGGTCAATGTTTGCCTTCAGCTCCGCCGCAGGAGTCGGCCTGGTGTTCGGCATTTATCCGGCCTGGAAAGCGGCAAACCTGGATCCGATCGAGTCGTTGCGGTACGAATAGTGGTAGCGCCGGCACTTTCGGCGGCTGTCCCTTCGGCAAGGTACCGGCGTTACGGGATCACATGCACCTGACAACAAGAATCCTGATCGAGGCGATCGCCGCGCTCGGAACCCTATCCAGCCTGGGCTTCTACGTGCTGTCCGGGTGCGGAGTTGCGAGCTTCCTGAAGCACAGGCGCCGGAAAGGCCCTCCCGCTGTGCAACCTCAGGCTGCGCTTCCTCCCGTCTCGATTCTGAAACCACTGAAGGGAATCGACCCCCAGATTTGGGAGGCGTTTTGCAGTCACTGCGAGCAGGACTATCCGGAATACCAACTCATCTTCGGGGTCAGCGATCCGGACGACCCCGCGATCGAACTGGTGCGCCGGTTGCAGACCAAGTATCCGAATCGGCAAATCGATCTGCTCGTGTGTCCGCGCGACCTGGGGACCAATCGCAAGCTCAGTACGCTGGCGCAGATGCTGCCGGCGTCTCGCCATGAAATTCTGCTGGTGAACGATAGCGATATCCGCGTGGCTCCGGACTACCTCCGCCGCGTGATTGCTCCCCTGTGCGATGATGCGGTCGGGATGGTGACCTGTTTATACCGGGGAATCGCGGCCGGGACGCTCGGTTCGCGGCTGGAGGCGCTTGGCATCAGCACCGACTTCGTTCCTGGCGTGCTGAGCGCGCGATTGCTCGAGCAAGGGCTGCACTTCGGGCTGGGATCGACGCTGGTCTTCCGCCAGAGCGATCTGCGGGCCATCGGCGGGTTCGAGGCGATCGTGGACTACCTGGCAGACGATTACGAACTGGGTCGTCGCATCGCGGCACGAGGGAAGCGCGTCGAGCTCAGCGAGGTGGTGGTGGACACCTTCCTGCCACCCTATACGCTGCCGCAATTCCTCGATCACCAGTTGCGCTGGGCACGGAGCGTGCGGGGCGCCCGCAGTTGGGGATATGTGAGCCTGCTGCTGACCTTTGGCATGCCCTGGGCCATGCTGACGCTGCTGGCGGCGCGGGGCGCAGCGTGGGCCTGGGAAGTGTGTGCTGTGACCGTTGCGGCGCGGCTAGCGCTCGGGCTAACCTCGGCGTTGGTGGTGTTGGGCGACGGGCAGGCGCTTCGCGACATCTTTTTGCTGCCGGTGCGTGACCTGATCGCGCCGTTCGTGTGGGCAATGGGCCTGTTCGGGAACCGAATCTTCTGGCGGGGCGATGTTTTCTATTTGAAAGACGGCCGCCTGGAGAGGGTCGCGGGCGACGCTGCGGGACAGCAGGAGCTACCCCGGTTATCCCGTCCCTGAGGAAGCTGGCGGGTGGTTGGTGAAAATGATTTTCCCTCCCCGGCGGGCCAGTTCGTAGTAAGTCAGACCTCGCAGCTCTGCCGGATTTTCGTCCTCGGCCCAGAGAAACACCCGTTGTGAGCCGCTCCACAGAACCGCGAAGGATGCCGGAGTTTCGAAGACGCGCGGGGCATCGGGGAACTTCGATCCATACCACATGTTGCCGGCGGGTTCGCGCAGGCTGCGCAGGGGGACGCCGGTGTAGAAGTTCAGCGCGGAGGCATTCTCGTACTTGCCAATCACGACGATCACGTCGCCGGGCCGGTACTGTTGCTGAATGGCGAGGGCCAGATCCTTCGAAGAGAGAATCGGCGAAAAGATCGTGAAGGCGGAATGCACGCAGGCCAGGACGGCGACCATCATGGCCGCTAGCGCCGCGTTCCCCGCCCCAGCCCGGCCGCGACGGCGTAGGATCCAGTTCGCCAGCGTTCCCAGCAGCAAAGCGAGAGCGACGCCGATCAACGGTCGGCGGAACGCCCCCATTGCCTGTGGAGTCAGGTCGAGGAAGTGGCCAAACGAGAGTGCGTAGTCCTGGGGGTGCTTCTTCAGCAGATCGGAGAGGTCCGTGCCCGGGGCCGGCGCTTTGGAAAACCAGAGCAGAGAAGCGCCAAGGAGGGCGATGATCACGCCGACCGCGAGCAGCACTCCGGACGAGATGCGTCCGGCGCGGCGCTCCGGGCTCGCCGCAGGGGAGGTTCGCTCGCGGGCGAGCCATCCGCCGATCAGCAAGGCCATCCCCGGAATCGCGGGGATGGTGTAGTACTCCTGGCGCGTCGAGAAACTGAAGAAGCCGACGATGACCAGGCTCCACAGTAAGAACAACAGATTGGCCCGTTGGCGGCGCGACATCTGGGCGCCAAAGTCGCGCCAGCGCCGCGGCACTTCCAGCAAACCCTGGGGAACGAAAACACTCCAGGGAATCAGCCAGACGATCAGCAACGCCCAGAACAGCAGCAGGGGGACGGTGTCGTAATCGCGCGGCACCCGCTTATTCAGGAAGCGCAAGAAGTGTTCGTTCACGAAATAGAACCACAGAAACCCGTGCAGCTGGCCCTGCGCGGGATTCCGCAACTCGGCCAGGAGGTGCCAGGGTGCGGCAATCGCGAGGAACACGAGCGCGCTGGAAAAGAGCCGCAGTCTGAGCAGATGCTTCAGGTTGCCCGTCAGCAGCAGATAGAGACCCATCGCACCGGCCGGAAACACCAGGCCGATCAACCCTTTCGTGAGGACATTGAGCGCGCAGACCGCAGCCAGTCCCCAGCAGACCCAGCGCGAGGGCGTGGCTTCTTCCAGCGATTTCAAGAAGAGCCAGAACGTCAGAGTGAGCCAGAGCCCGACCGGCACGTCGGGGATGAGAAAGCGAGTAAATAGATACGGGCCAAGGGCGGTGGCCATCACCAGCCCGGAATCGAATCCACCGTCGCTGCCGTAGGTCCAGCGACCCACTCCATAAGTCGCGAGAATCATGGCCAGCACGCCCAGCATCAGGGGGAAGCGAGTGCTCCACTCGTTAACGCCAAAGAGCGTGTAGCTGGTGGCCACACTCCAGTACATGAGTGGGGCTTTTTCCAGGTAGCGAACACCATTCACATAGAGTGTGACCCAGTCGTGCCGAAGCACCATCTCGCGAGCGGCTTCCGCGTGTACGGTGTCGGCGTCGTCGAGCAGGGCGGGCGTGGAGAGGCCCGCCATGTAGATGACGGACCACAGGGCAGTGAGCACCAGCACGGCGACGCGCCAGTCCGAAAGCAGGCGGTTCGGACGGGTTATCAAGCTGGTTCGCGGCTGCTCTGTCTCGGAGGCTCCAGCGGAATTCATCGAGAGAATGCTCATTATAACGGCAGCTAGTGTGACGTTGGGCTCCCGGCGGCGGTTTCCTTAGTCCGCCGCCACTCCGCGGGAAACGCCTCGATTGGCGACTTCACGATAGATCTCGAGGATGCGCGTGACCGAGTTGGTCCAGGAGAAGCGTTGTGCCTGTTCATAACCGCGCTGTTTCATCCGGGTGCGAAGAGCCGGGTCGAGCAGCGCTTTCTGCAACGCACGCTGGATTTCGAAAACATTCTCAGGATTGACGAGCAGGGCTGCGTTGCCGGCCACCTCCGGCAGGCTCGAGGTGTTCGAGGTGACGACCGGGGTTCCGTGCGCCATGGCTTCGAGCGGCGGCAATCCGAAGCCTTCGTAGAGCGACGGGAACACAAAAATCTTGGCGACATCGTAAAAGATGCGCAGCACTTCGATAGGCACGAATCCCAGAAAGCGGACATCGTTCTGCACGCCGCTGCGCACCACGGTACGGCGGAGGCCGGGGTGTCCGGAAAGATCGTCGCCGATGATGATGAGCTTCAGATCGGGGAGTTGGCCCTCTTTCTCCAGTTCTGTTTTCAGGGCAGAGAAAGCTTCGATGGTGCGTACCACGTTTTTGTGCGGCCGGATCGCGCCCGCGTATAGCAAGAACGGGTAGGTTACCTGGTAGCGCTCGGCGATCAGTTCGCGGTCGGCCTGGGTGGCGTGGCCGCGCAAGAAGCGTTCGTCAATGGCGTTGTAGACCACCTCGATGCGTTCGTCGGGGATGCCGAAGGTTTTGGCGATTTCGCTTTTGGTGAATTGTGAGACGGCCAGCACCCGCGCGGCCTTGCGGAGCGCGCGCCGGGTCAGCTGAAGATGCAGGCTGCGGCGCAGACTGGAGCCATTGCGCGCGCCCTGCAGGTGTTCGAGCAGATCGTGCACGGTCTCGACATAGGGACAAGGCAGGCCGCGCGGAATCCAGAACAGGTGCGGAATGTGGACCAGGTCGCAACGCAAGCGCCGCACGATGGCGCGAAACTCGAGACTTCCCCTCAGCGTGTTCTCGCGATCGGCCAGGGGAACGGCATGGAAGTTGGGAGGGAGCGGTCCGCACTCCGCAACCTTGGCGGGCAAGCCGATCAGGTAGTACTTGCTGTCGCGGTCCAGCCGGGCGAGGGTCCGGACCACGTTGCGGATGTAGGTGCCAATGCCGAATTCCGTCATGCGACGGATGTCGATGGCGACTTTCACGAAAGGCATTTAACCACAGAGCATGCAGGGGACACAGCGATTTCCGGTAGTGGTGTCACTTCTGGGACAAGTCAGCGATGGCGCAGCCGCAAGCTTTCCCAGCTTCCGTCGGAGGCCCAGCCGCCATCTACGGAGAGCGTGTGTCCGTTGACGAGGCCGCTCAGGGCCGGATCGGCGAGGAAGGCGACGGCCTGGGCAACGTCGTCGGGCGAGGCAAAGCGCGCCATCGGGACGCGGCCGGTGATGTCGCTGTCGGCATAAAGGCCGGCATCCTGCGCGGAATCATCCATCGGCGTCTTGACCCATCCCGGGCACACGGCGTTGCAGCGGACGCCGCGGCCACCCCACTCCGCGGCCAGCGTTCGGGTCAGTCCGACTAACCCGTGCTTGGACGCGTTGTAGGCGGCGCGGTCTGCGACTCCAAGCAAGCCCGCGACGGATGCGATGTTGATGATGCTGCCCGAACGCTGCTGGAGCATGATTCGGCCAAAGGCGCGGCAGAGGAGAAAGGGCCCCAGCAAATTGATGTCCATGACGCGCCGCCATTCTGCCGCTGTGATGTCCTCCGCTGGGGTGATGGAGCTGATGCCGGCATTGTTGACCAGCACGTCGATGCGTCCGTAATGGGCCATTACCGAGCCTGCCATACGGGCGACTGCCGCTTCGTCGGAGACGTCGCCCAGGACTTCGATTGCGTCAACGCCATGGCTTCGGACTTTGGATGCGGTTTCGATGGGCGAGCGCAGGTCGTTGAGGGCGAGCGAGAAGCCGCGCTGCGCCAGTACTTCGGCGGCCCGCTGTCCGATGCCTTGGGCAGCTCCGGTGACGAGAGCGACTTTCATGACGATGAAGGCCGGAAGCTTTCTAGGCTCTGACTTCCGCCTGCGCTTTCGCCCGCCGCTCTGCGTAGAGCGGGAACTCTTCCGCCAGTTCCAAGACCTCCTTGCGGATCTTGGCCAGCACGGCCGCGTCAGTCCGGTGATGGAGGGCCTCGGCAATCCATTGGGCAATCTGCCGCATCTCGCGCTCTTTCATACCGCGCGTGGTCATTGCTGGCGAGCCAATGCGGATGCCGCTCGGCTTCATGGGCGGATTGGTGTCGAACGGAATCGCATTCTTGTTGACGGTAATTCCGGCCTCACCCAGCGCCTTCTCGGCTTCGCTGCCGAGCATGCCTTTCGCGAACACGTCGATCAACATCAAGTGGGTATCGGTTCCACCGGAGACGATGCGGAAGCCCTCGGCGGCCAGCCCTTCAGCCATGACTTTGGCGTTGGCCACGATCTGGCGAGCGTACTCGCGGAAGCTGGGCTGCATGGCCTCGTGGAAGCACACGGCCTTGGCGGCGACGATGTGCACCAGCGGTCCGCCCTGCATGCCTGGGAAGACGGTCTTGTCGATCGGCGCGGCGAATTCCTGCTTGCTGAGGATCATGCCGGCCCGCGGCCCGCGCAGCGTCTTGTGCGTGGTCGAAGTCACGATGTGCGCGTGCGGCACCGGCGAGGGATGCGCGCCGCCGGCGACCAGCCCCGCGAAGTGCGCCATGTCCACCAGATAGATGGCGCCCACTTTGTCGGCAATCTGGCGCATGCGGGCGAAATCAATGATCCGCGGATAAGCGCTGCCGCCGCCGATGATCAGCTTCGGGCGTTCTCTCTCGGCAAGCTTTTCCAGTTCGTCATAGTCAATGGTTTCGGTTTCTTTGGTGACGCCGTAGGGGATGATCTTGTAGGTCTTGCCGGAAAAATTCAGATGATGACCATGCGTGAGGTGTCCGCCATGGGCAAGGTTCAGCCCGAGAATCGTGTCGCCCGGTTGGATCACCGCGGCATAAGCGGCCTGGTTGGCTTGCGATCCCGAGTGCGGTTGCACGTTGGCATGTTCGGCGCCGAACAACTGCTTGGCGCGTTCGCGAGCCAGTTCCTCCACGACGTCGGTGAACTCACAGCCACCGTAATAGCGCTTGGCGGGATAACCTTCCGCATATTTGTTCGTGAACACCGAGCCGGCAGCTTCCAGCACGGCTTCGCTGACAAAGTTCTCAGAAGCGATGAGTTCGAGACCTTCGTGCTGGCGGCGGGTTTCGTTGTCAATGGCGGCGGCGATCTGCGGATCAACTTCGTAGAGCGGGCGGGACATGGATGAGTTGTTCATAGTGGCCACGGGAGTATTTTACTCGGATGCTGTCCGGTGTGGAGCCGGGTCTTTGACCCGTCCCTACACAGGCGCAAACCTGCGAGCTCCCCGAATTAGGGAACTCCTCCAAAGGAATTGTGTTCGGAAGGGTCGTGCGCCCCAAGCCACATTTCGTCACGCGCACTGCAACCTATCGAAGAGATGCGAACGCATAGGCCAAGTTCAAGGGCAAAGTCCATGACAGTCCGACTGGAGAGCGCGACAAGCGCTTTCCGATGCTTTTTAAGGAGTAGAAGCGGTGGTTCGCATGCCGGTATCCGGCCAGAAGTTCCTCTGGGCTCATCAGTCTGGGCCGGAAGACCACGTCGGCCCGGCCGTTGTATTTGCTCCAGTCGTGCGTCAGAATCCGGCCCTCTTCCTCCAGGCGTCGGTATAGCCGCGTCCCCGGAAACGGAGTCAGGATGTTGAACGTCGCATTCTGTACACCGCCTGCCTCAAGGAAGTCCAGAGTTTCGCGGAAGATCGCCGGCTGATCGTGATCGAAGCCGAACACGATGCCCGCCTGCACGGCAATGCCATGGGCTTGGATCCGCTCAATCGCGCGCTCGTAGTCAGACACGCGGTTGAACCCCTTGTGCACTTCATCCATGCTGCCTTGCGAGATCGATTCCAGCCCGACGAACAGTTGTTTGCAGCCGCTTCTCGCAGCCAACTCCAGGAACTCGTCGTCCTGCGCCGCCTGGATGCTCGTTTGACTGCTCCACCATTTGCGATGGGGGGTGAGCGCCCGGAAAAGCATCTTGGCATAATCCATGTCGCTGGCGATGTTGTCATCCCACAGGATGATCACCTTCCCGGGGAAAGAGCCATATTCTTCTGCGACCGCCTCGACTGGCCGCTGGCGTACACAACTCTGGTACAGGACTGCAAGCGTGCAAAAATCGCAACGGTATGGGCAGCCCCGCGTGGCAAAGAGGGCTCCGCTGGTATGGTCGCGCCGGTGAAACAGATCTTTCCGCGCCATCGGAGCATGTTCCAGACTTGGAGGTTCCGTGGAGCAGTACCTCTCAGCGTGCTGTCCCAGCTCAAACTCGTGCAGAAATCGCGGCCAGTTTGATTCCGCCTCTCCGACGAAGATGACATCCGCGTGTTCCTGCGCCTCATCCGGCATCAGCGTCACATGGGGTCCGCCCAAGGCCACGGGAACTCCTCGTTGCCGGAAGCGGTCCGCCATGGCATATGCGTGCGGCGCACTCGGGGTATGGAAGGTGATCGCCACCAGGTCTGCTTCGATCCCAAAATTGACGCGCTTCACCACTTCGTCGACGTGCAGCACCGTCCAATGCGGAGGCGCGAAGGCGGCAAGATACGGCATGGTGATCTGCTGGAAGTTCAGGACGCGGGAACGACGTACTCTTTGGATCTCCGGTGCGGAAGCGGTAATCAGAAGGACGATTGGCACAGAAATCGGAGCCCGTGCTCAGGGGTCTCCGTTTGCAGCTTACATCCATTCCGAATGATCAGTCTTAGTCGAACGCGGTCCGCAGAAAGCTCGCCAGCTGCCAGCCGTCCATGTATTTGAATGGCGTCTCGCCCATGGTGTAGTGGCCACAGGGCAGTACGACGACTGTGTGATCGAGTTGGTGACGCGCGAATTCAGCCACGATCTGCTCGGAGAATTCCGGCAGAAACGTCATGTCGTAGCGGGCGTAGATGACGAGCGATTTGCGCGGCCAGCGCGAAAACTTGTCGAAGTACACCATCGGGCTGACGGCGCGCCAGACCTGCCGCAGGTCGTCGAACTGAATCGACGGCTCCAGTCCCTCGCGAATGTGTCGCGTCGACTGGCCATGCCACACGACATCGGCAAAGTATGTCGAGGCATGATTAAAGGCAGCCACGCGGATGCGCGGATCGTGGGCGGCGGCAATGAAGGCATAGCACGATCCCAGACTGGTGCCGACGATGCCGAGCCGGTTGTAGCCCTGTGTTTCCAGCCAGTCGAGGCAGCAGCGGACGTCGACCACGCCCTGGCGGACTGCGTCCATGGTTCGGCCGATGTTGGCGGAGACGGCATAGTCGGCGCGGTGAATCTCGGAGGGACGGCGAATGTCGTGATGGGGCATGCTCAGCCGCAGAACGGCAATGCCCATCCAGTTCAGCACTCGGCACAGGCTGGTGTAGTGGAGCGCATCGGAATTCCAATGCGGCAGCAGGACCACGGCACGGCGTCCGCGAACCGGAAACCAGCGGGCGTTCGCGAGATTGTTTTCGGGAAACGGCGTTTCAACCGGAGAAGTAAAGCGCAGAAACTCGGCGTACGTTCCGCGGACCTTCTCTTCTAACTTTGGATCCGGGACCTCCCGCGTGCTGAAGACCTGGACTTCGCGGCGTTCCAGCCGGAAATCTGTGGGCTTGCGATAGGAGTAGAATTCGTCGCTGGTCTGGATGATGTGATCGTTGAAGCGGGAAAAGTATTCCAGAAGCTCGCGCGGTGTTTGGCCGGGCGGACCGCCATTGCGTCCGGGCCAGTTCCGGGTCCACTCCAGTCCCCACTCCAGCGGACGAACGACGCGGTTGTTGTCTACCGACGTGAGCCGGGTTTCCCAGTCGTACATCCATTGGGCATAGCGGGATAGCATCTCTTAATAGAAATACAACATGGCGGCGGATTTCGCGAAGTTGATGGATTCAACGGCCCGGATTGGGCATTCGGCAGTCAGCTCTCAGCATTCAGTGGCGGCTGACTGCCGAGGTACACCCGCGGCACTCTCTTCGAAATGCTGCACAGGATCTCGTAGGGGATGGTTTCGCAGATGCGGGCATGCTCGCGCGCATCGACGGTCTTGCCGTTGCTCTCGCCGATGAGGGTCACCTCGTCGCCGATCTCAACGGCAGGAATGTCGGTCACGTCCACAGTTGTCAGGTCCATCGAGACGCGGCCCGCGACCGGGGCATACTCGCCGCGCACGATCACCCGTCCGCGATTGGAAAGCAGGCGGTGAAAGCCGTCGGCGTAACCGACCGGCAGGACGGCAATTCGGCTCCGCTCCTGCGTCACGAAGGTTCCGCCATAACCAACCGCTTGTCCGGCGGCTACGTCCTTCACCGCGATGACCCGCGTTTTCCAGGACAGAACCGGATGGAGCGGTGGCGGGGCGACATCGCCGGCTTGGGCGGAGCCCGGCACCGGGGCGCGCGAATATCCGTAGAGCGCAATGCCCGGCCGCACCATGGTCTTCCAGGTCTCGCCCCGCGAAAGGATGGCGGCCGAATTCGCCATGTGCACGAGCGCCGGCCAGAGGCCGCTGGCTTGAACAATCTTGAGGCTTTCCTCGAAGAGTGCGACCTGTTTCCGTGTCTTCTCGGGGTCGCGGACCGACGCGAAGTGAGTGCTCACACCTTCAAGCCTGAGGCGCTGGCTGGAAGCGATCGTCTCGCACAGATTGGGCAGAGCTTCTTTCGACGCCCCCAGGCGGCTCATGCCGGTGTCGATCTTCAGATGGACCGGGAGCACGCTCTTCCGGCGCTGGGCCGCCTTTTCGAGTCGCTCGACGTGCCACGGTTCCCAGACCACCGGAGTCAGATTGTTGGCGACCACCTCGTCTTCCTCGCCCTTCCAGATGCCAGTCATCAGGAGAAGGCGAGCCGCGATGCCCTCGCGGCGGAGGGCCATCGCCTCTTCCGTGCCTGTAACTCCAAACCAGGAAGCGCCTTCGGCCTCGAGCGCGCGGGCGCAGGCGGGGGAGCCGTGGCCGTAGGCGTCGGCCTTGACCACGGCGCAGATGAGGACACCCTCTCCAACATGCTGGCGCAGGGCGCGGAAGTTCTGGCGCAGGGCGTCGAGCGAAACTTCGGCCCAGTTGGGACTGGCGACAACCAGCGAGCGGTCAAGGCGCGGCGCGTTCACCTTGCCGATTATAACGAGTGTGGGTCGGGCACTCCTGCCCGACTTTGCCGAGTCTAGAGAAAAGACAGTCCGGCGGACAGGAGTGTCCGCCCCACACAGCCGTTAATTCCCTGAGATCACAAAGTTCACGGTGATCTCGGTCTCGATTTCGATGGGCTCGTCGTTGAGCAGGTAGGGGCGATATCGCCATTGCCGGACCGCCTCGATGGCGGCTCGGGTCAGCATGGGATGACCGCTCTCGACCGTCAGGTTCTCAATCGTTCCATTCTTACTAATGATGGCTCGCAACTGCACCGGCCCCTGGATGCGGGCCTGCCGCGCCAGGATCGGATACGCGGGCTGAACGCGATAGATGAGATTGCCTTCCGCCCAATGCGAAATCTTCGGCGGGTGCGTGGGTGCGGGCGGCTTCGGAGTCACGACTGGAATGTTGTCTCCAATGCTATAGGGAACGGTGCCGGGCTTTCTTTGTCCGAATTCCACCCCGGGCAAGTCGGGTGCGGGAGGACCCAACTCACTGTCGTCGATCCTCGGCGTGGTCGTAGGGATATGCTGCGGTGTAATCAGCCGATCGTTGAGCAGATTGCTGACGGAGCCTGCGGAATAGCGTTCGTGCACAACCTGCGTAGGGGCAGGCGGCGCTGGCGCGGCAGGTGCTGTCAGCGGCTGCAGCCACTGCAAACGAGGCGGTCCCTGAACCCAAATCAGTGGAACCGCCAATAACAGGCTTAAGGCCATCGCCTGAAAACCGAACGAAGCTACCGCCGACCATCCCCGGCGGGCGGACTTATCCCAGGAACTTTCCAGTGTGCTGAACATGACGTCCTCCGAACGGGCCCCGTTACTGTCTAGAGACACCTGTTCCCAATTCTCAGTTCCCGGTTCTCAGTAACTCGGTTGCGCGCGCGGCTCTGAGAACTAGAACTGGGAACTAGAAAGGCCGCGCTTTCGCGCGGCCTCTGGGAACAAATGTGAGGTGTCCGGTGTCGCTACTGCTTCGGCGGAGTCGTGGTGGCCGGCTTGGTTGCGGGTGGAGTAGCGGGCTTGGTGGCCGGCGTGGTCGCGGGCTTGGCGCCACCGGCAGCCGGTTTCGCTCCGGCGGCTGAGGGCGGAGGCGCGGGTACGCCCGATTTTATGTTGTAGGCTTCGACCACCGGCTGCGTGATGTCCACGGCCTGGCCATACCAGACCACCGGGCCCTGCGGCCAGGGCTGCGAGGTATCGATAATCACGCCGAATCCGTTCTCGCTGGCGTACTTCACGATCACGGGAGCCATTTTGCCGAGCACGCGTTGCATGATTTCGCCCTGCTGCCCCTGAGCTTCCTCGCGCGCATCCTGCATGGAGCGTTCAAACACTTTCTGTTTCGACTCGATCTGCTTGGTCAGCGCCGCGCGCGCCTCATCGTTCATCTTGTCGCCCTGGGTGCTGAGCTGTTTCTTGAGGGCGTCGAGCTCGTCGCTCATGGTTTTGAGTTCGGTCTGCTTGGGCTCGAGCTTTTTAGTGAGAACGTCGAAATCGCGGCGACCCTCGTTGGAATTGAAAATGGCGCCTTCAATATTGATGGTGCCGACCTTGGTGCCGGTAGCAGCGGGGATCGCGGGGGCAGCCGAGGGGGCGTTAGGAACGGCGGCGGGAGGAGTGGCGGTGGTGGCGGCCGGGGTGGTTTGGGCCAGTGCGACAAGCGACAGGCCGAACACGGTGGCCGCAAGAATTCTCACGAACTTGCTGGTCATTGGATCCTTTGGACTCCTTCGGATTGGTTCCTTTGCGAGATGTCGACTCGCGGGGCTCTACGAACAGGTGCAACCGGGCCGATCAGACCTCGCAGCAGAGCGCACAACGCGCTGCCGACTCCCGGCTCTTCACGCCGAACCTCAAGCGTGGTGACCACCCAAGTTTCGTGGGTGTAGGCGCTACCGATTATACGGAGGCTGCGGGAAGAGCGTCAAACCGGATTGCAGAAGGCGGAAGTCAGATTGCAGAAGTAAGCTTCGAGCTACGGGCTACGAGCCAGAACCGAACCAGGTTGCTCGAAGCTCGTAGCTCGAGGCTCGCAGCTGCCGGCCTCGCTTCTGGCCTGACTCCTCAGTACCGAAACCGATACTTCACCTGCACACTGATCTCGCGCGGATTGGCGAAGTGTGTTCCGCCGAAGGTGTTGCTGTTGTCAAGCAAGTAATGGTGATTGCCCAGGTTCAGGCCGGTGAGGCGCAGGCTCCAGTTCTCGCCGAAGGATTTTCCCAAGGACAGATCGTAGGTGGCGTGCGACGGCAGGTGAGTGGGGCCGTCTCCGTCCACAAAGCCGGAGCCGTACTGGGCACCGAAGTCGGCCCACACCCTCCAGGGCAGGTTCATGTTGAGTCCGGTCGAGAGCGTATCGCGCTGATCGTGGTCGAGAAAACAAAGAGGCTCGTCGCAGGTATCGCCGGTGGTAAACCCGCCGGTGATGATTCCGTTCCACTGCGCATACTGGTGGGAGTACGCCAGGCGCCACGACAAGCGGTGTGCCAGGCGCGGCGAGGAAGCACTGACTTCCCAGCCATGAATGCGGGCGTGCTCCAGGGTGAGTGGGAAGAAAATGTTGGAGTTGCCGAGTGCGTCGTGATCGAAGAAATTGCGGACCCCGGTGCGGAAGTTGGAAACGTCGAGGGTCCAGCCTTTGAGCGGGATCGCCAAGCCGAACTCGCGCTGCTCGTCGCTTTCGCCGTGCAGCGGGAGGAAGCCGCACGTCTCCTCGGGGTCCGGGCACTGGGAGAGGAGTGCTCCGGTCACAGTCAGCAGCGGCGGCGCCTGGTAGTAACGTCCGTAAAACGCGCGCGCGACCCAACCGAGTTTGGGAATCCGCAGGGCCGCCCCGATCCGCGGGTCGGCGGCGTTGTCGTTGACTTTGACGAACTGGGAAGTCTCGCTGTCGAATTGGCGCGGACCCTGGAAATGCGTGAGCCGGACGCCCGCGTTGATTGTGAGCCACTCGTTTAACCGAAACTGATCCTCAACAAAGGCCGACGTCACCGATCCCCACGCCGTGGTTCGAAGATGGAGGGGCGTGTCATCCGGGTTACTGCTGCCTACCCCGAACAGTTGGTTATCGCGCTGCCCCCAGGCCTGCACTCCGACGCGCGCGTTGTGTTTCCCGCGCTGCGCCGCCAGCATCGCAGTCCCTCCAAAGAAGTTCGACCCGCGGTCGTCCTCGGGAATCGCCACCGCATCGTCCGGGTTCCCATCGAACGTCCCGACAAACTTCCCGATGTAGTGCGCGCGGTTGAAGTGGTAGAAGGGCGAGACCGTGAGCGTCAACCCCTGCCCGGCGGTGTGGACCCAGGAGAGATTGGCGAAGGCATCGCGTTCGTTCTCGATGTCGCGGTTGTCGACGGTCGCGGGGTCGTCAGGATCGATCGGCACCTGGTAGTGATCGCCACGTACCGAGGTCACCAGCCGCAGCTGATCGTTCGCATCTTTGTTGAAGATGATGGATCCGAAGCCGCCAAGCCCTGCGGCCTGATCGTGCAGCACTCTGGTGATCGGCGTTTCCAGACCAAGGTCGGTGCGATAACCGGAAAAGCTGCCATAGTAAGCGAGGCGCTCGCTATGGTCGCCGAAGCTGATCTGGTTGTCGGTGTTGTTGAAGCTCCCATAGCCGGCGACCAGTTCGGCCTGCCGGTTGCGTTCGAATCCCGAGCGGGTGACGACGTTAAACACGCCGTAGGTGCGGTCGCCGTATTCGGCGTTGAAGCCTCCGCGCTGCACTTCGAGATAGTCGATGTCCTTGGGATCGAACTGCGGACCCACGTTGGAGGCGATGTTGGTGTTGGGCACGGGCACACCGTCGAGCAGCCATGAGACCTGGTGGCCGCCGCGGATATGCAACTGGTCATGCACCACGTACGCACTGGGCACGCTGCTGGTGATCATGGCCAGCGAGTTGGACTGGTCGGCGCCGGGAGTCTGCGCGATCTGGCTGCGGCTGATGAGCGTGGCGGTGGTCGAGGAGAAGGGATTTACGGTCATGGGCTCATCGGTGACTTCGATCTTCTCCGAGGCGGTCACCAGCTTCAGCGAGAAATGCAGCCGGACATCGTGACCGGAGGCAAGCGTCACCCGCTGCTCTTCCGAGCGAAATCCGGAGGACTGCACGGTCGCCGTGTACTCTCCGAGCGGAATCTTGTCGAAAACGAATTCACCGGCGTCGTTACTGGTGACGGTTTGCTCAAAGGCGGAACCCGCTGCTCGCAAATTCACGGTGGCGCCGCTTACAGGGCGATGCTGGGGATCGTGAATCAGCCCGCGCACCGAGCCGAGGATCGAAGCCGCGGCAGTCAGGGCAGACAGGATTACGACGAGTGCGGCAGCGGTCTTCAAGCTTGAATATCCAGAATTTGTACGTGCCATTTCGTTCCTCGCAGCGGAGCGTGCATTCCAAGAAGCACGGGCGAGCGCGGAGAATACAGAGACGCCGGCACGTGCGAGCAGGCAGAGACGCGGCTTGCGCGTCAGTTTGTGGAGAGTCAGCTGCGGGGCGGGGCGCGAGCGGAATCGGTATCGGAGGAAACTATGGGCGGCAGTTGCGTGCCGGGAACTGATTGCGCCCTGGCGGTGAGCGGGCTTCTTTGGGAGAACAGCCCGGATTGGGTCTGCGCCCACTGCGGGGTTGCGAGGCTACGGCAGCAGTCGTGGTTTCGGCAGCAGGAATCAGCGGCGCGGAGGAACGTCTCAGGGGACTGTGGCTCCGGGGCCATTGCCATCCCGTGATGGCATTGCATCCCCGGCTTCTCCGGCTGGCGTAAACAGCGCGGAGCTTGCGGCTGGGCAGCGCGAGCGAGCGCCACCGGCCCGAGAGCCGGGACGAGCATGATCAGTACAAGAAGCCTGGCCGTCCAGCGATGCATTGCTCTCTTTTCTGGGGTCTTGCGAACCGCCCCACATTCCGAATAGCGAAAGCATACTACAGGCTGCGAGCTCCGAGCCACAGGCTACGAGCAACCTCGGGCCACTCGCTACCTGTCACTCGGAACTGCTGTACCATTTCCCCGTGCACGTGCTGGCGGAGCGGCTGCTCAAGACAACTCGCAAGCAGGAGTTGATCAAGCCGGGGGACCGCCTGGCCGTGGCGGTGTCGGGCGGCGCGGACTCGGTGGCTTTGCTGCTCTTGCTCCTCGAACTGCACTCGGAGCTGGGGATTGTGCTCTCGGTTGCGCACGTGAATCACAAGCTGCGCGGAGCAGAATCGGACCAGGATGAGACATTTGTCGCGGAGCTGGCCGGTAAGCACCGTCTGGAGCTTCATGCGCAAGCCGCGCCGGTAAATGGGGCACGGGATTCCGGGATCGAGGCTGCGGCGCGGCGACTGCGGTACGATTTTTTTCGCCAACTGGCGCGGGAAGGGCGCGTTTCGAAGATCGCGACCGCGCATACGCTCGACGATCAGGCGGAAACCGTTCTGCTGCGTGCCCTGCGGGGCACGGGGCTGCGGGGACTCGCCGGGATTCATCCCCGGCTGATCCTCGAGGAAAGCGGCCAGACCATGGGTGAGGTCATTCGCCCACTCTTGGGTTTCCGCCGGAGTGAAGTTGAGACATTCCTGCGCGAACGAGGCCAGGCGTGGCGTGAGGACTCATCGAACCGTGACCCGGCATTTCTCCGCAACCGCGTGCGCCATCGAGTGCTGCCTTTGTTGACGGAAAATTTCGGCCCGGCGGCGGTCGAGAACCTGGCCGACCTCGCGGAAATTGCGCGCGCCGAAGAAGAGCACTGGGCTTCCGATCACCCGGAGATGCGCGCCCCTCGCCGCGATTCGTCCAACCAGGCGGGCGAGAGCTCGCTCGCGGTTGCCCTGCTATCGGCGCGGTCTCTGGCTTCGCAGCGGCGCATGGTCCGCCAGTGGCTGGAGAGCGACGCAGGGGGCGTAAGTGTCTCGTTTCGCCTGATCGAAGAAATTCTCGACCTCGCCCGCGGCCCGGCCGGCAAAAAACTCGAACTGCCCGGCGAGAGCGTCGTTCGCCGGACCCAGAAGGATCTCTGCCTGGAACCCGCGAGTGCTCACGTCGAGCCGGCCGAGTACGAGTATCGCCTGCCGATCCCCGGCCAGGTCGAGGTCCCCGAACTTGGCATCAGGATCGAGGCGGTTGTGGCAGATCGCAAGACCGTTCCGGAAGCCGAGCGCGACCGATTGCTTGACCCCGCGCGTTTGCCCGGCGAGATCGTGATCCGAAACTGGCGGTCGGGCGACCGTTTTTGGCCCGCACACTCCAAAGAAGCCAAGAAGGTGAAGGAGCTACTGACCGACCGTCACATCGCGGGCGCGGGAAGAAGGCTGTGGCCGGTGGCTGTCGCGCCGGGCCTTGGCCTCGTCTGGATGCGAGGCTTCGCTGTTCCCACCGACCTGCAGCCTGCGAATGCCGTTAGCCGGGTTCTCAGGATCTACGCCGCCAGGATGAAATAGCTCGAAGCTCGCAGCCCGAAGCTCGCGGGTCGCAACTCCGAGCGAAGGGCTAACTGCCAAGTGCCAACTGCTGTTACTATTCCTCGTTCCGGGAGGCGCTCGTCCCAACATGACTCCTTCGCCGAACCTGCGCCAGGTCATCTCCGCCGACCAGATCCAGAAACGAGTTCGCGAACTGTCACGCCAGATTTCCGACGACTACCGCGGCCAGACGTTGATCGCGCTGGGCATTCTCGAAAACGGCTTCATGTTCATTGCCGACCTGGTGCGGGCGCTGGACGTGCCGGTGGTCTGCACCTTCATCAAGCCGCGCTACAAGCAGACCACGCAGGGCGAAGCACCGTTGCTCGAAATTTTTTTCAGCCACGAGCTGCCGATTGAAGGCAAGCACATCCTGCTGGTGGAAGGGTTGGTGCATTCCGGTGTCACCACGGAATACCTGATGAGCGACTTGAAAGCCCGCGGCGCAGCCTCAGTGAAACTGGCTACGCTGCTCGATCGGCAGTCCGCCCGGCGTGTGCCCTTGCAGCCCGATTATTTCGGGTTCCTGGTAGACGACGCTTTCCTGTGCGGCTACGGCCTGGGCAGCCCGGAACAGACAGGCCGGAATCTGCCGTATCTGGCGGCGACGAGTTGAATGTAGCGCCGCCGTCCCGGCGGCTGTCGTGGGGGTGTCTCGCCCCTAGCTGCGACGGCAGGATGCCCTCGCCCTTCGGCTTTGCTCAGGGTAAGCTAGCCGGCAGGATGCCGGCGCTACGGTGACACTCGCGTGACTTCTGTCACCTCTTGCAGTTTCCCCGTTTTCCTCCGAAAAGGTCTAGAATGAGCAGGCGGGGCTTTGTCCAAATCCGAACTTCGGGCTGTGGCATCTAATTGGGGTAGTGGCTCGCGCGAGCTGCTTTCCCCGGGACTGGGCAAAGCGCTCGATTTAGAGGAGTTTTAGGTGAATTCAACGGTTAAGACGGTGCTGTTCTGGGCGGTAATTATTGTCTCGGCTTTCCTGCTCTGGCAGGTGGTCCGCACCGGTAACAACGGCCAGAAAGACAAGGAAGTCAACTTTTCGCAGTTCATGTCGGACGTGGACCAGGGGATCGTCCGCGAGGTCACGGTCATCGGCGTGGAAGTTCGCGGCAAGTACAAAAGCGACAATTCCCAGTTCCATACGACCATCCCGCCGAACTATCCCGACATGTACAAGACGCTGCGGGATAAGGGCGTCAGTATCAACGTCAAGGACATCAGCAATGGCACCTGGCCGAACTGGATCCTGAACCTGGCTCCTTTGGTCCTGCTGGCTGCGCTCTGGTTCTTCATGATCCGGCAGATGCAGACCGGCGGCAACAAAGCCCTGTCATTCGGGAAGAGCCGGGCGCGGCTGCTCTCCATGCAGCAGAAGAAAGTCACGTTCAAGGACGTGGCGGGCGTGGACGAGGCCAAAGAAGAGCTGCGCGAAATCATCGAATTCCTGCGTGAAGCGCAGAAGTTTCAGAAGCTCGGCGGACGCATCCCCAAGGGTGTGCTGCTGGTCGGACCTCCGGGAACGGGCAAGACCCTTCTGGCCCGGGCGGTAGCCGGAGAAGCGAACGTTCCGTTCTTCTCTATTTCGGGATCTGATTTCGTGGAAATGTTCGTGGGCGTGGGCGCGAGCCGCGTTCGCGACCTGTTCGAACAGGGCAAGAAGAACGCGCCCTGCATTATCTTCATTGACGAAATTGACGCGGTCGGACGCCATCGCGGTGCTGGCCTAGGCGGCGGACATGACGAACGCGAGCAGACTCTCAACCAGTTGCTGGTCGAAATGGACGGCTTCGAGTCGAACGAAGGCGTGATCCTGATGGCCGCTACCAACCGGCCTGATGTGCTCGATCCGGCCCTGTTGCGCCCCGGACGTTTTGATCGCCGCGTGGTCGTGAATCGTCCCGACGTTCGCGGACGGGAAGAGATCCTGCGCGTGCATACCCGCAAGATTCCTCTGGCCGATGATGTGGATTTGTCCGTGCTTGCCCGCGGCACACCGGGCTTCTCCGGCGCCGACTTGGCGAACATGGTCAACGAGGCTGCCCTGGCTGCCGCTCGTCAGAACCGCAAAGCGGTTCTGATGTATGACTTCGAAGTGGCGAAAGATAAAGTCCTGATGGGCGTGGAGCGCAAGTCGCTGCTGCTCTCGGACGAGGAGAAAAAGAACACTGCGTATCACGAAGCCGGACACGCGCTGGTGGCCGCCAAGCTGCCGTATTCCGATCCGGTACACAAGGTCACGATCATTCCGCGCGGCATGGCGCTTGGCTTGACCATGCAGTTGCCGACGGATGATCGCCACAACTACTACAAGAACTATCTCGACACGCAGATTGCCATCCTGATGGGTGGGCGGCTGGCGGAAGAACTCTTCCTCAACTGCATGTCCACCGGCGCCGGCAACGACATCGAGCGGGCCACGGAACTGGCGCGCAAGATGGTCTGCGAGTGGGGCATGAGCGAACTTGGACCACTGACCTTCGGCAAGAAGGAAGAACAGATCTTTCTGGGCCGCGAAATCGCGCAGCACCGCGATTACTCGGAAGCGACCGCTATCCAGATTGACGAAGAAGTTCGCAAGATGGTCAGCGCTGGCTACAACACCGCCAAGCAGATCCTTTCCGACAACCGCGACACTCTGATCAGGATCGCGAAGGCCCTGATCGAGCGCGAAGTACTTGACGCATCCGAGGTCAAGATGCTGGTCGAGGGACAGGACCTGCCTCCGATCAAGCCGCTGCCGACGAAGTCAGACGACGGCGTGCAACAGGTCATCAAGCCGGATCCAGGACGGAGTCCGGTTAAGGGCGGGGAACGGCCGGCAACGGCTTGACGGCAGTTCTCGGTTCTCAGTTCCCGGTTCTCAGTGGGCGGCCAGGTCAGGCTGCCCTTTCTTCTTGCACGGTAAATACTCGATGCGGCGCGGGTTAGCGCGCGCTTCGATCCGGCCGTGTGCACTTCCGGTTTTCGGACTTTCGCGCCATACTAATGAATCCTATGAACTTGTCTCTTGACTCGAAGGTCGCGCTCATTACGGGAGGCTCGCGCGGCATCGGTGCTTCCGCGGTGCGGATGTTTGCCGAAGCGGGCGCCAAGGTTGTGTTCAACTATCAGTCAGCGAAGCCTCAGGCCGACGACCTGGTCCGTGAGTGCGGCGCCAAGAACTGCCGGGCCGTGCAATGCGATCTTTCGACCACCGAAGCCGCGCAGCGACTGGTTGCAACCGCGATCGCGGATTTCGGCCGGCTCGACATTCTCGTTGCCAACCATGGCATCTGGCCGCCGGAAGATGCGCCCATCGACCGCATGTCTGAGGAGCAGTGGCACCGCACCGTTGCCGTCAACCTCGACAGCGTCTTTGCGCTTGTCAAGCATTCGGTCGCGCAGATGAAAAAGCAGGGCGGCTCGCCCGCCGGACACATCGTGCTGGTGAGTTCGACCGCCGGACAGCGCGGCGAGGCCTTCCACTGCGACTATGCCGCCACCAAGGGCGCGCTCATCAGCATGGTGAAGGGCCTCTCGACCGAACTGGCGCGCGACCAGATCTATATCAACTCGGTAGCACCGGGATGGGTGGACACCGACATGTCGGCTCCGGCGCTGAACGACCCTCCAACCCGCGCCAAAGTGTTCGGCGCGATCCCTCTCGGGAGAGTTGGGAAGCCGGAGGAGATTGCAGCGCCAATCCTGTTCCTTTGCACGCCCCACGCTGGGTTCATTACAGGGGAGGTTTTTAATGTGAATGGGGGGGCCGTTTTAGCAGGTTGACCGGACCATCATTCCCCAATCCCCTGCATCTAACAGTTTACAGGTGGGATATCTTGGCTTTTCATGCACTAATGAGCCGCGCCATTGTCTTAATTCTGTTAATCGCTTCGGCGGTCGCTCAGACTTCCACGCCGGCGGCAAAGCCTGCTGCTCCCCAGGACGAGAATGGGAAGAAGGCGCGAGCTCTGATTGATCAAACCGTCCAGGCGCTGGGCGGCCAAGCTTACCTCACGACTCAGAATCGAGCGGAAGAAGGGCGTTGGTACCACTTGCACCACGGTTCGAGCGGCGGCAGCCCCGGAGTGCAGTATCGTCAGTTCAGCCGATATCCTGACCAGGATCGGCTTGAAATCTACGGACGCAGTAACGTTTTCATCCCTCTTCCGTTGTTCGGCTCGGTCGACGTCATCGTCGTGAGCAAGAAAGCAAACAAGAACGACATCGTGATCATCCACAATGGCGACAAGGGGTACGAGGTTACCAACAAGGGCACGGCACCGCAGGATAAAGACGACCTCACGGCTTATCTGCGACGACGCCAGCACTCGCTCGAACAGATGCTTCGCAAATGGATCAACGATCCTACGATGCAGTATTTCGATGACGGCCTTGCGATTGTGGATGGCAAGCCGACCGATCAGGTCACGCTGCTCAATAGCCAGAACGACGCGGTGAGCGTGTACCTCGACCAGAACACTCATCTGCCGCTGAAGACCAGCTTCGCCTGGCGCGATTCCACGGACAAGCAAAAGAACGTCGAGGAAGAGATCTACGACAATTATCGGCTCGTGCAGGGGATTATGACTCCCCATTCCATTACTCGCACCTTCAACGGCGAGATGTCGCACCAACGCTTCATCAATACACTGAAATACAACGTGCCGCTGGCCGATTCCACCTTCGAAGCGACCGTCGACTACGACCCGTTGGCGCCCCCCAAAAAGCGGCAATGACCCGGAAACTCACGGTAGTTTAGGGCTAGAACCCCAAGACCCACTCCCGAACATCTGCCTTTCCCCTGAGTAAGTTAGCCATCGTCTGGCCTGGATCAACCACGGACTGTGGTTTTTTTGCCACGTACAGAAATTTCTTCAGGACGCTAAACTATAAGCAAGAAAACACTTATTCCGTCTTCACTTTGACGCACGAGCAAACAATTCGTGCCACCGCAAGCTGTACAGGGGTTGGTCTCCACAGCGGGGCTCCGGTTACACTGCGCATCCTGCCGGCTGCGGCCGGCACCGGCATCGTCTTTCGCCGCACCGACCTGGAGGGCTTTGAGATCGAAGCCAGTGGACGCAACGTCGCCCGCGTCAGCTACGCCACCAGCTTGATGAAGAAGGGCGTGCTCCTCTCGACGACCGAGCACCTGCTGTCCGCCTTTATCGGTGCTGGCATCGACAACGCCATCGTCGAGCTCGACAACCTGGAGTTGCCCATTCTCGACGGCAGCGCGCGGCCCTTCGTGGAAATGATTCAGAAAGCCGGCATCCGGCGGCAGCGCAAGATCCGCACTTACCTCCGCATTGTGCGCGAGATTGAAATGCGCGAAGGGGACAAGTTCATCGCGGTCTATCCGGCGGACACGTATTCCGTTTCTTACGCCATCAATTTTCCGCATCCGCAGATCGGCCGGCAGACGTTCTGCGTGCAGCTGACCAACGGAAGCTACTTGCGGGAGATCGCGCCGGCCCGCACCTTCGGATTCATTCACGAAGCCGACGCCATGCGGCAGCAGGGTCTGATCCGCGGCGCTTCGACCGAGAATGCGATTGTGCTGGACCGGAATCGGGTGCTGAACCCGCCTCTGCGTTTTGTCGATGAATTCGTGCGCCACAAGGTGCTGGACCTGATTGGCGACCTGGCGCTGATCGGGAAGCAGATTCTGGGATCGGTGGTCGCCGACCGCGCCGGTCACGCCATGCACACGGCACTGGTCTCGCGTATCCTGCGCGACAAGTCGTTCTGGGAAGAAACCACGTTAGACGACGTTCCTGTCGCCAAGCCGCTCGGCGTGGCGGCCAGTCTTAGCGTTTAGTCGGAATTACAATCGCTGTAGAGACGCGGCTTGCCGTGTCTCTGTCGGCAGCACCGGTACCCAGGGCGAAAGGAGACGCGGCAAGCCGCGCCTCTACCTAGCTAGCCTTTCCTTTCCAGGAAACAATCTCAATCGGCGGGCTGCGGGATACTCCAGTCGTATGGCGTCCCGCGTTCGTCGAGAAGGCGCCGCAGTTCCGCTTCCGCTTCGGCTCGGACCCGGTCGGCATACGCGCTTGCGCTCTGCCGGTGCTCGTCCCCGAGCGCGGACAAACGGGCCCGCAAATAGGGCTGATCGTCTTCCAGTCGGCGCAACAGCCGCTCGGTTCGAGCAATCCGTTCGTCGAGGGTAATCATGGGGGAGTCTCCGTGTAAGACTCCTGCCAGATTGCCACCTGGCCGGGGCAGTGAAAAGTCTCAAACTGGATTCGGGGCTGAAAGAGACTTGGTGTTCAAGCCAAGAAGATCGGCGGGCAGCTAGTGCGCCTTTAAGTGCGACTGCAGCTGGTCGGGAAGTTCGTTTTGCAGACGGTCGGTCAGCCATTTTTCAAGTTGATACTGCGAACTCTGCGGCACGTCCACGAACTTGATCCCGGCGTTCCCGGTGGCGTCCGCCCAGGCAATGCTCCCCCGAAGTTCGAGCGAGGTGTTGGAGCCGGGCAGTGTAAAGTGCAGCCGGGTCTCAACGTTCTTGGGCAGTTTACCCGCAACCCGGAGCGCCATGCCTCCCTCGCTCAGGTTGGTGGTCGTGCCCGTAAGGTCGACGCCTTCCGGAAGGCTGATTCTGACCGCCATTTCCACCGGATGCCGGAAGTAGCGGCGACGTTCCCGGACCATGAAATTCAGGGCCGCGTTGAAGCAGCGCGTGGCGTTGAGCGGCGTCAGGGGCTTCTGGAGGACGAAGTTGGCGCCGAATTGGAACGCTTCCTGGGTGCTGGTCCTGCCATTCAGCACCGCAAAGGCCACCGACGACGCATTGCTCTGAGTCTTGCGCAGGTTTCTCAGGATTTCGACTCCGCCCTGCAGGTCGTCGCAATCCACGATGACGGCGTCAAACTTGTGCTTCCCGAGCGCTTCGCTGCCGGTTTGGGCGCCCGAGCAGACCTCTACGCTGACCGCCATTTTTTCCAGGGTCGGACGCAGCACTCCGAGCAACGCTGCATCCCGGCTGATCAGCAACGATTCCAGGGTCATACATATTCGATACTAGCGGCGGCCGCGCTGAGGAGAAAGTGACCAAGGTACCGACCCGGAC
>Ga0326726_10000585_pt1 | contig 33485 bp, 33 predicted proteins | sample MHFenrmetagenome_2_FD_207603 | JGI IMG/M metagenome (GOLD analysis project Ga0326726, IMG submission 207603) | Lab enriched peat soil microbial communities from Michigan Hollow, Ithaca, NY, United States - MHF15MN | ecosystem: Environmental > Terrestrial > Soil > Wetlands > Peat | place: USA...
CCGAGGACTCCCCATCGTTTTCATCCCGAGGAGCGCAGCCCTTTCACCGTCATCCCGAGGAGCGCTGCGACGAGGGATCCCGTGCTCGACCACCACGGCCGCCCATCGAGTCCGGGATCCCTCGCTACGCTCGGGATGACAGGGAAAGGGGTGTCAGCGTGTAGGACAATGCCCTCGTGGACTGGCTCGACGAAACGCGCGACGGCGTCCGGGTGATCGCGCCGGCAAATGCCCCGAAGGGAACGATCGTCGCTTTCTCGGGCCGCGGGCACGCCCCCGAAGGCGAAGCGACGCCCACGCCGTTTCTCGCCCGCCGTTTCTCCCGGGCGCTCGGCCTCGACGGTATCCCCGTCCACTGGGCGAAACAGGTCCACGGCGACACCACCGTGACCGTGCGCGAGGCGGCGCCGCGCGGCGAGGCGGCCGACTCCGGCGAGTGCGACGCCCTCGCGACGGATCGCTCCGAAGCCGCACTCGTCGTCCAGACCGCCGACTGTCTCCCGATCCTGCTGGCGGCTCCCGGAGCCGTCGGCGCGGCGCACGCCGGCTGGCGCGGCTCCGCCAGGAACGTCGCCGCCGCCGCGGTCGCGGCCCTCGGCCGTCTCGGCGCGGGGCCCGAGATCCTGCGCGCGTGGATCGGCCCCTCGATCGGCCCCTGCTGCTACGAGGTCGGCGGCGAGGTCGCCGCCCAGTTCGCCGGAGAATTCCTGCGCGCCGGCTGCGGGGGCGGCTACCGCCTCGACTTGAGGGGCGTCAACGTCGCTCAGCTCGCGCAGGCCGGTGTCCCGGGAGCCGCGATCACCGTCCATCCCGCCTGCACCAAATGCGGCGGCGACGCGTTCGCGAGCTACCGGCGAGACGGCACGCGCGCGGGGCGCATGATCGCCCTGATTGCCCGGCTCTAGCCGGCCGGTTTCGCCTGCCGCGGAGACGGACCCCAAAGCGCTCAATTCGCGCAACGCGTCGATGCCCGTGAACCTGATGTCGCCGCTGCTATGGTGGCCGTACACCGACGCGAAAAAACCGACGCTCATGACAGGGGGCAACGAATGAAGTGCACCGCTCTGCTCGCGGCGGCCCTGGCGGCCGTGACCGCGCCCGCCGAGGCCGATGTCTTCGCGGCCAAGGGCGCGAAGGGGACCCTGAGCGTGGAGTACGTCTACGAGTCCTCCGGCAAGAAGGCCGACAAGAACGACTCCCACGAGTGGCGCGTGAAGCGCTCGGCCACGCTCAGCGCCGACCTCGTCGCGCAGGCTCCGCAGACCCTCCCTGCGCTGACGGAGCTCGAGGCCAGCCAGAAGGCCGACCTGAAGAACAAGCAGGAGAAGGCCGAGAGCGCCCAGAAGAAGATGGCGCCGCTGACGGCCGACATGGAGAAGATCATGGCCAGGTGCGGCGAGAACGAAGCCTGCATCGAACGCGAGGTCGCGGCGTACGGCCTCGCGATGGGAAACAACCCGGCGGTCGAGTCCGCCCGCAAGGACGTCGCCGAGGTTTCCAAGCAGGGCCCGCCGCGGTACCAGATGTGGACGGCCACGCTGCAGAAGGGAACCTTTTCGATCGAGGAGTCGGCTCACATCGTCGACGCCGACCCCATCTGCGCGTCCCTTCCCGGGGCGCGCGGTACGCGCGACGAGACGCGAAAGGGCGGCGGCGACATCTCCCTGCCGCCCGGCATGAAACCCGACCCGGCCGCGGTGGCGGGGCCCTCGGAGATCGAGATCGATTCCACCGGCAAGACCACGACCGCGGTTCTCCCGGTGCCTCTCATCCCGCTGCCGTACGTCCAGACCGTCAAGACGGACGACCCGGAGGAGAAGAGCGGGACCTCGCGGGGCTCGCTGCGGTTTCCTTCGGTCATGCCCCGGACGATTCGCGTCGCGCTCAAGGGCGCCGGGCGCGACGAAAGCGGCACGGAGGTCATGAAGACCCAGGGCGCTGCCGGCGAAGGCGGCACACTGACGGTGCGCTGGAAGTGGACGGCGAAGTAGCCGCCTACGCCGGCGTCAGGTCCGCGTACCGGGCCATGAACTTCTTCTTCCCGGCACGGTCGAAGTAGACGGTCAGCCGCGTCTCTTCACCGGAGCCCTCCTCCGTGAGGATGACCCCGAAGCCGTAGCGGGGATGGCGTACGCGCTTGCCCCGGCGCAGCGGCCGGTCGTCCTTGGGCGCTTCCTCGTAGGCTCTCGCGGCGAAGATCGTCGGCGCGGGGCGGCCGAAGTACTGTTCCTCGACGGCGGCCCTCGGGATCTCCTCCAGGAAGCGCGAGGGCCGGCGGGACTCGACCCGGCCATACACGAGGCGCCGGTCGGCGAGCGTCAGCGTCAGGGCGTCCTTCGCGCGCGTCATGCCGACGTAAAGAAGCCGCCGTTCCTCTTCGAGCTCGTCCTCGTCCTCCTGCGACTGTCCGTGCGGCAGGTACCCTTCCTCGAGGCCGACGGCGAAGACGGCGCCGAACTCGAGGCCCTTCGCGGCGTGGAGCGTGGACAGCGTGACGGCGCCGCCCGAGGACGCTGCCGCGTCCCCGTCGGTCGCGAGCGCCACCGTGTCGAGGTACTCGGCGATGGTCGCCCCTTCCTCGTTGCGGCGCTCGAACTCGCGCGCCGAGGACAGGAGCTCCTCGATGTTCTCGCGGCGGGCCACGTCCTCCCGGTCCTCCGACTCGGCGTAAAGCGCGGCGTAGCCCGTGACCGAGAGAAGGTGCTCGAGCAGCGCCGAGGGGGTCCAGGTTGCGGCCTTCTCGTGGAGGTCGAGCACCACCTCGCGAAACCGCGCCAGAGCCGTCCGGGCGCGCTCCGTCAGGCCCTCCGGCTTCTCGGAGACCTCCCACCACGACCGGCGCGACTCGCGCGCCGCGGCAGCGATCCGGTCGAGCGTGGCCGCCCCGATGCCGCGGGCGGGCACGTTGACGACTCGCCGGAACGCGAGATCGTCCTCCGGCCGCGCCGCCAGGCGCAGGTAGGCCAGGACGTCCTTGACCTCGGCCCGCTCGTAGAACTTCATGCCGCCGACCACGACGTACGGGATCCGCCGCCGGACGAGCTCTTCCTCGAACGGCCGCGACTGGGCGTTCGTGCGGTAGAGGATCGCGATCTCGCCCGGCGCGCGACCGGAAGCCGCGACCTCGCGGGCGACCGCCTCGGTTTCCGCGCGGTCCTCCTCGAACCGCCACACCCTGACCAGGGCGCCCTCGCCGCGGTCCGCGCGAAGGCGCTTCTCGCGCCGGCGCCGGTTGTGGGAGACGAGCCCCGCGGCGGCCGACAGGATCTTCGCCGTCGAGCGGTAGTTGGCCTCGAGGGCGACCAGGCGGGCGCCCGGAAAATCCGTGTCGAACCGCAGGATGTGCTCGACCTCGGCGCCGCGCCAGCGGTAGATCGCCTGGTCCTCGTCGCCGACGGCGCACAGCGACTCGGCCCCCTCGCCGTAGAGCTTCACGAGCGCGTCCTGCGACGAGTTCGTGTCCTGGTACTCGTCGATCAGGAGGTGGCGCACGCGGCGGCGCTCCTCCGCGAGGACGGCGGGGTCTCCGGCGAGCAGGCGGACCGAGCGGGCGATCAGGTCGTCGAAGTCGAGCGCCCCCGTCGCGGCGAGCTTCTTCTCGTAGAGGGCGTAGACCTGGCCGATCCTCTCCCCCGCGAAATCCGTCTCGGTCGCGATGAAGCGCTCGGCCGTCACGAGCGCGTTCTTGGCGCTCGAGATCCGCCCTCGGACGGCGTTGACCGGCAGGACCTGGTCGGAGATCGAGAGCTCCGCCATCGCCTCCTTGATGAGGGCGAGCTGGTCCGAGGAATCCGCGATCGAGAAGCGAGGCGGCAGCTTCGCCTCGCGCGCCCGGCGCCGCAGCAGGCGCAGGCCCCAGGCATGAAAGGTCCCGATGAAGGACCCGAGGGCCGCTCCGCCGAGGAGGACCTGGGCCCGCTCGCGCATCTCGGCCGCGGCCTTGTTGGTGAAGGTGACCGCCGCGATCGAGCGCGGATCGGCGCCTCCCCGCACGAGGTGGGCGAGGCGGTGCGTGATGACCCGCGTCTTGCCCGAGCCCGCGCCCGCGAGGACGAGAAGGGGGCCCTTCGTGTGAAGGACCGCCTCGCGCTGCTCGGGATTCAGACCGGAGAAGAGATCGGGGGCGGGCACCGGGGGATCATAGACGAGATGCGGGTGCGGGATCCGGGACGCGAGCTACTCGACCGTCACCGACTTCGCGAGGTTCCTGGGCTGGTCGACGTCGCAGCCGCGGCGCACGGCGACGTGGTACGCGAAGAGCTGGAGCGGCACGACCGAGAGGATCGGCTGCAGCTCCGAAATCGTCTCGGGCACGAGGAGCACGTGGTCGGCGATCGCCGCGACCTCCGGGTCGGGGCGCGTGCCGAACACGATCGCGATGCCGTCGCGCGACTTGACCTCGCGCAGGTTCGACAGCGTCTTCTCGCGCCAGGCGTCGTGCGGAGCGAGCACGATGACGGGCATGGCCTCGTCGATGAGCGCGATCGGCCCGTGCTTCATCTCGCCGGCCGGGTAGCCTTCGGCGTGGATGTAGGAGATCTCCTTGAGTTTCAGGGCGCCTTCGAGGGCCACCGGGTAGTGCAGGCCGCGTCCGAGGTACAGGAAATCCCGGGCGTGCTGGTAGCGGCGGGCGAGCTCCTCGAGCTCGGGCTCGATCGCCAGCGCCTCGCCGACCGCGCGCGGCAGGTGGGCGAGGGCGTGGCGCTCCTCGGGCGACAGGACCTGCGCCAGGCCGCGTGACGCGCGCAGCTTCGCCGCAATCAGGTAAAGCACGGCCAGCTGCGTCGTGAACGCCTTCGTCGAGGCGACACCGATCTCGGGCCCGGCGTGGGTTGCGAAGACGGCCTCGACCATGCGCGCGATCTGGCTGCCCGGAGAGTTCACGATCGCGGCGATCGGCGAGCCGGACCGTCGCGCCTCGGAGAGCGCGGCAACCGTGTCCGCCGTCTCGCCCGACTGGGAGATGCCGATCGTCAGCGTCTTCCCGTCGACGACCGGCCGGCGGTACCGGAACTCGCTGCCGTAGTCGACCTCGACGGGAATCCGGGCCATGCCCTCGATGAGGAACTTGCCGACCTGCGCCGAGTGCCAGGAGGTCCCGCAGGCGAGCAGAAGCACCCGGTCGAACTTCGCGACGCGCTCGGGCGAGAGCAGCGGGGCGTCGAGATAGAGCTCCCCCGTTTCGAGGGAGACCTTCCCGCCGAGCGTCTCGGCGAGCGCCGTCGGCTGCTCGTGGATCTCCTTGGCCATGAAGTGACGGTAGCCGCCCTTCTCCGCGGCCACGGCGTCCCAGAGGATGCGGTGGACCGGGCGGTCGAGCAGTCCCCCTTCGTGGTTGACGACGCGGGCGCCGGCGGCGTCCACCCGCGCCACGTCGCCGTCCTCGAGGAAGATGACGTCGCGCGTCCAGGGAACCAGCGCCACCGGATCGGAGGCGATGAAGTTCTCGCCCTGTCCGAGGCCGAGGACGATGGGAGGCCCCGAGCGCGCGGCCACGAGGACGCCCGGCTCCCGGCTCGAGGTGACGAGCACGGCGTAGGCGCCGGTCAGCGTGCGCACCGCGGCGCGCACCGCCGCGAGGAGATCGCCGGAGAAAGCCGCCTCGACCTCGTGCGCGAAGACCTCCGTGTCGGTTTCGCTCGTGAAGCGGTGCCCCGCTTTCGCGAGCTCGGCCTTGCGCTCGGCGAAGTTCTCGAAGATGCCGTTGTGGACGACGACGATCTTTCCCGAACAGTCCGTCTGCGGGTGGGCGTTGAGCTCGGTCGGCCGGCCATGGGTGGCCCAGCGGGTGTGGCCGATTCCCGTCAGGCCCGGCGAAGCCGTCCCGTTCAGCTTCTCCACGAGGTTGCCGAGCTTGCCCGGCGAACGGTGGATCGTGAAGCCGCCGTTGGAAAGGGTCGCGATTCCCGCCGAGTCGTAGCCCCGGTACTCGAGCCGCTTCAGCCCCTCGATGAGGAGCGGGCTCGCTTCCCGCGGACCGACGTAGCCGACGATGCCGCACATGAGTAAAGCGGTCGGCCATCAGCTCTCAGCTGTCAGCCGACGGGGGCCCTCCTGATCGTTTTCGAGGGTCCGATTTTACCCCTATTTCCGGGCCTTGCGGCGGGCGGCCCAGCCTTCCTTGTTGACCTGGGGGGCGCGGGAAAGGGCCAGGGCCCCGTCCGGCACGTCCCGGGTCACCGTCGTGCCCGCGCCGACGTAGGCGCCCTTGCCGACGGTCACGGGCGCGACGAGCTGCGTGTCCGTCCCGACGAAGGCCCCCTCGCCGACGGTCGTGCGGTGCTTCTTCTCGCCGTCGTAGTTGCAGGTGATGACGCCCGCCCCGATGTTCGCGCCGGCGCCGATGTCGGCGTCTCCGAGGTACGCGAGGTGGAGGGCCTTGACGCCTTTGCGGAGCACCGAATTCTTGACCTCGACGAAGTTGCCGACCCGGACCCCCTCCTCGAGCACGGCTCCCGGGCGAAGGCGCGAGTACGGGCCCACCCGGGCGCCGGCGCACACGATCGCCCCGTCCGAGTCGCAATGCGGGCCGATCACCGCCCCGGCCGCGAGCTGTGTGTCGACCAGCCGCGTGAAGGACAACACCTCGCAGCCCTCCGACAGCGCCGTCCGGCCCTCGAGGCACACGAAAGGGTGAAGCACGACGTCGGGCGCGAGCGACACGCGCGGTCCGATGCGCACGGTCGCCGGGTCGAGGACGGTGACGCCGGCGTCGAGCGCCCGCTCGATCCCGCGGCGCCGCTCGAGCTCCTCGGCGGCGGCCAGGTCCCCGCGCGTGTTGACGCCCCAGGCCTCGCGCCAGTCCTCGGTCTCGACGGCCTCGACCTTGCCCCGCCGCGCCGCGAGGATCGCGACCGCGTCCGTCAGGTAGTACTCGCCCGAGACCGGGTTGCGGCCGATCTTCGCGAGCGCTCGGGCGAGCGCGCCGGCGGCAAAACAGTAGACGCCCGCGTTGACCTCCGCGATCCGCTTCTGCCGCGCCGACGCGTTCCGGGCCTCGACGATGCCGGTCGGCCGCCCTCGGCCGTCGCGCAGGACGCGGCCGAAGTCGCCCGGCGCGGGAGGCCGGAACGAGAGGAAGGCGAGGTCGAGGTCTTTCTCGCGCCGCAGCGCGACCAGGCGCGCCAGCGTCTCCGTGCGAAGCAGCGGCGTGTCGCCGGCCAGGACGACGACGGGGCCGTCACCCGGCCCGAGGGCCTCGCGGGCCTTCGCGACGGCGTCGCCCGTGCCGAGCGGCGGGTCCTGCACGGCGAAATGCACGGCGCGCCCTTCGAGGACCGTCGCGATGCGGCCCCGGTCGGCTCCCACCACGACCGCGACCCGCGAGGGTGAGAGACCTTCCGCGCTGTCGAGGACGGCCTCGACGAGCGAGCGCCCGGCGACGCGGTGGAGCACCTTGGGCAGGGCCGATCGCATCCGGACGCCGGCCCCCGCCGCGAGGACCACGACGCGCGGCGACGGCTCCGCCGGGACCGGAGCCTGCCGCCGCACCCGCTTCACAGGCTTCTTCATGCCCGAAGTATAGGGTCCGCCGCGGCCGGCCGCTTACGGCTCACGGCTTCCGGGTTACGAGGCGAGCAGCTTCTGGAACTCCGGCATCTCGCGCACGGGATCGAAGTCCCGGTCGTGGCGCGCGAGCACCCGGTGCCGCTGGTCCTCTTCGATCGCCTTCTGGAGATGAGCGAGCGCCGTCTCGAGGTCGCCCTTCTGGGCATGGCAGCAGGCGAGCAGGAAATCCACCCGGCCTGAGCCGTTCTTCTTCGCGGCGCGCTGGAGGTGCTCGATGGCCTCGTCGACGTTGCCGCGGTTCTTCTCGAGGACCGCCGCGTAGTAGAAGTCCTCGGGCTCGGAAAGGGCGGGCCGCGGATCGCGCCGCTGGCGCTCGCACACCGTCAGGTAGACCCGGGCGCGGTCGACGAGCTCGCGCTCCTCGGGGTACTTCTGAATGAGGTCGACGAAGTGCCGCTCGGCCTCGTCGAGCTTCTTCTTCTGGAGGGCCGCCACCCCGCGGTCGTAATCCTTGCGGGCGTTCTCGGTGTGCTTGGACAGCTCGCGCAGCGTCGTGGCCTTCTTCGGGGCCGGCGCATCCGCGGCGCTCCCGATCAGGCCGAGCTTCTCCATCTTCTTCTCGAGTTCGTCGATGCGGACCGACAGCGCGTCGGCGAGCGCCTGCACGCTCATCTTCTGGGCGTTGTCCTTGAGGAATCGGAGCTCGGCTTCGGACCAGCGTTTGACCATCTCTGTTTTGCCCTCCCAGGCGCTTCGAAAAAACGGCGTATTCTAGGGGGGCCTACCCCCGGTGTCAATGCCGGGAGGCTCCGGGGCCGCCTGCGCGGCGCCCGGAAGCGACGGGAGACACGAAATGCTCAAATCGAGCGTGCAATTGGCCGTTTGCGGGCTCGTCCTTCTCGCCGCGCCCGCCGTCCTCGCGGCCGCCTCGGCCGACCGCTCGCTGAGCGTGACCGGCACGGTGGCCAGGATCCAGGCCTCAGAGCGCGCCGTCACCGTGACCCTTGCGGACGGCAGCGAGACCCGCCTCTTCTGGAACGCCGACACCAAGATCAGCGGGGTCCTCGCCCCCGGAGCGAAGGTGACCGTTCGCTACGAGACCAGCGCGGACGGTCGAAACGTCGCTCAACAAATCAGCGTCGCCCGCAACTGACCGGCGGTTCAAGGCCTGTGGCCGCCCCCCTGCCCGCAGCCTGCTAGAATCTCGCCGCGTCCGCCAGTAGTGCGGCGAGGAGGACGGAACCCATGGGGATGTACATCATCGCGGAGCCCTGCATCGGCACCAAGGACACCGCCTGCGTGGACGTGTGCCCGGTCGACTGCATCCACCCGCGCAAGGATGAAGCGGATTTCGCGACTGCCGAGATGCTCTACATCGATCCGGACGTCTGCATCCAGTGCGGCAACTGCGAGCCCGCCTGCCCCGTGACGGCGATCTTCACGGAAGAGACCGTCCCGGACAAGTGGAAGCACTTCCAGCAGATCAACGCGGACTGGTACAAGAAGAAGGCATAGGGGCGGGGCGCGCCCCCGCCCGGGCGGCCGCGAGGGCCGCCGCTACGACTTCCCCCCGAGCACCTTCGTCAGAAACGCGTCCGCACGCGCGTTCGCATCCTTCGCGTCCTCCGGCCGGAACACCTTCGGGTCCCTCGACGACGCGAAGGCGTGGCCGGCGTCGGGATAGATCTTGAAGTCCACGCTCTTGCCGTCTTTCTTCGCGAGCGCCTCGAACTCCTTGACGGTGGCCGGCGGGATTCCCTGGTCCTGTCCGCCGAAGTTGCCGAGCAGCGGGACCTTCAGGGCCGCGATCGTCGCCGGCTCCGTCATGAGGTGCCCGTAATAGATGACCGCGCCGGCGAGCGTGGGTTCGGCCACGGCCAGGTCGAGCGACAGGCCGCCTCCCATGCACCAGCCGATCGACGCGACCTTCGGGGTCTCGACGTCCGGCCGCGCTCGCAGGTACGCCACCGCCGCCTTCATGTCGCGCACGGCGCGGTCGTTGGGAAGGCCCCGCATCAGCTGGTGCGCCATGTCCGAATCCGAAGCCACCGTGCCCCGATAGAGATCGACGGCGAGCGCCACGTAACCCTGTTTCGCGAAGCCGTCGGCCCTGGCCTTGACCCAGTCGTTCAGGCCCCACCACTCGTGGATGACGACGATCGCCGGCTTCTTGCCCGGCCCCTCGGGCACCGCGAGATAGCCGGAGACCGTCTCCGTGCCGCTCGGGTAGGACACCATCGATCCGGCGCGAGCGAGCGCGGCAGTCAGGACGAGCGCCGCGAATCCGAGTGCGAGGACCTTCTTCAGCATGTTCCCTCCTGAGAAAGCTGCTGGGTTAATCTTATTTCGGTGCAGCTGTCCTTCTCAATTGCCACGGCCGACGCCGAGGCCCGACTTCAATTCCTCTACGACCGCCTCGCCGACCGCTTCGGCTTCGGCCCGGCGCGCCTGCGCCTCTCCCGGCGCAAGCTGACGGGCGGCGAGATCGTCTACGGGACCCCGCACCGGATCACGATCTCCGCCCACCTCTCGCCCGAGGAGCAGGAGGACACGCTGCGGCACGAGGCCGCGCATGCCTGGGCGTGGCGCATCCAGGGCCGGCGCGCCGCGCACGGTCCGCTCTTCCGCAAGCTCGCCGAGCGGCTCGGAGCGCGCAACGGCCACGCGCCCGAGACGCCGGCGCTCAGGCAGTTCCGCGCCTCCCGGGCCCGGGTCGTGTATCGCTGCCGAGGCTGCGGCAGGCTCTTTCGCCGTTTCCGGCCCTTCCGGGGAGCCCGGGAGTGCCTCGCGTGCCACCGGGCCGGGCGGCCCGCCCGCCTCGACCGCGTCGAGCCGGCGCCTTCTCCATGACCGCCGAGCGCCGCGGCATTCTGCTCGTCGCGGCCGCCGCGCTGCTGTGGTCGACCGGAGGCATCGGGATCAAGTTCCTCTCCGAGCCACCGCTCAAGATCGCCTTCTACCGCTCGGCGACGGCCGCCGTCGCGCTCTTCGTCATCTTCCGACCGCGCGTCTGGCGCTGGACGCCGGCCTTCCTCGTCGGCGTCGGGAGCTACGCCGCCTGTCTGACCACCTTCGTGCTCGCCACGAAGTGGACGTCGGCCGCCAACGCGATCTTCCTGCAGTACTCCGGGGTGGTGTGGGTCCTGCTGCTCTCGCCGCTCGTCCTCAAGGAGCCGTTCCACCGCCGCGACGCGATCCCCGTCGCCGTGGCCTTTCTCGGAATGCTGCTCTTCTTCCTCGGCCGGTTCGAGTCGCGGGGATTCGCCGGCGAGATCACGGCGCTGGCGTCGAGCGTGTTCTTCGCGATCCTCGTCCTCGCGCTGCGCCGCGAGCGGGGCGGCGGAGCCGAGGCGGTCGTGACCTACGGCAACGTGCTCGCCGCGCTCGCGCTCTTTCCCTTCGTGCGGGGAGAGCTCGCGGTCGGCCCGCAGTCGGCGCTCGTCCTGACGTTTCTCGGGGTCGTCCAGATCGGCGGGGCGTACGCGCTCTTCGTGGCGGGACTGCGGCACGTCACGGCCACGCAGGCCTCTCTCGTCGGGATGCTCGAGCCGATCTCGAACCCGATCTGGGTCTTTCTCCTCCTCGGCGAGCGGCCGGGCCCCTTCTCGATCCTCGGCGGCGCGATCGTCCTCGGCGCCATCGCATGGCGCACCGTCTCGAGCGGACCGGCGGTATCTGCTCCACCTCCAGATTGACCGGCGGAGCGCGAAAAGGGATCCCGACACCCTAGCGGGAAATCCGCACCAGCGAGAGCATCGTGGCCGAGCCCTTTCGCGGGCCGACGAACTGGTCGAGCGAATAGCTGCCGTAGGTCGGGCAGCGCTCGAGGACTTCCCACCGGAGAGGCAACTCGGCGAGGGCGGGCTCGAGGCTCGACTTCACGAGCAGGAACGCCTTGTCGTGATGCATCATCTGCGGAATGTCCCGGCCGGGGTCCAGCACCGGCGTCCAGTCGAAGCCGGAGTAGAACTCGAGGCTCGTCACTTCCTCGCCATAGACGAAGCCGTCGCATCCGCCGGCGCATTCGGCGCGAGCCCTTTCACCCCATGCGGGCAGCGGGTCGAACCTTCCGAATCGCTCGTCCGCCAGACGGCCGGCCAGGCACACGACTCCGCAGGCGAGCGCAACGGCGAACGGCGCCGCACGGCTGCGCGGCGCGGCCGCGCACGCGAGCAGGGCCGCCGCGAGGGCAGAGAGCGCCGCGCCGGCGAAGAGGGTGACGGGCCTTCCGACCGTGCCGGCGAGCTGCGCGAACGAGCGCGCCCAGAATCCAACCAGCACCAGGGTGAGGACCGCCGCGAGCCCCCACGGGACGGACCTCCATCGGGATCCCGCCGAGTCGCGCCGGACCCCGACGCGCTCGGAGACCAGCGCCGCGGCCGCGGGAAGCAGCGTCACGGCGTATACCTCCCGCTTCATCACGAGCGGCGACCAGAACGCGAGGCCGAACAGCAGTCCGCCGAGCGGGAGGCTCGTGGGCCGGCGCCGGGAGAGGGCGGCGGGCACGAGAAACGACCACGGGAAAAGGCCCCACGCGAGGACGCCGACGTAGTAGAGCGCGCCCCGATGAGGCCGCATGTAGAGGCGGCTGGCCCCGCGCAGGAACTGGTTGCGCCAGTAGAAGACCTCCCAGAACTCCCGCCCCAGGCGGCGGTCCATGGCCCAGTGGTAGGGAGCCAGCAGGGCGACGAGCACGACGATCGCCCACGCGGCCCGTCGCCAGACGTGGACCGGCCACTTCCGGTCGATCAGGAGCGTCGCTCCCACGGCTCCGAGTGGCAGCACGATGCCGATCAGGCCCTTGCAACCGAAACCGACCGCGAGCGCGGCACCGGCCGCCGCGCCCCAGCCCGCATCCGACCCGTCGTCGCGGCGAGAGGCTCGCTCGAGCACGACCGACGCGACGAGAATGGAAAGCGTCAGGAACGCGTCGGCGGCGAACGTCATCCCCGTGAAGACGAACAGAAAGGAGAAGGCCAGTATGAGTCCGGCGAGCAGGCCGGCCCGAGTCCCCGACCGCCGGCGGATCCAGAGCCCCAGCAGGAGAGCGGTCGCGAGTCCCGCGATCGCCGTGGGCAGCCTCTCGGCGAACACCGAAACGCCGAGAAGACGATAGCTCGCGGCGACGATCCAGAACGGCAGGATCGGCTTGTCGAGGAAGTGCTCCCCGCGGTACCGGGGCACGAGGTAGTCGCCGTTTTCGAGCATGAGAGCCGGCGGCGAGGCGTACATCGCTTCGTTGCCGCGCTGCAGGGGCGTGCCGTCGAGCCGGCCGAGGTAGAGGTAGAGTGCCAGCGCGACGGCGGCGAGCGCGAGCGCCGCGGAAAGAGGATCCAGGCGCTGTACCGGCGCTCCGGGAGATTCGCTCATCCTCGAGGGCTCGCCGCTCATTCCGGCAGGTCGAACTCGCGGCGCAGGCGCTCTCCGTCGGCGTCGAGATCCGGCGGGAAGCGCAGCGGTCGTTCGGCGCCCGCGACACGGATCGGGGAGGCGACGAAGCGCACTCCCTGCGCCTCGAGGACCGCGCCGAGGGCGCGGGCCGTCTCGGACTGCAGGGCCTCGAGAGGCCCGCGCACCGGCCCGGCCGGGATCGCGGCCGCGCGACACCGCGCCACCCACGTCTCCCGCGTCTCTCGGGCGAAGATCGCGGCGAGCTCGCGCTCGAGGGCGTCCCGGCCGGTGACGCGCGCGTCGTTGGACGCATAGGGGCCGTCGCCCGCCCAGTCCCGCCGGCCGACGAGGTCGGCCAGGCGCTCGAACTGCCGGTCCGTCCCGACGCCGAGGACGAACGCGCCGTCGGAGGCTTCGAAGACGCGGTAGGGCACGATCTGAGGATGCGCGTTGCCGTGGCGGACGGGCTCTTCGCCGGTGATCAAGGCCGACTGCGCGACGTTGATCAGGGTGGCGAGCGTCGAGGAGAAGAGGTCCGTCTCGACGTGGCCGCCGCGGCCCGTGCGCTCGCGCGCGGTCAGCGCGGCGAGAACGCCGATGGCCGTGTAGCAGCCCGCGATGAGGTCCGACACCGCAACACCCACCTTCGTCGGGCCGCCCTCGGGCGTTCCGGTGATCGCCATCAGGCCGGCGCCCGCCTGAGCGAGCAGGTCGAAGCCGGGGGCCGACGCGTCCGGACCGGTGCGCCCGAAACCGGTGATCGAGGCCGTCACGAGGCGCGGGTTGGATCCGCGCAGGGCCTCGAGGGAGAGCCCGAATTTCTCCAGGCCGCCGGGCGGAAAGTTCTCGACGATCACGTCCGCCCGCGCGGCGAGCTTGCGCACCGCGAGGGCCCCGGCCGGCGTGCCGAGATCGAGGGCGATCGACTCCTTGTTGCGATTGACGGAAAGGTAGTACGCCGAAAGCCCCGTGGCCTCGTGGTACGGCGGTCCCCAGCCGCGCGTCACGTCGCCGTCCTCCGGATGCTCGACCTTGATGATGCGGGCGCCGAGGTCGCCGAGCATCATCGTGCAGAAGGGCCCGGCGAGGACCCGCGAGAGGTCGAGGACGAGCACGCCCTCGAGGGGCGAGCTCACCGCTTCGGGGCGGCCGCGGGTCGCCAGCCGAGCGGCCCCGGCAGGAAGTGGAAGAGGCCGATCGGCGAGATCTCGACGTCTTCGACCCGTTTCGCCATGGCCCAGTACTGCTCGGCGCCCCAGAGAAAGTCGGCGGGCGGGTCCGCGGCGAAGAGGCGCGCCACCTGCCGGTACATCTCGAGGCGCTTTGCCGGGTCGAGCTCGACGCGCGCCGCCTCCATCACCCGGTCCGCCTCGACGTTCTTGTAGAAGCCGAGGTTCCCGCCCGCGGCCGGCCACTGGCTCGAGGCGTAGTACGGGTACGGGTCGAGGTTCGGGGGAAAGAGGACTCGCCCGTAGAAGTCGGCGTCGAATTCCCCCTTCCCGCTGCGTTCCGTGAAGGCGGCCCAGTCGAGGGGCCTCAACACGAGCTCGACGCCCACCTTTTCGTAGGCCCCGCGCAGGATCTCGCTGACCTGGGCGTAGATCGCCTGGCCCGTCGGCTGGAGCAGCTCGATCGAGGCCTTCCGGCCCGCCTTGCGCCGGATCCCTCCGGGCCCCGGCTTCCAGCCGGCCTCGTCGAGAAGGCGGGCGCTCTCGGCCGGGTCGTACGGCGGCGGGGCGAGGCCCGGCGCGTTCTCCGGCACCCCGGGCTGATAGGGGCCCGACGTGAGCGCCGCGCCGTCCGGCGGGTACAGGCTCCTCGCCGTTTCCTCGCGCGGCCACGCCCGGGCGAGGGCCAGTCTCACGCGCGGATCGGCGAGGAAGGGCTGACGGCAGTTCCAGATCAGCATCGCCTGCACGAAGAGCGGCACCTTGAGAACGCGGAATCGCTCGGTGAACGCGGGGGTCGCCTGCGCCGTTTTCACCTGGTCTCGCGCCAGCCGGAACTCGTCGAGCTCGCCCCGCAGTCCGGCCTGGAACCGGACGGAGCTCTCGGGGATCACGCGAAAGAGGATCTCGTCGAACCGCGCATCGGCATTGCCGGGCCCGTCGCGCCGCACGAGCTTCACCTTCACGTTCGACTCCCAGGCCTCGAGCCGGTACGGTCCGCTGCCGACGGGATGCCGCGCGGTCTCCGCCGGGCTCTTCGCGCTCCCGAACGCGGCCGCGGAGACGATCGGCAGCGTGAACGCGTACATCCGCTCGGCGTAGGGCTTGACGAAGCGCATCCGCACCGTCGCGGCGTCGGGCGTCTCGATCGCCGCGAGGTCCTCGAACTGCACCCGCCAGGTCGGGGCGGGGACCTTCGGGTCCCGGACCCGCTCGACGGTGAACCGGACGTCGTCGGAGGTCACGGGCAGGCCGGTCTCCCACGTGTATTGCGGATCGAGGTGAAACTCGTAGGTCAGGCCGTCGGGCGAAGCGCTCCAGGAGGCCGCGAGCGCCGGAACGGGCCTGCGGTTGGCGTCGATGCCGACGAGCGGCCGGTACAGCATCGCGTCGACGAGAAGCCCGGGTTCCTCGGTGGTCGTCGTCGGATCGAGGCTCGCCGGGTCGCCGACGAGGTGCCGCTGCAGGGTCGTTCGGGGAGTCGGGGCCTGGCCGGGTCGGCCGCACGCCACGGCCGCCAGCACGGCGAGGGCGGCCAGAAAGCGCGAAAGACCCTTCATCGGCAGCTCCCGACAGAATAGCATCCCCGTCCGTGGCGACGGTCGTCCTCGACATCGAAACCGCGGGTCATTCCTGGGACTCGCTCGACGACGCTCAGAAGACGTATCTCCGTAAGAACGCGCGCACGGACGAGGAGAAGGAGAGGCTGCCCGAGACGCTCTCGCTCTGGCCGCTCACCGGCAAGATCATCGTCGTCGCGATGCTCAACGCCGACAGCGGGCGCGGCCGGATCTGGTACGAGAAGGCCGACGGCCGGGCCGAGGAGGCCTCCGCGGACGGACGCTTCAAGTTCGTCGGCGACACCGAGCCCGTGTTTCTCGCCGAGTTCTGGAAGGCCATGCGCCGCTTCCAGCGGTTCGTGACCTTCAACGGCCGGGGCTTCGACGGGCCGTTCCTGATGCTGCGCAGCGCCGCTCTCGGAATTCCGGCGACCCGCAACCTCGTCGGTTACCGCTACGCGATCCGGCCGCACACGGACCTGCTCGAGGCGATCACGTTCTTCGGCGCCTCGCGCAAGTGGAACCTCGACTTCGCCTGCAAAGCCTTCGGCGTCGAGAGCCCGAAGGAGCAGGGCATGGACGGGTTCTCGGTCGGGCCGTACTACCGCGCCGGGCGCATCCGCGAGATCGCCGCCTATTGCCGGAGGGACGTCGAGGCCACCGCGGGACTTTTCCGAAAGCTCGAAAAAACCCTGCTCCCGGCCCTGGAAACCCGCTGAGCCGGCCCGTTCCGGCGCTATGCTAGGATTTGCGACAAATCGTGAACTGATGGTGTCCGAAGGCCCTACGGAGCATTCCATGAGCCGCCGACCGGCCAACGAAAGAGCTTCCGAGCGCGTGCGAATCGGCGCGCCCGCCACGCTCAAGTGGGGCGAGCAGGAGCTGACGGGCTTCGTGGAGATGGTCAACCTCGGCGGCATGTACGTGGCGACACCGCGCGTCCCGCAACCCCAGCTCGGCGACTACGTCGAGCTCGTCTTTTCGCTCCCCGGCGACAACCGGAGCTTCCGCGTGCGGGGCAACGTGGTCTTCCTCGACGGCATCCAGGGCAGCGAGCCCAAGCGCCCGGGGTTCGGCGCCCGCTTCGAGCGTCCGCCCGTCACGCTGCTCGACGCGATCCGGAACCTGCACCGGGAGCACTGACGGAAATCAGTCGGCCTTCGCCTGCACCTGGTTCATCGTGTCGAAGAGGAACGTGAGGGTCGCGGCCACCTGGGTTTGCGGGCCGTTGCCCTGCGACACTTCCGTGGTCGGCGTGCAACCGCCGAACTCCCAGCGCACGAGGATGGTCCCGTCCGCAGTCCGAACGACGAGCGACAGGTTCTTGGCGACGGGCGCGCCAGTATTGGTGGCGCTGTTGAGCCAGTCCTGAAGGCGATTGAGCGCCTTCTGGGTCACCGAGACCGAGAGGTTGCGCAGGTCCGGCGAGTAGGCCGTGTTCAGCTGCCGGGAGTCGGTCCGCGACACCGTGCTGTGGTTGAAGTTGATCTGGTAGCCGACGACGCCGGCCGTCAGCACGCCATCCACGTAGAACTGGTAGCTCTGCTCGTTTGGATCCACGGTCTGGGCCGGCAGGGCCGGAGCGCCGAGGCACAGGGCGACCGCCAGCAGGGCACGAAATCGAGTCATGGTGTTCCTCCCAAGAACCACAAGCCCGCGAGCCTAACACCTCCGGCGCGGGCGGCTCGGGTCCCCTTGAAATCGCCGTCGAGCTGTCGTAGAAAGGGCAGAATCGAGGCTCATTTCCGAAAGGAGGCCGCATGAGCGTGAAAGCCCGACTCGCCATCGTCTCGGTCCTCATCGCGGGAATCGCCATCGTCGGAGCCGGAACGACGAAAGGCTCCGGCACCTACGACGTCACGGTGGACACCATCGAGGGCTGCTCCTGCCCGCTCTTCTGCACGTGTTACTTCGGGCCTTCGGCCGACGAGCACATGTGCCAGGCCAACAACGTCTACAAGTTTCGGAAGGGCAGCCACTACGGCGACGTGGACCTCTCCGACCAGATCGTCTGGATCAACCTCGACCTCGGCGGCGAGTGGCACCACAAGCCCGGCCCCGGAATGCCGACCGAGTGGGCCCTCGTGACCTTCGACAAGAAGTCCTCCCCCGCCCAGCGCGAAGCCATCGGCAAGGTCATCGCCATCGTCTTTCCGGTGAAGTGGAAGAAGTTCGGCACGCGCGAGGATTCCCTGACGTTCCAGGACGACGGGAAGACCGCACACGCGACGATGGGGAGCGGCCTGTCCGAGATCTCGCTCGACAAGACGGCGACCAACCGTCCCGACAAGAACGAACCGGTGGTCATCAAGAACCTGCAGTACTGGTTCTCGACCTCCAACGGCGGCTTCGTCCTCGCGCCCTCGAAGCACCACTTCAACGGCGCGGACGGCGACCCGAAGTATTCCTACGAGAACCGCAACGGCTTCACGATCGTCTGGACCGCGAAGGGCGACATCAAGCCCGAGGCGAAGAAGGCGACTTAGCCGGCCGGTTCGCGGTTTCGCGAGCGGAAAGCGGGCGGCCAACCGCCCGCTTTTCTTTTGACGCTTTTGTTGACTGTCGCCTGCCGACTGTTGACTAATACCCCCATGACTCCTGACGACATCGCCCCCGAGTTCCGTTCCCGCGCGAAGGACTACGCCAGGCCCGCACCGATCGAGGGCGTCCGCGTGCAGCGTCTGACTCGCTTCACCGACGATCGCGGCTTTTTCCTGGAGATCTTCCGCTCGAAGTCGAACCACCCCGCGAGCGGGGAACTGGCCGACTTCTTCCAGGGCGTTCCGGTCGCTCAAATGAACTTCTCGGTCGTGGACGCCGAGGGCCACATCAAGGGGCTGCACTACCACCTGAAGCAGGACGACATCTGGTTCGTGCCGCCGCCGTCGAAGGCGAAGTTCGTGCTCTTCGACGTGCGCAAGAGCTCCCCGACGTTCGGAAAGACGCAGGTGATCGTGGCCGGCGGCGGGCAGGACCTGCTCGTGCGGATCCCCGCCGGCGTCGCCCACGGCTACCGGCCGCTGACGAACCCCTGCGCCCTGCTCTACTTCGTCACCGAGACCTTCGACCCCGCGGCGCCCGACGAGCTCCGGATCGCCTGGGACCACCCGGCCGTCAAGGACCTCTGGGAGATCCCGAACGGGTAAGAGGCAGGAGGCAGCCGGCAGGCGAAGCTAGACTGCCGAGCCCGCGAGCTTCTTCATCGCCTCTTCGTCGAGCTCGTAGCGCACCCAGTCCTTCTGGGGACCCGCTCCGAGGCGGCGGTAGAAGCGCATCGCGTTCACGTTCCAGTCGAGCACGGACCAGTCGATGCGGACGGCCCCGCGCGCGACGCCCTCCCGGGCGAGGGCGGCCATGAGCGCCTCGCCGACGCCTCGGGAGCGCGCCGCCTCACCCACGACGAGGTCCTCGAGAAAGAGGAAAGGCCGGGCCCGAAACGACGAGCCGAGGCCCTCCCAGAAGATCGCGATGCCTTCGATCCGCCCCCCGAGCTCGGCCGCGAAGGCCTCGATCTTCCGAGCGTCGAAGATCATCGCGCCGACCCGGGCGGCCTCGGCGTCGCTCGGAGGCGTCATCCTCTCGAACCGGGCGAGCTCGCGCTGGAGCTCGACCATCCGGGGCCAGTCTTCACGCCGCGCCCGGCGGACGCGGACGCCGCCCGCCTCGCGCGCCGTCACTTCGACGCCGCGATCTGCTTGAAGTCGACGTGGGACAGCAGCTTCAACGCGGTGTCGCGATCCACGTTGGCGCCCTGCGCGAGCACCAGCCGCGAGGGCAGGACGATCACGGTGACGAGCGTCGTCGGATTCCCGCTCGATCGATCGGTCACGGCGAAGGCCTTGAGGCCCCCGACCATGACGTCGCGGGCCTCTACGCTCGGGTGCGTCGCGGCCTCGGCCACGGCCTTGCGGATCTCGGCCTCGAGGTTCTTGTCCTTGCCGTAGTCCTGCACGACCAGCTGGAACTGCCGCGTCACGGTCGGGCTCTCGATGCGCTGGTAGAACCGGGCCACCTGCGTGAAGACGCCCATCTCGTTCTCGTCGGTATCGGGCAGCGGGTCCGTGGGCGCGGCGGCGTATCCCGGCAGCTCCTTCGGAAGTCCGTCGGCGAGCGAAAGCGGCCAGGCCGCCCTCTTCTCCGGAGCCTTCTCCTGCGCCGCCAGCGGCAGCGCGAGAAGGACGAAAAAGACGCCGGCCAGGAATTTTTGCATGGCCGAAACAGAATAACGCATTGGTACAATTTCGAGAGAACCGACTCCCTCCCGTGGACGAAATCGAGAGAGCGCGCATCCGCGTCTTCCTGAACGACCCGGCGGGCCGCGGCGACCGCCTCGTCGAGCGCGAGCCGCCCCGGGAGACGGAGACGGGGCCGTGGGGGTTCCGCGTCGACGGCAAGGCGCCCGAGCCGCGCGCGTACCCGCCGGACACGCCCGAATTTCTCCACTGGCAGCTGGCGTCGGAGCTCGACCGCGGCAAGCGGCTCTGGGCGCGCCTCCTGCCCGGCGCCGGGACCTGGATCCCGGGGCCGGTCCTGCCTGCGGTCCCCGTGGCCGGACAGGATCTCAACGCCTTCTACGACCGCAAGGCGCTGCGATTCTTTCGCGACGTGGACGCGAAGACGGGCGCCGTCGTGCAGTCGGGCGAGAGCCCGGACGTCGCCACGCACGAGCAGGGGCACGCCGTGCTCGACGCGATCCGGCCGGACCTCTGGGACGCTCCCCACTTCGAGGTCGCCGCCTTCCACGAGGCGTTCGGCGACCTCGCCGCGATCTTCGCGGCCCTGGCCGAGCCGGCCATGGACGCGGATGTGGTCGCGGCGACCGGGGCGGATCCCGCCCGCTCCAACCTCGTGTCCCGCCTGGCCGAGGAGCTCGGTGCGGCCGTGCGCGACGCCTACGGCCCGGACGGCGCGATGCCGGGCGCCCTGCGCGACGCGGTCAACACGTTCCGGTACACGGACCCGAAGGGCCTTCCCGATTCCGCCCCGGCGCGCTCGCTCTCGGCCGAGCCGCACTCGTTCTGCCGCGTCATGACGGGGGCGGGCTGGGACACTCTCGTCGCAATCTTCCGCGCGACGCCGGGAGAAGACCGCGCCGCCGCCCTCGCGCTCGCCGCGGAGAAGACCGCGCGCTTCTGCGTCGCGGCCGCCGAGACCGCCCCCTCGGGCGCCGACTTCTTCGGCCGCGTCGCCCGGCGCGTCGTCCGCGAGGCCGCCACCGGCGACCCGGACCTCGCGCGCACGCTTTCGGAACAGCTCTTCCACCGGCACCTGCTCACGAGCCCGGAGGTGCCCGCCGAGCTCGCGCCCGACGACGACCCGGAAGTTCCCGCGCCCGCGCCGGGCGAGCCGCCCTCCCCCGCCCTCGTCCGCGGGATCGAGGTGCGTCTGGCGCCCGAGCCCTCCGGCGAGATTCTGTTGCTCGCCGGCCGCCCGGCGCAGCCCGGCCGATCCGCCTCGCCGCGCGTCCTGCGCGGGCGCCGCCGCCGCGACCTCTTCCTCCACGGCGCGGAGTACGGGCCCGCCGACGGAGCGGCGGTCGAAATCTCCGACGCCTTCGTGTTCGGGTTCGGCGCGTCGGGATTCCTCGAGGCGTCGCGGGTTCACGCAGCCGGCGACCGCGACGTCGAGGACGCGCGAGCGTTCGTCCGCTTCCTCGCGCGCGCCGAGCGCATCGCCGACGCAAGCCGTGAACACCCCGACTCCGTGCGTCTGGCCCGGGATCGAAAAACGCACGCGGTCCTTCGCGAACCGGATGGCGTGCGGCGCCTTCGGCGCGTCTGGATGGCCGGAAAGGAATCGCGATGATGAGGAAGGCGTCCACCGTCCCGGCGCTTCTTGCGCTCGTGGCCCTCGCCCGCTGCGCGTCGGCCCCGCCTCCCGCGGCCGCCCCACCCGAGCCGGTTACGCCCGCGGACTTCGTCGCCTCGATCGCGGACGTCGCGGCGGGCCGCAACCCGGCGATGGCGGAGGCGGGCCTCGTCCTCAAGCGCATCGAGTTCCGGCTCGCCGTCGGAACCGAGACGAAGGGCGGGGGCAAGATCGAGGTCCTCTTGCTCGATGCCGAGACCTCGCGCTCGACCGAGACGTCCTTTCTCCAGGAGCTCACGCTCGAAATTCCCGCTTCGGGCGGTAAGAGAGCCGCTCCGGCCGCCCTCGTGCCCGGCGTACGCGAGTTCGTGGACGCGGCGATGAACACGGCGCGCGACCTCGCCCGCGCGGCGTCGGCCGCGGGGCTGCCTCAGCAGCTCAAGTCCGTCGAGTTGACCGCGAAGATCACCCGCTCGCGCAAGTCCGGCGGCGGCATCACCGCCACGATCCCGGCCTGGGTCAAGCCGTCGGTCGGCGCCGAGCTCGGCGCGTCGCGGGAAGACGAAAACACGGTTCGGATGTTCTTCGAAGCCCGCTGAGTCCGCCGGGTCCCAAAAGAAAAAGCGGCCCCTCGCGGGACCGCTCCTTCCATGCCCTGGAGAGAGGACTTACTTCTTGACGCCCAGGATCGCGTCCTTGGCCTTCTTCGACACGCGGAACTTGACGACGCGCTTGGCGGGAATCTTGATCTCTTCGCCGGTGGCCGGGTTGCGGCCCATGCGCGCCTTGCGGTTCACGAGAACGAGCTTTCCGACGCCCGGGATCGTGAAGCTGTTCTTCGCTTCCTTGTAGGCGAGAGCCGTCAGGTCATCGAGGAACTGCGTCGCGACCCGCTTCGTGGTGCCCGTGGACTTCGAGAGGTGATCGGCGATCTGAGACTTGGAAAGCGCCTTTGAGCCTGTTGCCATATGTCCTACCCCTTTTCTATCTGGAATCGCCCTCGCGGGCGTTCAAACTGGGGCCGTATTCTAGACCCCTCCGCGCGCCGCGGCGCAACAAAATTTTTCGACTGGGCGCGGGTTTTCTCGTCGTCCTCCCGACGCGCTCGCGACCGCCGCGGGGGTATGATCGCTCGGCGGATGCACGAGCGCCGGAGGAACCGCGGTCTCGCGCTCGGCCTCGCGCTCGCGACGCTCGTCCTCGCGTCCGGTTGCGGGGAGAGCTCACCCTCGCGCGTCGCGGCGCGCGTCCTCGAGAAGTACCGCAAGGCCTCCGGCGCCAAACCTTTGCCGGCAAGCGGGATGATCCGCCTGCGCCTGGCCGGCCCCGGCGGCGCCTCGGGCCGCGACGAGATCCTCTGGGCCCCGCGAGGATACCGGGAGACGGTCGCGTCGGCGGGGCTGACCACCGTGCGCGGCATCGAATCGGGCAAGGCCTACTTCATCGACGGAGACGGCGTCACACGCGTCGTCTCGGACCAGGTCCTGCGGGAGCTCAGGACGCGCTCCTACTTCTGGCGCCGCGCCTGGCTCTTCTCCGACCACGATCGGGCCTGGCTGTCGCTCGGTCCCGCCGACGGCTCGACGGTCCGTCTCGTCCTGACCCCGGACGGCGGCAACCCTCTCACCCTGGCGTTCTCGCGGGCGGACGGGCGGCTCCTCTCGGCGCGCTCGCCGCGCTTCGAGCTCGAGTTTTCGTCGCCGACCGCGTGGCGCGACGTCTCGGACCCCGCCGCCCCCGTCGAGGGCGAGCTCGCGTGGACCGGCCTTCCGACCGGCCCCATCCCGGAGGCCTTCGTGGGCGGCGGCCACGCCCAATGGCCCGCGACCGCCGCGGCCGTTGCCTTCGAGCGCCGCGCGGGGACCCTCGTCGTTCCCGCGACGCTCTCGGGCCGGCCGATCCGGCTCGCGATCGACGCCGCCGAGGACGGGCCCGTGGCCGTCTCCGGGGAACTGGCCGCGCGCCTCGGGCTCGCGTTCACCCCCGACGTTTTCGGGAGGCCGATCGCCGCGGGTGCCTCCCTCGCGGTCGCGGGCGCATCCTGGTCCCCGCTCTGGATCCGCCGCGCCGACGCTCTGCCCGCCGGCGCCGACGCCCGGGCCGGCGGCTGCCTTTTTCGCGAGGCCATCGTCGAGCTCGACGCGCGCGCGGGGCTCCTGCGCCTCCACGATCCGGCGAAGTTCGTCTCTCCCGAGGGATTCTTCCGAATCGCCGTCGACGACGACGACGATCGGCCGGTCGCCGTCGTGAACCGCGGCAAGAAGGACCTGCGCCTGACCGCCGGCAGCGACACGGGCGAGAACGCGCTCCTCGTCGCGGCCGAGAGCGCCGAACGCCTCGGCCTATCCGGATCCGCGGCGCGGGGATTGGCGTGGGGACCGGTGCGCCTTCCGGAGCTCCCGATCGGGATCGCGCGGTCCGGCTTCTTTCCCGATTGGGGGGACGACGGAAAGCTCGGCTTTCCGCTGCTGCTGCGGTTTCACGCCTACGTGAACATGCCGCAGCGCTGGATGTATCTGCAGCCGCTCGGGCCCTAGGCGGCCTCTACACGGCGCCGCTCTCCTTGGCCGCGACCAGCGGAATCTCGGTCTCGCAGCGCCCGCAAAGAAGATCGGTCTGGTCCTCGAGCCACTCGGCCTCGAGGCGCAGCTCCGAGGCGCAGGACGGGCAGGCGAGCACGACCGATGCGGGCGCCTTGAGCTCGCTCTTGTCGGGGGCGCCCCGGCGGGCCATACCTCCCCGCCTCATGGGATCAAAAGGGACAACGTTGCCGTCATGCTTCACCGTCGTTCCTCCTGTCCGAAATGCCGCTCCAGTTCGGAGGCGGCGTGGCCTTCGAGGGGACGGGCGAGGGACAGACGCGCCGGTCCCGGCTTTCTTCCTCTCCGGATCGCGGTGAGCGCCACGCCGACGACGAAGAGCACGGCGCCCGTCGTCAGCAGGCTCGCGAAGGCGGCGCGTACGGCGCGCGGGGCTTCGGCCAGGTCCCGGCCGCCCGCGCCGACGACGACGCCGCCCAGGAAGATGCAGAGCACGGAGACGAGCAGCACGCTCCTCGGCCGGTCGTCCGAGCGGCGCGACGGCTGCGACCAGACGAGCTTCACGCCGCGCTCCGGGAAGAGAGGAAGGCGGCGCGTCGGGCCGGCCGCCGCGTCACTGCGTTCGGAGCGAGGTCGAATTCCAATCGGCCCTCCGAAGCGTCCAGGAGCGGGTCGGCGCGCATTTCGCCCTACCCGTCCTCCTTTTCAACGTTTTGATTGTACCCGGGGGCGCGCGGACGGGCAACGGAATTATGCTTGCCCGGCCTTCGAAAGGACGACATGAAGCTCTTCGCTCGCCTGTTTCCCGCTCTCGCGTTCGTCGCCGCGTCGCCGGCGCCCGCTCCGTCCGCGCCGCCACGCGGCTTCTTCACCGAGAGCGTCGCTGCCCAGCAGAAGGTGGAGCGCGAGTTCCGCGCCCTCCCGGATCCGGCCGTCGCGCGCGACACGATGCGCCGCCTCGCGGCCGCGCCGCACCACCTCGGCTCTCCCGAGGGCGGCAAGAACGCCGAGTGGATCCTGGCCCGGTTCAGGGAATGGGGGCTCGACGCGCACATCGAGACCTTCGAGGTGCTCTTCCCGACGCCGAAGGAACGCGTGGTCGAGCTCGTCGAGCCGGTGAAGTTCCGCGCCGCGCTCGCCGAGACGACGCTCAAGGAAGACCCGACGTCGGGCCAGACGGCCCAGCAGCTGCCGACCTTCAACGCCTACTCGACCGACGGCGAGGCGACCGCGCCCCTGGTCTACGTCAACTACGGCATGCCCGACGACTACGAGCAGCTCGAGCGGCTCGGCGTGGACGTCAAGGGCAAGATCGTCATCGCCCGGTACGGCGGTGGATGGCGCGGCATCAAGCCCAAGGTCGCCGGCGAGAAGGGCGCCCTCGGCTGCCTGATCTACTCCGACCCGCGCGACGACGGTTACTTCGAGGGCGAGGTGTACCCGGCCGGGCCCTTCCGGCCCGAACAGGGCGTCCAGCGCGGCAGCGTCGCCGACATGCCCACGTACTCGGGCGACCCTCTGACGCCGGGCATCGGAGCGACGCACGACGCCAAACGCCTGGACCGAAAGGACGCGCAGACGATCACGAAGATCCCCGTGCTGCCGATCTCTTACGCCGACGCGAAGCCGCTGCTCGCGGCCCTCGAAGGACCCGTCGCGCCGGAGGCCTGGCGGGGCGCCCTGCCGATCACGTACCGCGTCGGGCCCGGGCCCGCGAAGGTCCATCTCAAACTCGTCTTCGATTGGAAGCTCGTCCCCGCCCGCGACGTCGTGGCGAAGATCGAGGGCTCGGTGTGGCCCGACGAATGGGTCATCCGCGGCAATCACCACGACGCCTGGGTCAACGGCGCGGAGGACCCCATCAGCGGCCTCGTCGCTCTCCTCGAGGAAGCGCGCGCCATGGGGGCGCTCGTCGAGCGCGGCTGGAGGCCCAGGCGCACGATCGTCTTCTGCGCCTGGGACGGCGAGGAGGAGGGTCTCCTCGGCTCGACCGAGTGGGTGGAAACGCACGCGGCCGAGCTCACCGCAAAGGCCGTCGCCTACCTCAACACCGACGGCAACGGGCGCGGGTTCCTGAACGCGAACGGGTCCCAGGCGCTCGAGCCCGTCGTCGCCGGGTCCTCGGCCGAGGTCGAGGACCCCGAGAAGAAGATCAGCGTCCTCGCCCGGGCGCGCCTGAAGAAGATCTCCGACGCCGAAAAGCCCGAGGACCGGCAGGAGGCCCGCGAGCGCGCCGGGCTGCGCCTCGAAGCGCTCGGATCCGGGTCGGACTTCACGCCGTTCCTGCAGCATCTCGGGATCGCCTCGCTCAACCTCGGCTTCGGCGGCGAGGACAACGGCGGGATCTACCACTCGATCTACGACGACTTCACCTGGTACTCGCGCTTCGCGGACACCGACTTCACGTACGCGCGCGCCCTCGCCCAGGCCGGCGGGACGATGACGCTGCGCCTGGCCAACGCCGACATCCTGCCGTTCGACTTCACCTTCGCGGCCGAAGCGATCGCGAAGTACGTGAAGGAGGTCTCGGAGCTCGCGGACACGAAGCGCAAGGATGCCGAGGAGAAGAACCGCCGGATCGAGGAGAACCTGCCCTGGGCGGTCGCCGATCCCCGCAAGCCCTTCGTCGCTCCGAAGGCCGACGCTCCCGTCCCCCACTTCGATCTTGCGCCGCTGCTCAACGCCTCCGACGCCCTGACCGCCGCGGCCGCCGCCTACTCCCGCGCCTTCGACGCCGCGTTCCAGCCGGACGCCGCGCGGCCGTCTGCCGAGAAGCTCGCCGCGTTGAACGCCGCGCTGCGCGGTTTCGAACGGAGCCTCACGTCGGAGGCCGGGCTTCCCGGCCGGCCCTGGTACAAGCACTTCATCTACGCTCCCGGCGCCTACACCGGCTACGCCGTCAAGACGCTGCCGGCGGTGCGCGAAGCGCTCGACCAGAAGCGCTGGGGCGAGGTCAACGCCGAGGCCGCGCAGACGGGGGCGGTGATCCAGAAGGCGGCGGAGCAGGTGCGGACCGCGACGAAGCTGCTGACGGGCCCGTAGGGCGGCGTGCGCTTCGTCCGCCGTGCGTGTCGAGGTCGGGATCCCTCGCTTCGCTCGGGATGACAACTGAGGGTCGCCGCGCGACCAGGTTTCGCGAGCGCGGGCGAGCGGGGACGCAGGCCCCGAGCGAGCGGAGGCGACGGTTACGGCGCGACGCCGCCCCCGCGCATCCTCTCGTAGATCTCCTGGCTGTCCGAACGCCCGAGCGCGATGGCGCACGTGCCGTCGCAGCGGGCCGTGGCGCGGCCCTCGCCGTCGAAGATCTCGGCGGCGGCGAAGACGAGATTGAGTCCCGAGCGCACGAGACGCGCTTGCGCCGTGATCCGGTCGCCCCGCGTCGGGCGAAAGAAGCTCATCGCGAGATTGACCGTCGCCGAGCGCGTGTCGGGCCGGGTGAGCCAGCCGACCGTACCGATGACGAGATCGAAGAGGCCGGCGAGGACGACGCCGTTGACCGCGTCGGTGCCGAGGCCGCCGCGGTGCACGAACGTGACCGGATCGATCACGGCGCCGACCCGGTCCACGCGGTCGAACTCGAGCCTCGCGCCGAAGTGCTTCATGGGCGGCGACGCGTTCCACATCTCGCCGAGCGCGCGCAGGGACTCGAGCGTCGGGTAGGCGGGCGAGAAGGGCTGCCCCTCGTGGGTCATTCGGGAAACTCTACTTCAGAGAACCAGAGCACCTGGGGTCAGACCCCCTGCGGGGGTCAGACCCCGCGATTACTTCAGACCCTCGACGACGAAGAGGTCCGAGAGCAGCCGCGTGAAGCAGTAGGCGTAGCCCTTGCCGTCCGGGGTCACCAGAACGTTCGAGATGCGCTCGACGCCCGAGGGATCGGCGGGGATCAGGCTCTTGAAGACCTCGCGCTTGCCCGTCTCCAGGTCGAGCCGGACGATCCGCGCGGGGACGTCGCCGCGCTTCCAGAGATAGAGGAAGCGGCCGTCCGGCGAGAAGCGCAGCGGCGCCTCGCCATCCTCCATCCCCGGAACGGCTCGGGGCTGGCCGCCCTCGACCGGAAGCAGCACGCCCTTGTGGTCCGGGCCGATCGCAGCGACGAGTTTGCCATCCTGCGAGACCGCGAACCCCGGGAGAGCGGCCACGATGCCTTCCGGAGAAATCGCGCGCGGCTTGCCGCCCTCGATGCTCTGGACGTAGAGCCGGAGCTTGTGCCCCGGCTCGCTGCCGGCGAAGACGATGCTCCGGCTGTCCGGCAGCCACGTCGCCGCCTGCTCGGGACTGACCCCCTCGATCGTCAGCGAGCGGGGGTCGCCGGTGCCCGTGGGCAGGAGGCGGAACGGAGAGTTCGGCGTCGGCGCCATCGAGAGGGCCCACTTGCCGTCCGGAGAGATCGCCATGGCGTTGCCCTCGCCGAGTCGCACGACGGGCGAGCGGTCGGATTTGCGAAGGAACACGGTGTAGTTGGCGCCTCCCGCCTCCCCCTCCTCGTCGAACAGAAGCACGCGGGCATCGGGAGAAATGTCCGCCGCGAAGGAATAGTCGAGGAAGGACATCTCGCGCTCGCGCTCGTCGCCCTGCAGGATCCCGAGGATGCCGACGCGCGGACTCTCCCGCGTCAGGAGCACGCGGCCGCTGCGGGCGACGTCATGGAGTTTGAGGCCTCCCGGCACTCGAGTCACGACACGCAACTTTCCGGAAAGGGTCACCGCCCACAGCGAGCGGTTGGCTCCGGCCTCGGTGGCCGTGAACCAGACCTCGTCGCCGGTGGAGGACCACGCGAGGCCGCCCTCGCTCGCCCACTTGCCGGTCAGCGTCGTCTTCTTGCCCGAGAGATCGATGACCGCCACGGTCCCGGCGTCGTCGAGCGGAAACGGGTGGTCGAGAAACGCGATCCGGTCCGCCTTCGGCGACAGCCGCGCGTAGCTGATGTGGCCCGACGTCTCGTAGAGGACCTTGCCCATCGGAAACTCGACCCGGGACTTGCCCCCGACGTCGCGCACGACCATGAGGTTGGCGCCGTCCGGAGCCCAATCGGCCTCCTGCACGCCTTCGGCCACGTCGCGCGGCGATCCGCCCGTCAGCGCGGCCTTGGCGAGAGTGCCGGCGCAGACGCCCGGGTGGTTCGAGCGGCAGTCGAGCGCGATCGCCATCTCGCCCGAAGGAGAAATGGAGAGCAGGTTTGCGCTCGGCAGCTCGAGCGGAAGGGAGTCGGGGCTGGAGGGGTGCTTCAAGAAGAGCTTCAGCGGGTTGCCGTCCCAGGACGCGCTGTAGACGATCGTCTGCCCGTCGGGCGCGAAGCGGGCGGCGCGGATCGTGCCGCTGCCGAAGGTAATCTGCTGGTAGGACGGCGGCGCGCTGTTGACCAGGCGCTTCTGAAGAAGCATCCCGGCGCCGAGGGCCGCGAGGACCGCGATGCCCGTGGCCACGAGGCCCAGAGGCGACTTGCGCCGCGCCGCCGCCGCCCGCGTGGCTCCCGAGACTTCGCCGGACACGCCGGTCACGGCCTCCGAGAGGTGCTCCTTGACGCCGCGAATGTCGCGCGCGAGGTCGCGGGTCGAGGCGTAACGCTCCTCGGGGTCCTTCTGCAGGCACCGCTCGATGACCCAGCGGAAGGGCGCCGGCACGCTCGCGTTGATCTGCGCAACGGGCTCGATGTCCTCGCGGATGATCGCGGTCAGCGTCTCGGCGTGGGTGCTGCGCTGGAAGGCGCGCTTGCCCGTCGCCATCTCGTAGAGGATGGAGCCCAGGGCGAACTGGTCCGAGCGGAAGTCGAGGGGCTTGCCGCTGGCCTGCTCGGGCGACATGTACCCGACCGTCCCCATCACCGTCCCGGCCTTCGTCTCCTGGGCGGTCGGCAGGTTGGACATCTCCTCGGGCTGGTGCTTCTGGAGCTTCGCGAGGCCGAAGTCGAGGATCTTGACCGCCCCGTCCTTCGAGACCATCACGTTCTCGGGCTTCAGGTCCCGGTGGACGATGCCGGCCGCGTGGGCTTTCGCCAGACCGTCGGCCATCTGGTAGGCAAGATCGAGCATGCGCCGAATGGGGATCTGCCCGGCCAGAAGCAGGTCCCGCAGGGTCCTGCCGTCGACCAGCTCCATCGCGATGTACACCGTCGTGTCCGACGAGCCGATCTCGTGGATCGTGATGATGTTCGGGTGGTTCAGCGCCGAGGCGGACCGCGCCTCCTGCTCGAACCGCCCGCGCCGCTCCGCGTCGGCAGCGAACTCGGACGAGAGAACCTTGACCGCGACCTCGCGACCGAGGCGCGTGTCCCGGGCGCGGTAGACCTCGCCCATGCCTCCGGCCCCGATGGGCCCGAGGATTTCGAAGGGTCCAAGACGAGTCCCGTTGGCTAATGTCATGCGTGCCGCGGGAATTCTAACCGGACTGGCCGTAGAATCACGCGCATTCTGCGTCGAAGGAAGGATTCATGAAACTGACGACCTCGGCCGCCCTGCTCTTTTGCTGCGCCCTCGCGGCGTCGCCGGCTCAACCTCCGGAGGTCGTCGCGGTGAAGGCCGGGCGCCTGATCGATCCGAAGGCCGGCGCGGTCGTGCCCGGCGCCGTCGTCCTGATCGAGAACGGCCGGGTCAGGGCCGTCGGCCCGGCGGTGACGATCCCGCCCGGCACGAAGGTCATCGACCTGTCCGCGCTGACGGTCCTGCCCGGCCTCATGGACTGCCACACGCACCTCGTCGGCGACTACGTCCACGACAAGGACCCGCTCTCGGATCTAAAGAAGAGCGCCGCCGATCGAGCGTTCGAATCGGTCCCCAACGCGAAAGCGACCCTCGAGGCGGGGTTCACGACGGTGCGCGACGTCGGCACGTACCGCGCCTTCGTCGACGTGGCGTTGCGCGACGCGATCGCCCGGGGCGATTTTTCGGGGCCACGCATGTTCGTGGCGGGCGCGTACCTGACGATCACGGGCGGCGGCGGCGCGATCACCGGGTTCGCCCCCGACGTCGCCCTTCCCTGGGATCTGCGCTTCGGAATCGCCGACGGCGTGGACCAGGTGCGCCAGCGCGTTCGCGACATCGCCCAGCACGACGTGGACCTCATCAAGGTCCTGGCGACGGGGGCGTTCCTGACGCACGGCTCGAACCCGCACGCCGTCGAGTACACGTACGACGAGATCCGCGCGGCCGTCGAGGAGGCTGCGCACAAGGGCCTGAAGGTCGCGGCCCATGCCCACTCGACCGAGGGCATCAAGATCGCCGTCAAGGCCGGCGTCGCTTCGATCGAGCACGGAACCTACCTCGACGACGAGGGCATTCGCCTCATGAAGGAGCACGGGACCTACCTCGTGGCAGACATCTACGACGCCGAGTGGATCCGGCAGGGTGGCGCTGCAGGCTATCCGCAGGACTTCGCCGACAAACAGCCCGAAGGGGACGAGCTCCAGCGCCAGGCCTTCAAGAAGGCCGTCGTGGCCGGCGTGAAGATCGCCTTCGGCACGGACGTCAGCAACTTTCCCCACGGCCTGAACGCGAATCAGTTCGCCTGGCAGGTCAAGTACGGCCAGACACCGATGCAGGCGATCGCCTCCGCGACCGTCGGCGCCTCCGACCTCATCGGCCGAGGCAACGACGCCGGCTCGCTCGAGCCCGGAAAGTGGGCCGACCTGATCGCGGTCAAGGGCGACCCTCTGACCGACATCCGAGTCCTCGAGAACGTGGCCTTCGTGATGAAGGCGGGCAGGGTCTACAAGGACGCGCGGTAGCCGCCACTTCTGCGCCAATTTGGCCCACCAATCCAGCCGCGCCCGGGACGCCTGCCCCGATATCCGACCTCCGAGCCCGGCGCGTGTGCGAGACTAAAACCGCCCGGGAGGGACCATGGACCTCAAGTCGGTGCAGCGGCCGTTCAAGGAGCGCTACCGGAACGACCCGGCGAGCTCGCGGATCACGCTGCGCGCGACCGGAAGCCAGACGGCAACGCCGATGGCGTGCTCGGTGGACATCGGCCGCGCCGTCTACGCGGCCGAGGCTCACGCGGGAACCGGCGGCCCGGGGACCGCGGCCTGCTCCGGGGACCTCCTGCTCGGCGCCCTGGCCGCCTGTGCGCAGATCACTTGCCAGCTCGTCGCCACCGCCCTCGGAATCCCGGCCGAGCGCATCGAGGTCGAGGTGGAAGGCGATCTCGACCTGCGCGGCACGCTCGGGATCTCGCGCGAAGTCCCGGTCGGCTTCGAGAACATGCGCCTGCGCTTCGACGTCGCGGCTCCCGGCGCCACGGCCGAACAGCTGAAGACGCTGCGGGAAAAGACCGAGCAATACTGTGTCGTCCTGCAGACGCTCACGCAGCCGCCCGCGATCCGGGCCGAATGGAGCGCGCCCTCGTGAGCCGCGCCGGCGCGTCGCTCTTCGCCCTGCTCTGGCTCGGCTCGACGGCCGCGGCGCAGGAGCCCGCCGACCGGCGGGGCGCGGTCGAGGAGCAGGCCGTCGTCGAGAGGGTCATCGTGGACGCGCACGTGTCGGAGCCGGACGGCACGCCCATCCCGTCGCTCGGCCCGGAGGACTTCGTCGTGAAGGTCGACGGCAGGCCCGTCGCTCTCGAGGCCGTGGACTGGTTGCCGGCGGGAACCCCCGAAATCGACCCCAAGATCATCGCCTCCCTGACCCCCGCCGACGGCAGCGCCGCGCCCGAGATCCCGCCGGGGCGCGTCATCGTGATCTTCTTCCAGACCGATCACGAGATCTCGCGCCTGCACGGCCTGCTGCGGATGGGAATCCAGGCCCGGCGCTTCCTGACGACACTCCAGCCGACCGACCGCGTGGCCGTCGTGTCGTACGACTCGCACCTGAAACTGCGCCAGGACTTCACCTCGGACCGGGCGAAGCTCGAGCGCGCCATCCACGCGGCGATCCGGCGCGGCGACGCCGCGCCGCCCGACCCGGAGAGCCATCCGTCGCTCGCCGGCCGCCTCGACCTCGACGAGTCCCGCCGGTGCGCGACGCCGGAGCGAGCGCTCGAGCTCGTCGCCCGCGCCCTCGCGCCCATCCCGGGCGGCAAGTCCATGCTTTTTTTCGGGTGGGGCCTCGGCACCGTGGGTGGCCTCACCGGACCCAACGCGAGCGAGCAGCAGGCCTGGACCGACGCGATGCACCGCATGGCCGAGGCGCGTGTCAACATCTTCAGCCTCGACGTGACCGACGCCGACTATCACTCGCTCGAAGGCTCGATCCAGCAGATCGCGGACCTTACGGGCGGGCGCTACGAGAAGACCCATCTCTTCCCGGATCTCGTCATGGACCGCGTGGGCCGAGCGATCTCGGGGCGCTACGTCCTCGTTTTCGTCAAGCCGCACGGGCCCCGCGGCGAGCACACGATCGAGGTCACGCTCGCCAGCCGCAAAGGCCGCGTCTTCGCCCGCCAGTACTACGTGGACTGACGCCCGGTCGAGCTACCTGCGCAGCAACTGCGCCTGGTTCCCGCTCTCCGTCATGAGGGCGTCGGTCTGAAGGAAAGCCTTCGCTTTCGCGTCGTCCTTGAGATACGTCTGCCAG
>Ga0326726_10000586_pt1 | contig 33426 bp, 28 predicted proteins | sample MHFenrmetagenome_2_FD_207603 | JGI IMG/M metagenome (GOLD analysis project Ga0326726, IMG submission 207603) | Lab enriched peat soil microbial communities from Michigan Hollow, Ithaca, NY, United States - MHF15MN | ecosystem: Environmental > Terrestrial > Soil > Wetlands > Peat | place: USA...
CGTTCTTCGGATCGATCCAGATCGCGTGATGGTCCTCACCCATGTTGAAGAACCCGCCCGCGTTGTCGACCAGCAGGAACGACTTGCCGCCGTCGAGTGACTTCGCCATGTGCACGCCGGCGACGAAGATGTTCTTGTCGTTGCTCGGGTCGACGCGAATCTGGCTGAAATACAGCGGACGCCCGTTGCAGTTGCTCATGGCCGTCCACGACTTGCCCTTGTTGTCGGAGCGATAGATCCCGGATCGATTGCCGTCGATCGCGGGCGGCGTCCGATTCGAGTCGGCCGGCGCCGCGCCACGTCCGCCGCGGCCGCCACCAAAACCGCGACCGGGGCCCGCGTTGTCGCACCAGTCGTACCCACCGCGCCCGCCTCCTTGCGCGGCTGGGCCTGCGCCTGGACCTGCGCCCGGAGGTGCGCCCGGAGGTGCGCCTTCGGCTTGATCCGCTCCGGGCGCGCCGGCTTCGATCTCCGCGTACACCACGTTCGGATTCGATCGCGACACGTCGAGGCCGATTCGGCCGAGCGTCCCGGCGGGAAGCCCGTTCCCCGTGAGCCGTTCCCACGACTGCCCGCCGTTGTCGGATTTCCAGAGACCGCTCCCCGGACCGCCGCCGTTGTAGCAGCAGCCGCTGCGCCGTCGCTGGTAGCTCGCCGCGTAGAGCACGCGCGGGTTCGATGGATCCATCGCGATGTCGGTGAATCCGGTGTTCTCGTCGATGTACTTGATCTTGTTCCAGCTCTTACCGCCGTCCGTCGTCTTGTAGATCCCGCCGTCCGCACTCGGCCCGAAGAGATGGCCCGGCGACGCGACGTACACGACGTCGGGATTCCGCGGATCGATCACGATGCGCGCGATCGTCTGCGTGGTTCTGAGACCGACGTTCGCGAACGTCTTGCCGCCGTCCTCCGTCTTGTAGATCCCGTCCCCAAACGTCGACGTTTGCCGGTTGTTCGGCTCGCCCGTGCCGACGTAGACGATGTTCGCGTTCGCCGGATTGATCGCGATGTCGCCGATCGACGCGCTGCCGTACGTCTCGAACACCGGCGCGAACGTCGTGCCGTTGTTCTCCGACTTGAACACGCCGCCCGTGGCGTAGCCGACGTAGATGACATTCGGGTCGCTCGGCGCCACCTCGATGTCGTCGACGCGGCCGCCCATGCTCGCCGGGCCGATCGACCGGAACCGGAACGGCGACAGGACCGGATTGGCGGAGCGATTGATCATTGAGGTGTCGCGCGCCGGCGCTTGCTGCGCGGGGAGCGGCGCCGATGCAAGCGAGAGAAGCGCGGCGCCGGTGACGGCGATGCGGGCGAATCGAAGCACGAGCATGGTCGCGAAGCTCGGGGGGAAGGACGGCGGACGCGCGGTCCGCGGGTGTGGCCCAGAGCTTACCACGCCGCGGCGCGTTTGGCTATCGAGCCAACACGAGATCAGGCGGCGCGATCGTCCGGCGGGCGCCGGCGGACGTAGACGCCCGCGCCGTGGCGAATCTCCACCACGCACATCAGCTCGAGTGTCACGACCGCCTCGCGCACCGTCGCCCGCGCCACGCGGAACCGGCGCGCCATCTCGGCGATCGGCGGCAATCGCTCGCCGACGATCAGTCGCCCGTCCCGGATCGAGGCGAGGAGGCGATTGACCAACTCGTCCGCGAGACGCGGCCGGTGAATCGGCGTGAACGACGGATCGGAGTTCATCAGGATTCTCTCAACCGCCGCGGAGCGCCTCGACGGCGGGCACACCCGCGGCGCGCCGAGCCGGAATCCAGCTCGCCACGAGGACGGCCAGCACGAGGAGGGCGACGATGCTCACGAGCGTCACGGGGTCGGCCGGCTCGATGTCGTACAGCTGCGCGCGGAGCAGCCGCGTCGTCGCGAGCGCACCCACCAGGCCGATCGTGCCGCCGGCCGCGGCGAGCGACATCCCCTGCCGCACGACCATCGCCACGACGTCGCGCGACGTTGCTCCGAGCGCGACCCGCACACCGATCTCGCGGGTCCGCTGGGCGACGGCGAACGACACGACGCCGTACGCGCCCAGCGCCGCGAGCACGAGCGCCACGCCGGCGAACAGTCCGAGGAGCATCGCGCTGAAACGCGCGCTCTCGACGGCGAACGCGACGCGCGTCTCCATGGTCGTGACCTCGTACACCGGGAAGCCGGGCGCCACCTCCTTGATCGCGCGACGCACCGGGCCGGCCAACGCCCCCGGATTTCCCGACGTGCGCATGAACAACATCATCCGCGCCGACAACTGTTGCTGATGATATGGGAGGTAGATGTCCGGCGCCGGCGGCGAATAATTCGATCGATAGCGCACGTCGCCCACGACGCCCGCGATGTAGATCGTGTCGCCTTGATTGATGGAGAACGAACGCCCGACTGGATTCTCACCCGGCCAGTACGCGCGCGCCGCGGCCTCATTGATCAGCGCGACCTTGGGCGACTTCGGGCCATCGGCCGGCGAGAAGAATCGCCCGCGAACGAGCGGCACGCGCATCACCGCCGGCCATCCGGGCGTGATCCAGTGCACGCCGACCACCGGTTCCGCGCCGCGCGGTGCCGGTGGACGATCGTACAGGGTGAGACTCGCCCGCGGTGAACATCCGCCGGCGAGCGGCGGGCAGTCGCCGATCGCGACGCTCGTCACACCGGGGACCTGGGCGATTCGATCGAGCACGATGTCATAGAAGCGTGCGATCGAGTCGCGTGACCAGTCCGGCGACCGGTTGATGCGCATCGTCAGCACCTGCGTCGGGTCGAACCCGGGTTTGATCCCGGCAAGCCGCGCGAAGCTGCGCACGAGCAGACCCGATCCCGCGAGCAGCACGACGGCGAACGCGATCTCGAGGACGGTCAGCGCCTGGCGGGCGTTGATCCTTCGGCGCGTCGACTTCCCGGACGTCGCGCTCTCGCTCGACAGCGCGTCGGCGAGCGACGGGCGCGTCGACTGCAGCGCCGGCAGGAGTCCGAACAGCAGGCCGGTCGCGATCGTCAGCGCCGCGGTGAAAACGAGAGCGCGAACGTCGAGCGTGATCGCCTGGAGACTCCCGGTGTTGATGCCGGACGCGCCCTCCGAGGCCAGAAGACCGTCGGATTGCGCGGCGACGAGCACCCGTACGCCGCCGGCCGCCACGAGCACGCTCGCGAGCCCGCCGATTGCCGCCAGCATTCCGCTCTCGACGAGCAGTTGGCGAACGAGACGGCCACGCCCCGCGCCAATCGCGAGCCGCACGGCAATCTCGCGCCGCCGCGACGCGGCGCGCGCGAGGAACAACCCGGCCACGTTCGCACACGCCACGAGCAAGACGAGCGCAACCGCGCCGAGGAGAATGAACAAGGCCTCGCGCGACTCGTGGTCGACGCGAGCCGCGTCGAGTGGCGTTGCGCGCGCGCTCCAGTGCGCGCCGGGAATCTGTGAGATCGGGTAGGCCGCGTCGATTCGCGGTGCGAGCTGCCGCACCATCGCCGTCGCGCGCTCATAGGACACGCCGGGTCGCAACCGCCCGATCCCATAGTAGCTGCGGAAGTCCGGTGCGGTGACCGTGGCCAGCCCCCATGCCGGCGGCGCGGCCACGATCGGAAACCAGAACGACACTTGGCCAGACAATCCCTGAAACGTCGGCGGCAGGACTCCGATGATCGCGAACAGGCCGTCGTCGATGGCTACGGTCTTCCCGAGCACCAATGGATCATGGTTGAACAGGCGCTGCCAGAGCTCGTCGCTGATCATGACCGTGCGCGCCGCGCCGGGACGATCGTCGTCGGGTGAGAACACGCGGCCGATCACCGGCCGAACGCCGAGCACCGGAAAGAACTGCGCGTCGACCATCTCGCCGGCGACGCGCTCGGCTTCGTCGCTGATGCGCAACGTGAATTGCGACGACCGCCAGAGCGACACGGCCGCGAAGACCGTCTGCCCGTCACGCAGCATCGCGAACTGCGGATACGACCATGCCGCGTCCGTGAGCTCCGGCCGGCCGCCCCGCGCCGGGAGCGTCAGACTGATGCTCATCAGCCGCTCCGGCACGGGAAACGGCAGCGGCCGCAGCAACAGCGCGCTCACCGCGCTGAAGATCGCCGTGGTGGCGCCGATGCCGACGGCGAGCGTGAGCACCGCGACGGCGGTGAACGTGGGCGCCCGACGAAAGGTGCGGATCCCGAACCGGACGTCCTGCGCGAGGGCGTCGAGGCCGCCCAAGCCCGCGGCGCGTCTCGCCTCCTCGCGATAGTACGTTCGATTGCCGAATCGGCGGCGCGCCGCGTCGCGGGCCTCGCGCGGCGGAACGACGCCATGACCGGCGTGCTCGCGCTGCATGGTCTCGAGCCCGACATGGAAGTCCATCTCCTCCGACAGCTCCGTCTCGTGCGCGCGCGGGCTCGTCCACACGCGCCACCGGTATCGCAGCGAATCGACGATCGACATGGCGATCTCCCTGTCAGGCGCGGCGAAGAACGCGGTTGATGGCGACGAGCATCGCGTCGAAGCTCGAGATCTCGTTGCCGAGCTGCTTGCGCCCGGCCGCGGTCAACGTGTAGTAGCGTGCGCGCCGCCCGGTCGGTGATTCGCCCCACTTCGCGGTGATCCACCCCTTTCTTTGCAACCGCTCGAGCGCGGGGTAGAGCGATCCCTGCTCAACGCGGAGCAGATCGCCCGAGCGCGCCTCGATCTGCTGGGCGATGGCATACCCGTGCAACGAGCCGCCGCTCAGCGTCTGGAGGACGAGCATGTCGAGCGTGCCCTTGAGCAGCTCGTTCTTCGGAGAGCCCGATGGACCGGCCACGGGTTGCCGCCCAGGAAGCGGTGGATATGTAGAATTCCTACCGCTCAATAAGTAGGATATCTACCTATCGCCGTCAAGCCGGCCGGGACGAGCCGGTCCGGCGTCAATCCGCCCGCGCGAGATCGGCGAGGTCGCCGACGTCCGCGGTCACGCGAGCCGTCCATCGCGCGGCCCAGTCGCGCACGATCGCCCGGTCGGCGTCGGTCGCCTGTGAGCCGTCGCGCCGAACGACGAACTCCATCGTGTGGTCGCCGCGGCCCGCCGCGCTCAGCCCGTGGCGCTCGAGCACCCCGATCAGATCGTCGATGAGTGTGTCGCGCTCCGCCTCCGACACATCGCTGTGGAGTCGCAACACGACAGTGAAACCGAGGCTTGGACAGGGCGCGGTCATGATCGAAGACGCACCGGAGTGTGCACCGTGACCGCGGACCCGTCCGCGAGAAACGCCGAGTCCGGTTCCCCGCTCAAGATCCGCGCAAATTGGGGAGGATACACGTCGGTGGTCATCCCCGCGAGGCGTGCCGTGCGCGCCGGCCACACCTTCCATTTCGGGTGCCGCACCTCGTACTCGACGGTCGTCCCGTCGCGCTGGCGCGTGTAGCCCCAGGCGTGTTCGGCGATGAACTCCTCTTCGCTCCCGGCGCGAATCGGTTCCGGCGTTCCCGCGGCGGACAGGTGAACGCCGGTCCAATCGAACGTCCCTTTCCACTCGTAGTCCACCACCGTCTCCGCGGACGTCGCACGGATGTGGTGCCGCATCGGAAGGGCAAGGTACGGCTCGTTGTAGGTCGCGCGCGCCACGATGGCGATCGCGCGCCGCGGTACGACCTCGCGAATGAACGTGACCGCGCGCCGCGTCTCACCGCCCAGCTCACGCCGAACATAGAATCGCAGGTTGATCTCCTCGAACGTGCGGTGAAAGGGAATCGGGACACCGAGCACCCGCGTGTTCGCGAACAGGAACCCCACGACGCTGACGTACGCGACGCCCTTCCAGAGATCGAGCTCCGTGCCCGCCGGTACGAACGGCGCCACGAGATCGGGCACCACGCGATAGTTCAGCATGGCGAGGTACCGCCACTCGGCGGACAGAAAGACGCGAGGCACGGTTCGGCGCTCCTCCCAACTCCATCAACTCCACATCGAGCGATTTGGTTGCCATCGATGGCGTAGATCAATATTGTCTCGTTCCCGAGCGGCCACCATCAGACGGCCATGACGACGACCTTCGTCACCGGCGGATCTGGATTCGTTGGACGAACGCTGATCCCGGCGTTGCGCGCGCGCGGCGACGAGGTGCGCGCGCTTGCGCGGAGCGATTCGGCCTCCGCGATGGTCTCGTCGCTGGGCGCCGCGCCCGTGGCTGGCGATCTCGACGACTATGCGGCGATGCGCGACGGCATGCGGGGCGCCGACCTCATCATCCACGCGGCTGGACTCCTGACCGAATGGGCGGCGCGCGAAAGCTTCGAGCGAATCAACGTGGCCGGCACGCGCACCGTGCTGGCGGCGGCCCGCGAAGCCGGCGTCGCCCGATTCGTGTTCTTCAGCAGCACCGCGGTCGTGGTCGACGGAGCGCCGCTGGTGCGCGTCGACGAGACGCGGCCCGCGTCGCGCCGCGCGTACCCGAGGTATTGCGCCAGCAAGGCAGCCGCCGAAGCATTGGTGCTCGCGGCCAACGGTCCGGGACTGCAGACGGTGGCGATTCGCCCGGCGATGCTCTGGGGGCCAGGCGACACCTCGATGCTGCCGGAGTACATCAAGGGTGTGCGCGACGGCCGCTGGATGTGGGTCGACGGCGGCGGGCATCTCACCTCGACCTGCCATGTCGTGAACGCGATCCACGGCGCGGTGTGCGCGGCCGAGCGTGGCCGCGGCGGCGAGGCATACTACCTGACCGATGGTGAGCCGGTCGTCTTCCGGGAATTCATGACGCGGCTTCTCGGCGCGCACGGCGTGACGATCGATGCCAAGCGGATTCCGGGCCGCCTCGCCCGCCCTGTCGCCCGAACCACCGAGCGCATCTGGGATCTCTTGCGGCTGCCCGGCAAGCCGCCCGCGACGCGGCTGGGCCTGGGTCTCATCGGCGCCGAGCTCACGTTCGTCGACGCGAAGGCCCGGCGAGAGATCGGATACGCCCCGCTGGTGACCGTCGAGGAGGGACTACGGGAGCTCGAGCGTCTCCGTCCGTCGATGGTTCACGACCGAAAGTAGTCGAGCCACCGCACGAGACGCGCCGTCCGCGGCCCGTACGGCGGATAGAACAGGTGCGTGATCGCGAACCGTCCCTGCCGGACCACGGATCGTTCATGGGAGAATGCACGAAATCCGTGCTCGCCGTGGTACGCGCCGAAGCCGCTCTCGCCGACGCCGCCGAACGGGAGGTACGGATTGGCCAGGTGCAGGAGCGTGTTGTTGACCAGCGTGCCCCCGGCGGACGTGTTCCGGAGCAGCACCTCGACGTTCTCGCGCCGCCGGCTGAAGACGTACATGGCGAGCGGCTTGCCGCGCGAGCGAATGAGGCGGCACGCGTCGTCGGGCGTGTCGTACGCCAGCACCGGCAGCACAGGGCCGAAGATCTCGTCGGACATGATCTCGGCGTCCGGGTCGACGCCGGCGAGGATCGTCGGCGCGACGTAGCGCGTCGCGGCGTCCCACTGCCCGCCGCATTCCACGGTGGCGCCGCGCCGCACGGCGTCCTCGATGAGCGCGCCGAGCCGCGCCGCGGACTTGGCGTCGACCACACGCGCTACGTCCGGACTCTGCGCCCTTGCCTCCTCGGTCGCGCCGTAGAACCCAGCCACGGTTCGCTTGGCCGTGGTGATGAACTCCGAGACGAGCGAGCGATGGACCAGCGCGTAATCCGGGGCGACGCACGCCTGTCCCGAGCTGATGAACTTGCCCCACGCGATGCGCTCCGCGGCAACGCGGACGTCGGCGCTCTCGTCGACGACGGCCGGCGATTTCCCGCCGAGCTCCAGCGTCACCGACGACAACGTCTTGGCCGCCGCCGCCATGATGATCCGGCCGACGCGGGTGCTGCCGGTGAAGAAGATGTGGTCGAACGGCAGCGTGAGCAGCGCATCCGCGACGGCGGCGTCCCCCTCGATCACCGCGACCTCACGCTCCTCGAACACGTCGGCGAGGAGACGGGCGAGCACGCGGTTGGTGGCCGGCACTTTCTCCGACGGACGCAGCATGGCGCAGTTGCCCGCGGCGACGGCGGCGATGAGCGGGGCGATGATCAGGGCGAACGGGTAGTTCCATGCGGCCATGATGAGGACGACGCCCTTCGGCTCGCAGCGAATCTCGCTCCGCGTTCCGAGCAGGTGCATGGGCGTACGGACGCGGCGCGGGCGCATCCATCGTCCCACTTTGTCGACGGCGTCCTTGAGCTCCGTGAGCACCAGTTGGATCTCGGTGATCTCGCTCTCCGTGGGATGCTTGCCGAAGTCCTCCTTGATCGCCTGCGCGATCTCGCCGCGACGACGGCCGATCGCCTCGCTCAGCGCGACCAGTTTGCGGCGCCGCTCGGCCGAGGTCGTCTGCGCCACGCTCCAGCGCGCGTTCCGCTGGAGCTCGAAGATGCGGCGGGCGGCGGAGATCGCGTCCGTCGCGGAAGGTGCGCCGAACGACGGCGACGCAGCGACAGGTTGAGTGGACGTCGTCATCGTGCGGTCTCCGGGAGACGCATGGCGTCAGGTTCGCCGATCGATTGACGATACCGTCTCCAGGCTTCCCAGCAAGACCGGCCGGCCCAGGAGGCCTGGCAGGACGGATCGGTCACTCCCATACTAGGGCGATCCAGCGCCGCCGGAACGAGGAGGGTGCCGAGATGTCGGACAGCCGCGGCCGCGCGCCACTGCGCGAGACGATCGTTCCGTTCACGGCGGGCGACGGCATGCAGTGCAACCTCGTCCACGTGCAGGGCGAGCGCGAGCCGACGAAGGGGCCGGTGATTCTCGTGCACGGCGCCGGGGTGCGCGCGAACATCTTTCGCGCGCCGCTCGCCACGACCATCGTCGATGATCTGGTGGACAACGGCTACGACGTATGGCTCGAGAACTGGCGCGCGAGCATCGACCTGCCGCCCAATCCGTGGACGCTCGATAAGGCGGCGGTGCACGATCACCCCGCGGCCGTCGCGACGGTGCAGCGCGCCACCGGCGCCGATCGTCTCAAGGCGATCGTGCACTGTCAGGGCTCGTGCAGCTTCGTGATGTCGGCGCTCGCCGGGCTCGTGCCGCAGGTCGACACCATCGTCAGCAACGCGGTCTCGATCCACCCCGTGGTGCCGCCCGGGTCCAAGCTCAAGCTCAACGCAGTGCTGCCGGCCATACGGATGATCACGCCGTACCTCAACCCGCACTGGGGGAAGCACGCGCCCACGATGGTCGCGAAGCTCGTGAGGTTGGCCGGATCGATCACCCACAGCGGATGCGACAACGAGGTCTGCAAGCAAGTCAGCTTCACCTACGGCTCCGGCGATCCGGCGCTCTGGCGTCACGAGAATATCGACGACGCGACCCATGCGTGGATCGGTGAGGAATTCGGCGCCGTGCCGGTCGCGTTCTTCCGGCAGATGGCGCGCTGCGTGCGACGCGGACGCCTGGTGAGCGTCGACGGATTCCGCGAGCTTCCCGCCGACTTCGCCGCTGCGCCGCCGCAGACCGATGCGCGGTTCGCGCTCTTCGCGGGCGACATGAACCTGTGCTTCCTCCCGGCGAGCCAGACCGCGACGTACGACCACCTGAATCGCGTTCGGAAGAACTACCATTCGCTGCACGTGCTCCCCGGCTACAGCCATCTCGACGTGTTCTTCGGTCGCAACTCCGCGCGCGACGTCTTCCCGCTGATTCGCGCCGAGCTCGAGCGGCCGGCCGCGCGCTGACGCATGTCGACGCCCGTCACGCCGGAACAGCGCATCGCGCGCGGGCTCGTGTTCAGCGAGACGATGAGCGGTCCCTTCTCGCTCGGCGAGTCGGATCCGGCGCGAGGCGCCGCCGCCGGTCGCGCGGCGCGCACGCCGCTCACCATGCGCGTGACGATCTCGATCGCCGACGTCGGCGCGTTCGCGCGCGATCCGTCGCACGCCGCGGAGCTCGGCGGGCACGTCACGTTCGGTCTGTTGGGCGAGCGAGTCCCGGCCGTGGGGGGCGTGGTGCGCCTCTTCGCGCCGCGTGAGGAGAGCGACGGACCGATGAACACGAAGGTGATGTACTACGGCCTTCGCCTCGCGCACGCGCCGCGCGAGCTCTATCTCGCCGGCGAAAAGCACGTCGACGGCCGGTCCGTGCTCAGCATGTGGAGCGAGACGACGACGCTGTTCACGCGGCTGCACGACGGCGCCGACGACGCCGCGCCCGTCATCGGCGCGGGCGTGTTGCGGCTCTCCCCGTTCGATCTGCTTCGCACGCTGCCGACCATGCGTCCCGCGCGATCCGCGCCGGTCGCGACGCTCGCGCGATTCGGCGCATTCTTCGCCGGCGAGTTGTGGAGCAGTTACGTCGCGCGACGACCGGCACCGGCGGACCGCGGACCGAATGCGCGACGGGTTTGACGCGATCGTCGTCGGCAGCGGGTTCGGCGGCGCGGTCATGGCGTGTCGTCTCGCCGAGCGCGGACGCCGCGTGCTCGTCCTCGAGCGCGGGCGGCAGTGGCACCCGGAGGAGTACCCGCGGGCGCCCGGCGACGCGTGGATCTGGGACTCCAAGCGACCGGAGCGCGACAACGGCTGGATCGACCTGCGCTGGTTTCGCGGAATGGGCGTCGCGCAGGGCGCCGGCGTTGGCGGCGGTTCGCTGATCTTCGCGAACGTCGTCGTCGACGCCAACCCCGGCACCTTCGCGCAGGGATGGCCCCGCGAGATCACGGCTGAAGCGCTGGCGCCGTACTACGAGCGTGTCGCGCGGATGCTGAACGTCCACGCGCTGCCGGGGAATCAGACGACGGCGCGCTACCGGCTGCTCGAAGAGGCGGCGCGTGCGTCGGGGTTTGGCAGCCGCTTTCGGCCCCTGCCCCTCGCCGTGACCTTCGATCCCGACTGGCACTACGGGTTGGACGATCCGTTCAGCGGCCGCCACACGAAGATCTGGACGAACGAGCACGGGCAGATGCAGGGCACGTGCGTGCACTGCGGCAATTGCGACATCGGCTGTCAGGTGCGCGCAAAGAACACGCTCGACCTCAACTACCTCGCGCGGGCCGAGCAGCAGGGGGCCGAGATTCGTCCGCTGCATCTCGTTACGTCCCTGAGCCGGGACGCCGGCGGATACCGCGTGCACTTCGCGATGATCGGCGACGGCCGTCGAGAATCGGGAAGCGAGACCGCTCCGATCGTCGTCCTCGCCGCCGGCTCGCTCGGCTCCACGGAGCTCTTGCTCCGCTGTCGTGACGAGCACGGCACGCTCCCCGATCTCAGCGCGCATCTCGGCCGCGATTGGAGCTCGAACGCGGACTTTCTGACGCCCGCCTCCTATCGCGACCGCGCGATCTCACCCACGCGCGGGCCGACGATCACCTGCGCCGTCGACTTTCTGGACGGCGCGGAGGGCGAGCAGTTCTTCATCGAAGACGGCGGCTTTCCCGACATGCTGCACAACATCGCCGACCCGGTGGGTGCCCGCGGCCGTCGAACGACGTTGATGATGGCCGTGCCGCGGGCGGCTGACCGGGCGACGGCGATGCACCGCGCGGTGCGACAGACGATGGCGCTCGCGCGCGCCGGCCGCCAATGGAATTTCCCATGGCGCAGCGCCATGCGATCGCTGGCGCGATTCGGCGGGCGGGACGATCCGCTGCGCGGCACGATGCCGTGGTTCGCGCAGGGCATCGACGCGAGCGATGGCGTGCTCTACCTCGCGAAGCGCTCGGGGGGCCGGCGCGAGCTCGCGATGCGGTGGGACATTCGCCGGTCGCGCGGGGTGATCGACGCCATCATCGAGATGCACCGGCGATTGTCCCGGGTTACCGGCGGGCGCGTTCGCGTGCCGCCCTCGTGGTCACTCATGAAGCAGCTGGTCACGCCGCACCCGCTCGGCGGATGCAACATGGGAACGACGCGGGCCAACGGCGTAGTGAATCATCGCGGCGAGGTGTTCGGGTACCCGGGCCTCTACGTCGCCGATGGCGCCATCGTGCCGCGCGCCATTGGTCTCAATCCGTCGAAGACGATCGCGGCGCTCGCCGAGCGCATCGCCGACCTGGTCGTGGAACCAGCCGAGCGACGCTGACTACGCGGCGATCGACGAGACCGGCCGCAAGGTCACGTGCCCATGGTCGATCTCGGCGTAGTACGGATTGCTCTCCCACACGCCGGTGTTGTAGTACCACGATCCGTTCGGCAGCTCCACTTGCCCGGGCCGGTGCGTGTGACCGAAGATCACGGCGTCGAACCCGCGCTCGGCGATCTCCTGCGCCGATCGAAGGAGCGCGGGGCGCTCGCCCGGGATCGCCTGGGCCAGTCGCGTGGCGTCGTCCGATCCCTTGTAGCTCGCGTGCCGCCACTCGCCGAGCGCGATGAGGGCCGTGTTGAAGACCGACGTCGCGCGGAACACCTTCGGCGAGACTCGCAGCATGAGCGAGCCGAGGATCGTCATGACGTCGTAGGTCTTCGGGTACTTGACGAACATCTCGTCGTAGATGTGGCTGTGCTCGACCCGGATCCGTCGGTCGCCCGACTCGACGTTCAGAAACGGCGCCACGCGGATGACGCCCCAATCGTCGAGGAACTGCTCGAGCACGATGTCGTGATTGCCGACGGTGTAGTAGATCGGCAGTCCTCGCGTCGCGAAGCGCGCGAATTCGTGGTTACAGCCACTGAGGTCGCGCGCCAGCCGGGCAATCGAGCTCTGGACGATGTCGATGCCGTCCCCGTTGATGCACACGGGGTAGTCGTGCTCCCGGGCGTAGCGCAGGAACTCGACGAACGGCCGGCGCGGACGGTAGAGTGGATTGCCGAGGTGGACATCCGACACCACCAGCATCCGCTCTTCGCGAGTGGCGGTGATCAGAGGGTCGTCTCCGCGGGCGCCCCGGGCGGCCGGTACGTCGCCATGACGGCGGAGATACGCATCTCGGCTTCACCGTCCGTCGGTGCCGCCTCCCGGAGCACCTGCACCAGCTGCTCGTCGAGATCGCGAATGCGGCGGCTCATGTGCTGCATCATCTCGAACGCGAAGGTCGGATCGCGACGAATCTTGAGGAGGAGTCCGCCCGGCTCGATGACGAGGAGCTGCGTCTCGCCCTTCGCCCGTACGGTGGCGTTTCTCGGGAGCGACTCGAGGAGGGACATCTCGCCGAAGAAGCTGCCGCGCTGGAGCGTCGCCAGCACGACCGTGCGGCCGCCGAGCGATTTGACGACTTCCACGGCGCCGCGTTGAATGACGTACATCTCGCGGCCCATCTCGCCCTCACGGACGATGATCTCGCCGTCGGCGTACCGCTCGACGAGGCTCATGCGCGAAAGTCGAGGCCGAAGCTCAGGACGTACGGTCCCCGTTCGCCGCGGCGATAGTACGATCGCCCGAGCCAATAGTCGGGGGCGATGAGCCGAATCTCGTCGCGGATGCGCGAGAAGCTCAGCGAGGTGTCCTTGTAATCGATGATCACCGCGTCGCCCGAGTCGAACCAGCTCGGACCGTGATACAGCACGGCGGGGATGAGGCGAAGTCCGAACACTCGGTTGACCAGCCGGCGGTTCTGCGCGTCGAAAGTCTTTCCCTGCCACACCAACCAGCCCACCTTGGCGAGCAGCGGTGTCAGGCCGCTGCCGGGAAACAGCACGGCGAGTCCCTTGGCCCGGCCGTTCGGGATCGGGGCGGCGGTCCCTGCGCCATAGACTTCCGCGAGCTCCGCCGGCGACATGCGTACGAGGGCGCCGGCGATGTCCTGCGTGTGCGACACGATACCTGAAGGCGCCGGCATGCGGACCTCGTCGAGCGGGAGGGGGGTGGCTATCTATGCTCCGAGGCCGCATGCCGCGCAAGGGCAAACGAGCCCGGCGTCAGATGTTCTCGCCTCACGGCGCTCGATACAGACCGTAGATCGCGTCGCGGAAACTCTTGTGCAGGTGCACGCGATCGAACGGCACGAGCTGAACGAAGAGCACCGCGGTGAGCTGGTTGACGGGATCCACCCAGAACAGCGTGCTTGCGGCGCCATCCCAAAAGAACTCGCCGACGACGCCGTTGTTCTCATCCGCCGACGCCGGCGGGCGCAGACGCACCGCGAAATCGATCCCGAATCCGACCTGTCCCTTGCTCGGCAGCCACGAACGCTGCGTGATGGTATCCGACAGATGGTTGGTCGCCATCAAGCGCACCGTCTCGGGCCGCAGAACGCGCACGCCGTCCAGCTCCCCGCCGTTCACCAGCATGCGCGCGAAGCGCATGTAGTCGTCGAGCGTCGACGTCAATCCGTAGCTGCCTGGGGTGAGCGGCCACGGTCGCGTGTTGAACGCGAACGCCAACTCGTCCGGCGCGCGCGACAGCACGCCGGCGTCGCTCCGATTGTATATCGCGGCAAAGCGCGCGCGGTCGCGCTCGGGGACGACATACCGCGTTTCACGCATGCCGAGCGGATCGAGGACGTGCTCGCGGACGTACCGGTCGAACGGTTGTCCCGAGAGTCGCTCGACGAGGAACGCCTGCACGTCGACCGACGGGCCGTACTCCCACTTCGCTTCGGGTTGGAACCAGAGCGGCACCGTGCCGAGCTTCTGGGCCATCTGGGCGAGCGTGTTGTTGCGGTTGAGCGGATCCGCCGCGGCGAGCAACGGACCGACGCCCGGATTGTCGGCGGCAGTGGCGAATCCCGCCGTGTGACGCGTGATGTCGCGGATCGTGATCGGCCGCCACGGCGGGACGAGAATCGGCGAGCCGTTCGCGGCGGTGCCGGAGTAGACTCGCAGGTTCGCGAATTCCGGCGCGTACTTCGCGAGCGGATCGTCGAGCTGGAACTTGCCCTGCTCGTACAACGTCATCAGCGCCACGCCGGTGACCGGCTTGGTCATCGAGAAGATCTGGACGATCGCGTCGCGCCGCATCGGTCGCGCCGCCTCGCGATCGGCCATCCCGAACGCGCCGAAGTAGACCTCCCTTCCCTTCTCGTAGACGAGCGCCGAGACGCCCGCCACGGTGCCCGATTGCGCGAACCATCGGAGGGTCGAGTCGATGCGAGCGCGGGCCGCGGCGTCCACGACCTGCTCGCGTCTCGCCGTCTCGGACGGAGTGAGGTCCGGCATCCGGCTCGCGTCGATCCGCCAGAGTTGACCGACCTTGTGATCGGCGACCCACAGCGCGCCCGCGCCCCAGCGAACGGCGTCGGCGCCACTGCCGCCCACGAACTGATGTGTCACCGCGTTCGTGCGGGGATCGATGCGCGTCACCGGCTTGCCGTCGACCGACAGCCACACGGCGCCACCGCCCGCGGAGATGTCGCCCGCAGGGGTCGGCGCCCGCGCCTCGATCCGCGCCACCTCCCGGTTCGTCGCGGGATCGACGCGTGACACCGATCCGTCGGCGCGATTCTGAACCCACACCGCGCCTTCGCCGGCCGTCATGAATTTTGGCGACTTGCCGACCGGAATTCGCGCGACGACACGCGCCGAGCCGGGATCGACGCGCACGACCACGTCCGCGCCGCTGCTCGCCACCCAGATGCTGCCGAATCCCGCGACGATCACATCCGATCGCGCGCCCGTCGCCACGCGAGCCAGCGTCGCGCCCGTGCGCGCCTCGATCTTCACGACGGATGACGACGCGCTGTCGGTGACGTTGTCGGGGACCCAGAAGCTCCCGTCGAGCAGCGCGAACGCGCCTTCCCGCCCGCGCTTGATCGGCACCGCAATGCGCCGGACGATCGAATCCTTCGCGGGATCGATCTCGTTGATGACACCGTCGCCGCACGTGGGAACGAACACGCGATCTGCCGACGCAACGATGCCGAGACATCCGTTGCGACCGATCGGGATGTCGGCGGTGAGGCGATTCGTCGTCGCATCGATGCGCGAGACCCGGTCGGGCCGGTAGTTCACCACCCACACGGACCCGAACCCGAAGGTGATCCAGTCCGCCGACGACGGAAGGTCGACGCGCGCGAGCACCGGGAGTCGCTCGAGCGGCACGCGGACGGCGTCGAGCGACGACGCTGCTTGCGCTCCTGCCGCGCCGAGCGCGACCGCGCCACTCGTGAGCGCGCTCGCCAGCGCCCGGCGCGCGCTCAGGGCCGCTTGCACTGGTTCGTGATGTCGTGGTCGTCCGTGTAGTACGTGCCGTCGCCGCACGTCAGCGCGGGATTGGCGTGCGCGAAGACACCGAGCGGATTGGTGTAGCCCGGCACGGTCCACACGTGCAGCAGGTATTGTGTCGTCGCCACCCAATTCCCGCTCTTCGCCTTGCAGCCGTCCTGCGTGATGCTGCCGTCGAACCCGAGCGCCTCCTGCGCGCCGTTCGCCCCGCGCACGAGGCAGATGCCGGTGTGATAGTGCCAGTGGTCGTTCGGTCCCGCGAACCCCTCCGGCTCCGGCGCACCCGCCATCACGCTCGAGATATACATGTAGCCCGCGATGGGCGACGTCGGCTTGTTGCCGTCGTAGATGATCGTCGAGGGATGCAGAATGTCGTCGTCGGTGAGCGCCGTGCCGCGTCCGTTCCGCCCGCCGACGTAGTGCGTGCCCAGACCCGGAATGAACGGCCCGGCCCGACGATATCCCGCGGCCTCGGCGTCTTTGACGGTCGGATATTTTCTGGTCACGTCCATCGTGAGCGCGAGCTGGTGAAGCAATTGCGCGCGCGTCTCGGGCGGCAGGTTCGCGAGCGGCACCTCCGGCGCCATGTTGTGCTGCGTGCCATTCTCGATCTTCGACCATCCCTTGTCGTCGCCGGTCGGAAAGAGGAATGCCTTCTCGGCGCTCGAGTGCGATCCCATGGCGGCCATGTCGTGGCCTGGCATCGACGCCATGTCGTGCGAGGCAGCGGCGGCCGTCGCGGAAGACGACGCTCGGTTCGACGCGCACGCGGCCACGAGCGCGGTGAGCGTGAGCAGCAACGTCGGGGCGGCGAAGCGGGGCATCGGTGTTCCCGTGTTGGAGTGGACGCTTCCCAATGAAGTGCGAATGATCGGCTCGCGCCAGCTCGATTCCGGGCAGGCTGTTGCCGGTCAGATGTTTGGTTTAGCTATTCGACCCACCAACTTTTCACCGTGGCGACTCAGCACCATGTATCGATCGCTGGAGACGTACCGAGGCGTTGTCTATCCGTGGTCCATCGACCACGTCGGGCATATGAACGTCGCGTCGTACACCGCCCGTTTCGACGAAGCGACCTGGCATTTTCTTGCCAAGCTCGGCTTGACGCCGGGCTTCCTCAAGCGCGCCGGCCGCTCGGCCGTGGCCGCCGACCAGAAGACGCAGTACAAGCGCGAGGTGTTCGCCGGAACACTGCTGCACGTCACGACCGACCTGCAAGAGCTCGGTCGCAAGAGCATTCGGTTCGTGCATCACATGTACGACAGCGAGACGGACGAAGAGGTGGCCGTCACGGAGCTCGTGGGTGTCTACTTCGACATGGAGCGGCGCTCGTCGGACGAGTTGCCGGACGTCGTCCAAACGCGCGCGAACATGCTACGGGTTCCCGGGCCCGAAGCGTCCCAGACGGCCTAGCCGATCGGGGCGGCCACGGTCGCGACGGGGACTATGGCGTAGAGCTGTACGCATACATCCCGAACATCACACCGACGAAGTTGGACGAAAATCCGCCGGCCACTTTCGTGCTCAGGATCGTGCCGTCGGCGTCTGCCTTGAGCGTCGTCCACTTCCCCGGTGCCGTGCCATACGCAAAGTCATATTTGTCGCCGCGCGCGGTGATCTTGAGATACACGCGCGCATCCGGCGCCCCACGCAGCGGCGCGGCCGCGACGACGATCGGGCCGCGCGCGGCCACGCGCCCGTCACGCTCGATCAGTTGCACCGATCGCTTACCGTCGACTAGCGTCACACCGAGGAGGTAGTTGAAATCGTCGGTCTCGAACGCGACGAGTCCCGCGATGTCGCCCGCCTTCGCCGGCGTGAACCGCATCACCGTCGTCGCCGACGCGTTGAGATGCTCTTGCCGCCGACCCACGAACGAGAGCTGCGTGCGCGTGCCGAGCGCGGCGGGACGGGCCTCGATCGTGAGCGAGCCCGGATGCGCCGTGAGATCGGGGAACCAGTGACGGGGCGTGCGAACGAGCTCCCAGTACGGCGCGAGCGTCGTCGATGAAAAACCGTCGCGGACCGTGAAGTTGCCCGCGGTTGGAATCTTCGGCGTGGGCTGCGCGGGGAGCCTTGGACGCGGCGCCACGTACGGTACCGTCGCCTTGCCGGCGAGAATCATCGGCCAGCCGTTCTCCCATCGGACGGGCAACAACCAGGTCTCACGACCCGTGTTGTAGAGATTGTCCCCGTATGGCCGCACACCGAGAAAGACGGCCCACCACTCGCCGTTCTGCGTCTCCACGAAGTCCGCGTGGCCGGTGGACGTGATCGGGAATGGGCGCGCGGGATCGAGGTGTCGCTGCGTGAGGATCGGGTTGATCGGACCCGGCGTGTATGGTCCCTGCGGCGAATCGCTCCGGAACACCACCTCGGAGTGCTGGTCGGCCGTGCCCCCTTCGGCACAAATGAGAAAGTACTTACCGTTGTGCTTGACGATGTGCGGCGCCTCGATCCAGATCGGCTTCTTCGAGATGTCGACGCCGCCGTTCACGACCACGGTGCGCGGCCCGGTCATCTTCATGGTCGCGACGTCGAGCTCCTGCACCCATATCGCGCGGTGGCCGTCGTACAGCGGTTTCCCCACCGGCGGGCCGTTGTTCACGACGTAGGCTCTGCCGTCGTCATCGAAGAAGAGCGACGGATCGATGGCGCCGGCGAGCTCCGGCAGCCACACGGGATCCGACCACGCGCCGCGCGGATCCGTCGCGGTGACGATGAAGTTCCCGCGATCGGCGATCGTCGTGATCATGAAGAACGTGCCGCCGTGCTCGCGAATCACCGGCGCGAAGATGCCGCGCGAGATGCCGGCCGAGTCGACCTCGAGCTGCGACGGCCGCGACAGCACCGATCCGATCTGCGTCCAGTTGACGAGATCTCGGGAATGGAAGAGCGGCACGCCGGGGAAGTACGAGAACGACGACGTGACGAGATAGTAGTCGTCGCCTTGGCGGACGATGCTGGGATCGGGGTAAAACCCGGTGAGGATCGGGTTGAGATACTGGTTCGGACCCGCCTTGAACTTGTCGTAAACCGGGTCGTGGCCCTCGTACGTGAACCAGTCGAAGACGGCGGTCGGCCGCCGCGTCGCTTGCGCCATGACGTCTGGGCCAACAACGAGCGCGATGACCGCGAGGGCGTACTTCGCCAAGCGTCGGGTCGAGATCATGTGCGCGGACAGTGGAAGCGAAGCACTGGCTGAGACCCAGCGACGATCATAAGATGACCATATATCTACGCCAACGCGCGAATAGTGCCAGTCCAGCCTGAGGCTCGGCGAAGACGAACCAACAGGGAACGAGTGTGACGAGCGCCAAAGTCGACTACCGTTTCAGTTGCGCGTCAGGCCGAGCGAGCAACGCGATGAACGAGGGATCCGCGCGGAGTGAGTCGAGCGTCGGATCGCGCTGGAGATGCACCTGAAAGTGCATGTCGTTCCTCGGTTGGTAGCGCTCGAGCAACCGGATCGCTCTGACATGGTGACCCGTCGCCGCGTAGCCCCACGCGAGAAATGCGGCGTCGTGCAAGCTCGGGCGTGTCGTATCCGCCGCGGCGATGGCGTGAGCGAGCAGCGTGTCGGCGGCCCGGTGATCGTTTCGCCGCCACGCGAGGTCGGCCAGCCCCGCCCAGCCGTGCACTTCGTCGCTCCCCTGAGCGAGACGAAGCGCGGCGAGAAAATCCTCTTCCGCGCGCGCGAGCTCGCCGCGCATGAGTCGACTCAGCGCCGACGCCTGCCGCACGATGAGGAGTGTGGGATCGACAGACTTGCCGCTGTCGGCCCACACCACGGCGCTGTCGTACTGCCTCGCCCACAGATAGTGGACAGCGAGTTGGCCGATGGCTTGCCTATGGCCTGGCTCGAGTCGGATCGCGCGACGAAAACACTCGAGCGCCTTCGCTGGAACAAGGCTGTCGTCCCACGCGACCGCGGCGAAGAACCATGCGTCGGCGAGCGTGGAGTCCAGGCCGATCGCACGTTGCAGCGCGAGCAGCTGATTGCGCCGACTTCCTGGGTCGATCTCACGCAGCGCGAGCCCCCGCGCCACCCATGCGTACGCGCTCGTGCTGTCAGCTTCGATCGCGCGGTCGCTGGCAACAACCAGGCGCGGCACCAGACTGTCGCGCGGCACGCCGGAAATTCGATAGCGGAAGTTCTTCGAGTACCAGAGCGCGCGGGCGAGCCCAGCCCAGGCGTCAGCGAATCCTGAGTCGCGCGCGATCGCCGCCTGGAAATCGGCGATGCTGCGTATGAGCGCGGGCTCGGTGCGGCGGTCGGCTTGATAGCGCCCGCGGAGGAACAGATCCCACGCGATGGGGTCGCGGGGCAGACGCTCACCGGCGCGATCCAACTTGATGCCGAGCGTTCCGAACGCGGCGCTGGCGACGGCACTCGGCAGGTTGCTCAGCCCCGACATCGGCCGCGCGAGATCGAGCGGCGTGATAGTACCGCTCTTTGTTTGGGTGATTCGGACACGCGCCTGCACGGAGTCGCCGATTCGCCGGACCAACGCGAACATCACGACGTCCGGCCTCTGGCCATGATCGGCAACGTCGTACAGTCGAACGCGCTTTGACGATGAGATGGCGAGCGCCACATCCTGTTCGAGAGTCGCTGCCAGGTACGCGGAACCAGTGTCGCCGGGCGCCGTCGCGAAGTGCTCGATGCTCAGAGTGGGAACGCCCGGTCCCGCGCGATGCGAAGTCGCCTCCCGGCCGACCATCACAAGCGCGAGGGCCAGCCCCGCGAAGCCGGCCATCTTCCAGCGCCGAGCGCGTCGAGCCTCGGCGTCGTGGCGCGGGGGCGCAGATCCGACGAGCGCGGCCCTGAACATCGCCGCGGTCGCGAACCGATCCGCCGGTGCGCGAGCGAGCGCGCTCGCGGCGGCAGCGTCGACATTTGCCGGGACGACGTCTCGCAGCCGTCGCAGCGACCGCGCAGGCTCGGAGAGCTGCTTCGCCAGGATCGCCCGCGGATTCGGTCCGGTGAACGGCGGCTCTCCGGCAAGCATCTCGTAGAGCACGCAGCCAAGCGAGTAGATGTCGCTTCGCGCGTCGATCTCACGCTCGCCCGTGGCCTGCTCCGGACTCATGTAATGCGCGGTGCCGAGCGTGACACCTGTCGCGGTCAGCCCTTCGCCGATCGCCCTCATCGGGCGTGAGATGCCAAAGTCGGCGACCAGGACCGAGCTATCCGCCGAGCCCGGAGGACCACCGAGGAGGATGTTCTCCGGCTTCACGTCTCGGTGCACGATCGCCTGGTCGTGCGCGCTGCTGAGCGCCGACGCGATGGCGACGGTGATTCGAACCGCCTCGCCGACCGGGAGTTGTCCCTCGCGCTCGAGACGCGCGCGGAGTGTCTCGCCGACGACAAACGGCATCACATAGTAGAGCAGTCCGTCAGCGTCCCCCGAATCGAGGAGCGGAAGGATGTTCGGGTGCTGAAGACGAGCCGTGGTTCGAATCTCGGCCAGGAACCGCTCCTGCCCCAGCATCGCGCCAAGGTCCTCTCTGAGAACCTTGATCGCCACATCGCGGTCGTGCTTGAGGTCGCGCGCGAGGTAGACGGTCGCCATTCCACCGGCGCCAATCTCGCGCTCGATGATATATCGATCGCCGATGGCGACGCGCAGACGCTCGAGCGTGGACATGGCGCGTGACAACATGTACGCCAGCCAACACTCCGGCCAGTCGCGGAGCCGGGCGCCCTACGGAACCGGCTCCGCGAGCGGCTTTCCCTTCTCCACGAGGTACACCGCGAGGATCTTCACCGGCTTCGTGCTGGCGTTCGTCGCGATGTGCACCTCCGCTTCGTTCTTGATGGCCTCGCCCGCTTTCACCGTGAAGGGAGCGCTGCCCTCGTGCTGAAGCACGACCGAGCCCTCGAGCACGTACGCGAGCTCGATGCCGTGGTGTCGGTGCTTTCCCGACGTTGCGCCCGGCGGGATCTCCGAGATCCCCATGATCGCTTCGTAGTTCGAGCTTCCGGGCTCGTCGACGCGCTGCAAGATCGTCCGCTTGATGCCGGGCTGTTGCGCGAGCGCGACCCGATCGGCGGCAATGCCGACGCCCACGCCGCTCAAGAGCAATGCGACGGCGAAAACGAAGCGGTGACTGGTCGTGGCGACGACGCGATGCATGGACGGCTCCGGAGACGATGGTCAAGTGCAGCGGCCGGGATTTCGGACACGCGCGTGAGGAATGCGTCGCTGAACTAAGCGTCGCGGCGCCGGATCGGCAAGCGCGCGGCACGACGCCGCTCCTCGCCTTGCGCGGAGCATCCTCGTATGCTTGAAGGGTGAACTCGTCGTCACCCGGAGGCTCCATGTCACACACGTTTCACCGCGCGCACGTCGCGCTGCTCGCTCTTGTCGTCACGATGGCCGCGACACACTCGGCCGGCGCGCAGGGACGCGGCGCGACGCGCGATCCCGCGCTCGTCGCCCGCCGCGATTCGCTCGAGAAAACGCTCGAATCGATCGCGGTCATCGATCGCAAGCACATCGTCGCGATGCGCGACGGCACGCGCATTCCGTTCGACGTCTACCGGCCCAAGAACGCGACGGGCAAAGTCCCCGCGATCTTCGTCCGCACGCCGTACAACATGAACTACTGGGACGTCGCGCTCGGCGCTCCGGCCGACATGACGCAGCAGCTCGACGCGGTGAAGCGTGGCTACGCGTGGGTCGGCGCCAACGAGCGCGGACACTTCTTCTCCGAGGGGAACTACGACATCCTCGGACCGCCGCTCTCGGACGGCGTCGACGAGATCAACTGGATCAGCACGCAATCGTGGTCGAACGGCAAGGTTGGCCTCATCGGCTGCTCGTCCACCGCCGAGTGGCAGATGGCGGTCGCGGCGCAGGGACCGAAGGGACTCGGCACGATCATTCCGCAAGGCTTCGGCGCGGGCGTGGGGCGGGTGGGCCCTTACTACGAGCAAGGAAATTGGTATCGAGGCGGAGCTGTACAAATGCTGTTCATAGACTGGTTGATGGGCGAGCAGAATCAGGTTCGCCCGATGCTGCCGAAGAACGCGACCCAGGCGGATCTCATCGGCGCCGCGAAGTCGTTCGACCTTGCGCAGCACCTCCCCCCGGCCGACTGGGCGAAGAACTTCTGGTATCTGCCGGAGAAGGATCTGATCAAGAACCTCGACGGACCGAAGGGCATCTTCTCCGACTCGATGCCCGGCATCGCGACCGGCGGTGCGATGATCCAGCGCGCGCCGAACGATCCGGCGTGGTACAAAGGCGGATTGTTCCACGACAACATGAAGATCAACGTGCCGGGACTGTGGTTCATGTCGTGGTACGACGTCTCCGTCGGCCCGAACCTCGCGACGTACAACCACGTGCGAAAGACGGCGGACCCGGCGGTCGCGAATCAGCAGTACGCCGTGATCGCGCCGACGCTGCACTGCTCGTACACCCGCGCGACCGAGAACACGATCGTCGGCGAGCGAAGCATGGGCGACGCGCGTCTCGATTACGCCGCGCTCACGTACGGCTGGTTCGACCGCTTCCTCAAGGGCGAGAACAACCGCCTGCTCGACACGCTTCCCAAGGTCCGCTACTACCTGATGGGCGCGAACCAGTGGAAGTCATCCGACACCTGGCCGCCCAAGGGCGCCGAGCCGATGACGTTCTATCTGTCGAGCGGCGGCAAGGCGAACACGCTGAGCGGTGACGGCGTGTTGTCGACGAGCGCGCCAGCCAAGGATACGCCGGACAGCTTTACCTACGATCCGATGCATCCGGTGATGTCGCACGGCGGCAACGTCTGCTGCCAGGCGAATGCGTTGAATGGCGGCTCCTTGGACCAGCGCGAGATGGAGCAGCAGCAAGACATCCTCGTTTATACCACGGATCCGTTCAACGAAGGCACGGAGGTGAGCGGGCCGATGACGTTCACCGTGTATGTCTCGTCAGATCGGCGCGACACCGACATCACCGTGAAGGTGATCGATGTCTACCCGGACGGGCATGCGTACAATCTGGATGAGACGATCCAGCGGCTCCGCTACCGCGATGGCTACGACAAGAAGCCGGCGATGATGGAACCGGGGAAGGTGTACAAGGTCGCCATGCAACCGATGACGACGAGCAACTATTTCCCGGCCGGCCATCGCCTCCGCATCGAGGTGTCGAGCTCGAACTTCCCGCGCTTCGATCGCAACATGAACACCGGCGGCAACAATTACGACGAGACCACGGGGCTGATCGCGCACAACGCGGTGCATCACTCCAGCGAATATCCGTCGTCGCTGCAGATCACGGTGGTCAAGGGCGGCAAGCCGGTTCCATAGTGTTGTCATCACACTGTGGGATGCCTCTAGCCAAGTCGCTCTGCCGGCGCACATTTCGCCGGCATGAGCGACGGGCGTCCGTGGTATAGAGAACCGGAATCCTTCATCGCGCTGGCGGCGCTCGTCGTCAGCATTTCGGCGGTCGCCGTCGGCCTCTACGAGGCGTCGCTCCAGCGTGCCCACGACCGCGCCGAGGTGTGGCCGCACGTCGAGGTGGGCACGTTCACCACGAATTCCGACGCGACGGTCTATCTCGAGAACACGGGTGTGGGACCCGCGATGATCGAGTCGGTCGTGTTCACGGTCGACAGCCAGCCACGCAGGGGATGGAATGATCTCGTGGGTGCGCTCTTCGGCAAGAGCGCACCCGATCAGTTCGGCCGTGAGACGGTGCTTGAACACGCGCTGCGCGCCGGTGAGAAGGTGGTGGTCCTCGATCTTCCGATCAACGCGATTCCGAGCGGATTTTGGACGTACATCAAGCGCGTCGGCGTGGCCGTGTGCTACCGATCCGTCTTCGACCAACACTGGACGATGTCGCATCCGCGACTCGGCGGCGGCAGTAAGACCACATGGACCGAGGTGTCGGGCTGCCCGGCGCAGCCGGACAGCACGAGCTTCTAGGCGGGACTCCTCTGGCGCCCAAGCCGCCGAGGGTTGTCGCGTGCTGCCGGCCACGAGCGGATCGACAGCAGCATCAGGGTCGCCGAGAGAGCACTCTGTAATAGCCGCGTGTGGAGAGAACACGACCAGTGCGCTCGGTCGTCACCCTGCGCGATACAACTCCGCGGCGCAGCGCCACGTAATAGAATTGACGCAGGTCCGTTGGCCTCGCCCTATCCCGCGAAGGAGTTCCGCGCATGTCGCCTCGAATCTCGTGGCTCGCCGCCAGTCTGGTCATCGTCGCCGCAGCCGCGCACGCCCAACAGCCGGCCACGGAACCGATCGACACGGCGATGAACGCCAGGATCCGCACCGAGGGGATCGACCACTCGAAGATCATGTGGATCGAGCACTTTCTGACGGACGTCTACGGTCCGCGGCCCATCGGCTCACCGAATCACGTCGCCGCGGCCAATTGGGCCGTGAAGACGATGACGAGTTGGGGGATGAAGAACGCCCACCTCGAGCCGTTCACGTGGCGCGGCGTGGGATGGCTGCCGGGCAAGGCCACCGGATTCATCACGTCGCCGGTGAAAGCGAATCTCAAGTTCGAGGCCGTTCCATGGTCGCCGTCGACCAAGGGTACGGTGACCGGCACAGTGTTGAGCATCGTCGCGCCGACTGAGCCGACCGAGGACGAGCTGACCGAGTTTCTCGTCGATCTCGCGCCGAAGGTGAAGGGCGGCATCGTCATAGTCGGCGCGCCGCCGGTGGTGCCGGTGAACTTCGACGAGCGGCCCAAGCGGACGCCGGACGATCAAGCGCGCGCCCGCTATGCGCCGCGCGATCCGAACGCGGTCCAGGCGGGACGCGGTGGGCGTGGCGGCGGACCAGGTGGCGGGCGTGGGGGTCGAGGTGGCGCGCAGACGCCTCCGCCCGATGGCCACCTCTCAGCGCAACAGGTGAACCAGCGCATCACCGCGTTCCTGCGCGACAATCCGCCGGCGTTGCGCTTGGTAGCGCAGGGCGGCGGACGGATTCCCGGTGTCATCGTCGCGCAAAACGGCGCCGGCCAAATCTACGACGACGTCACGCCGCAGTCGCCGGCGGTGATTCTTCGCAACGACGACTACGGCCGCATCTTCCGCATCATCGCCGACGGCACGCCGGTGACGGTCGAGTTCAACGTGTCGAACCAGTACTTCTCCGAGGGGAAGACGTCGTACGTCACGGTCGCCGAGATCCCCGGCACCGACAAAGCCGACGAGGTCGTGATGCTGGGAGGCCACCTCGACTCGTGGACGAGCGCCACCGGGGCGACCGACAACGCGATCGGCTGCGCCATCATGATGGAGGCGGCGCGCATCATCGAGACCGTCGGCGCCAAACCGCGCCGCACGATTCGCGTCGCGCTGTGGAGCGGCGAAGAGGAGGGCCTGCTCGGATCATTCGCATACGTGAAAGAGCATTTTGGAAGCGCGGAGTCGCCGGCGAAGGACTTCGGGAAGCTGGACGCGTATTGGAACATCGACGACGGCACGGGCCGCGTGCGCGGCGCGTCGATCTTCGGGCCGCCCGAGGCGGCGGCGATTCTCGCGCAGTACTTCAAGCCGTTCGAGGACTGGGGCATCTACGGAGCACTGCCGTCGACGGCGCGCGTGGAGGGCGGCAGCGACAACGGCGCGTTCGCCGTCGCCGGCTTGCCGGGCATCGGCACGCAGCAGGACAACATCGAATACAACAGCACTACCTGGCACACGAACCTCGACACGTACGAGCGGATCGTGCCCGAGGACGTGATGCACAACGCCGTGATCACCGCGTCGGTGATGATGCATTTGGCGAACCGCGATCAGATGCTGCCGCGCTTCGCGCCGGACGCGATGCCGCCCGTGCCGGCGGGTCGCGGTGGCGGTGGCCGTGGTGGTACGCCGACTGCGGGCCCGATCGCCGGGCCGCGCGTCTTCGCAGCGGCCAAGGCCAAGCCGCTCACCGTGCGCGCGCCCGGCCTCCTCGAGAGCGCCGGCCGCGGTGGCGTCGCGAACGGTGCGACGGTGGCGATGGCGGCGCAGGCATCCCACGGCAAGGTCGTCGTCGACGCGGACGGCGGGTTCGTCTACACCCCGGCTGCCGGGTTCACGGGAACTGATAGCTTCACGTACACGCTGAGCGTCGCCGGAGCGAAGAGTGAACCGGGGAAGGTCACCATCGTGGTGAAGTGACCGAGCATTTTTGGTTGTCATTTCCCCGGCGGCGCATGTCACCTTCTAGTTGAGTTGGCCTTGCGCGTGATAACGCAAACCGGCTAGTTCCCCTGGAGTCCGGTCCCTGGGCGTCAGTCTCACCCGACTTCGGTCATGGGCGTCATCGCGACACTGCTCCCGAACGCCGAGCATCTGCAGCGTGTCCGCACGGCGATTCGCGATCGACACGAGATTCTAGTGTGCGAAGATTGGGCGGCCCTCACGCGGGCCTGCGAGCGCCAGCCTGTACGGTTGGTGCTCATCGACCTCTTCGCCGGCGATCAGCCGAACTTCGATCGCATTCGTCAGATCAAGCGGCGTCTGCCACGGCTGACGCTCATCGCGTACGTCACGTTCACGCCGGACCGCGCCTACGATTTGTTCGACGCGGGCCGGCAAGGGATGGACGGGCTCGTGCTCGCGGGTCAGACCGACGCTCCCCGCGCGCTGCTCGCGCTCGTGGAGCAAGCCGAATCGCGCAGCCTCGCGATGATCGTGCGACAGGCGGTCGCCGGCTTGGACCCCGTCGCGGTCGACGCACTGCTCGTCTCGGTGACGCGCGCGCACGAGCGTCTGTCGCCCGATGCCCTCGCGCGACTGATCGCGCTGCCGCGGCGCACCGTGTCGGCGCACTTGCTTCGCGCCGGATTCCCCTCGGCGCAGCGACTCCTCACCTGGGGGCGTCTCATCGTCGCCGCGCACATGCTCGAGGAGCCCCGCCGGAGCGCGCAGCGTGTGGCGAGCGCGCTCGAGTTTCCGTCGGGCAGCGCGTTCCGCAACACGTGTCAACGGTATCTCCACGCGGCACCGCAGGAAATCCGCGCGCGCGGCGGCGCGGCGTACGTCATTCGCACGATGCTCGCACAGCTGCAGAACGTCTCGACAGAGGGCGGCGCCCCGTCGTCGCCCGGTGGGCGGCGACGTACGCGGCACCTCTCTCTCGCCATCTGATCCGGCTCGGCCGGCCCCTTTTTTCCACGTGAGGACGCTGACATGATACGACGTTTTTCGACCCTGCTCGCGGTCGCGACTCTGGCTGTCGGACTGGCCTGCGCAGGATCGGATGCGACCGCGCCAACTCAGCTCGCCGCAACGGGGCGTGCCTCCGCCGACAAGGGCGGCAGCACGCCGGGATCTGTGGGCGGGCCGCACATCATCACGAACGGGCTCGGGGGATTGCAGGGCTGCACACCCCGCGACCCACAATACGGCACGGCGACGATCGGACCGAACGGCGGTGAGCTCGACGTTGGACCGAATCGGCTGATCATTCCAGCGGGCGCGCTCACGGAAACTGTGGTCATCTCCGGAACGTCGCCGGCGGATGGAACGCCCACGATCTACTTCGAGCCGCACGGGCTGCAATTCAAGAAGTCCGCCGGCTTGATCGTCGACGCATCGAATTGCACCGACGTCCCCGCCGTCGTGTACATCAACGAGATCGGCGTGGTCTCGGATCCCATCCCCGCGATCTACTCGACGTGGTGGCACACCGTCGCCGCGCCGATCGATCACTTCTCGGGGTACGAGGTCGCGTTCTGACTTCTCCCGCCGGCAGAGCGGTGAGCGGCCGCGACGAAATCGTCGCCGGAGCAAAGGCCGAGACGGCCGGGGACTTCGTCGTGGCCGCGGCCGCCTATCAGTCCGCGCTCGACGACGGCGACGAGAACACCGTCGGCGACGCCCACTTTCACTTGGGGCGAATCGCCTGGCGGCAAGGACAATTCGACGCCGCGAGGGAGCGCTTCGACGCGGCGCGCGCGATCGCGTTGAAGACAGGTGACGCCGAAGCACGCGCCCGCGCGGAGAACGGCCTCGGGCTCGTTCATTACAGCCGCGGCGAATACGTACAAGCGCGCGCGGCCATGACCGTCGCGCGCGACATGTCGCGCGACCCGGTGATGCGCGCCAAGGCGCTGCTCAACCTCGGGATCATCGCCAACATCGAAGGCGATTACGACAACGCGCAGAACAACTACATTCGCTCCAGGACGGCGTTCCAGCAGGCCAACGACGCCCCGGGCGAGGTGCTGGCGTTGAACAACCTCGGCATGCTCTACGCCGATCTCCACAACTGGGACAGCGCCGACCACGCGTTCGAGCAGTGCCTGGACCTGTGCGAGTCGCTCGGCGATCGCCTCCGGATCGCGAGCGTGCTCGTGAACCGCTCCGAGGTGAGCTGCGCGCGGGAGCGCTACGACGAGGCGATCGCCGATTGCGATCGGGCGATTTCCGTGGCCGGGGAAGTTGGCGCCGAGGCGCAGCGTGGCGACGCGCTCCGTTGGAAGGGACATGCCCTGTGGCGCGCCGGCCGCCACGAGCCCGCCGAGGCGGCGCTGCGCGAAGCGGTTCGCATCGCGCACCGGATGCACGTGAAGCTGCTCGAGGCCGAGGCCGCGCGAGACCTCGGGCTCCAGGCGTCGGAGCTCGGCGAGAAGCCGCGCGCCCGCAAGTGGCTCACGCGCGCGCTTCAGCTCTTCGAGAGTCTCGGCGCGCAGCGCGAGCTGAGCGCGGTCCGCGAAGAGCTGGACGGTCTCGAGTAGATCCGGTCGCGGCGTGCCCTCAGGGCACTCGCATACGAACGCGGGTTCACTCCAGCGGAGCGCCGCAGCTCGCGCAGACCGTCGTGAGGCGAGACCCGGGGAATCCGCCGCACGCAGGACACTTCCAGGCGCGGTTTCCGACGATAGCCGTGCCGATGAACACGGCGCACGAACCGAGGAATCCCACGGCCTCGAGTGGAGCCACGACGGCCTGCGTGGAGATCGCGACGGCGAGCCCGCCGATTCCGAGCGTGGACAGCAGTTGAACGACGCCGAAGGCCATCCGTCTACGCCGCACGGCTGCGAATGCGTTGATGACGTCGGTGCGAGGCTGGAACGGCACGGGTGGCCGTCCCACGCCAACCGGTGCGCGGCGCTCGCGCAGCGCGTGGCCGATCAGGACGAGTTGCATCGCCACCGCGATCGCGCCCCCGATGACCGTGCCGCGAAGCCCGAGGATGGTGGCGAGCGCGTTCGCGATCGCGACCAGATAACCGCCCCTCCCGGTCACGGCGGGCAGGGTCCCTGTCCGATCGAGCGTCGCGGCAGACAGGTACGTCATCACGCCAACCGTGACGATGACGACGAGTCCGATGAACGGACCCGTCACACGGTCCAACTTGTCCGGTGGCCGCGTGTTCGGCCGCGGTCGCTCTGTCGCTTCGATCTGCATCTGGAGTCATCCCTCTACCGAACGCGCGTGCTCCTCTCGCGATCGTCCGGCACGAACCGGTCGCGCGCCGGCATGCGCACCGCCGGCAAGGTCCGCGCGTCGATCGGCACGTCGTCCTTGATGATGCCGTTCCGCGCGAGGATGAACGCGACCAGCGCGTACACCTCGTTCGGCGCGAGCGTGCCCGGCTTGTCGAACGGCATCGCGCGATGAATGTAGTCGTACAGCGTCGTCGCGTACGGCCAGTAATTCCCCACGGTTTTCGTTCGTTCCCGGTCCTGGGCGATGGCGAAGTCGAACGCGTCGCCGGGATTTCGGCCGACGAGCGCCACGGCCACCGGCGTCCCCTGGGCCGCGGGACCGTGGCAGTTCGCGCACTTCGCCGCGAACAAAGGCTCGCCCTCGGCGGCGGTCCCTCTCCCGGCCGGAAGTCCAACGCCGTCCGGCCCGACGTCGATGTTGATGAGCCGAATCTCATCCGTCGTCGCCGGACGCCCGTACCCGAAGCGCGCGGGAAGCGGCGCCGAGCTGGCAACACGCGCGAGCGACGCGGACGCGCGCCGCGCGGCGAGATCCCGCGGCTCGGTGCGCTGGCACGCCATCGCGCCGACGCAGACGGCCATGACGATCATGCGCGCCGTGCTCACGCCCACCTCTCGGTGCGGTACACTACGCGACCGTCCGGCTTGACGCGCCACCCGGTGATCGGGTTGAGGTGATAGGGGCCGGCGCCGAGTCCGCGCGCGTCGATCAGCTCGCGCTGCGTCGGCTGCACGTAGCCGGTGTCGTCGATGGCGCGTGAGAGCACGGTGGTCTCGCGGCCGTCCCACTCCCACAGATAGCGAAAGCGGGTGTGCGCCTTCGCAAGCACCGGCGGCTGAAGGTCAGCGGCGTGCCACGTGCGTCCTTCGTCGAAGCTGACCTCCGCGGCGGCGATGCTCCCGCGCCCGCTCCAGGCGATGCCGCGCAGCTCGATCCAACCCGGCTTCACTGTTTGTGGATAGGTGGGCGATGTGATGATCGAGCGTGCGTCGATCAGAAAGCTGAACTGTCGCGCGTTGCCGGACCTGAGCGCTTCGGTATACTTGCTCGTCTCCTCACGCGTCATGAACGGCCGGTCGGCGAGCTCGAGGCGGCGCAGCCACTTCACGTTCGTATTCCCCTCCCAGCCGGGCAGCAGGAGCCGCGCGGGATAGCCCTGCTCGGGGCGCAGCGGCTCGCCGTTCTGCGCGTAGGCGATCATGGCGTCGTCCCACGCCTTCTCGACCGGAATGCTGCGCGCCAAGACCGCCGCGTCCTGACCCTCGGCCAGGAACCAGGTCGCCGCGGGCCTCACACCGACTTCCCGAAAAAGCGTCGACAGCCGAACGCCCGTCCACTCGCTCTGACTGGTCAATCCACAGATGTCCTGCGCGCGCGATTCCTCCTTCGCGTTGCGCGCGAGATTACCGGCGCACTCGAGGAAGCAGACGCGCGACGCCGAGGGAAACTGCTTCAGCTCTTCGAGCGTGAAGATCGTGGGACGCTCGACGAGACCGTGGATCAGGAGCGTATACGCCGCCGGGTCGACGACAGCGACGCCGGCGTGATGTCGCTCATAGTGCAGATCCGACGGCGTGATCGTGCCGTACAGATCGTCGAGCGGCGTCTGGGAGGAGGTTCCGCTGTTGGAGATCTTTCGTCGCGAGCGCACGAACGCCGAGCGATCGCCCAATTCGTCGACGGTGCGGCCCTGAATCGTGGTCGGATTCGGAATCGACTGCGCTGCCTGCGCCGGGGCGCCCGGGACGCCTTGCAGCACCTTCGCGCCGGCGGCGAGCGCCGCGCCGACGATCATCGACCGGCGACTCACGAGCGGTTCCTGCGCGAGTCCCGCGGCCGGAGGGTTCGACGTCAGATCCGAGTCGGTCGACAGCTCGGAATGCGTCGCGTCATTCGGGGCGAGTGGTCGTGGCATGCGACACGTCTGGGTGGGGCGTCGGACCTGCGCCGGCGCGGTTCTCGCGCGCGACCGGCGAATATGCATAGGCGCTCGCCAAAGCGCGAACGAACGCCATGCCGTGATCCGACGAGATTTTACTCACGCCGCACGGGCTCCCGCAAAACGGCTGACGCTGAAGACCACGTAGCCCACAGCGGCCGTGCCGAGCAGGAGACAGCCGTGCTCCACGACAGCCAGCGCCAACGCGGTCTCGGCGGGAAGCCCCGCGTGCCGATACGCCGCGACCACGGCGCCCTCGAAAATGCCGAGATTCGCAGGAGCCAGGGGCGCGATCGTCCCGAGGATCGCGGCCGCCAGCACCAGCACCGTCGTGGACATGGGCAATGCGAGGCCGAACGCATGCTGAACCGCGACGATGGCGAACCCCTCGGCCGCCTTCGTTCCCGCACTGCACACCAGGGCGAGCGCGAAGCGTGACGGGCGGCGCAGCGATTCCAACTCGCGCGACCAACGCGCTACCAGCGCGATCAATCGGTCGCGCAGCGGGTGCGCGCCAGGCCGCGCGCTCAGCGCCTTGATTCGCTTGTGATGAAACGCGGCGGTGGCCACGCCGGCGGTCAGCCCAGCCACCGCGAGCGCCAGCGCGAAGAAGGCGCGATGCATCCAGCCGGGGAGCGGGAGGAGCTCCGCCGCGAGCAGAAGGATGCCGACCTTGACGAGGCCTTCGGTGACCTGCTCGAGCGCGAGCGCCGACAGCGCCGCGCCCGGCGTCACGCCGGGTTCACGACCGAGCAGGATCACGGCGGACACCTGTCCCGACGCGGGCACGGTGTTGCCCAGAAAGCTCAACTGCGCCGCGAGCGACAGCATGCGTTTCGGCGGCACGTGGCTCGAGGGCGGCAGCAGTATGCGCCACTGCTGCGCCCAGAGCGGCAGAATGAGCAGGTTCGAAGCGACGGCGATCGCGACCCATCCGCCGCGCGTCTCTTGACCCAGCGCCCAGACCCGGCCTACGTCGACGCTCCGAACCAGCACCACGACAAAGAACGTCGCAATGAGCCACGTCCCGCCGTGTAGAA
>Ga0326726_10000587_pt1 | contig 33272 bp, 26 predicted proteins | sample MHFenrmetagenome_2_FD_207603 | JGI IMG/M metagenome (GOLD analysis project Ga0326726, IMG submission 207603) | Lab enriched peat soil microbial communities from Michigan Hollow, Ithaca, NY, United States - MHF15MN | ecosystem: Environmental > Terrestrial > Soil > Wetlands > Peat | place: USA...
CCCATCAACATCAGGGCAAAGACTCAGTATCTTATAAACCTGACTTTCGGCTTCCCTGATCACCCTGTTTTTCGATCAGCCAGAAATGGGTTGGTGCCAATTACTACCAGAGCTTCAAACGTGATGCTCTCTGTCTATTTCCATGCGGCACTTGCCGCATATATTACCATCAAACTGTATCTTTTTCATGAGATCAGTGCTGAACATATTACACGAATCTGCAAAGGAGGCCGCTATGTCAATGGAACAGGCAAAAGCGTTTATCAAAAAGATGAAAACAGACGAAGCGTTCCACGATCGCATCATGGCGATCGAAGATGCCGATGAGCGTATGAATGCCATTCCGATGGAAGGGTTTGATTGTACAAAGGATGATCTTAACGCCCTTTTTACCGCCTGTGAACTCGCAAAAGGTGAATACGAGCATGTTGAGATTCGAGGTGGTGGTAGCTGTCCTATGTATGATGTCTCAGTAAATACAGGTGGGGGAGGATGTACATGTTTAATTGGGTATTGTACAACATTAACGTAATACGTAAAATCTTGAAGAAATTGCGTTGAAATGTTGCATGGTGGGCAAGTTGGCATAGAACAGCTGTTGTGCTGCCGGAATTGCCCGGTATGTCACAGCCGTTGTTGTGGCAAGCCATTTGGGTGTAAGATTATATTTGCGACTCCAACTCCTTAATACAGAGACGATGCAGTTCAAGTACTTGCCGCCAAGCCTCCTAATCCGGTTCGGCTAGATTCTCGAGGGGATTTTTCACTATTACCTTCTTTTTCTGCTCAGGCTGCACCATACAGTAGCCGTTTTTCATGGTCGGTTCGGAGCTTTTTCCAAGCACGGAGGCACAGATATTCTTAGTTTCCTGGGTATCGAGGTATGCTTCAAGATAGCTGATGAGGGACTCTTTTAGCGGTGAGCAGAACTCGATTCCCTTCTCTCCGAACTGCTGCGAGCGCATCCGCTTGTTGATGCACCCGCCGCCGCATACCGGCATCACAGGGCACTCCATGCAGGTGCTGTCATTGAACGGATCGGTGCCGATGCTGTAGCGGGTCACCAGTTTTCGGTTGCCGACAAGCTCCTCATCATGCACTGAGCCGATGATCATATGTTCCTTGCCGACATCTTCCCAGCATTTGTAGATCTCCCCTTTCGGTCCGATGACATATCCGTAATGGCTCGTAGCAATGCAGGTGTTCTGTGCACCGCTTTCCGGATAGAAGCCTCCCCGGGGAACGATGTCTTCCTTTTTGTAGCAGTCAAGTGTAAACTGCGTCCACTCGCTGTTGCAGAGCCCGCACTGGTGATCGTAGTCATGGTTAAGGGAGTTTTTTATATAGCCGGGATATACCAAAAGGTTTTTACCTTTATACTTTCCCAGAAGTTCTGCACGAAGAGGTGCGTATTCTTGCTGATTAGTCCTGTCGACATTTACCCTTATGGAACAGTGTCCTTTCCATGACGACTGCATCAGCAATTCGATATTATTGAGGATCTTCCTGTAGGTTGGTATTCCGCCCTTCAGCATCCTGCGACTGTTGTGTGTCTTCTCGCTGCCATCAAGCGTGATTTGCACGGAAGTGACTTTCAATTCCTCAAGATGGTCGATCTTTCCCTGGTCGAGTTGGTAGGCATTGGTCACCAGACCGACATTGTTATATTCGGGATAAATCTCAATAAATCGACTGGTGAGCGATTTAATGATGTCAAAGGCTAGGGTTGGCTCGCCTCCATACCAACTGACCGATATGTTTTTAGCGTCATGATGCTTCTTGATGAATGAGACGAGTGCATCCATCGTCTTATCACTCATCACAGTGGCATCGTTCTGACTGTGCTCAAAGCAGTACGGACAGCCAAAATTGCAGGCAAGGGTTGGGCAGATGGTCAGCCCAATGTGTGAGGTGCTGAAACATGCCACATTGCGCTGGTAATGCATTTGCATCAACAGCAGCAACTCATCCTCCCTAAGTGCAAGAAATCCTTTCTTTTCGAGGAAAACAAGAAATTCACGGTGTTCATTCAGCAGTTCGTACTGAAAGCCATCGCGAAGTTTCCCGGCAGTCATGAAATGATCTTGATCCAGTTCAAGCATGATGCCGTTAAGCGCATTATAGAGAAATGAACCAAATCTCTCCGAACGAAACAGGTGGTTGTAAATGGACCAGGGCTTCATGGTTATAGAGGGATATATTTTTAAATACGCCAGTTTACTTTTTATTCCTCTTTTACAGATTTGTACTTATTGTATTTTATGCCGATAAGGCCGCTTATACTCCCAATGGAGAATGCCATGAACCTCAATCCATGCACAAACCATTGCTTTCTAAGGCTAATAATAGCAAACAAAAAACAAATGATACAATATGGGCTATATAGCAAAATTCGTTTAATAAAATTAATTATAAATGAATATAGCGATTCTCTTCGTTTTTCATTTATAGTTATTGTGCAACCATGACAGAACGACTCTATTAATATCCATGAAATATTGATTCTTGCTGCAATAACAGTTTCATATGTAATGGCTTCATTAATCTTGATAATTCGCCCACCAGAATTTATGATATCAGTAGATAAATATGCATCGGTCCCACCGGAATATATATATCTTTCATCAAATTTAAGGTTATGCCTTTTGAGAAAATTAAGATTATACATGACATTGCTGGTAGGCGCGATTAAACACTCATCTCCTGTTCTGTATTTCCCGAAAATTTTTATTGTACTATTTTTACATCTAACATGAGCCACTTTGAACCCGGTGATAGCACATATAATCTGCTGAGCATAATTAAAAACATGCCGCACGATTTTTTTTAAAAAGTCTTCAGGACTCATATAGCAGAGGCGTGTGTAATCAGTAGGGTATTTATATATTTTCATACCTGATACGGCCACACAGTCAAAAATGCGAATACCTTCATATAAAGTGACTAACCATTCATGATCAACTATTTCATCATCATCAAAAAAAGCAAGATAATCAGCTCCTAACAGGATTGCTTCATATAGTACTCGATTACGCGCAAAGGGAATGCCAGTACGCTCCTCCAACACATAGTGCCAATCAAATTGACGCTCTTTCTTTTCATCTTCAAACAAAGAAAGAGTATTTCCATCAAAATTATTATCTACAAGTATAAAGTTTACCTCCACATCTGAAGGTATCTTCAAGTTCTTTAAACTCCCTAATGCCTGACGTAAAAGCCTATTTCGTCCACGAGTAATCAAGCCAATACATATTTTTACCATTATTTTATCGACGTTGGTTTTTGGCAAAATTTGGCTATTGAACAATTCAATGGAGCAATTTATTGAAACTATAATAGTATCATTATTTCAAAGAAAGTGATTCTCAGTGGAATGGTATCTTTGTTCGATAACTGTTTGATCATGGATAGTTGTATTCGTATGAGGAATTATGCATATACCACTTCATGAAAAGCATCATGAGAGAATTTTCAGGAAACCTACCAAATATTAATCATCCGGTATAAGAATACCTGAACAACATCGGCGATTCACAAGCAAATACAGGAGTCGCCAGTATTTGCCCGTAAGTTTGTAAAACCACTTGGTCTTCAAAAAACGACCGTTCTGAAATGGAACTGTTGGGATACGGTGGCAGACACTTCCGGCATTCCGAAGAACTTTCCGAAAGCTATGAGTGACTTTGAGGAATTCTTTGTCACAGTGTTGCGGAAAACTCTTCTTCTGCACCTTGATGATCTGTTAGCCATTAATCGTGAGATTATTAACGCAAAGGTATCGAGATCCGGATTGAATCATTGTTTACGACGACATGGTGTAGGCAATCTTGATTTCTTTCTTTCTCAGGAAGATGGCATAGAGAAACCGTATAAAACCTTTAAAGATAATGAGCCCGGTTTTCTGCATGTCGATGCTAAATATCTGCCTCAGATGAGTGATGAGAGCAGGCGACGTTATCTTTTTGTAGCCATTGACCGGGCAACCCATTGGGTCTATCTGGAAATCCTGCCATCAAAAAGTGCTGATCATGCAGCAGGGTTTCTTCGTCGGTTACTGAAAAAAGTTCCGTTTCGCATCACAACAATATTAACGGATAACGGTAAGGAATTTACGGATCGATTCAGTAGTGCCGGAGAAAGAACCCCAACGGGAGCGCATACATTTGATAAAACCTGTCAAGCAGCTGACATTGAGCACCGCTTGATACAGCCACTACATCCGTAAACGAATGGTATGGTTAAACGCTTTAATGGAAGAATCCAAGAACTGCTTCAGCAGACTCGATTTGAGAATGCTCAAAAGTCAGAAAGAATGATCAACAATTATTGTAAACTGTGGACCCTCATAAGCGCATTCAGAGGATGAAAATCTGGAAAACAGAATGACTAAAGCTATTTGTTAAAAATGTTTACAATCTCACAGGAGCTTACCATTTTTCCCTTTTGTAATGATGTCAGAAAATTGCGTACTTCATATCTCCAGTAAATATAGGGAATTGTATAAATATTTCAGAAATTATCTTTTATGCTATTTTAATAACAACGAATATTTTTTATAAAAAAATGATTCCAATTTGCGTGGAGCGTCTGATAGTATTATTCTGAAATTGTGCTTTATCAGAATGATGCTGTCAATATATATTCAGTGCTTTCCAGGCAGCTATTTGGTTGTTACATGAGGGCATCTCTATTTATTCTTGAATGATATATCTTTATAAAAAGTAATGAGTTAGCGCAATGGCAAAAGGGCGATATTTCGTATTTTAATGGCATCACTCTCATTAAGCCCTTTGCCATGAAAAATATCAATCCATTAGGCATGTTTGACGAGCACTTTCTGCTTGAAAGACTCACCAAGCTCAAAGATCCTCTCGTCAAACTTGAAGCACATATCGAATGGAAAATCTTCGCACCCATTCTTGATGTTGTATTCAATAAACCTCAGAACAGCAGTAATGCAGGCCGACCTCCATTTGATCGCATCCTGATGTTCAAGATTCTCATTCTGCAAAGCCTCTACAATGTGCCCCGACTTGTCGGGGTCAGATGGAGTTCCAGATCACCGATCGCCTCAGTTTCAAACGTTTTCTGGGTCTGAAATAGAGTGACAGAGTCCCTGATAGCAAGACCATTTGGAAGTTCCGCGAAACCCTTATCCAGGAAGAGGTTATTGAAGCATTATTCTATCGATTCAACCAAGCACTTGATGATCAATGTATCTTTGCCAAGACAGGTCAATCCCGACGAGTCGGGAGCCAGTTTTGTCGAGGTTCCCCGGCAGCGCAATACACGGGAAGAAAATCAGGAAATCAAAGCTGGCAAAACTCCGGAAGCCTGGAAAAAACAACCAAATAAGCTCAGACAAAAAGATGTCGATGCTCGCTGGGCCAAAAAGAATAAGATGCTCTTTTACGGTTACAAAAATCACATCAAAGTCGATAAAGAATCAAAGCTCATCAGTACCTATGCCGTAAGCAATGCAGCTGTTCATGACTCCCTGGAACTTGAAACCTTAATCGATAAAGACGATGATGCTGGCCAGAAACTCTATGCTGACAGCGCCTACGTCGGTCAGGAGGAAAGCATTGAGTGGTGTGACATGACAAGCGAAGTGCATGAAAAAGGCTATAGAAACAATCCTTTGACGGATTCACAGAAAGCCTCCAACCGCTTCAAATCGACTTTTAGGGCAAGAGTTGAACATATCTTTGGCTATATGACCAACAGCATGGATGCTATGCGCATTGATACCATCGGGATTCTACGAGCTGCAGCCAAGATTGGTCTGATGAATTTGACCTATAACCTGATGCGCTGTGTACAACTCAAGAAAAAAATCTATGCTGTCATTGGATAAGAACGCCCTGTTGTAAGCTCAACGGAGTATTTTACGCTCAAAATTGATAAAGAACAGATATTACGAGATCAAGAAGACTAAAATCATGATCTATGCCGATCGGATCGGTTTCAGGGTTATAGCAAAAGTCAATTATTAGAGGTGCCCATGAATGTTTGGGGGTGATTAACAGCTATTTTATGCTGGGTCACTTTTTGTGCCGATCCCTCATTCTCTGTACTCAGCACATGGATTAGATCCCTGTCCCGTCAGATCAAGATGGTAAAACAACAGCCTTCTGTCAGGGAATCGGTTTTATTTTTCTCTCGAAAAGGGCAACCACCAAGGATTGCCCCTACACCAATCCTAATCAAAAATTTTCTGTGATTCAGGTTGGCACCGACAGGGCGCCGGTGGGGCAGCTTTCTGTCATGACTGTGATGTCTACAGTGCCGTCGAGCTGTTCGAGCATGCGTACGCAGATGCCGCAGTCGACGCACTTTTCGCGCTCCATCTTGATTTCGGCACTTTCGGCCATGTAGAAGCCGGGATGATCGTGCTGCGCGGGTGTGCGGGACGGGATGTAACGGGAGGCAAGCTCGCGGAGGCGGCAGTCTTCTATGGCGTTGCAGCGGCACTGAAGGCAGCGTTCGGCTTCTGCACGTGCTGACTCTTCGGTGTAGCCTATCACAACTTCCGTGAAACTTTTGGTGCGCTCTTTCGGCTCCAGTTCAGGCACAGGTACTCTTTCAGCGGGGGATTTCCGCTGGTAGAATGCTTCCGGAGCTTCATCTCTTGCTCCGTAGGAGGAGTTGAACGAGGGTTTCAGAGCGGTAACCGGTTTGCCGCTCAAGTAAAGGTCGATGGTGTGAGCGGCCCGTTTTCCCTGTTCTACGGCGCGGATGGCCGTGTCGGTTCCGGTCACGCAGTCGCCGCCGGCAAATATCCACGCTTTTTTCGACTGCAGGGTTTCGGGATCTACCCGCAGTTCTCCGCCCTTTCCGATGCTTATTGCTGCGGCTTCGGCTGACGCCGGGTCAATCTGCTGACCGATGGCAGAGATTATGGTATCTGCCGGTATGGTGAACTCTGAGCCAGGAACCGGTACCGGTCTTCTCCGCCCGCTCTCGTCGGGTTCTCCCGGCTGCATGTTGATGGCTGTTATTTCGAGTACGCCGTTGGCCGAACTGATTGCTGTCGGCGCGGCCTGCTCAATAATTGCGATTCCTTCCGCAATGGCTTCCCTGATCTCAGCGGGATTCGCCGGCATATCCTGAATGGTGCGGCGGTAGAGAATCGTTACTGCTGATGCTCCGAGCCTTATTGCGGTTCTTGCCGCATCGATGGCGGTGTTGCCGCCGCCGGTTACCACGACCCGCTCGCCGGGATTCGGCTGAAGGCCGAGGGCAGATTTCCGCAGAAACTCGATGCCGCTGGTTACTCCGGGTGTTTTTTCACCGGCGATGTTCATGATCGATGCTCTCTGTGCACCTATGGCCAGAAAGAGTGCATCAAATTCGTTCTTCACCTCTTCAATCGTGACATTACGACCGAATTCGGTGTTGAACCGGAATTCGACGCCCATGTCGATGAGAGTGGCAATGTCGCTGTCAATAACACTTTCGGGCAGCCTGAAGCGGGGAATACCGTAGCGCATCATGCCTCCAGCTTGTGCTCCAGCTTCAAGAACCGTTACCGAATGTCCACTGGATCGGAGAAAATATGCGGCGGTAAGACCGGCGGGACCGGCTCCGACAATTGCGACTCTTTTGCCTGTGTTTTCCTGAAGCTCAGGAATGTATCTGTCACTCGACTGTGCATCACTGTCGGCGGCGTACCGCTTCAAAGCACAGATCGAGATCGGATTGTCAATTCCGTGACGCCGGCACTCATCTTCACAGGGAGCGGGGCAGACCCGGCCGAGAATTCCGGGAAGAGGTATGCTTTGCTTGATGATTTTTATGGCGCCCCTCTCGTCATGGCGGGCAATCGCATCGATAAAGTCGGGGATATCGCATCCGGCAGGGCAGGTGAGTTCACAGGGGCCCATGCAGTCTCCGCTGTGCTGTTCGATGATCCGCTCGATACACTGACGCCGCATCGAGTCGAGTGAGTCGTTTTCGGTTTCGACCACCATGCCATCCATCACCAGCGTGTCGCAGGCAGGAACAAAGCGGTTTTTCCCCTTGAGTTCGACAATGCACATCCAGCATGCACCTGTTGCGTCAAGCGATTTGTTAAAGCAAAGGGTGGGAATTTCTATGCCTGCGGCAGTTGCGGCGTCAAGTATCGATTCACCGGGTGCTGCCGTTACCTGCTTGCGGTTTATGGTAAGAGTGACTTGATTCATGTGGGTGTCATCAACTTTTCATGGTCGCCTTCAGGGGCGAAAAACGTTACTGTTCGATGCTTTTGCCGAAGTTACTCTCAAGAAAAATTACTCTCAAGATGGAGTGCTACTTTTTCCAGAAGCCACATCGGTGTTGAGGTTGCGCCGCATATGCCGACACTCTCGATACCGTTGCCGTCGGTGCCTTTCAGCCACTCTTCCCTGATCTCCTCCACATCTTCGATGAAGTAGCTCCGGGGGTTTGCATCCCGGCAGATATGGTAGAGTACCTGGCCGTTGGAACTTTTTTTGCCGGCAACAAAAATGATAACCTCATTGGCCAGAGAGAAATCATGCAGTTTCTGGTTGCGGCTCGATACCTGGCGGCAGATGGTGTCTTTGAAAATATGTCGGGGCATCGGGCGAACTCCGGTCTTGTCTGCCGTGAGGTCAATATCGCGGATAGCCATCCACGGTTCAGGTGCGCTGGAACTGCCGGGAGAGAACCGTGCCTCCAGATTTGCCTTAAGCTCATAAAAACCGGGTACATCCATGGTGGTTTGGCTGATGAGCGCGGTTTTTTTTGCCGGGTCAAGCAGCTTTATCTCTTCGGGGTCGCTGAGATCGGCATGTTTGATGATGATGGCGCTGTTGGCACACTGGCCGTTGATGCCGATAACTTCCGGATGGACCGGCTTGCCGTAGATGATGATCTGGTAACCCAGTTCATAAAGAACTCTTGTTGTACGCTGAAGCCGGGATACAACAGGGCAGGTTGTATCGGTGATTGCGAGATTGTTCTCTTCGGCAGTTCGGTATGTTGATGGCGGCTCCCCATGAGCCCTGACGAGCACCCGGGCATTTTTCAGCTCCAGAAATGTAGCTTCATCGATAGTCACCAGACCGAGAGCTTCGAGTCTTTTTACCTCGGCCTCATTATGTACGACGTCTCCAAGTGAGAACAATCCTCCGGGTTCCCTGAGCTTTTCTTCGGCGACATGGATGGTTCCCTGCACTCCTATGCAGAAGCCTGATGAAGTTCTGTCGAGGTTTACTTTCACGCTGTACGGATTAATTCAAAATGAAAAGTCAAAAGTAACAACTGTGGCGGCAAAAGGCAAAAGCGAAAAACCGATGGCGCGGTGCCTGGAAAATCTTTTACGAAGCGGAGTTCCCGGTTCTATACTTCAACAAGTTCGACATCCGGCAGTTCGCTATCCATAAAGAGCTGGTAAAGCGTGCTGAATTTCTGGGGCAGATCGCTGACAAGCAGGTGCGGTACCGATGCCTGTTCAGCAGGGTTGAGCAGGCCGGACTCTCTGAGAAGTTCCTGTGTTTTGAGGGCGACCGCTTCAGCCGAGTCGATAATACGGATGCCGGGTCCTACCGTTTCTGCAATTACCTTGCGAAGGATCGGGTAGTGCGTGCAGCCGAGCACCAGCGTATCGATATTGTGTTTGCCTATCTCGGCCAGATACTCCGCGGCAATAAGTCGGGTTGCCGGATGGTCTATAAAACCCTCTTCAGCTAGCGGCACAAAAAGCGGGCAGGCTTTCGATACTACCTCGGCCTCCTCATTCAGCAGATTTATTGCACGGGCGTAGGCGTTCGAGCAGACGGTCGCCTGTGTTCCGATCACCCCGATATGGTTGTTTTCCGTTACCTGCACAGCCAGCTCTGCACCTGCTTTCAGTACACCGATAACAGGTATGCCGCTGCATGATTTTTCGACCACATCCAGGGCAAGCGCCGATACGGTATTGCAGGCAACGATGATCAATTTCGGCTGATAGCGCATGAGTATGGCGGTGTCGTCGGCCGCGTATTTGCGGATGGTGACCTGCGATTTCGGTCCGTAGGGAACCCGTGCCGTATCGCCGAAGTAGATCAGTCGCTCGGCGGGTAGCGCAGCGCGGATGGCTTTGACCACGGTCAGCCCTCCTATACCGGAGTCAAAGATGCCTATCGGACTTTCGGGGGTGACTTTATGGTGCAGCATGGTTTATAAATATAGTGCGCCGTAAAATGTGATCTTTTTATTCTTCTATGGGACCCATATGTCGCTATAGGTCCCATAAGTTCTATTCTTCAGACATTAAAGCGGAAGACTATAACATCGCCGTCTTTAACAATATACTCCTTGCCTTCCGAACGAAGCTTGCCTGCTTCCTTGACTTTCTGCTCGGATCCGAGATCAATGAGATCACGGTATGACATCACTTCGGCACGGATAAACCCCTTTTCAAAATCCGAGTGGATGGCAGCGGCCGCTTCCGGCGCGGCTGCACCCTTGCGGATGGTCCAGGCATGAACCTCTTTTACACCTGCGGTAAAGTAGGTTTGCAGGCCGAGCAGGTCATAGGCGGTCTGAATCAAGCGGTCGAGACCTGACATTTCAAGGCCGAGGCTCGCAAGAAATTCCGGCCGGTCCTCTTCCGGGAGCTCGGCAATATCAGCTTCTGTTTTTGCGCTGATAATCAGCATTTTTGAGCCCGAAGCTTCAGCGATTTCAGCAACTTTTCTTGTATAGGCATTGCCTTCAACAATGTCCTCTTCAGCGACATTGGCGGCAAAGAGAATTGGTTTCGTCGAGAGGAGAAAGAACTGTTTTGCCATCTCTTTCTCTTCATCTGTTTCTATGATTTTGCGTGCGGGAATGCCTTCGCTCAGGCCGCTGATAATTTTTTCCGCCAGATCAACCTGAAGGAGCAGCTCTTTCTCCTTTTTGGCGTTTTTTCTGATCCGTTCGATTCTTCGCTCCATACTGTCAAGATCTGCCAGCATCAGCTCCGTTTCGATGGTGATGATATCGTCTGCCGGATCGATTTTGCCCTCAACATGGATAATGTTCTCATCATCAAAACAACGTACTACATGCACAATCGCATCGACCTCCCTGATATGAGAGAGGAACTGGTTTCCGAGACCTTCGCCTTTACTCGCCCCTTTTACCAGCCCGGCGATATCGACGATTTCAAGAGTTGTCGGTACAAGTGTCGGGGTTTTTACCACATTGGCGATAAGCTGCATCCGTTCGTCCGGTACAAGGACAGTCCCTACATTGGGCTCGATTGTACAGAACGGGTAGTTGGCGGCTTCAGCCTGTTTTGCGGTGATGGCATTGAAAAGCGTAGACTTTCCGACATTTGGCAGTCCTACAATGCCGCAGCGAAGTGACATAACAGAATAAGTTTATTGAATGAGAGACCACTAGCGAAAGAGCATGGCTTTAACATGTAACCATTATGTTTGGAAAAAGCAAATATATTTTATAAAATGACAGGCTAAATTGAAATATCCAAGTGAAACAGGAAACAGGGAAAAAGCGTATCATAATCGCAATTGACGGGCCGGCTGCATCCGGAAAAAGTACTACAGCCCGCAGAGTGGCTCAGCAGCTCGGGTACACCTATATCGACACCGGTGCCATGTACCGGGCGGTAACCCTTAAAGCATTCAGAGAGGGCGCTCTTGATGCCCTGCGACGCTCTCCCGAGAGCGTTTCCGGTTTGCTTGAAAATATTTCAATAAGTTTTGACGGTGACCGGGTACTGCTTGACGGAAGTGACGTGACGGCAGAGATCCGCGATAACCGGGTCAGCCGTGAAGTGAGTTTTATCAGTTCACTCAAGCCTGTTCGTGACAGGCTTCGCCAGATGCAGCAGGATCTTGGAAGAGAGCGCGCAGTGGTCATGGACGGCCGGGATATAGGTACCGTTGTTTTTCCTGATGCCGAGCTGAAGATATTTCTTGTTGCCGATGCCCGCGAAAGGGCAAAACGGCGCTATGCCGAGCTTCTGGCCAAGTCTCCGGATGGAGCGGAACTGCCGGATCTTGACCTGCTTGAAGAGGAAATAAAGCGGCGTGATGCCGAGGATACCCAGCGGGAGCACGCTCCGCTGAAAAAACATCCTGATGCTGTCGAAATTGATACATCAGATTTGACCATAGACCGTCAGGTAGATATAGTATATAATCTTGCTCTGTCGACAGGGAAGGAGTAAGGCTCTTTTCGTTTCAGGAGCGGTCACAGAATTAATTTGTTTCATCAACCATAAAACCACATGCTGTAATCTCTCGCGGCGTGCTGGCTAATTCAAAGAGAGGAAGGAAAAAATTAATGGCAGAAGCATTCACAACACAGGACAAAAAGGTCAAGGAAAAACCGGCTAGAAAAAAGATTAAAGTTTTTGCTCACTACGAGCCCGCCGAACTTGCACAGATGGAGCTGCTTTACACCAGCACGCTCAATGAAATCACCGAAGATGAGATTGTAAAGGGCAGAATTGTTTCGATATCCAACAAGGATGTCACGATCGATGTCGGCTTCAAGTCGGAAGGTATCGTATCGCTGCTTGAGTTCCGGGACGACGATGAAGTCAAGGTCGGAGACGATGTTGAAGTCTACCTTGAAAACATCGAAGACAAGATGGGCCAGCTCATTCTTTCCAAGAAGAAAGCTGATGTCCTCAGAATCTGGGACAAGATCTATGATTCAATTGAAAATGATACCATCATCAATGGTAAGATCATCAACCGCGTCAAGGGTGGTATGACTGTTTCACTCTCCGGAGTCGAGGCATTCCTTCCCGGTTCGCAGATTGATGTCAAGCCGGTTCGTGACTTTGATGCGCTTGTCGGTCAGACCATGGACTTCAGGGTTGTCAAAATCAATCCGGTTACACAGAATATTGTTGTCAGTCATAAAGTCATCCTCGAAGAGGAGTATGCTGCCCGTCGTGAAGAGATGCTTGCCAATATCAAGGTGGGTATGGTGCTTGAGGGTACAGTCAAGAACATTACCGATTTCGGTATCTTCGTCGATCTCGGCGGTCTTGACGGTCTTGTGCATATTACCGACATCACCTGGGGCAGAATCAACCATCCTTCAGAGGTCGTTGATCTTGATCAGCCGATCAAGGTTGTTGTTGTCGGCTTCGACGAGAATACCAAGAGAGTCTCTCTCGGCATGAAGCAGCTTGAGTCTCACCCGTGGGAAAATATTGAGATCAAGTATCCTGTCGGCTCGAAAGCACAGGGTCGTGTTGTTTCCATCACCGATTACGGCGCTTTTGTCGAAATCGAGAAGGGAATCGAGGGTCTTGTTCACATTTCAGAAATGAGCTGGACGCAGCACATCAAGCATCCGGGTCAGTTTGTCACCCTTGGTCAGGAAGTCGAATGTGTGATCCTCAATATCGACAAGGATCATACCAAGCTCTCCCTCTCCATGAAGCGTGTCAACGAGGATCCATGGATCGCTCTGTCAGAAAAATATATTGAAGGTTCGCTGCATAAAGGAACAGTCAGCAATATCACCGATTTCGGTGTCTTTGTTGAGCTTGAGCCCGGTGTTGATGGTCTGGTTCATATTTCGGACCTCTCCTGGACCAAGAAAATCCGCCATCCAAGCGAGCTGGTCAAAAAGAACCAGGAACTTGAAGTCAAGGTTCTCAAATTCGATGTGCACGCACGTCGCATCGCGCTTGGTCACAAGCAGATCAATCAGGATCCGTGGGACGAGTTCGAACAGAAATATGCAGTCGGAGCTGAAACACCCGGTGAGATTTCACAGATCATTGAAAAAGGCGTCATTGTGATTCTTCCTGGTGATGTTGACGGGTTTGTTCCGGTATCGCACCTGCTTCAGGGCGGCGTGAAGGATATCCATTCCTCGTTCAAGATCGGTGATGCACTGCCGCTTCGTGTCATTGAGTTCGACAAGGAGAACAAGCGCATCATTCTTTCCGCTCTTGAGTATTTCAAGGACAAGAACAAGGAAGAGATCGAGGCATACCTGCTGGCGCATCCTAATGAGAAAAAGGAGATCGAAGCAGCAACTGCCGAACTTGAACCTCCGGTCAAGTCTTCCGAGAAGAAAAGCGCAGAGTAACTCTTTCGGTTATAACACGCTGTTCTTTTCACAGAGTACAAAAAAGCCTTCCTTTCACAAGGGAGGCTTTTTTGTTGCATATCGCGGGCATTGAGTTCATGGTTCAAGAGTGAAAGGTGTTGAGGCAAAACGCTGAACGTTTTACCACGGCTAGCTCTTGTTATGGCCGGTTTTGACGGGACTTGATCAGGTGAGACGGCATGAATGGATGAACGCTTCAACAGCATCATTCAACTGGGTCAGGCCGGGCTGTTCAAGTGGATAGTGACCTGCATTTTCAAGCATCACCACCTTTTTCGGTACACGGTTTACACGTTTGAGAAATATCTCACTCAGATGCAGCGGTGTCCATGTGTCGTTTTCTGGTTGGCAGAGTAAAATCGGACAGATATTAAATGCTTCGGGTTCAATCATTGGATTGTATGCGGTAAGCGAGCTGAGAAACTTCATGGTGACCCATTTGCCTGCCGAGGTTTTGTCTTTCAAACAGGCCTTGAGCGCTGCTTTATTGTTGACCAGTGCCGTCATTCTGCTTGCCAGCCGCATCGGCATCCGCAGAGCCGCCAGAGGCGTTTTTGCTGCCAGGTGAGTAAATGGCACACCGATACGACTCATGAGGAAATTCAGCGCGGTTTCATCGCGAACCTGTTGTTCCCGCTGGTCGAGAAAGGTCATGCCCACAATTCCTTTGACTTTCTTGTTGAGCGCGGCTGTGTGCCAGGCCAGCATGCCGCCGGCACTGAGGCCATAAAGCACAATGGGGCGCTCATCTTTTTCAAGTTCGGCATCGATGAGATCACTCCCAGCCTGAACCCAATCGTCATAGGTTACGATCGCGCCGGGTGCGACCCGTGTCACTCCATACTCGGGCATGTCGATGGCAATGGTTTCAAATCCGCGCTTGAACAGGGGACTGCCCAGGATGGTGGACATTTGCCGCCCGTTGGTGCCGACTCCGTGAAACAAGATTACTTTCACCTCGGCCCGGGTATTGCGAAAGCAATCGAGATGGACTTGATGACCTCGCCATTGCCACCACTCTTCTGATGGCTCATGAGTCGGGTCCAGCTGAAATTCAGCTGGCAGGAAGGATTGGATTTCCCGCCAGTTCGATTGAGTTTTGTAGCTCATGTTTATTGCCTGAGGCAGATCGGTTGATAATTACCCGAAGCTGTTACAATTCAACATAGTACCTCTGCCCGTCTATTTCAGTATCCGTAGCTTTTCAGGAAGTTCTGATTCTTTCGCCAATCCGGGCGGACTTTGATGAAGAGTTCAAGGAAAACCGGTCGTCCAAGAAGCTCTTCGATATCCTTTCTCGCTGTCTGACCGAGTTTTTTCAGGGCGGCCCCCTTGCTGCCGATCAGGATCTGTTTCTGGGTTTCACGTTCAACGATCACTGAGCAGCGGATCAGATCTTTTCTTGTGGGATCATCTTCATGCTGCTCCTTGAATTCGTCAATGACCACTTCGGTGGAATAAGGAACCTCACGACCGTAAAGAAGAAATATCTTTTCACGGATGATTTCGCTGACAAAAAACCGCTCCGGAGCGGTGCTGAGCGTATCTTCCGGATAGAGTGGATAGTTGAGAGGAAGAAAAGGCTGGATTGTTTCAATAAGCTTAGGGAGGTTACTGCCTTTCAGTGCCGATACTGAAAGGACTGCTGCCGGATTCCAGGTACTCCTGACAAACTCTTCGGCTTCGAGCTGACGTTCCGGACTTACAAGATCACTTTTATTGAGAACGGCTATAATCTTTTTGCCCGCAGGCTTCAGCCAGCCGCTGAAAAGCTCCTCGGCAAATTCCCGGTCGATAAAATCTTTTTTGCCTGAAAAGGGCAGGAGGGCGATAACGATATCGGCATCTTTAAGGGTATCGCGGATGATGCCAAGCATGGATTCATGAAGCTTCTGCTGCGGCTTCATGATACCCGGCGTATCGAGAAAAATAATCTGGCACTTGTCGTTGTGGTATATGCCTGTGATTTTTTTTCTTGTGGTTTGTGGTTTAGGTGTTACAATTGAAAGTTTATAGTCGAGCAGCTCGTTGAGCAGGGTTGACTTGCCTGCATTGGGCGGACCGATGATAATCGCGAAGCCGCATGAAAACGGAGTGGAAACCATGATATTTTTGTGAAGGGTTCAGTCGGTTTAAACAATACTATACTAAATTATAGTCTCACGTGGTAATGCAAACAGGGTAACTCAATATATCGATGGAAAAACAAAGTGATCTTGATAAGTGGCTTCTGATTCCGATGGCCGGGCTGATTATTATGGGATTGATGGCGGTCTACAGTGCAACTCACGGAACCGGTGATCCAACACTGTTTTACCGTCAATTTGTCTGGGGGCTGATCGGTGTAGTTGCTGTTGCATTTGTTTACTATAACGATGTCAGGTTTATCAGGGATAACTCCTATATATTTTACGTTATCGGACTTCTACTCCTGGTTGTGGTTCTGATATTCGGTAAAAAAATCGCCGGCCAGACCAGTTGGGTTAGAATCGGGTTTTTCAGTTTTCAACCTTCCGAAATAGCCAAGATGGCGACTATTCTTGCGCTGTCAAGATTTCTTTCCGATGATGACACTGATATTCGCTCAATACCGCATTTGATCATAGCGCTTGCAATTCCGTTGTTTCCTGCGCTGCTCATCATGCTGCAGCCCGATATGGGAACAACACTTACCTGTTTATCATTTATTGCACCAATGATTATTATGGCCGGTTTTGATATCTATATTCTTATGCTGCTTGTTTTTCCGGTAATGCTCATGCTTACCGGCTTTATCAATATCTATTTTATTGTTCTGCTATCGCTTCTGCTGTTCGCAGTACTGGTATTTGTGAAAAAGAAATTTCAGCTTCATCAGTTGCTTGTTATAGCATCAGGTCTCGCTACCGGTATTTTTACCAACCGTTTTGCAGGTGAAATACTAAAGCCGCATCAGATGAAAAGGATTCAAACTTTTCTTGATCCCATGTCAGACCCGCAGGGTGCGGGATATAATGTTCTTCAGGCAAAAATAGCGATAAGTTCAGGCGGTTTATTTGGTAAAGGGTTTCTTCAGGGAACACAGACGCAACTTCGATTTATACCTGCTCAATGGACCGATTTCATTTTTTGCGTTGTTGCAGAAGAGCTTGGTTTTATTGGTGCTGCACTGTTGATATCGCTTTATCTTGCATTGATTCTCAGACTGATCTGGGCAATATTTTCAATCAAAAACAAATTTGTTGAATTGACGCTTGCCGGTTTTGTCGCATTGCTTTTTATCCATGTTGTCATCAATGTAGGTATGACGATTGGTCTCATACCGGTAATTGGTGTTCCTCTGCCGTTTGTTTCGTATGGAGGTTCATCGCTTGTGGGCAATATGATTATGGTAGGACTTGCACTGAATTTTTTCAAAAACAAGAGGAGTCTCGGATATTGAGGGGAAGAGATATAAAGAAAAACGCACCGTGTGGTGCGCTTTTCTTTTCGAATGCTGTGGGGGGAGCGTGTACTACTTGATCTTGTACACGAAGCGTTTGCCGTCTTTTCCTGCCGGAACTCTATCGATTTCAGCATCGCTGAGGCCGTACTTATTGAACCACAGACTGACCGTTGTGCCTTTTGTATTGAGGGCTTCGGCAATCTCACGCGGTTTGAAGGTTTTGTCGGGATTTGAACGGAGCAGATCCTTGATCGATGCGCCCAGCTGTCCGCGCCCGAATTTCGGGGCACCAGCCTGAACCGGAGCAGCACCTTCGAGTTTTGAAAGGTTTGTCTCAAGCTTCTTTATAATGCTGGATAATTCATCTTCCAATGGTCTGATTTTTCCCTGATATTCCTGCTGAATAAGGGAGATTTTAGCCTGAAGGTTCTTTTTTTCTTCAACAAGTGATTGAAAGTGGTCAATCTTCTGAATGAAGAGATCATATTTGTCCGGGGAGCCTGATTCTCTTTTTAAAGCGCTCATAGTGCGTATTATTATATGTTTGAGTGACAGTTGTATCAATCACTGAAAATATAGAATAATATATCTTTGTCTGCAAGATGATATTTATTTAATTATTTGTCTTTTATTCTTATTTGTTTCACAGGTAAGCAGATAAGTGTTTTTTAGGTGTGATGATGCACATAATTCATGTATATGAAAGGTTGTTTAATGAAAAGAGTCGCCGCTGTAACCCTGGGATGTAAGCTGAACTATGCTGAAACATCAACAATAATTGAGAATTTATGTACTCAAGGCTGGCAGCTCACTTCAATTGAAGAGGGTGCTGATCTGATTATTATTCATACCTGTGCAGTAACAAAACAGGCCGAACAGAAATGCCGTCAGAAAATAAGAGGGATTATCAGAAAAAATCCTGACAGCAGGATTGCGGTAATAGGATGTTATTCTCAGTTGAATCCGGAAGCACTTTTGGCAATAAACGGAATCGATGCAATTCTTGGAAGCAATGACAAGTTTAATAGTAAATGGTATAACGATCTTGCTGATAATTCAATATCGCTTCCATTCGTAAAGGTTTCTCCACATGGTGCGCTGGATGCAGTCTATCCCGGATATTCTGTATGTACTGCAGCCGCTCACGACAGAACGCGTGCATTTTTAAAAATACAGGATGGCTGCGATTATGGATGTTCATACTGTACCATTCCTTTGATCAGGGGCCGTTCGAGATCGCTTCCGCCGGAAGATATTGTTGAGCGAGCTCTGCTGTTAGCTTCATCGGGATACCGTGAAATTGTGCTGACCGGGGTCAATATCGGCGATTACCGTTTTAATGGAATTAAGCTAACCGGATTGTTACGTATGCTTGAATGTGTCAACATCAACCGTATCCGGATCAGTTCAATAGAGCCGGATATGGTCGACAGCGAAATGATTTCGCTTGTTCAACAATCCGAAAAAATTGTTCCACATTTTCATATACCTCTACAGAGTGGCTCGGACCGTATTCTTAAATCAATGCATCGCCGCTATGATACGGCATTCTATCGTTCCAGAGTGAGTGAGGTGGCGGAGCGGATACCGGATTGTACGATTGGAGCCGATGTGATGGTCGGCTATCCTGGTGAGAGCGAAGAGGAGTTTCTTCAGATATGCGGTTTTATAGAGGAACTCCCTCTGGCGTATCTGCATGTTTTCAGCTGCTCCGTACGTCCGGGAACTGCTCTTGCCGCTCAAATCGCATCCAGGGCGAGCCGCCCTGTAGCCCCCGTTGAAATTGCCCGGCGCAGCAGGGAACTGAGTGAACTTGGACGCAGAAAGGAAGCTGCTTTCAAGGCTCGCTATACCGGCAGGGAGTGTATGGTTCTTTTCGAGGAGTGGAAGCCGGAACAAAATGGGCTGCCGGAGTCCAGCGGTTATACACGAAACTATCTGAGGGTCGTGGTGAAGCGTGAGGGCGATTTGAAGGATCAATCCCTGACCGGAAGAGAGCTGCCGGTGTTGATTGAGTCGCTCGGTGAAGATTTGAATTTAAAAGGGAGACTGTTATCTTGAATCTTTTCTTTTTATACCGTCCCAACAACTTAATCCCTGCAATCCATGCCCATTAAATCCCGTATCCGTTCGATTCCCGATTATCCGAAAAAAGGGATTCTCTTTCGTGATATCACTACCCTCATCAAGGACCCGGTAGGTTTCAGGCTGGTTATTGACAATCTTACACAACACTATCTTCTGAACGGCGTGGATTTTGATGTGATTGTCGGTATTGAGGCAAGAGGATTTATTATCGGAGGAGCATTGTCCTATGCACTCGGCAAGGGATTTGTGCCGGTCAGAAAGCCAGGAAAGCTTCCTGCTGATGTTGTTTCGCAGGAATATGAACTTGAGTACGGTACCGACAAGATTGAAATCCATATCGACGCTCTTCAGCCGGGCCAGAAGGTTCTGCTCGTTGATGATCTGCTTGCTACCGGAGGCACGGCTCTTGCTGCTGCGGCACTGGTAGAAAAGGTTGGCGGTATCGTTTCCGAGATGGCTTTCATAGTCAACCTGCCCGATATCGGCGGAGAGAGAAAAATTCTCGAGAAAGGTTACAGCGTATTCTCCCTGACGGATTTTGAAGGGGAGTAACATTATCAGTTTTATCTGAAACTGCATGCAGCAGTCCCTGCAATCAGACCCATGAGAATTTTTATCACCGGAGTAATTCATTATGCGGAATGAGTAAAGCATTGTTTGCAGCAGAACATCATGAAACGGCAGTGCAGACTGCCGTTCATCTTTTGCAGTCGTCGGCACAACACCCTCCGCTATGGCTTATTGCACCATTTATTCTCCTGCTGTTAATGATTGCAACCGGGCCACTGTTTTACCCGCATTTCTGGGAACATCACTACTCGAAAGTTTCCATTTTCCTGGGAGCGGTTGTTGCTGTTTATTACGGTTTTATGATGGACAGAGGACCCTCGATTCTTCTCCATACACTTGAAGAGTATATTTCCTTTATTGCGCTGATCGCGGCGCTTTTTGTCGCTGCGGGGGGCATTCTTATCCGGATTGAAAGACGTGGGAGCCCGCTCGTCAATGGTGCCTTGCTCCTCTTCGGGGCTATTTTTGCAAATCTGATAGGCACTACCGGCGCATCCATGCTGCTTATCCGGCCATACATGCGAATCAATAAAGGTCGCATCAAGGCATTTCATATCGTGTTTTTTATTTTTATTGTCAGCAATATCGGCGGAGGACTTACTCCTGTCGGTGATCCTCCACTTTTTCTGGGTTTTCTGAAAGGTGTTCCTTTTTTCTGGGTAGTGTCGAAACTGTGGCTGCCATGGCTTCTGACCGTTATTGGTCTTCTGATTGTTTTTATGGCTTTTGACGCCAGGGCGGGAAACGGTGAGATAAGAGCGCAGGAAGTTCCGGGCGGCGTGAGTGTTGTTGGCGCCAAAAGCTTTCTGTATCTGGCTGTGGTAATCGGCGCGGTCTTTATTGACCCGGCCGTTATTGCCGGTATTCCCTCTCTTCAGAATATGTTTCAGCTTCCTTTCGGTATTCGCGAAGTGATCATGTTCACTGTTGCGATTGTTGCTTATAAAACGGCTGATAAGGGTGCTCTAAAGGGCAATGAGTTCAATTTTGCACCGATCCGGGAGGTTGCCTTCCTTTTTATTGGAATATTTGCCACCATGATTCCCGCTCTTGAGCTTATAGGCGTTTATGCCGCTTCGCATGCAGGGGATCTTTCCGTTACAAGGTTTTACTGGATGACCGGAGCACTTTCCGGAGTGCTTGACAATGCGCCGACATATCTCAATTTTCTTGCCGGAGCGCTTGGCAAGTTCGGTATGGATATCGGATCGGTTGCAGATATCAGGGAGTTTGCCGGCGGTATCAGCTCACCTGTCAGGGGTGATGCAGCATCCGACATCTATCTGATGGCAATATCTCTCGCGTCCGTTTTTTTCGGGTCAATGACCTATATCGGCAATGCTCCGAACTTTATGGTGCGCAATATTGCCGAACAGGCAGGTATTGATACTCCCGGGTTTATCGAGTACATCTACAAGTATTCAATTCCTGTGCTGATTCCTTTTTTTGTCGTGTTATGGTGGTTCTTTTTTAATTTTTAACGGCAGGTAATCAAACGGTATGTAAATGCTCTCGCTGACAGGCAACAGAATCTCTCTTAACACAGATTACGTTCTTTGCCCATACGTTCAGCCTGAGCCTTTCAGCAGCTTGTTTGGTCGGGAAATGAAGCTGGTTGCAGCGCGCGGGAGACCTCATAGTAGAGTTGAGTCTGCACCCTGCACCTTACAGTGCGCTTTCAGCGCTATTGCAGCGTTCAAAAAAAATAAGGATTAAATCAACGGTCAGGGGTGAAATAACAAGCCCTCAAACCTCTTCAATGAAGAGAGATGCGCTGTTGTTCTACCCACCGATAGATCGGTACGAACCGTGTATCGGTTTATCATGACGAGCAAAACAAGTCCTCGTTTTGGCTTATCGATACGCTACCGATCCGGTTACTTTTCCGTCTTTTCAAAAAAGCGTACAACCCCCCATGCCGGTTTAGCCGGCAGTAGTTCCGTATGGATGAACTGTAGAAATTCTTAAAAGAAAAGCTATTCGCTGCCGGATTTCAGACTTTCGCTCACGGCATGCTTGAACTCTTTAGAAATCTTGAACGTCGGCACGTTTTTAGGATCTACAGTCACTTTTTCACCTGTTCTCGGATTTCTTGCCTGGCGCAGATTCTTGTACCGGATATTGAAAGAGCCGAATCCTCTGATTTCAATGCGTTTACCGGATTTCAGCGAGTCAATGATGCTTTCAAACAGGCTGTCAACAACTGATTCGGTTTCATTTTTTGTCAGGCCTGTTCTGTGGGCAATAACATTGACCAGATCAGCTTTTGTGGTTGTGTTTCCCATAGTGATAGATGGCTTAGGTTATTGTTATGTATCAGCTTATTTAAACCACATTTGAAGAGCAACAATTCCCATAAAAATTGCAAAAGCTTTCCGGAGCATATCACTTGACAGATTTGCCGCTATTTTTGCGCCGAAAAAAGCTCCTGCAAAAAGTCCGGCGGCAATGATAAGGCCGATCCAGATGTTCTCTGTGGAGATTTTACCGGCACGATAATACTCAGTCACGCCGAGTACTCCGACAGGCAGAAGCAGTGCAATCAGTGACGTGGCTACCGCGCTTTGTTGCGTCATGCCGAAGAGCAGCACCATTGCCGGCACAATAATTACGCCGCCCCCGACTCCGAACATGCCGGACAGGAGACCGGCCACAGTACCGATCGCAATCAATGCGACATAGTGCATAATGCTCTTCTCCCTATAGCTTCCTTATGATGCAGCAAGGCCTGGCTGAGACTGCGTGCTGCCAATAATCTCCGTTATCTCTCTGGCGTTGAGTGACTCTTTTTCAATGAGCTTTTCTGCAAGGCTGTGCAGGATTTCGTTTTTCTCACTGAGAATCCTTTTTGCATTTTCCATGCAGGTCATGATGATATTGCGAACCTCTACATCAATCTGCAATGCTGTTTCTTCACTGTATTCCCTTATGTGCGAATAATCCTTGCCCAGAAAAACCTCCTTGTTGCTGTCGCCGTAGTTGATCGGACCGAGTTTTTCGCTCATACCCCATTGCCGAACCATTCTGCGGGCGATGTCGGTAGCTTTTTCAATATCGTTTGCGGCACCGGTACTGCTCTCGTTAAAAATCAGCTCTTCAGCAACTCTTCCTCCCAGGGCATAGGTGATCATGGCAAGCAGATACTCCCTGTTGTTGGTGTAACGGTCTTCAAGAGGCAGATAGGCGGTTAGTCCCAGACTGCGGCCTCTTGGAATGATCGTCACTTTATGGATCGGATCTGAGCCCTTGGTATAGCTTGCTACCAGTACATGTCCGGCCTCATGGTAGGCAGTCAGTTTTTTCTGTTCATCAGAAATAATCATGCTTTTTCTTTCCGGACCCATCAGGATCTTGTCGCGAGCCTGTTCAAAATTTTCAGCGGTAATAAGCTGCTGGTCATTGCGAGCTGCCAGGAGGGCCGCTTCATTGACAAGATTTGCCAGATCGGCACCGGAGAATCCCGGTGTACTTTTTGCCTGTACGCTGAGATCGACACTTTCGCCAAGAGGCGTATTACGGGTATGGATTTTCAAAATAGCTTCGCGTCCGCGGATATCAGGTTTATCAATGGTGATCTGCCGGTCAAAGCGTCCCGGTCGCAGAAGCGCTGTATCGAGCACGTCAGGGCGGTTTGTCGCAGCAATCAGGATCACATTCTCGCTGGTCGTAAAACCATCCATCTCAACCAGAAGCTGGTTGAGCGTCTGTTCCCTCTCATCATGACCGCCGCCAAGCCCGGCTCCCCGGCTTCGGCCTACGGCATCGATTTCATCGATAAAGATGATGCAGGGAGAATTTTTCTTTGCCTGTTCAAACAGGTCGCGCACTCTTGCTGCACCTACGCCGACAAACATCTCAACAAAGTCGGCACCGGATATGGAGAAAAACGGAACCTTGGCTTCGCCTGCAATGGCTTTGGCCAGAAGCGTTTTGCCTGTACCCGGAGGACCGAGAAGGAGCACTCCTTTCGGTATCTTTCCGCCGATTTTCTGGAATTTTTCAGGATTCGTGAGAAACTCTACGGTTTCCTGCAGCTCTTCGACCGCTTCATCGACGCCGGCAACATCCTTGAACGTTGTTTTGACATCAAATTCACTCACAAGTTTTGCCCGGCTCTTGCTGAAACTGAAAATATTTTTTGCCTGGGCGCCGTTTTGAGTGTTCAAACGTCTGATGAGGAAGAAATAGATGACTCCGAAAATGATCCAGGGGGCAAAAAGAACGAGAAAAGTAGTAAGGCCGCCGGAACCCTCTTCTACCATGAGTCTGATTCCCTGATTGGTCAAAAGATCAGCCTGTTCACTGCTGAATGAAGGAACTCTCACGGAAAACCGGTCTGTCTGGAGTGTAGTTCTGTTGACAAGCTGAAGCTGGGCCGGGGTTTTGAGCTTTACATTCAGGATTGCTGATTTATCTTCGAATGTTTTCACCGTCACCTCGCTCACCAGTGATCTGGAAAGAATGGATCGGTAATCATTGTAGGTGATTTCAGGAGCGTCACTGCCTGCAAAAAAGCGCTGAAACATAAAGAGCATCAACAGCGCAAGCATCATGAACAGGATAAATCGCGGAAACTTTCCCTGCGGGCTTTCGCCCTTCCCCTGAAACCATCCGGGGTTGCGATCTTCATCGTTTACCGGCTTGAATCTGTTTCGGGAATCATCTTTTCCTGACTTCTTTACCGGATTTTCGGCCATAAAATTAGATGGAGTGATGATATAAAATGTAACTTACTACATTTAAAGTAATTAAAAGTAAAACTGTAATGGAAAACAAAAAGTTTATTTAAACAGCCATTAAGATATGTTCTCAACTGCTTTACAGGCAGGTTCAGGAGTTTCAGTTAGGGCATCTCTATTAATTTATTCCGCGATTTGATAGCTTCGTTGGTCGGTGCTCGAAATCCTTCCCGATACATCGGGATACATTCCGGTTTCTGCGCTCCGTCCGCCTCGCTCTCAAACCGCTCACGACAATTAATAGAGGTGCCCAGTTAATCTTTTATTCTTGAGGCTGAAAAAAGCAGTGACTTTTTCTTAAATTCACAGCTCTTGCGATAGTTCACTGTCAGTTAAATAATAACAGTACGACGCTCATTATGGTTGGTAAAAGGGTTAGAACCAGGTTTGCACCTTCCCCCACAGGATATTTACATGTAGGCGGTCTGAGAACCGCACTGTACAACTACCTGTTTGCAAAAAAAATGGATGGAGACTTCATCATCAGAATTGAAGACACCGATCGAAGCAGAAGGGTAGAAGGCGCACAGCAGAATCTTATCAAAACCCTGGAATGGGCTGGAATCCTTCCTGATGAAAGTCCTGAACACGGCGGTAATTACGGCCCCTATGTGCAGTCTGAGCGGCTTGATATTTATAAAGGCTATTGTGAGCAGCTGTTGGAAGACAATCATGCCTACTACTGTTTTGCAACCTCGGAAGAGCTTGAGGAAAACCGTCAGCTGCAGTTGAAGCAGGGTCTTCAGCCGAAATACAACAGAAAATGGCTGCCAGAAGAGCTTGGCGGTTCAATGCCGTCAAGTGAAATCAGGAAGAAGCTTGACGCAGGCGATCCATACGTTATAAGGATGAAAGTGCCCGATTACGTTTCTGTCTGGTTTGAAGATATTATCCGGGGCCCTGTTGAGTTCGATTCTTCAACCATCGATGATCAGGTGCTGATGAAGTCGGATGGTTTTCCTACCTACCACTTTGCCAGTGTTATTGATGATCACTTGATGGAGTTTACCCATATCATAAGAGGAGAGGAGTGGCTGCCCTCCATGCCGAAGCATTTGCTTTTGTACGAGTTTTTTGGCTGGGAACCCCCGAAGGTAGCTCATCTGCCACTGCTGCTCAATCCTGACCGTTCAAAACTGAGCAAACGGCAGGGCGATGTTGCTGTTGAAGATTATGTCCGAAAGGGTTACAGCAGTGATGCCATTATAAATTTTGTGGCCATGCTCGGCTGGAACGAGGGCGAGGGCAGCGAGCAGGAGGTATACAGCATGCAGGAGCTTATCGAAAAGTTTTCACTTGAGCGGGTTGGAAAAGCCGGTGCGGTCTTTAATGTTGACAAGCTCAACTGGCTTGAAAAGCAGTATATCAAACAGCGTCCCGCACAGAATATTATTGAAGTTATCAGGCCGATTCTCCTTGCGGAGCTCGCCGAGAAAGAGTCGCTGATGCCAAAGGAGATAATCACCAGCGATGATTATCTGAACAAAGTCATTGAGCTCATGCGTGAACGTGTGGGATTTGAACATGAATTCGTGACCTTTGCACCCTATTTCTATTTTGAACCTGCATCCTATGACGAAGAGGCGGTAAAAAAACGGTGGGTTGCAGATACCAACGACCTTCTTCGTGAGTTCAGTAATATACTTGGTTCCCTTGAGCTGTTCAGTGCCGAGAACATTGAAGCGCTTCTCAAAGAGTTTGTTGCCCCGAAGGGACTGAAAGCCGCGGCACTGATTCATCCATTGAGAATTCTTACTTCCGGAGTAAGTTTCGGGCCGAGTCTTTACCATATGCTTGAGGTGCTTGGAAAGGAGACGGTACTCAGGCGCATTCTGAACGGGATTGAAAAAATCAGTTTTTCTGCGTAACCTGCTGCAATACGGAGCTCTACAAGATGAACTCCGTATTTTTATTTTTTCTTTTGGTGAGAAAAAATTTATTTCTATATTTTGCCTCTTGTTGGAAGGACAGGTAGCTCAGTTGGTAGAGCAAAGGACTGAAAATCCTTGTGTCGGGGGTTCGATTCCCTCTCTGTCCACACCGGTTAACAGCAGTTTGCAGTGTGCTGTGTCCGCCACGATTATTCATGTCTTCTTCTTTTTCCCTTCTTTGTTCATTACCAGGTACCCTATGTCATGCAAGGCATTCTCTAATGCTTCATGGTCTGAACATTATCAGCATCCGGCATGAATATTACCACGGCATCAAACCAGGAGATCTGGCATGATATGCAGGAGCCAGGTGCTTACGAGTGGTGGTATTTCGATGCGGAAGACAGGTCCAGCGGCCTATCTTTTGTGCTTATCTGGTTTTCCGGTTTCCCCTTTTCCCCCTACTACACCAATCATTACGAGAATTGGAAAAACCGTTTGACTCTTGAGGCACCTCTCTCTTCCGATTACTCGGGCTTCAGTTTCCAATTGTATGAAAACGGTATTGAAACCCTCAATTTCATTAAGGAAGGGCGTAACGGACTCTTTGAAAGCAACCGCTCGGATATCGGTGTCCGGTTTGAAAAAAGCCGGTTCGCCTATAATCCATTGAAGGATGAGTACACTCTTGATATTGATTTTTCGTTTCCGGCACGAAGGAAAGAGGTAAAAGCCTCACTTCTGTTCAAAGCGCGCCGCAGGATCATCTATGAGAAAAAAGATGGCAACAACCACGGCAGGGTCCCTCTTCACCAATGGCTTCTGAGTGTTCCGAAAGCCGATGTTGAAGGAACCATTGCGATTACCGAACAGCTGAGCGGTACATCCCGTACGATTCAAGTGAATGCGACAGGTTATCATGACCATAATCTTGGTGCCGTGCCGATGCAGGAGTATATATCCCGCTGGTATTGGGGCAGGGCATTTGCCGACCCTTTCGATCTCATCTATTATGTGATTTATTTCAGAAATGACGAGTACCAGCCGCTCGCCCTGCTCGTGCTTCATGATAACAGGAGTGAAATCACAACTGTTTATGATACGGTTACTTTCAGTGAGCGTAATTTTAAAAGGGGCCTGTTTTCGCCGCTTCACAGCAGAGACCTTGAGCTGAAGCATGCAGGTGTCTCCCTTAAAATTCATCATGAAGAGGTGCTTGATGCGGGCCCGTTTTATCTGAGGTTCGCTTCCGGTATTTCTGTCGAGATTGACGGACAGAATCATGAAGGTATAAGGGGTATTTCGGAATTTCTTAACCCGGGCCGACTTGAATCAAGATTCATGAGATTTTTTACCCGAAGCAGGATCTGGCGGGACGGTGAGTATTCCGTCATGTATAAGAGTTATAATGGCTTTAAACACGTATTGGATTGGAATAATCGGTGAAAAAATTATAAATTCACAGTTTATTCAGGCTCAGGCTGTAAAGCTGTGAAACAGCCGCTGATGAAATTAAGTTACACAGCCGGAAAAGAGACAATGGAATATTGTTAAACCGCCGGGCGGTATTTGCCTTTTGATTTTATAACAATAGTATTAAAAAGGAGATAGATCGTAATGGCACAACAAGGTAATTTCAAGAGCCCGTCAAGAATGGGCACGCTTGGAGATGGTGCACCAGTCTCTGCATCCGGCTCTGTTTCCGGAGGAAAGCCCCGGGAAGAGGGTTTGAAAGGTGTAGACTTCGAGCGCCGCAGTTTTCTCGGGAAAGTGGTGGGAGGAATCGGTGCAGCGGTAGCTGTTTCGACGCTCTATCCGGTTGTCAAGTTTCTGATACCTCCCGAACAGAAAGTTACAAGCAAGAGTGAAATGGTTGTTGGAAAAGCCTCTGAAGTGCCCGTCAACAGCGGTAAAATCTATCAGTTTAATCAGGACAAGGTACTTGTTGTCAACAATAACGGCACTCTGACTGCAACCAGTGCCGTATGCACCCATCTCGGCTGTCTTGTGCATTGGGACACTGCTGCCAACATCATTGCCTGCCCCTGTCATGGAGCGAAATACAAACAGTCCGGTGAAATTATTTCCGGTCCGCAGCCATTACCCTTACCTCCATTTAAAGTCAGGGTTGAGGGTGAAGATCTGATTATCGCAAAAGCTTAATCTTTAATTCTTGAAAACCAACGGAGTCAGGAAATATGGCTGAAAACAATGAGAACGCTTTGGCAGGAAAAGCTCCGGCCAAACCGAAACCCGCTGCTCCGGGTGCCGCAAAGCCGGCAGTTTCAGGCGCAGCCAAAAGTGCTGCTCCGGTTGCCGCCAAGCCGGAAGCCCCAAAAGGTGGAGTCTACAAACCGCCGGTAGAACGTCAGGAGACCAATCCGTTTAAAGACTCGCGCTGCTGCTCTTTAAACACATGGTTCGCAGAGCGCTTCCAGGTTCTGGTGCCGGTAATCGATTATCTGAAGAAAAAGGAAGTTCCCAAGCACCGTCACTCATTCTGGTATTATTTCGGTGGACTTACCCTGTTCTTTTTCATGATTCAGCTGATAACAGGCTTGCTGCTGCTTCAGTATTACAAGCCAACTGAAGCTGATGCCTATGCTTCATTTGTCTTTATTCAGAAAGAGGTCTCCTTCGGCTGGCTTATTCGCCAGTTTCATGCGTGGTCTGCCAACCTCATGATTCTGATGGTATTCATTCACATGTTCAGTACCTTTTTCCTCAAGTCTTACCGCAAGCCGCGTGAGCTGATGTGGTTGACGGGTTCTGTGCTGTTTGTGCTCTGCCTCGGTTTCGGATTTACAGGATATCTTCTTCCCTGGAATGAGATTGCCTATTTCGCAACCCAGGTCGGTACTGAAGTGCCCAAAGTTGTTCCCGGCGGTGCTTTTCTTGTGAACATTCTTCGTGGCGGTGAACAGGTTACCGGCGAAACGCTTACCCGTATGTTCTCGCTGCACGTTGTTCTGCTGCCTGGTCTCCTGCTCCTTTTGCTCTCAGCCCATCTGCTGCTTGTACAGGTACTTGGTACCTCTGCTCCCATCGGCTACAAAGAGTCGGGGCGTATTAAAGGGTATGAGAAGTTTTTCCCGACCTTCCTTGCCAAGGATGCTATCGGCTGGATCATCGGTTTCTTCCTCATTTTCTATCTTGCAGTGGTATTTCCGGGCGAAATTGGTCTCAAGGCAGATCCGCTTTCACCTGCACCTCTCGGTATCAAGCCTGAATGGTATTTCTGGGCTCAATTCCTGCTCCTGAAAGATTTCAGCTTTGAAAACGGTGAGTTTTATGCCATCATTTTCTTTACTGTAGGCGCAATCTTCTGGGCTCTTGTTCCATTCCTCGACAAGCTCGCCTCCAGAGAAGAGAAGAGCCCTGTATTCACCATCATAGGCATTCTCTACCTTGCAGCACTGCTCATCAACACCTATCGTGTCTTTGCTGAGTATGGCGTGTAAGTGATGACTCACTTTCCATTACAATGAGAAAAGCCCAGCTCGACCGGGCTTTTCTCATTGTAATATTTGAAACAGCTTATCATCGTTCACGTTGTCATGAACATGAACGCAATTCAGACAACGCAGAAGCGCTCAGAGCTGCTGCCGGATCAATTCCCCCATTTCATATCCGGAAAGGAATGCCTGCATATCAAGCTTTTCGGCCGCTTCGACCCAGTCAGCTACAGTAGTGTCCTCGCAATTGTCAATCGTCTGCGCATTTGACCGCTCAGGTTCAGGTTCCTTCAGGAGTGTCTGCAGGGAGAACCAGGCCATGAGCACACTGAAACGATGTTCACGGAACCAGGTTTTCTCGTGACGTTCTTCAAACTGCAGCAGGCGGCTGAAATGGACGCTTTTTGATGTATAGAGTGTCCGCAGCATCAACTGCAGGCGGGTTTGCGGCGCTTCGTTCTCAAGCGAAGGCTGCGGCGTTAACAGGCAAGAGAGCAGATCCGGGAGATTTTCAGCCGGAATGCCGATGACTCCCTTGTCAGGATAGTGTGCAGCCAGTGCATCGCTTATCAGCCAGTCATCTATAACATTCGATGTCAACAGGGCTGAATTGTCAAGCATCTCCTGCAGGGCGTTCAGAACGATCCAATGAAGGGTGACGGTGTAGTAACCTGATCCATCCTTATCGCTTAAGGCAAGAGCCGTCCGGATTTTCCTGGAATCAGCCTGTTTTGGCAGAAGTGCTGCAAGTGCCAGTGCTTTGCTATAGAGTCCGGCTGAGCGCCGGGCAAGGTTTTCCGGTACGTCAAGCGGCTTATCCATGAGTTCACTGAACTGGCGTGCAACGTTTATGAGCAGCAGGTCAACAGCATTTTCAAGCTCAGATACCGCAGTTTTTTCAACAAACGGTTTTGCTCCGGCTATGCTCTCTATCGTTACAAGAGCTTCGATTATCATGCGGTGCAGAGGAGTGAGGCTCATGATTAAAGCTGCACGCTCTATGGAGGGCACCCCTCCTCCGGCAAGCTCTGTGGCGAGTCTGTCGTAAGGCATCAGTTTTGAGGCGCGTACTTCCCTGAAGTCAAGAAAAACATTGTACTTGTAACCGTTCAGTGCAACCTGCAGTCCATCTTCGGCAATTTCGCGGTTGGAACGGATAAACTCCATATCGCTTGCATGGTCCCTGAAAATAACATAGGTGTTCGCTTCGTGGCAGAGAGTGAGCCCGTCAGCGAGTGAACTTTGCCGGATTTCATCATTCCGGCGGTAACCGACCGAACTGTTGATCCAGCCGGTTGCCGGTTCAGCACAGTTGTTGAATACAACCAGTGCCTTTTCACTGCCGAGCCGGTTAGAGTAGGCAAAAATATTTTCATTGACAGCACCTTCAGGAGAGTAAACATCATAAAGGAAAAAGTTGCGTACCTCTGCAAAAAGGGGGCGCTTTTTCATGATGGGAAAAATCTCCCTGTAGTGGCGGCTGACAAGATTTTCGTCAGGCTGCTCATCATAATACGCCTTGGCGTACTCCATACCGTATTTTTCAGTAAAACCCTCAACCTGACCATGACCGAACATGGGAAGTCCCGGCACGGTCAGCATCATGACACAAACACCGAAATATTTATCTCCCCTTCCGAACTGTGCTATTGCTGTATCTTCATCGGGGTTGTTCATGAAGTTGACATACCGCTTGAGAATTTCAGCATCGAATTCGAGGGTATTCTTGATCAGATACCGGTAACTGGCATTATCCTCCTTTTTTAGCATGTGCATAAAGGCACTGTTGTAGACCCGGTGCATACCGAGTGTTCGAACAAAATAACCTTCAAGCATCCAGAATGCCTCGGCTAAAAGAAGGGTGTCAGGTACTTCACTCTGAATGCGGTCAACCACTTCTCTCCAGAACTCTTCTGGAATGGCTGCATCGAATTCCGCCATGCTCATGGCATGAGAAGAGCGGGAAGGGACCCCGGCACTATGACCGTGAAGGGGAAACCAGAGACGCTGAATGTGCCGCTTGGCAAGCACCATGGCTGCATCGAAACGGATAATGGGAAACATTCTTGCAACATGCAGGATCTGCTGAATAACCCCCTCACGAACCTCAGGACTGAGAAAGTTCAGCTGAGCCGTATCATTCCAGGGCATATTGGTACCGTCGTTGCCATGATAGATATAGCGGGTGTCACCGCTCAGGTAATCAACCCGCTTGAAGGTTACTGCTGCATCGGAGCGGTTCCAGTAACCATCTTCAAGATAGATGCCGTACCGGGAGTCGCTGCTGAGATTAGGCCCTGTATAGGAGTAATTGTAGTAGGGTGCAGTATCGGTTGAGAGAAACCAGTCCGGAGAGTCTCTTACAAGCTCGGAATCCATTCCGGTATGATTGGGAACCATATCGCTTGCAAGCCGGATACCGCGATTCATTGCTCTGTGCCGAAGGTTCTGGTAACCTTCGTAACCGCCGATATCTTCGGAAATATCATATTTTTCAAGGGCATAAGCAGATGCTTTTGCTTCCGGATTTCCATGCAGCTGCTTGATTTTCCGGGAAGCTTCACTTCGCTGCCAGAGGCCGATCAGCCACAATGCGGTAAAGCCGCGATCAGCCATTGCATCAAGTTCGGCATCAGGAATATCCTGCAGCCTGCTGATCGGGCGCCGATAGATTTTACTGAGCTGGTCGAGCCATACATAAGTACTCTTTGCCAGCATGACAACTTCCGGCATCCACGACGAATCGGTTGAGTAATTTGCAGGAGCATCATCCAGTGAGCTGTAGCTTGGAATATGCGCCTCTTTTTCAAACCACTCTTCATTATGACCGGATTGCCGCTCTTTGGCGATCTGTTCGAAAAAAAGGTACTTGTCCTCATCTTCAATAAAATCTATGGCGCCATCAAGCAGCTCCCAGAATTGAGTCTCCTCGAGCAGATCACCCCAGTTCAGGCGGATATAGCGGAGCTGTTCAAGTATGGACGATGGCGAATGACGAATCGGCTTGATCAGCAGATCGGCGAGATCAGTGTTGTCCGGACCGACA
>Ga0326726_10000588_pt1 | contig 33243 bp, 29 predicted proteins | sample MHFenrmetagenome_2_FD_207603 | JGI IMG/M metagenome (GOLD analysis project Ga0326726, IMG submission 207603) | Lab enriched peat soil microbial communities from Michigan Hollow, Ithaca, NY, United States - MHF15MN | ecosystem: Environmental > Terrestrial > Soil > Wetlands > Peat | place: USA...
TCGGCCGACAGCGACTCCCAGGTACGAAAGCTCCGCGGCTAGCCGTCCGCCTCTGGCGCCATGCAGCGGGCGAGCATGACGCCCGCAATAACCCAGTAAAGCCCGTCCAAGGTTTCCAACTCTGACCCCCGATCTATTTTCAGATGCCGGAGCTGGCCGGCAGGATGTCCGGATGCCGGGAACCATATCGTATTACGATTCACTTTGGCTTGCTGGGACCAAGTTCGCAGGAGAGAGCCGAGGCCGCGGAACGATCCGATTTCGGGGTTTGAGAAGCGGCCGGTGCTGGCTTTATAATCAAGGATTCCGCAGCAGTCCCGAACCCAGCAAGGAGGCCTGAACCGATCGGGCAGACCGGTTTGTGGGTAGGGAGACATGGAACGGCTGCGGCGATCCCTGATGTCAACCGATAGCATTGTCGTTCGCGGCGCCCGCGTACATAACCTGAAGAACATCGACTTCGAGATCCCGCACAACTCCCTGACCGTGGTGACGGGAGTGTCGGGATCGGGCAAGTCGTCGCTCGCCTTCGACACGATTTATGCCGAGGGACAGCGGCGCTACGTGGAGTCGCTATCGGCCTACGCACGGCAATTCCTGGAGCGGATCGAGAAGCCGGATGCCGACTCGATTGACGGCATCGCGCCCGCGGTCGCCATCCGGCAGAAAAATACGACGCGCAACCCGCGCTCCACGGTCGCCACCGCCACCGAAATTTACGACTACCTGCGCCTGCTGTTTGCGCGCGTCGGCCGGACCTACTGCATGCAGTGCGGCGCCGAGGTCAAGAAGGACACCGTGGATGAGGTCGCCGAGCGCGTGCTGGCGCTCGGGGAGGGCGCGCGCCTGAATGTGCTCTTCCCTGTACAGCCGCCCGCCGGACGCATCATCCCGCAGGAGCCGAAGTCGCGCACGCGAAAGAAACAGCTACCCGCGGCGCACCGGCTGCAGGAATCGGACCTGCTGAAGGCGACGCTGTTCGAGCTGCGAAAAAAAGGTTTCAACCGGCTTTATCAGGGTGGGCAGGTATTTGAGTTCTCCACGCCGGAATCGCTGCTGGACGTGAATTTCGCCGAGCCGGTGTCGATTCTGATGGACCGCGTAGTGGTGGCGGCCGATCAGCGGGCCCGCATCGTGGACGCGGTCGAGACTTCGTATCGTGAAGCCGGCGAAGTGGTCTTTGAGACCGCGCCCCAGGAGGGCGAAGAGCCGCGGCGGCTCAGGTTCGCGCAGCGTTTCGAATGCAAGCGCTGCGGGATCAAGTACGAGGAACCGGAACCGCGGCTGTTTTCCTTCAACAATCCGTTCGGCGCCTGCCCGCGCTGCCAGGGTTTCGGCAACACCATTGATTTCGATCTCGACCTGGTGATCCCGAACAAGAGCAAGTCGCTGGGCGAAGGCGCGGTGGAGCCGTGGACGAAACCAAAGTACCGCCCGCTGTTTAACGACCTGAAGCGCTACGCCAAGCAGGCGGGCATTCCGCTGGATGTGCCGTGGAACGAACTGGCGGCGGAGCATCAGCAGGTGGTGATCGAGGGCGACGGCAGGTTCTGGGGCGTGCGCGGTTTTTTTGCCCACCTTGAACGCAAGAAGTACAAGCTGCACGTGCGCGTTTTCTTGAGCCGGTATCGCGGATATTCGACGTGCTCAACTTGCGGCGGCGCTCGGCTGCGGCCGGAAGCGCGGCACGTGAAGATCGAAGGCAAGGACATTTGCCAAGTCTGCGCGATGACCGTGGAGCAGGCGGCGCAGTTCGTCGCGGCGCTGAATTTGAGCCCGGAGCAGGCTGAGATCGCGGACAAGATCCTGGAAGAAATCCGCGAGCGCTTGCGCTTCATGAACGATGTTGGGCTGGAGTACCTCACGCTGGACCGGCTGTCTTCGACGCTTTCCGGTGGCGAGGCGCAACGGATCCAGTTGGCTACATCGCTGGGATCGCGGCTGGTGGGAACGCTCTACGTGCTGGACGAGCCCTCCATCGGCCTGCACAGCCGCGACACCACGCGGCTGATCAAAATTCTGCACGACCTGCGCGACCTGGGGAACACGATCCTGGTAGTGGAGCACGATCCGGACATTATGCGCTCGGCCGACCGAATTCTGGACCTCGGTCCGGGCGCCGGCGAAAATGGCGGCCGCGTGATCGCCACCGGCAGCTATGACGAGATCCGGCGTACGCCCACCTCGCTGACCGGGCGCTATCTGGGGCAGGAGTTGCGCATACAAATCCCACCGCAGAGGCGTAAACCGGGCATCCAGAAGCTGGAAGTGCTGGGCGCAAGCGCGCACAATCTGAAGAAGATTGATGTCTCGATCCCGCTGGGCATGGTGGTGGCGATCACCGGCGTCTCGGGATCGGGAAAATCCACCCTGGTGCACGACGTCCTGTACCATGCCCTGGTCTCGACTTTGAAGCAGGGCAATGGCAGCATGCCGGTGGCGCCGCACGGGTACACAGGTCTGCGCGGCACGCAGTTTGTGGACGACGTGATCCTGGTGGACCAGTCGCCGATCGGGCGCACGCCGAGGTCGAATCCGGTGACCTACATCAAGGCGTTCGACGGCATCCGCGAACTCATGGCTTCCCTGCCCGAGGCGCAGAAACACGGCTTCAGCGCCGGTCACTTCTCGTTCAACATCCCCGGCGGCCGCTGCGAGACCTGCCAGGGCGACGGCACGGTCACGGTGGAAATGCAGTTCCTCGCCGATGTCGAGCTGGTTTGCGAAGAATGCAAAGGCACGCGCTTCAAGCCCGAGGTGCTGGAGGTTCGGTATCGCGGAAAAAACATTCACGAAATCCTGAACCTGACGGTGCGCGAGGCGCTGCAATTTTTCCGCGAGGCGCCCAAGATCACCGACAAATTGCACGTCCTGGATGAAGTGGGACTCGGATACCTGCGGCTGGGACAATCGGCGACCACGCTCTCCGGCGGCGAGGCGCAGCGCATCAAGCTGGCGGCGCATTTGCAGCCGCGGGCGCGCGACTTCGTGCAGCAGAAGGACGAAGAGGAGCGCCGGCGCCGGCCGCGCGTGCTCTACATTTTCGACGAGCCCACCACCGGCCTGCATTTCGACGACGTCAGCAAGCTGCTGGCGGCCTTCCGGCGACTGATCGAGGCCGGCGGTTCGATCCTGGTAATCGAGCACAACCTCGAGGTCATCAAGGTGGCGGACTGGGTGATTGACCTGGGCCCGGAAGGCGGAGACCGCGGCGGGCACGTGGTGGCTGCCGGTCCCCCGGAGGCGATCGCACGCAACGCAAAGTCCTACACCGGAAAGTGGCTGGCGCGCATCTTAGCCGCTAACGGAAATTCTAGATCGCAGGAGCCTGCGCGCGCACCTGCAGCATCGGTGCGCCGGCGTGGCACAGGAACGAATGGCGGCAAATAAAGGCAAGCTGATCCTGCTGCTCGGTTTGGCCTGCGCGGGCAGTGCCGTCGCGCAGGAATCAAAGCCCACCGTGCGCCATCACCGCGTGGGGGAAGATTTTGGCGGCGCCGCCGTGGTGCGCGCCGAGAGAGCGCTCGACCAGAAAGACTACGTCACCGCCGAAAGCGCGCTGAAGCAGGCCCTGGAACACGACGCCGATAATTATCGCGCATGGTACGACCTGGGCGTGGTGTACAACGCGACCAGCCGCTCGGCCGACGCGATCGCCGCTTATCGCAAGTCCATCGCCGCGTTTCCCAAGCTGTTCGAGGCGAATTTCAACCTGGGGGTGCTGCTGGCGCGCGCCGGCGATCCCGAGGCCGAGAAGTATTTCCGCGCGGCTACCGAGCTCGCGCCCACCGACAATCGCGACCAGAATCTCGCCCGGGCGTGGCGAGCCCTGGCGCAGTGGCTGGAACCCAAGGATGCCAAGCAGGCGCTCGCCGCCTATCGTCGCGCCGCCGCGCTCCAACCGAAGGATCCGACGGACTGCCTGTCCGCTGCCATGGTCGCGGAAAAACTCGGTGATCCGGCAGTGGCCGAGCAGGAGTACAAGGTGGCCGCCGAGCGCGACGCCAACTCGGCGGAGGCGATTGCCGGGCTGGCGAATCTCTACCTGAAAGCCAAACGCCTGCCGGAAGCGGAAGCGGCGCTGCGCCGGTACGTAGCTATCGATCCCGAAAACGCCAATGCGCATTTGCAGCTTGGGCGCGTGCTCGCCGCCGAGGACAAGAGCGACGCGGCGCAGGCGGAGTTCGAAAGCGCGTTGCGTCTCGCGCCGGATAACCCAAAGGCGCAGCGCGAACTGGCGTTGCTCTACGCCGACAACAAGGAGTACGCGAAGGCGGAACCGTTATTCCGCGCGGCGCTCGAGAAGCAGCCCGACGATGCCGAGTCGCACCACCGGCTGGGCAAGGCGCTGCTGCAGCAGAAAAAGTTCGACCAAGCACAGAAGGAGTTGCTGGCGGCAATCAAGCTGAAGCCGGATTACGGGATCGCGTATGGCGACCTGGCGTTTGCGGCGTCGGAAAACAAGGACTACGTCTTGGTGATCAAGGCGCTGGACGCGCGCGCCAAGTTCCTGCCGGAGCTGGCGGAGACGCTGTTCCTGCGCGCCACCGCCTATGATCATCTACGAGCGGCCAAGCAGGCGGCGGCGGCTTATCGCGAATTCCTGGCGGTCGCCAACGGGAAATATCCCGACCAGGAGTGGCAGGCGCGCCATCGTCTGATTGCCATTGAACCGAAGAAGTAGGGATGCAGAAGCTGTCCATTGTCGTGTTGGTTCTGCTCTCGGCGCTCGTCCTGGCCGACACGCAGGAGGCCGTGGAGTCACTGAAAGCGCGCGCCCAGAACGCCCAACCCAAGGACCAGGTGGAACTTTGTACCAGAATCGCCGAGCGCCAACTCGAGGCGCTGGACAAGGCTTATAGCGGCGGCACCGTGCAGCAGGCCCAGGCGGCGCTGAGCGATGTTGTCACCTACGGGGTCAAGGCGGCGCAGGCGTCCAGCGCGACCGGAAAGCGCATGAAGCCCACCGAGATCGCGATGCGAAAGATGTCGCTGCGGCTGGAAGCGATCCGCAAGACGCTCGATATCGACGACCGTCCGCCGGTCGGCGAGGCCATCCAAAAACTGGAGGCGGCGCGCACCGCACTCCTCAACCGCATGTTCAGGAAGTGATTCGTGCCAACAACCCACATGGTACTGACGCTGGCGATGGCGGTGATGAGCTTCATGCCGCTGCGGGCGCAGATTGGCGGGCGTGAACCGCTCAACGAAAAAGAGATTGATGAGCTGCGCGAGACGGCGCAGGAACCGGAAAAGCGGCTCAAGCTGATGGTAGGGTTCGCGCGCGCCCGGATGGCGACCATCGAGCAAATGCGCGGCGATCCGCGCTTGGCCGCCGAACGCGGCGCGCGCATCCACGATCTGCTGGAAGACTTCACCAAGCTGGTGGATGAGATTGGCGACAACATCGATGACTATGTGGGGCGCAAAGCCGACCTGCGCAAGCCGCTGAAGACGGTGATCGAGGGCTATAGTGAATTTCAGCTTAAGCTGCGTACGCTGAAGGAACAGGGCGTCGGCGCGGGCGCCAAGGCGGGCAGCGAAACCGGCGACTATACCTTCGTCCTGCAAAACGCGATCGAGGCGGTGAATTCCAATCTGGACGACTCACGCAAGCTGCTGGCCGAACAGGAAGCCGCGTTCAAAGATGAGAAGAAAAAGAAGAAGTAGTACCTAAGTACCTAAGTATCTCAGTACCTGAGAATGAATTCCACACGCAGCGGGGCCATATGGCCTTTAGGGAGCGTGCCCGTATAGAAGCTTAAGGTACTCAGGTACTTAGGTACTAGGTACTCCTCGTCAAATGCATCCGCGTCTCCTACCGATCCTGCAACGCGCCTATCGCGACCTGCGGCCCAGGGCGCCCATGCCGGAATTTCAAGCCGAGTTCTTCCCTTTCGCCAACATCAACAACACCATCCGCGTGCGTGAGGGCGTGGTGAAGGTGCGCGTTTCCGACCTGCTGGAAGGAGCACCGGACGAGGTGCTGTACGCGATTGCGCACATCCTGGTGGCCAAGCTGTACCGCAAGCCGATTGATGCCGCGCTCGCCCGCCGCTATCGCCAGCACGTATCGCGTCGCGACATGAATACCAAGGCGCACCTGGTGCGTCAGCTTCGGGGCCGCAAGCGCATTGCGAGCGCGCGCGGGCGTGTGTATGACCTGGAGGCGATCTTCGAGGAGCTCAACACGCGCTTCTTCTACGGCCTGCTCGCCCGTCCGCAGATGACGTGGAGCCGCGATCACGCCCGCAATGCGCTCGGACACTACGATCCGGCGCACAACGCGATTGTGGTCAGCAAGGTTTTCGACCGCCCGCAGGTACCGCGCTATGCCGTGGAGTACATCGTGTACCACGAGATGCTGCACCTGAAGCATCCGGTGCGGGTGCGCGGCAGCCGGCGATGCGTGCATCCGCCGCAGTTTCAGGCGGAAGAGAAACTGTTTCCCCAAATCGAGGAAGCTAAGCGGTTTTTGAGAACGCTGTAAGAATCAGGCGGCCCATTGAAACGTGGGCGCCAGACGCGCAATGCGCGCCAGGTACTCCACTTCGGCTTGCACCCGGAACAGCGGCGCCCGATGAGTGGCGAAGCGCGTCTTGTGCGGCTGTTCGCCGGTGAGATAGTCGCAGTCGAGGCCCTGCGCGAGCGAGCGCCGGGTCACTTCATAAATCAGCGCTACCCCGGGGGAATGGTGGGCCCAGGCGCGGTCGTAATAAACGGTGTAGAAGCGGCGCACATCATGAACCTCGTCGCGAAAGCTGACCAGGGCGGCCACCAGCGCGCCGGCGGTTTCCAGGGTGAAGATTTCGCACCCGGGATCGGCGGCCGCCATTGCAACCATGAAGTCGATGCGGGACCGATCCGCGAACAGGTTCCCTGCCGCGTCCGCACTTTGCCGAGCCTTGGCCTCGTAGATGTGACGGACCAGCGCGGACTCGCCACCGTTGTGCGTGCGCACTTCCACGCCGGCACGCGCCAGGCGGCGAAGCAAGCGAGCTGACCGGGTGTGCGCAGCGGCGAAGTCTTCCGCGGAGGTATCAACCCGCCGAACTGCGGGCGCGTTACAGAACGGGGTGGGCGCGAAACCGAATCCTTCCCAGTTGCGCCGGGCGGCGTCGCCGCGAAGCGCAGTTATGGAGAGCGGCCGCCGTGCCAGGACCACCTGCTGCCAGGCGCGGCGCAGGACTTCGGGATCGCCGGCGGCGAGCGCGTCGCGATAGTCAAACAGCGCGTTACCCAGCAGCGAGATGTGGTCGCCGGCGATGCAGGCGGGAATGATGGCGGCGCCGGAGTCGTTTTCCGCGTGGATGACCATGGGCTCCTCAACGGCAGCAAAGGCGCGCGCGGCCAACAGGTTCCAGGCGGGACTCTGGAACAGGGAGTGTTGACCCTCGCGGTACAGCCGTTCCCAGGCGCAACGGAGCGGCTCCAGGTCCTGGGCGGAACGAAGGATCGCGATCCGCAGCATGGTCGAAACAGTTAGACGCAAGCGGCGGGCGGGCAGATGTAACGCCAAACGGCGTCAGGGACGACAGATCGGCGCCGCTCAAGCCCCGTAAAACCCCGCCCGGACGGCCCTTTTCCCCTGTGACTGAAATCACATGCAGAGGTGACCCTGCGCGTTGACCCTGGCGGGTGGGGAGACTATGATTTTCAGTGTTGAAAATGAATTTCAATTTCATCTTTGCCCCGGCGGTGCTTCTCCATGCTTGAGGCGCTGGTGGTTACCCTGCGCGAAGGGGTGGAGGCCGCGCTCATTGTCGGCATCACCCTCGCCTACATCGCCAAGATCGGCCGGCCCGATTTGCGCAAGGCCGTGTATTTTGCCCTCGGTGCGGCGGCCGTGGCCAGCGTCGCCGTCGCCGTGCTGCTCTCGCGCCTGAACCTGAACCAGGACATCTTCGAGGGCTGGGTGATGTTGGTGGCCGCCGTGTTCGTGGTCACCATGATCGTTTTCATGATGCGGACCGGGCGCAAGCTGAAGGGAGAAATTGAGGGCAAGGTCAGCGACCTGGCGGCCAAAAGCTCGCGCGCGGGGCTGTTTGCCTTTGTGTTTCTCATGGTGCTGCGCGAAGGCGTGGAGACGGTCTTGATCCTCTCCGCTGTCTCGCTCAACAGCAGCGAGTTGATGAGCTTTCTGGGAACGCTGCTGGGCATCACCCTGGCGGTGGTTTTCGGCGTGACGTTTGTCAAGGGCAGCGTGCGGGTCAACCTGCAGAAGTTTTTTCGCGTCACCACCGTGATCCTGTTCTTCGTCGCGTTCCAGCTCACGATTTCGGGACTGCACGAACTTTCCGAGAATGGCGTGCTGCCCTCGAGCAAGCGCGAAATGGCGCTGATCGGGCCCATCGTGCGCAACGATATGTTCTTTTTCGTCACCATTCTGGCGCTGGCGGGCATGATGGTGCTGTTCGAATATCGGCGCCGCCAGGGAGTGGCGCCGGTGAACGCTTCCAATGCCGAACGACGCAAGGTGGAATGGACGGCGAAGCGCGAGAAGATGTGGGCAGTCGCGGTCTACGCCAGTTCGTTCGTGTTCATCATGCTGATCACGGCGCAGTTCATTTACGCCAAAAGCGCCAGCGCGCTTTCACCCGCCACCGAAGTGAGCATCATCCAGGGCGAGGTGCGAATCCCGGTGGCGCAGGTGAACGACGGCGACCTGCACCGGTTCGCCGCGCGCCTCAGCGGCAACGAAATCCGTTTCTGGCTGATGCGCAAACCCGACGGCAAGATCGCGACCGTGCTGGACGCCTGCGAGATCTGCGGGGCGGTCGGGTTTTACAAGAGCGGGGGCACGGTGATTTGCAAGAACTGCGTCGCGCCCATCAATCCCCAATCGGTCGGGCAGCCTGGGGGATGCAATCCGATTCCCCTCAAGGCCACGACCAAGGCCGACACCATTGTGATTGCCGAGGCGGACCTGGCCGCCAGCGCCAAATATTTCCAGCACTGACGCCATGTTTGTCCGCATGCTCTATCAATCGTTCTGCCGCCAGCGCCGGCGCAAGCTGCTGGCCGGGATCGCCATTACGCTAGGCGTTTCCGTGGCGACCGCGATGATTGCTGTAGCCACCGATATCGGCGACAAGATCAACCGCGAACTGCGCACCTACGGCGCCAACCTGGTGGTCACACCCGATGAAGACACGCTCGACGTCGAGATCGGCGGGGTGAACCTGAAACCCGCCAGCACGGGCGCTTACCTGGACGAAGCCGCCCTGCCGAACATCCGGGGAACCTTTTGGCGGCACAACATCGTGGGATTCTCGCCCATGTTGACTGCGCCCGCTGCGGTTCAAAATGGCTCCGCGGCTCACCCGGTGCAGGTTCTGGGTACGTATTTTTCCAAGCAACTCAAGTACGGTGACGAGTCGTTCACCACCGGCGTGCGTATCACGCATCCGTGGTGGAAGGTGAGCGGCGCGTGGCCGGGTGACGAATCCAGCGACGTGCTCCTGGGTGAACGCCTGGCACAACAACTCGGACGCAAGGCTGGCGACCAACTCGAGGTCAGTGGCCGCAAGTTGCATGTCGTGGGGATTCTCTCGACCGACGGCGCCGAGGACAACCAGATCGTCGCGCCGCTGGCCGTGGCGCAGCAGTTTCTGGGCAAGCCGGGCGCGGTCCGGCGGTTGCTGGTCAGCGCCATGACCAAGCCGGAAGACGCGCTGTCGCGCCGCGATCCCGAGAGCCTGAAAAGCAACCCTGAATTGTGGGACCGCTGGTACTGCTCGCCCTACGTGAACTCCATCGCGTATCAATTGCAGGAGGCGATTCCGCACTCCAAGGCCGAACAGATCCGCCAGGTGGCGCAGAATGAAGGCACGGTGCTGGAGAGGATCAAGGGGCTGATGCTGCTGGTCACGCTGGCCGCGCTGCTGGCTTCCGCGCTGGCGGTTTCCGCCGCCATGGCGACCGCGATCTTCGAGCGCCGCAGCGAGGTCGGGCTGATGAAGGCCTTGGGCGCCGGCAACGCCGCGGTGGCCACCCTGTTCTTCGCTGAAGCCGCGCTGCTGGCGCTGCTCGGAGGCGCGGCCGGGTACGGCTTCGGCAACCTGATGGCGCAACAGATTGGGCAGTGGGTCTTCAATTCGCGTATCGCGGTGCAGCCGGTGCTCTTCCCTGTCGTGATCGCGCTGGCCGTCATCGTGACCTTCGCCGGAAGCGCGGCGTCTATTCGCAAAGCCATGAAATTCGACCCGGTGCTGGTGCTGCGAGGTGACGCATGATTGCACGCACACGCACTGGGAGGCGTAACGCCATGTTCTTCCGCATGCTGATGCGGGCAACGATGGTGAAGCCCGGACGGGTGTTCTCGGCGCTGATGGCGGTGGTGGTGGCGGCATCGGTCGCAACCGCGATGATGAACCTGTACGTGGACGTGCAGGCGAAGCTGCGCAAGGAATTTCGCAGCTACGGCGCCAATGTTGTGGTCGTCGCACGTGACGGTCAAAAGCTCCCTCCCGATGCGCTGTCGCAAGTGGAAAACATTCTGGGAAATAGCGGGTTGGCGGTCCCCTTCGCATACGCGGTGGCGCGCACCGAGCAAGGCGCGCCGGTGGTGGTTGCCGGGACGGACATGGAGCGTGTGCGCAAGCTGGACGCGTGGTGGTCGGTCACGGGGTGGCCAAGCGCGCCCCACTCCGCGCTCATCGGCACGCGCGCTGCGTCCGTGGTTTCGCCGGACAAGAAGTCATTCACATTGACGTTTGAAGGCCGCAAGCTGGCACTGAATCCGGCAGGAACGCTGCGCACCGGCGCCGGCGAAGACAGCCGCGTGTACCTCGACCTGAAAGAATTCACCGCGTGGACAGGGGTGCCGCCGTCGTCCATCGAGATCGGCGCCAGCGGCACGCCCGATGAAATCAATGGCGTCATCGGACGGCTGGCATCGGCGCTGCCCGGCGCTGAAGTGCGGCCGGTACGGCAAATCGTCGAAGGCGAAGCCCGCGTGCTGGGTAAGACGCGCGCCACGCTGCTGGCGGCGGTGGCCATGATCATCCTGACCGCCGCGCTGTGCGTGCTGGCGACGCTGACGGCGTGGGTGCTCGACCGGCGGCGTGACTTCGCCATCATGAAGGCGCTGGGCGCTTCCGAACGCCTGGTAAACGGATTTTTCGCCGCCGAAGCGGCTGCGCTGGGCGCCGTGGGCGCAGTGTTAGGATTCGCCATCGGCATCGGGGTAGCGGCGTGGATTGGGCGGGTAAACTTCCATGCCGCGGTGGTTCCGCGCTTCGGGGTGTTCCCTGCGGTGTTTGCGGGCAGCGTGGCGCTGGCGCTGATTTCGGCGGTGCTGCCCATCGGCCTGCTGCGGCGCGTGCAGCCCGCCACGATTTTGAGGGGAGAGTGAAATGATCCGGCTCGTCAACGTTTCCAGAGAGTACCCAGCCAAAGCCGACGCCAGCGGCGCCGTCATCAAGGCGCTGGACAGCGTGTCGCTGTCGGTGGCACCGGGCGAATGGCTTGCCATGATGGGTCCTTCGGGCTCGGGGAAATCCACGTTGGTGAACCTGATCGGCTGCCTGGACCGGCCTTCTTCTGGTGAGATCTGGCTGGACGGCGAAAACGCCGCCGACCTCACCAACTCCGAACTCAACCGCGTGCGCGCCGAGAAGATCGGCTTTGTGTTCCAGCAATTCCACCTGATCCCGTACCTGACCGCGGTGGAGAACGTCATGCTGGCGCAGTACTTCCACAGCATGACCGACGAGAACGAAGCGCTGCAGGCGCTGGAGCGGGTCGGGTTGCGCGACCGCGCACAGCACCTGCCGGCGCATCTTTCCGGCGGCGAGCAACAGCGAGTATGCATCGCGCGCGCGCTGATCAACGATCCCAAGATCGTGCTGGCCGATGAGCCCACCGGCAACCTGGACGCGCAGAACGAAGAGATCGTCATGCGGCTGCTGCGCGAGCTGCATCAACAAGGACGAACGATCGTGATGGTGACGCACGATCCGATGGTGGCGCGCATGGCTGACCGGCGCATCGAGCTGCATCACGGCAAGATCGCCACCAGCGAAATCTTTGCCCTGAAAGACGAAGAACAGATTGACGAAATTCTGGAAGAAATCTGGGTCCTACAGGAGCACGGCGAAGGCGCGGAGCTGGGGCGCATGGAAGTGCACGGGCCGGGCACGCTGCCGCCGTCGCTGGCGATTGAGCGCATGACGGCGCTGGGGCTGGTGACAGCGGCGCCGCATCCGCCGGAGTCGCACGGGCACAAGCACATCGTCAATCCCTGCCACGATGCCATGATCTACAGCGGCCAAATTCCACCCGACGGCAGCATGGTGATCGAGTTCACCGAGCGCGGGCGCAAGCGTGCCGCCGACGTCATCCGTCGCCACCGGCTGGCGGAAAAGCTGTTCACCGAAAGCCTGGGCATGATCAACGAATCGGAGATCGAGGAGCAGGCGTGCAAGTTCGAGCACATCCTCTCGCCTGAGGCGACGGAGAAAATCTGCGCGTTTCTTGGGCATCCCAAAACCTGTCCGCACGGAGCTCAGATTCCTCCGGGTGAGTGCTGCTCGCGTCCAGCGGCGGAAAACATGCAGCGGCTGTTCGCGCATGCGCGGCGGAAATAACAAGGCTTCAGCGTCTGAACCCCGTCCGGAACCTCGCCGGATTTTCCCTCTTCCGCTCTATGACCATGGTATAATGACCATGATTGGATGGCGCAGATGAAGAAGATTGCGGCGGGAAAATTCAAGGTGCATTGCCTGGCTCTGATGGATGAGGTTCAGGCAAAGAAAGAGACGCTTGTGATCACCAAGCGCGGAAAACCAATAGCTAAGCTTGTTCCCGTGACAGAGGAAAAAGACGACATCTTCGGCTTTTTCGCAGGCAAGATCAGGGTACTAGGCGACGTGGTTTCCCCTGCCTTGTCCCTGGATGAGTGGGGTGAGTTGAAGTGATTCTCGTCGACACGCATGTTGTTATCTGGCTGGCAGGCGACGAACCGAAGCTGTCGAAAAAGGCGGGGGCCGCTATTGCCGATGCTCGTCAGCACGGAGAAGGCTTGGCCATTGCCGACATCACTCTGTGGGAGTTGGCTATGCTTGCAAGCAAGGGACGCATCCGCCTGACCACCACCCTCGAATCGTTCCTGGCGGAGGTCGAGGCTCGTTTTGTCGTCCTGCCGATCACCGGCCGCGCATGTCTGCGCACGCTAGCCCTTCCGGCAGCTTATCCCAAAGATCCAGCGGACCGCATTATCGCAGCCACGGCATTGGTGGAGGGTCTGTCTCTGCTTACCGCGGATAGAGCGATCCGTCGCTCACGGGCTCTGCCCACGATCTGGTAGAGCGGCGGCGGAGAACATGCAACGGCGGTTCGCGCACGCGCGGGGGAAGAATGTAGGCATCTGTCGGAATCAAACTTTTGTGAAGACTCTCAGGTGCACAAAACCGACAATTTTGGATATCTCTCCAGAAGTGACTTTTCCACCGTGACGCGCCACTTCTTGCGACTGCGTTTTCTCCAAACAGCCATTGCCACCATGAAGAGGCGCTCGGATTCTCTCAGCGTGATGCCATTGACCTTGCGCAGTTGCGCGAGAGCACGTTCTCCTGAGCCATGCATCATCGAGCGGCCAATGTGCGTCGCCGCATCACAGTCAGTGCAATGAACCTCAAACCCGATAAGGGTAGCTACCCGCCGCTTGTCGTCGTACTGCCATTTTTCATGACAAAAGAGTGGGTCTCCGAAAACTGTGGACGGTCTGGCACCGCAATACTGGCACGAATGATCCGTGGTCGCGAGTGCGTCGGCCCGAATGCGCTTCCACGCACTGCCGCGGCCCAGTAGACGATAGGCACTGTGCCCCCAAAGCGGTTCCGGCACAAGCTCCGGGCGTAGCCTAATTGATTGAGACCTTTTCAAAGCGACGGTATTTTACCGTCGTAGGCGATTTGCCGCAGGTCGTTTTCCTCTGTAGGGCAAGATGCTGGAGCGTGTGCGAGGCGCGTCAAAACGTAAAAGGGAAAAAGCCGGTTAGCTTCTCATTTTGTTTGTATTCGCTACAGCGAATCGTTCTAGTAAAGTCTGAAGTTTACTTCGACGTTGATCTGGACCGCGACCGGACGCCCGTCCTTCATCGCGGGCTCGAACTTCCACTGCCGCACGGCTTCGATGGCCTTCTGGTCCAGGCCCATGCCGAGCGAGCGCGCGACCTTCACGTTCTGCGGATGGCCGCTCTGATCCACGATCAGCCAGAGCACCACCGTGCCCTGATACTTTGCCTTGCGGGCCTCTTCCGAGTACTCGGGATCGGGAGTCTGGAGTGCGCGCGGAGCGGAAACGCCGCCGCCAACTCTGAACACGCCGCCGCCGATGCCGCCACCATGACCGGGGCCAACACCGGGACCGGTGCCGGAGCCGACGCCGCCGCCGGAGCCGGAGCCGATGCCTCCGCCGGAGCCGGTGCCGTTGGAGGGCGGGCCGTTCGGGACAACGGACTTGGGATCGCCGAAGTTGGGCAGCGCGGCCTGCGCGAGCTTTACCTGCGGCGGAACCACGACCGTAGGCTCCATGGGAAGCTTGGGATGGTCATTGCGGATCACCATCGCCGGGGGCGTGAACTGCTCCATGGCAAACTTGGGCAGCTTCCCCTTGGGTGCGGGCAGCTTGTCGCGATCGCCGCCGCCGCCACCACCGCCGATGGTGTCGTTTTTCTTCGACGAGAGCGGCATGTACTCAGAAATATCGGGAGCGACGATGGAGACCGTAGCCTGCTGCTGGACTTCTTTGACAACCCTGGCGCCGGCGATGGAGACAGCAATCAGGCCGGCGACCGCCAACATGTGCAGGAAGGTGGAGCCGACGATACCGCGCTTCTTGTAGTTGTAAGAGCCCCAGATTTCACGCACCGGGACCGGCTTCGATGTCAGATGCAACGGCGGGAGCTTTTCGGGGTGACGCCAATCGTGGATCTGCCGCCGCAGCGACTGCCACAGCGACAAATCGAATTGGTCTTTGGGAAGCAGCAGATTCAGTTCGGGGACTGCCGGCCGCCGAACCGGATCGTTAGAAGGGGAATTCCAAAGTTGATGTGCCATAGTACGTTTCGTCCCGGGGTTCGTCCCTGTGCCCGCTTCGCTTCGGTCGTGGAGCTTCACCTGTCAAAAGAGGATAAGCACATTTGGTGCCAAGTTGCTCCGCCCCCGGGAGGTGGGAGCACTTGAATTTCGGGAAATTCCTATTACCGCGTGACCCTGCCGTTGCCGAACAGTGGCTTCGCGGTACTCACTAGTGGTTACGCAACTACCCGGAACGCGCAGGCCCTCAAATCGAACACAGGGAATTAGATGCTGTGTCTTAGCGGAGGGTACAGCCCGCCAGACGCGCGGAATCTCCCAACCCCTTGCGTCATTTGGCGCGAACCCGAAGTGGAACCCCAACTAACCGCCTGTGCCCTTACGTTAACACGGGGTTGCCGCAGGAGTCGCGCTCACCACGCAAGATTTACATCTTGCGGCAAGAATTGCGGCGGTACTGGGGACCATGTCCCATCGGGTGATCGGATGATCGGATGATCGGGTGATCGAAATTGCCGATGCAGATCATCAGATCGCCCGATCACAAGACCACCCGATTGGGAGCTGATGAAGCCGCTATAATGAAAAGACATTCCTCATCGCGGAGAGAAAGCCGGAGTGCCGCAAGAACTGAAAGCCACGCTGAACCTGCCGAAAACCGAGTTTTCGATGAAGGCCAACCTGCCTCAGAACGAGCCCAAAATGCTGGCGCGCTGGGAGCAGATGGGAATTTACGAGTTGATCCGGCAGGCGCGTCGCGGCGCGCCCATGTACGTGCTGCATGACGGTCCTCCGTACGCCAACGGCCCCCTCCACCTGGGTCATGCTCTCAACAAGACGGTGAAGGACTTCGTGGTGAAGTCGAAGACCATGGCCGGCTTCGACGCGCCCTATCTGCCCGGCTGGGACTGCCACGGGCTGCCGATCGAAATCAAGGTAGATGAAGCGCTGGGGCGCAAGAAGCTGGAAATGGATCCCCTCCAGGTGAGGCAGGCATGCCGCGAGTACGCGGAGAAATTTCTCGACCTGCAGCGCGAGCAGTTCAAGCGTATCGGCGTATTCGGCCGGTGGGAGCGCCCGTACTCCACCATGGACCCGGAGTACGAGGCAGTGGTGATCGAAACACTGTTCAAGTTCATTGATCAGGACGCGGTGTACAAGGGCCTGCGTCCGGTCTACTGGTGCATCAACGACAAGACGGCGCTGGCGGAAGCGGAAGTCGAGTACAAGAACCACGTCAGCCCGTCCATCTGGGTGAAATACCGGATGACCAGTGATCCGGCGAAGATCGACCCGGCGCTGCCGGGCAAAAAGGTTTCGACCATCATCTGGACGACGACTCCGTGGACGCTGCCGGCTTCGATGGCGGTGGCGTTCCACCCGGATGAAGAATACGTGGCGCTGGAATCCCACCCCACTGCGCCAAAAACAGGCGCGGCGGGGACCCCGGAATCGGGCGGCGAGTTGTACATCGTCGCCGAAAAACTCGCCGCGGTGACGGCCGAGAAATGCGGGCTGGAGCGCGATGTGGTCGCGCGCTTCCCCGGTCGCAAACTGGAATATGCGACGTTTGCGCATCCCTTCCTCGAGCGCCAGATTCTGGGCGTACTTGCCGACTACGTGCACATGGAGGAAGGCACGGGCGCGGTGCACACCGCTCCCTCACACGGCGCCGACGACTTTTATAGCGGGCAGAAATACAAGCTCGACCAAACCTGCAACGTGGACGAGGCGGGCCGCCTGCGGCACGGATTGCCGGAGTACGAAGGACGGACCGTTTTCCAGGCGAACGATTCGATTGTCGAGTTGCTCAAGACCCGGGGCGTGCTGCTGCACGTGGAAAAAATCGAGCACTCGTATCCGCACTGCTGGCGCTGTCACAAGCCAGTGATCTTCCGCGCCACCGAGCAGTGGTTCATTTCTATGGAAGCCAAGCTCGATGGCGAAACCCTGCGCAGCCGAGCGCTGGGAGAGATCAAGAAGGTTCGCTGGGACCCGGCCTGGGGCGAGGAGCGCATCTCCAACATGATTGCAACCCGCCCGGATTGGTGCATCTCGCGGCAGAGGGTGTGGGGCGTGCCGATCGCGATTATCTTTTGCGAAGGCTGCGACGAGTTCCTGCGCGCGCCGGAGGTGCAACGCGCCATCGTGGAGTTGTTCCGGCGGGAAGGGTCGGACGCCTGGTACAAGCGCAGCGCGGAAGAGATCGTGCCGGCGGGAATCAAGTGCGCGAAGTGCGGCGGCACGCAGTTCCGCAAGGAAATGGACATCGTGGACGTGTGGTTCGAGTCGGGATCCAGCTACTTGGCGGTGCAGGCGAGCGAGCCCGACATGCCGTGGCCCTCGGACCTGTACATCGAAGGCGGCGACCAATATCGCGGGTGGTTCCACTCTTCCCTGCTGTGTTCGATCGGCGCGCGCGCCTCGACGCCTTATAAGACGGTGGGCACGATCGGCTGGACGCTCGACATGCAGGGCCGGGCGATGCACAAGTCGCTGGGCAACGACGTGGATCCGGTGGACATCGCCGAGCGCATGGGGGCGGAGATCGTGCGCCTGTGGGTGGCGTCGGTGGACTTCCGCGAGGATGTGCGCTCCGATGAAAAGCTGATGCAGCGCATCGCGGAGACCTATCGCAAGATTCGCAACACTTTCCGCTACATCGTCAGCAACCTGTACGATTTCGATCCCCAGCGCGACGCGGTGCCGTTCGCCGAAATGGAGTTTCTCGATCGCGTGGCGCTGGCGCAGACGGCGCAGACCGCGGAACGCCTGCTCGGCTGGTACAAGGATTTCTTCTTCCATCGCGTGTACCAGGAAACAAACGCGTTTTGCGTGGACACCCTGAGCAAGACGTTTTTCGACATCCTCAAGGACCGGCTGTATACGTTCGCGCCGAATTCGCGGGCACGGCGCTCGGCGCAGACCGCGATCTGGCGCATCGGCGAGGCGCTGGTGCGGCTACTGGCGCCGATCATGAGCTTCACCGCGGACGAGATTTGGGGATTCCTGCCCAAGGTCCAAGGCCGCGAGGAGAGTGTGCATCTGGCGACGTTTCCACAGCCGGAGAGCATCCCGGGCGGGGGCTTCTCGCTCACCGGCAAAGAGACGCAACAGCTCCTGGCGGAGTGGCAGGACCTGTCACGCGTGCGGGACGAGGTGCTGAAGGCGCTGGAAGCGGCGCGCAACCAGAAGCTGATCGGGTCGGCGCTGGAGGCGGAGGTCAGGTTGAGCGTGCCGGAGTCGCTCTACGGGGTCGTCCAGCGGCATCAAAACGAATTGCGCTACTTGTTCATTGTGTCCAACGTCCAATTGGAAGCAGCGCCCTCCGGGAACGGCAGCGGCGGCGGAATTAGTGTTGAAATTCGCAAGGCTCCCGGCCAAAAATGTGAGCGCTGCTGGAATTATTCCACCCAGGTGGGCAGCGACCCGAAATATCCGACGGTCTGCGAGCGTTGCAGCGCCGCCCTAAAGGCAATTGAGACGGGAGCGAATGGACACTAGACCGAGCGCCGGCGCCCACGCCATGCGGAAATACCACTTCCTGATCGCCGTGATGGTGGTGGTGTTGGACCGCGTGACCAAGTGGCTGGTGGCCGCCAACATCACCTTGCACGACAGCATCGCCGTGCTGCCCGGCTTTTTCCGCCTGACCCACGTGCAAAACAGCGGCGCGGCTTTCGGCCTGTTCGCCGAATCCTCCTCCGAGTGGAAGGTCGCGATCCTGATTCTGTTCTCGGTTCTGGCGCTGGCGGTGGTGTCGGCGCTGCTTTGGAAGAACAGCCACAGCATGACGACCACGGGCGTCGGCCTGTCGCTGATTCTCGGCGGCGCCATCGGCAATCTCTATGACCGGCTTCTCGCCGGCCACGTGGTGGACTTCTTCGATTTCTACCTTGGCAGCTATCATTGGCCGGCATTTAACATTGCCGACAGCGCCATTGTGATTGGGGCGTTGCTGCTGGTGGCGGAAATTCTTTTCGCCAAGTCGCCGGCGGAGCAGAAAGCAGTGCGGTAAAGCCGTGGTCGGTGGCTAGTGGCCAGTGGCCAGTACCATCAGATTTTGAAGTTCGGCTACCGGGCACGCCGGCTGGCGAAAGGCACCATTGTTACCCTGGCAACTGGTCGGGGGCACTTGTGCTCATTTCGCCACTTTACGATTTCCTCGGCATTGCCGTCGTGCTTTTCGCCACAGACGGGACAGGTGATACTGATGGGCAGGTTATCGGCGTCTATCATTTTGGGCCTCTGGCAGCACAGTGACGCAGCTAGAACCTGCCGTCCAGTTAGAACCAATCGAGCGCCGTGACCAAAGCCACCAGGGTGCGATAACCAGTAAACACGGCGGAGTTACCTTCGTGGCGTTCGCGTGAAAATCGAACTAGCCCGAGCGGTTAGACGCGATCTCTCTCTAGCCGGTAGCCGCTAGCCCCTTTCGTCCCCGCCGTTTGCCTACCCTCCGTTCCGGGTGTATAACCAGCAATCGCGGACGCGTGGGGTGTCCGCGATTCGCTTTTTTTATCTCACACGCGGTCATCGCAACGGCGGACGTCTGCTGGTCGCGCCGCCCCTACCGCTACGATGCCCGCCCGGCGCTCTCGATCCGTTGCGGGAGGCGCATGAAGGAAGCAAACTCGCGCACTCGATCACTGTCCTGGTTCACCAGGACCCCGCATAACTGCGCTTTCATCTCACAAAAAGGAGATTGCCTATGGCCACTGTTCGAGCTCCAGTACGACTTCAGGAGGAGCTGAACCCGTTCCAGATTGCGATGCACCAGTTCGACCGAGCCGCCGAGCAGATGAAGCTGGATCCGGGACTGCGAGAAGTGCTGCGCCGGCCGCGGCGCGCGCTGACGCTGTCGCTGCCGGTAAAAATGGACGACGGATCGATCAAGGTTTTCCAGGGATACCGCGTGCAGCACAACAGCAGCCGCGGACCCTGCAAGGGTGGGATTCGTTACCATCCCGGCGTCACCTTCGATGAAGTGAAGGCGCTGGCCTCCTGGATGACCTGGAAGTGCGCCACCGTGAACATCCCGTTCGGCGGCGCCAAGGGCGGAATCGTCTGCGATCCCAAGCATCTGTCAAAGACCGAACTGGAGCGGCTGACGCGCCGCTACGCCTACGAAATATCGCCGTTGATCGGCCCGGACACCGACATTCCCGCTCCCGACGTTTACACCGACTCGCAGGTGATGGCCTGGATCATGGACACCTTCAGCATGACCCGCGGCCACATCACGCCCGGCGTGGTTACCGGCAAACCGTTGTTCCTGGGCGGTTCGCTGGGCCGCAACGAAGCCACCGCGCGCGGTTGCATGTTCGTCATCGAAGCCGCCTGCAAAGTCCAGGGTATTCACCTGAAGGGCGCCACCGTGGCCATCCAGGGCTTCGGCAACGCCGGCAGCATTGCGGCGGAACTGCTTGACGGCCGGGGCGCGAAGATCATCGCCGTCAGCGACTCCCGTGGCGGCATCCTCCATCGCAAGGGACTCGACATTGATGCCCTGCTGCAGCACAAGGAGAAAACCGGGTCGGTCATAGGGTTCAAGGGGGCGGAGTCCATCGGCAACGAGGGCCTGCTGCAACTCGAGTGCGACATCCTGGTTCCGGCGGCGCTGGAGAACCAGATCACCGTCGCCAACGCCGACCGTATTCAGGCTGGCATTGTCGCCGAGGCCGCCAACGGACCCACCACGCCCGGCGCCGATGCCGTGCTCCACAAGAAAGGCGTCATGGTGCTTCCCGATATCCTGGCCAATGCCGGCGGGGTCACCGTGTCGTACTTCGAGTGGGTACAGGACTTGCAGGAACTCTTCTGGGACGAGAGCGACGTCAATCGCCGGCTGGAGAAAATCATGGTGAAGGCGTTTGACGACGTCTTCAAGACAGCTCAAAAGTATAAGGCGGATATGCGGACCGGAGCTTACATCTTGGCTATCGACCGCGTCGCCACGGCGACCCAGTGGCGCGGCATCTGGCCGTAGGTTAGGCTGCGGCTCAAGGAAGACGGGCCACGGATTGAACGGATGACCACGGAATCGGAATTTAATCTGTGTTGATCCGCGAAAATCCGTGGCTGATTTTTCTGCGGGAAAAACTGAGCTACGGCGTTCCGTACAGCCGCTTGTACACCGTGGCGTTGCGCAACACGGCCTGCACGTACTCGCGCGTTTCGGTGAAGGGGATGGACTCGACAAATTCCTGCGGGTCGCGATATTTGCCGTTCGCCAGCCACGCTTCCACGCGGTCGGTGCCGGCGTTGTAGGCTGCCAGGGCGTATTCCACGTGGCCGTTGAAGTGGTCCACCAGTTCACGGAAGTAGCGCGTGCCCAGTTGCAGATTGAAGTCGGGCGCCAGCAGTTGCTGGCTGGTGAAGCCGCGCACTTTCATGGAGCGCGCCAGTTTCTTGCCCGTGCTGGGCAGCACCTGCATGAGTCCGAAGGCGTTGGCGTGCGAGATGGCTTCCGGGTTGAATTCCGATTCCTGGCGGATCAGCGACGCCACCAGGAACGGATCCAGCCCGTTGGTCGACGAGTACTTCTTGACGTCGGTCCACCACGGTCGCGGGAACAGGTTCTCCCAGTAAGGACGCGGAAGGGCTTCCACATCCATCGCGAAGTAGGCCGGCACGGCGCGCTTCAGCACCTGCAGCGCGCGGTAGTACTGCCCGTTGTCGCGATAGAGGCGCGCCATCTCGGCTGTCGCCCAGGAGGCGCCGCCATCCTCGGCCGCCATCTTCAGTTCGCGGATGGCAAACTCCGTCAGCCCGCCGTTCTGCAGGAGCTGCGCCTTCTGCGCGTTCAGATCGTCCGCCGGAGGTTCGACCGAGCTGTATGCCGACGTAAGTTGAATGGGCGGAATTTTTTCCAGCACCGGGTCGGGATCGGGCCGTGCGCTCGATTTCAAGTCGCCCAACCGCTGCCGCGCCAATTCGGCGTAGTAATAGTTGCGGAAGCGCTGTGAGAGCTTCTGATAATAGACGCTGGCTTTGGGAGGGTTCTGCTCCTCCTCGGCCAGGCGCGCGCGCCAGTACACCGCCGCCGGCACCTGCGCCGACGCCGGGTACATGGCGATCTGCTCTTCGAAACCCTTGCGGGCCTCGTCGGCGCGTCCCTGGCGGAGGTTCAGCCACGCCACTTTCCAGTGCGCGTAGGGCGCCAGCTTGCCCTGCGGAAATCGCTCCACGATCTCGCGGTAGAAATCGATGGAGCGATCGTAGTCGTTGCGCAGCAGGAACATGTTGGCGGCCGTGAGCAACGCCTGCTCCAGCCAACTGCTGGCGGGTGCGGTCTGGCGGATCTGCGCCAGCAGGTTGATGAAACCATCGTCGTCGTTGGCCGAGCGCGCCATCTCCGCCAGATAGTAGAGACGCTGCCCGTTTAAGTCGCCGTCCGGGAGCGACATGGCTTGCAACATCTGGCGCGCCTGGCGATCGTCGCCGTTATGGTGCAACGTGCCCGCCAGCGCCACCTCGACCGAGGCGCGGTCCTCCGGCGTTGCCAGTGGCAGCAAGGATCGGAACTCCTCCACCGCCTCGCGATAGCGCCGCGCCTGCGCAAACTGATCGGCGCGCGCTTTCTGCAGCGCGTAATTCGCGCCCAGGCCGCCAGAGGAGGCCAGCAGTTTGCCGGCGTCATCCGCTTCCGGGGCCAGCGGCGTGGAAAAATAAATGTGACGCAGCACGTCCGCGCCGCGCGCGCTGTCGCCGGCTCGAAGCAACGCGCGGCCGAGCGCCATTTCCAGGTCGGAGCGATACGGGCGCCGGTATTTCTCCAGCAGCGCCGCGGCCTGCGCCGGATCGCCCGACGCGACCAACGCGTTGGCGTACGCGAGGGCGGCGTCGCGCGCGAAAATCGAGTCGGCGTACTTGGTGGTGAAATCGCCCAATGTCGCCAGCGCCAGCGCGGATTCTCCCGTCGCCTGGTAAGACGAACCGAGGAAATAGGTGGTGTAGTCGGCAAGGTCGCCGGCACGCGTCTGCGCCAGCTTTAGCGGCGCAATGGCCTTGGCCGGTTCACGGTCGAGGATATGCGCGTAACCCAGCGCCAGGTTTGCGAGCACACCGGCATCATCGCGCGCGTGCTTGCGGGCGTACGCTTCCACTCCGGCGTAGGCGGCGGGGCTGCGATTCTCGAGCAACTGCCGCGCCATCGGCTTCAGCTCGGACGACGCCACGAAGGCGCGACGAATGCGCCGGATGCGCCGGATGCGCTGCGGGCTGACCGTCTTCTTCCGCTTCGACTTTTTCTTCTTCTTCGCAGCGCTGGATTTTGTGCCGGCGTTTTTTTTCGAAGCGGCGCTGGTCTGCGCGGAAAACGCAGACGTGGCGAGGCAGGCTGTGATGGCGATGACTACCAGGAACCGGATACGCACGACCGTTTCAGTTTACCCCGAAAATCCGGCGCCGAGCAGGTACGGATCATCATTCGCCAGGATCCGGATCAGTTCCTGGGTGAAGTAGTTGCCGGAAGCCGCGGCGGTGGCGCCGTAGCGCTTGTCGTAGGTGGCGCGGCTCTTGTCAATATCGTCCTTCAACCGCGAGTAGAGATCTTTCTGCGCCCGCCCTTCCGCCACCTTGGCCTGGTTGTAGAGCTTGATCTCGTCGACGAGAAGTTTCGCGAACCGCTTGGCCTTCTTGTGGACCTCTTCCTCTTCCGGCGAAAACCCCGGCGCGGCCGCCTCCGGCGCATGCGATACGAAGGGCGTGGGCGCGGCCGCAACCGCCGCCGGCGCCGCATAGGCCGGTTCTTCGGGCGCCATTACCGCCGGAGGTGGGGACGCAGGATGCACCGGCTCCGCGGGAGCAGTGGCATCGGGCGCGACTTTCTCGGTCTCGTGTTCCGCCGGCGCTACACCGCTTTTGCGAATGGCCACGATTTCCAGCCACAGCCCGGCAAAACGCGCCAGGCATTGCAAGGCGGAAGCGTCCAGTTTGCCGCCCGGCGCTACTCCGGCGTCGGCATAGACGAGGGCCGCCACCTTGTCACGCACCACCAGCGGCAGCACCAGCGCGTTGGTCCCGTCGGCCGGCGAGCCGTAGGTAGAAACGAACACCGCGTCGAACTCCACGGCTGATGCTGCTGCCGGCATTCGGTCGTGGTAGGCGCGCGCCGCCAATCCTTCCTGCAATTCAACGGCGAGCGACTTGATCCCTTCGTTGTTGTCCAGACCGGTGGCCCGCCAGCCGATGGCACTGCCGCCGCGAACCACGAACAGCGCGGCGCGTTCCGCGAAGTTCGCAGCGCCCTGCACCAGCGCACCCAGGATGTCAGCCTGGGAGGAGGAATCCAGCACGGAACTGACTGCGGCATTCAAGCGGTCGGTGTCTCCGGCGCTCTCTAGATCGGGAGAGGTCACCGTGGCCGGCATCAGCCCCTCGAACTGTTCGCAAGCGCGTTCGACCAACTCGTCTTTCAATGCGGGGACGTGCGTCGCCAACGTGACGCTGACCACGCGTTCGATGATTTCCCGGATGTTGTTGGACTCGCCCATGGACCTCTTCCCTGCTTTCTTGGCGCGATTATATGAACTGAGTTCGCGGTGTCAATGCGCGATGACACTTTACTCCGTGCCGGAAAGGGTGCGTCCAACGGCAAAAATTCCCGTTCGCGGCAAAAGATGGCTTGGCCCCATCCGCCGAACCGTTACAATAGCCATTTCCGGTCACGCGGGCGCAAATTCTTGAATCGGGAATGTGATGGGAGCCATCCAAAAACTAGACGAGCAGCCGATCAGCGATGAGCTGAAACTGGTGCGTGCTGCCAAAGCGGGCGATATCGGCGCCTTCGAGCAGCTCGTTCATCGTTACGATCGCAACGTCTTTCGCATCGCGCAGCACATCACGCAGAACCGCGAGGATGCCGAAGACGTGGTGCAGGATGCGTTCCTGAAAGCTTACGAGAACCTCAACAACTTTCAGGAGCAATCCAAGTTTTACACCTGGCTGGTGCGCATCGCCGTCAACGAAGCGCTCATGCGGCTGCGGCGCCGCCGGCCCGAACGCATGGTGTCCCTCGACGAGGAGATCAAGACCGACGAGGACAGCATGCCGCGGGAGGTCGCGGACTGGAGTCCCAACCCCGAACAGCTTTACACCCAATCGGAGTTGCGCGACATCCTGACCAAGACCATCCAGGGGCTGCCCTCCAGTTTTCGCACCGTGTTCGTGTTGCGCGACGTGGAAGGACTCTCGACGGAAGAGACGGCGGAGGCCCTGGATCTGAGCATCCCGGCCGTGAAATCTCGGTTGCTGCGGGCACGTTTGCAGTTGCGCGAGAGATTAAACAAGTACTTTAGGAAGCGCAAGAGCGGAGATAGGAAAAAGTGAACTGCTCGGATTTTCTCAAAGAGCTAACCGATTACCTCGACGAAAGCTTGGACGACCGCACAAGAGCTGAACTCGAAGAACATCTCCAGTGGTGCCACAACTGCTTCGTCATCTGCAATACCACCAAAAAGACCATCGAAATCTACCGCGATTCCCAAATCTACGAACTCCCCGACGACCTCCGGGTCCGCCTGCACTCCGCCATCATCACCAAGTGCCAGCAAAAGAAAGCCTGAAACGCCGCCAGGCTTCCGCCAGTTTTCCACGTCCTGACCCAACCTTAAGCATTCAAAGCAAATCCAGTTCGCTATCTTGTCGCAACTTTTCCAGCTACTCGGTATCTAATTAGAGGGTTAAGTATTGTCCTGGTCCCCCAGGGCCGAGCAGATGAAGGGTAGGTCCATGATCAAAGAGATCAATGACGTGCTGGATGCGTTCTTCGGCTGTTCCCATAAGCATTACAGCTTCCCGATCACGGCCAGGCCGGGCCAGCGCCGCAGTGAAGCGGCCTCGGTGACGGGTACCTACGTCGTTTGCCTGGATTGCGGCAAGGAATTCGCCTACGACTGGCAGGAGATGAGGTTCGTCACTCCGGGCCACAAGCCCGGAGGCATCGAGGAAACCGCCGCCCCTTACGCCAAGTCCGCCTGACGTAGCCGCGTTCTGATCGGGACGCTCGGTGGATGGAAGCCGAAGACGGGGGAGTTCCCGTATCTGTCGACCGCGCCGGCCCGGAGCCAACTTCAAATCGGCAAACGTACTCTTACTTCCGCAGGTTTTGGGTCCATTATGCTGACTAGGCTGCGCCGCTACCTCGTCCTCGTTGTCCTTGCCACCTCGTCCCTTTTCATGCTGCTGCTGGTGATCCAGCAGGGCCGGACGATTGATTCCCAGCGCCTCCTCATCCGCCAGCTTTTCAAAGACAGCCTGGAACTCAACGCCATGAAGATGCAGCACGCGCACGGGCCAATCCGTAAGTAAGTAACTCAGTATTTCAGAACCTCAACCCCCATGCAGCGAGTACGCCACCGCCCTTTAAGTACTGCCGTATTAGGCTGTCCCTGCAACATCGCAGCTCAGGTACTCAGGTACTGAGTTACTGAGCTACTCCAGTTACTGAGCTGCGGAGCAACAAGAACCCCCGCCCCAAAACAAAACCGGCAGCCATCGGCCGCCGGGTTCTTTGCTGAAACTTAAAGTGAAACTTGAAACTTCTCTAATCGTTGTCCCGCCGTTTCAGGGTTGGACGATCATCGTCATTGCTGCCGCTGTCCTTGCCGGCGGTCTTCTTGTTGTCGCCAGTAGTGCGCCGCAGCGTTGGACGGCCTTCCTTGTCCTCGGGGCTGGTCATCTTGCGGCGGTTCTCGATCGCCGCCAGACGGGTCTTTACGTCGTCAAATTCCGAGGTGTTGATGATGTACTGGTCGCGCGCCGGCAGCACCTTGGCGATTTCATCCTGGCTCTTGGTGATCCGGTCCGGGGTCTGCGGATGCGTGGCGAAGGCCTTGGCCAGCGTGCCCGGCTTCTTCTTCTCCTTCGCCTGGATCTTTTCGAAGAAGGAAATGAACGCTTGTGGATCGTAGCCGGACTTGTACATGTACTCCAGCCCGAGGTAATCCGCCTCCGCTTCGAATCCGCGCGAGAAGGTCAGAAAGGTGAGAGGCAAGCCGAGGCCGGCCGCCGAGCGGATGGCGTATCCCAAGCCGCCGCCCATGAAGATCAGCGGAATGCTGGCCAGGTTGGCCAACTGCGAGCGCGTCATCTGCCGGGTGGCGTGACGCGCGGCCACGTGCGCGATCTCGTGAGCCATCACGCCCGCCAGCTCCGCCTCATCATCCGCCGCCAGGATCAGGCCTGAATTAACGTAGAAGAAACCGCCGGGCAGCGCGAAGGCGTTGATCTCGTCGGAATCGACCACCTTGATGGTGAAGGGCACGCGCGCGTCGGAATTGCGCACCAGGTTCTGCCCGATACGATTCACGTATTCGGTCACCACCGGGTCCTGCACCAGTTTCACGCTGGACTCCACCTGCGACGCGAACTCCTTGCCCATCGCGATCTCTTTTTCCAGCGAGTACCAGTTGCCCAGCCCCTTGCCGCTGCCAACCTTGCGATTGCCGATGGCGTCAATGTCGTTCTTGCTGCCGTCGTGCTTTTCCTTCGGCGGTTTCTCAACCTGCGGGATGGGCTCGCTAGCCGGGGCCGGCGTCTGCGTCTTGTCGGTCGCGTCCGGCTTGGTCGTTTGCGGGGCGCCGGTCACCGGAGGCGTGCCGGTTGGATTGGGATTACTCTGCGCAATCGTATACGGCGCCAGCGCGGCGATAACCAGCGCGACCACGAGCGTGTAGGCGCGAAACTTCATAACGCACTTCCTTTGAACGTTGCCGATGGGCTGTTTACTTTCCATTATACAGCCGGAACTCAGCGCTCCACGGCCGGCGCGCCGGTTTCTCTGCTGGTTGGATGTACGTTCCCTCGCGAAGGACACACCCAATTCTGAACCGGACGTTGGACCGGGGAAGGCCTTAGCGTTTCCCTACCCGGTCTAACCCGTTACCGCGCAACAAGTCTCGCCGGAAATATACGAATCCAGCTCTACCGCCAGTTTCGTACCTGGTAAGGGATTCGAGGATCGAATTAAGGGGGGTGTCTTTGAAGTGTCTGCTTTTGCTCGCGACTCGGGACTCGCGACTCAGGACCAGTTACGTACTGTGCAAGCCTTCCGACCGCTTTGACGGCGTGATGGGCAGGTCCGCATGCAAGTTCAAAATCTCGATCTTGGTGGCACGCCACTCCCCGTCCTTATCCTGCTCCGCGGTGACCCGCACCTCGGCCCCGCTGGCGATCGACAATGACGGCATCCTCTGCCGCTCCTTGGCGGGAATGGCTTCGGAATACACCACCTGGGCGCGGCTGATCCCGACCCGGCGCACCAGTCCGTTGCGGCTCTTCAGGAACATCCATCCCGGCGTGATCTCCGGGCCATGTATCACCACGCCGCGGAATGTTCCCGGCGTTTGAGCCAACAAAATCACACTGGAAATCAGTAGAACAGCCGCGACAGTCGTCGTTGCCAGCGTGCGCATGGCAGATTCGATGCGGGACTAGGTGGTCCGGGTTACGAAAAAAAATTCCGGCCCTCGGCTGTCGGCGTTCGGCTCTCGGTCCCAGAACAGGTCCGAATGTCACGGACTGCATACACCCGACCGCCGACGGCCGAAAGCCGATAGTCGCTAATCGTAATATTCCAGCCCTAAATGCGTGATCAACTGCTCGCCCTTCAGGTGCCGCAGTGTGTTCTTCAGCTTCATGAGCTGGATGAACAGGTCGTGCTCGGGATAAAGCCCGGGCGCGGTCATGGGCGACTTGAAGTAGAAGCTGAGCCACTCCTGAATTCCGATGCCGCGCAACTCCGCGCTTCTCTGCGCCAGGTCGAGAAACAGCACCAGGTCGAGCACGATCGGCGCCGCCAGGATGGAATCGCGGCACAGGAAGTCCACCTTGATCTGCATCGGATAGCCGAGCCATCCAAAGATGTCAATGTTGTCCCAGCCTTCCTTGTTGTCGCCGCGCGGCGGATAGTAGTTGATCCGCACCTTGTGACAGATATTCCCGTAAAGCTGCGGATACAGCTCCGGCTGCAGAATGTGCTCCAGCACCGACAGCTTCGATTCCTCTTTGGTCTTGAAGGAGCCCGGATCCTCCAACACTTCGCCGTCGCGGTTGCCCAGAATGTTGGTGGAGAACCAGCCGGCCAGCCCGATCATGCGCGCCTTAAAGCCGGGCGCGAGGATGGTCTTCAACAGCGTCTGCCCAGTCTTGTAGTCCTTGCCGCAAATGGGCGCCGCATTCCGCCGCGACAGCTCGTGCATCGCGGGAAGGTCCACCGTCAGGTTGGGCGCGCCGTTGGCATAGGGCACGCCTTCCGACAGCGCCGCGTAGGCGTAGATCATCGAGGGCGCAATGTTTTCGTCGTTCTGCTCCAATCCTTTTTCAAACGATTTCACCGACTCGTGAACCGCGGTCGGCTGAAGAAATGTCTCGGTGGAACCGCACCAGATCATCACCAGCCGCGACGCGCCCGAGGTCTTCTTGAAATCTCGGATGTCCTCGCGCACCTGCTCGGCGAGGTCCATCTTGGTCTTGCCCTTTTTGACGTTCGGCCCGTCCAGCTTCTTGACGTAGTGACGATTGAACACCGCCGGCCGCGGCTTGATGGACGAGAGAAACGGTTTGATTTGATCGAGCAGCTCGCGCTCCAGCACGCCGGCCTTGCGCGCCGCCGCGTACATGTCGTCCTCGAACAGGTCCCAGCCGGTGAATACCAGGTCGTCGATGCCGGCCAGCGGCACGAAGTCGTGGATCGAGGGCGAACGGCCCTCGGTGCGCTTGCCCAGCCGGATGGTACCCATCTGTGTCAGCGACCCGATGGGTAGCGCCAGCCGCTTACGCACCGCTTCCACCCCGGCGACAAACGTTGTCGCCACCGCGCCCATGCCGGGGATCATTACCCCCAGCTTCCCTTTTGCCGGCGCTATCTCGCTGCCCACCGCGCTCGCCGCCGCCTGGGTGGCGGACTTGCGCACACCTGTAGTTCTCTTCTGCGATGTCGCCATAATTGATTCCGTAGTGATATGAAAACCATCCATCTTCTCGTATTGCACCGTGATTTGCAATTACACTTGCGCCTTGAGCCGTGGATAAACTCGCTCTCATCACCGGCGCTTCCAGCGGCATCGGCCTGCTGACCGGAGTCACGCTGGCGCGCCGCGGCTATCGCGTAGTGGCCACCATGCGCGACCTCACCCGCCGCTCGCTCCTCGACCAGGCGGCGGAAAAAGCCAGTGTCGCCGATCGCCTCGACATCCGCCAACTCGACATCGCGGACTTCGATTCCATTCCCCGGGTCGTCAATGGAATCTTGCGCGACCACTCGCGAATTGACGTGCTGGTGAACAACGCCGGCTTTGCCTTCGCCGGCTTCGCCGAAGATATCCGCCTCGCCGAACTGCGGCAGCAGATGGACACCAATTTCTTCGGACACGTCGCGGTCACCCAGGCGGTGCTGCCCACCATGCGCGCGCAGCGCTCCGGTCACATCATCATGATCTCGTCGGAAGCTGGACGCATGGGATCGCCCGCCCTCGGCAGCTATGCGGCATCGAAGTTCGCGCTCGAAGGTTGGAGCGAGACACTGCGGATCGAAACCCGCGAGCTTGGGATCAAGGTCGTGCTGGTCGAACCGGGCGCGTTCAGAACCGATATCTGGGACCGCAACACGCGCCTTAACCAGGACCTGCTCGCCGGCAAGTCGCCCAACCAGGAGCGCGGCCGGAAACTAAAGGAATGGGCGGTCACTACGCCCAAGGCCGATCCGCAACGGGTCGCCGACATGATCGCCCGCATCGCCCAGGATCCCAATCCGCGCCTGCGTTACATGATCGGCCGCGACGCGCGGGTGCGCTGGTGGTTGCGCATGCTGCTCCCCTGGAGTTGGTACGAGAAGCTGGTGCTGCGCAAGGTCGGACTGGAATAAATCCGGGGTCAGAGTGCCGGAGGCACGAACGCTGGTAGCCCAGCACGGCAGTGCTGGGTATGCGTTGTTAGAAGTTTTGAAAGTCCCGTAGGGACGACACGAACTACGACGCGACCGCCGCCGCTTCCACGGCCTCCGCGATATTCTCTTCCAACAACAATGACACTCCCCTCGCCTCCGGCTTGTACCGCACCTGCACCGGACGGTCCTGGAGCGAATCCACGAACGCCGCCGCCGCTGTGGCGTCGGAGAACGAGCGCCGTAATACCCGGCGAAATACTGTCCGCCGACGACATAGGAATACGCTAGGTCAGCCACGAAATAGCGGTTGGTGCCCGTATTGGGCTGCCGCCACTCGGCGCTCACCACGCGCCCTTCGGCCACCGGCCACTGCCGGGCGGCCCGCCGTCGCAGCCATTGCCAGCCGCGTTCCGCCAGTACGGCAAGAAAGATGGCCAGTACGAAAACCCCGGACTGCTGTACTCCAGGTGTCACTTCCCTCTCCCTGGTATGCATCCCAGACTACGCTGGGGCCGCACACCGCGCTGTGACTGAGGTCACACCAGGTCGGGCATCCGTCTCTCGCCGCGTATACTCGCCTCACGATTTGCCGATTGTGTGATTTGGCGATTGGGCGATTTGTCGGCTCGAATCGGCAAATCAGTAAATCAGCGAATCGGCAAATGGGTTGGAGTACGACCATGCGTCTTACCACCATCGCAATCATCTTCTTTACTCTCTCTGCCGCGGCCGCGCCCCAAACCCGCCGCGCGCGCCCCTCCGCGCCTCCGGCGCCGCACTCGCTGGAAGCAGATCAGAAGGCCATTGCCGAATTGCAGCAGCGCGACATCGAGGCCAATATCGCCCTCGATACCGACAAGATCCTTGCCCTGCGCACCGATGACGTGGTTTACCTCCTGCCCGGACGCACGCCGCTGGTTGGCCAGGACGCCGTCCGCAAGTACTTGGAAGAAATCCGGCAGCAGATGACCGACTGGGATATGGTCGGTTACGAGGAAAACTGGCAGGAGGTGCAGGTGGTGGGCGATTTCGCCATCCAGTGGGGCACCATCAACATACGTGCCAAGAAAGAAGGCGAGCGCGCCGAGTCCGCAGCCGTCAGGAACATGCTGCAGGTGCTGCGCCGTCAACCCGACGGCTCGTGGAAGGTCTCGCGCGCCATCTGGAACCTGCAGGCGCAGCCAGCGCCGCCGCAAACACCAGAGAAAGAAACGCCAAAAGAAACGCCAAAAGAAACACCAAGACCTTAGCCACGGATCGCCACGGATGAACACGGATCAATTCTGTTTGTCTTGATCAGTGAAAGTCTGTGTGAATCTATGGCTAGACTTTTTCTTCCGCGCGCATGCGGTGCTGCCAGCGTGACCACACGAACCACGCCACGCCGATCAGAATCACGGCCAGGATGACGGCGTCGAAGCGGTGGAACCAGGCTTTCAGCCGCGGGTCGGTTTCCCAACGTCCACCTAGAACCTGGCCGACATAAGCCAGCATCAGGCACCAGGGAAACGAGCCCACGAAGGTGTAGACGTGAAAGCGCAGGCGCGGCATGCGCGCAATTCCTGCCGGCAGCGCGATGAAGGTCCGGATCACGGGCAGCAGGCGGCTGATGAGTACGGCGGCATTGCCATAGCGCAGGAAGAAGTGATCGGCCCACTCCAGTTCCCTCCTGCTCAGCAGGATGTAGGCGCCGTATTTCTCCACCAGCGGGCGTCCACCGTAGTAGCCGACCTCGTAGGCGATCACCGATCCCACGTTGCACCCGATGGCGCCGAACAGCGCCACCAGGAATAGCGTGAACGGCTCGCGTCCGTACTGCGCGGCGATCGACGGTATGGTCAGCGCGCCCGAGAACGGCATGATCACTTCCGAGGGCAGCGGAATGCACGCCGACTCGATGGCCATCAACAGCACAATGCCGGGATAGCCCATGCGGGAAATGACGGAAATAATGAAAGCGCTCAGCGCTGAGATAATGTTGGCGATCATGAAAAGAAAGTACCGAGTACCTAGTACCCAGTACCGAGTCGCCGAATCGCGAACAACTTTGCTTGCCAGGTACTAGGTACTGGGTACTGGGTACTCGGTCTTCAAAAATCCTGCGCCTCCTGCGTAAATGTGTAGCCGGGCAACGTGGCGCTGTCGGCGCTCTTCTCCACCTTGACACGGATCGTGTCGGCGGTGGCGGCCGTGGAATCGGCCACGCGCAGGATCGCCCACTGCGTGAACACTTCGTTGTACACCTTGGTCACCAGGAAGTTCTGCGCTGTCTGGTCGTTGCGCCAGACCTGCCCGAGCTGGATGGATTTCACG